>Ga0065721_10049360_pt1 | contig 36095 bp, 27 predicted proteins | sample Mesricmetagenome_FD_59108 | JGI IMG/M metagenome (GOLD analysis project Ga0065721, IMG submission 59108) | Mesophilic microbial community from rice straw/compost enrichment Sample: eDNA_1 v2 (version 2) | ecosystem: Engineered > Solid waste > Grass > Composting > Bioreactor | place: USA: Davis... | reverse complement strand
AGCAGCGCCCGCAGCCGCCGCTGCCGCTCCGCCACGGAGCCGTGCCGCCACGTGAAGGCGTCGGGGTCGATGCCGTTGAGGTCGGCGACGGACTGAAGCGCCCCGGTCATCGCCGCGATCGCCTCCGGCGTCACCGGCCTGCCCTCGCCAGCCCGCGTCCGCGTCAGGTGCTGCACGGCGAAGGCGTCCGCCTGCCATTCAAATCGCCGGCTGACAAGCCCGAAGACCGTCGCCGCGCCCACGAGACCGCCCAGCGCCATCACCAGCGACGCCGCGCCGGAGTTGCCCACGCTCTCCGGCAGATTCAGGAGCACCCCCTGCAGCACCCAGAACATCACGATGACGGACGACAGGATGCAGACTGCGAGCCAGATGAGGTGCCGCCGCCGCACGTGCGCGACCTCGTGCGCCATGACCGCTTCCACCTGGTCGGCGGTAAGCCGTTCCAGGAGCGCATCGGTCAGCAGCATGTACCGCAGCGGCCAGAACACACCCAGGATCGCGCCGTTCACCACCGATCCGTGTGTGCGCCACAGCAGCGGGCCGCGCACCCGCACGCCGTACCTGCGGCACATCGCACGCACCTGGTCCTGAAGCGGCCCCGGCCCGATGGGGATCGTGTCCCACACGTGACGCATCACCGCGGGGCTCACCACCAGCACGGTCAGGATTCCCGCGTACTCCACCGCCAACCCCACCGCTTCTGGCACGTTCGGCGCGGCTTCCGCCAGCCAGGGCAGCACATGCATCGTGCATGTCTCCTGCCACGCCGTCATCAGCGTCAGCGGCACGAGGAACAGCATCATCTGGTGCCGAACCCCGGAGCTGACGTACTGCCACCGCGTCAGCGGCGGGTGCACGGGCCGTCCCTGCGGATCGTCCAGTGATCGAATGAGCAGGGCCTCTCGCAGACGCAGGTCCAGCGGGTAGAGCGACCACCATGTCGCGGCCATGAAGAGCGGCACCGGCGCGATCGTCAGCAGCTCATCCACTGCGACCAGGTCGCCGATCCAGCCCCGCAAGGTTGACAGCGTGCCCATCCCGAACACGCCGAAGCCCCAGACCGCCGCGGCGAGCAGGCGCAGACCGAGCATTGCGTGCTCCGCCGAACGGAGCACACGGAGGTTCCCCGTCTGGTCGAGCTTCCGCCCCCAGCGAACGCAGAGCGCCTGGAACACCAACCACATCGCCCCGAGCGTCGCGCCGACAAACACAACCCCCAGCCACCTCGGCAGTTCCAGGGCCGCGCCGCCCCCGAGCATGTCGTGCAGATGCAACGTCGCGAAGAGAAGGATGAGCAGCACCTGCACCATGCGTCGCAGAGGGTATGTAACAGCCCGTTCCGCTGCCGGGACTTTGGCCTCGGGGTTCGCCGGGCCCGCTCAACTCCCCCGAACGATTGAGGCCCAGAGCTCCTGCAGGCGCTTGACCGACACCGGCACGCTCGTCCGAAGCTCCTGCGCGAACAGAGAGACCCGCAGTTCCTCCACCATCCAGCGGTACTCGATGATTTTCGACTCGCTGAGGCCCAGTTCTTTCTTTCTCAGCTCCAGTTCCCGCCAGCCCCGCCACAGTGGGAGTACCTCGTTCATGAAACGGGTGTCCCTCGCCACGCCTGGGCCGGTCATCTTCTGGATGCGGAGCTGCACCGCCCGCAGGTATCTGGGGTAATGCCGCAGCCACGCGTAGGGGGTGCTCACCAGGAAGTCCGGGGGCGTCAGTGCTCCGAGCTGGTCACGCACATCGTCCAGATTCGGGGTCAGCGCCGGCGAGCGAGGCGCGTGCGCCAGCACGGCCTGCGTCGCCTGCAGCTCGGTCATCACCGCGCCCACCAGCGTCGTCACTTCCTCCACAGCCGCGCCGAGCCGATCCGTCCCCACCCCGACGCGGAAGGCGAACTCCTTCTCCGTCCGCACGGGGAGTTGGTCTCCGATGAACGCGCGATCCGCGATCAGCTCCCGGACAAGCTCGCGGAACTTCTGCGCCGGGCCGAGCGTCGCGTACGCCAGCGCCATCCGCTCCAGGCCGGGGATGTACATTGTGTGCCGGCGCAGCGGCTCGGCCGCCTCGAACATGAAGAGCCTTCGTGTGCCCGCGCGGGTGGCGATCTGTGCCGCGTCGAAGGTGTCAAAGAGCTTGAGCGCCACCGACGTGCCCTGGTCCACGATCCCCGGATACGCGGCGAAGGCCACGCCATAGCGGTCGATCTCCACACGCTCGGGCAGGTCGCCGAAGTCCCACTGGCGGATGCCCTCCCGCGTGTAGGTCTTTTCGCTTGAAAGCAGTCCGCTGCGAAGCTCCTGTCTGAACTGGGCTTTGAGTTCCGACAGGTCACGCCCCGCCGCGGCGACCTTCCCGTCCGAGCCGATCACCTCGAAACGCATTCGCAGGTAGTCCGGCAGAGGGACCGCCGCGAGCACCTCCCGCGGCACGTCCACCGTCGTCGCCTTGCGAATGCTCGCGCGGAGCTGGTCGATCAGCGAGCCCTCCCCCCACCGCAGCTCGCTCAGGCACCGCTGCGCCAGGGCCGACGCGGGCGGCAGCAGTCGCCGATATTCCTTGGGCAAGCCGCGGACGATCGCATCCACCTTCTCGGGAAGATGCCCAGGCACCAGCCACACGAACCGCTCCGGGGAAAGCTGGCCCAGCGCCTCCATCGGCACGCGCACCGTGACGCCGTCGGCAGGATTGCCGGGCTCAAGCCGGTACGTCAGCGGCAGGACCACCGGCCCGGCGTCGATCTCGTCGGGGAAGAGCTCGCGCGAGGGAAGCACCGCGTCCGGGGCGGTGAGGTCTTCCAGCGTCATGAAGAGCAGGCGGGGGTTCTTCTTCGTTTCCTCAAACCGCCATCGCTCGAAGGCCCCCGCGGTGATGATTTCCCGCGGCACGCGCTCGTCGTAGAACCGGAAGCGCTGGTGCGCATCGGCGATCAAATTGCTCCTGCGGGAGCGGACTTCCAGCTCCCGCAACTGGTCCAGGAGCGCGCGGTTGTGCGCAAAGTATGGAGCGCGGGTGTCCAGCTCCCCCTCCACCAGCGCGTGGTGGATGAAGATCTCGCGGCTTGCGACCGGGTCGATCGGCCCGTAATGCACGCGCCGGCGGGCAACAAGCTCCAGCCCGTTGATCGTCACACGCTCGTATGCCAGCACGCGCCCCGCCTGCTTCGACCAGTGCGGCTCGGAGTACGTCCGCTTGACCAGGTGCGCCCCCAGCTCCTCCACCCACTCCGGCAGAATGCCCGCGACGGTGCGGGCGTAGAGCTTCGTCGTGCGCACAAGCTCCGCGGCCATCACCCAGCGCGGCCCCTGCTTGAACAACGCCGATCCGGGGAAGATGTTGAACTTCACGCCCCGTCCCGCGGCGTATTCGCCCGTCTCGGTCTTGACGCCGATGTTGCCCAGGAGCCCCGTCAGCAACGCGCGGTGCAGGTGATTGGCTCGGGTCTGTTCCGCCTTGTCGGCGACAGCGTCCACGTTGATGGGACGGCCGTTGGTGGGAAAGCGAGAGCGGCCGCGCTCGCGTGGCGCCGGCAAGCCGCGGACGGGCTTGGCCGCCCGCGCCGGGGCTTCCTGCTGCATCCCCTGGATCAGCTCCGTGAGCTGGCGATGAATGTCCTCCCACTCGCGCATGCGCACGAAGGAAAGGAAGTGGTCCTTGCACCACTTGCGAAGCTTGCTGCCCGAGAGGTGACGCTTGTTCTCCTGGTACGCCGCCCACAGCTTCAGGTAGCTCCCGAAGTCCGAGGACGGATCGCGGAACTCTGCGTGGGCCTGGTCCGCGGCGTCGGCCTTCTCCATCGGTCGCTCGCGCGGGTCCTGCACCGAGAGCGCCGAGGCGATCACCAGCACTTCGGGCAGGCACCCTTCCTGCCGCCCGGCGAGGATCATCCGGCCGATTCTGGAGTCGATCGGCAGGCGGGCCAGGTCGTGTCCCAGCGGCGTCAGTTGCCGCTTCTCGTCCACGGCCCCAAGCTCGTGCAGCGTCTCGTAGCCGTCGCGCACCGCACGCGGGTCGGGCGGATCGATGAAGGGGAATCGCTCCACGTCCCCCAGCCGCAGGGCCGCCATCTGCAGAATCACGCTCGCCAGGTTGGCGCGCACGATCTCGGGGTCGGTGTACGCCGGGCGAGAGCCGTAATCCTCCTCCGAATACAGCCGCACGCAGACGCCGGGGCCGATGCGGCCGCAGCGGCCCGTGCGCTGGTCCGCGCTCGCGCGGGAAATGGGCTCGATCTCCAGCCGCTGCACCTTCGTCCGAGGCGAGTAGCGGTTGATCCGCGCAAAGCCCACGTCCACCACGTACCGAATCCCCGGCACCGTCAGCGATGTTTCCGCGACGTTTGTCGAGAGCACGATCCGCCGCCCCGCGTGCGGCTGGAACACGCGCATCTGCTCCTCCGCCGAGAGCTTGGCGTACAGCGGCAGCACCAGCGTGGAGGGCGAGCCGGGGACGTGGTGCTTCCTCAGCAGCTCCGCGGTCTCGCGGATTTCACGCTCACCGCTCAGGAAGAGCAGAATGTCCCCCTCGCCATAGCTGGCGACCTCGTCCACCGCGTGCAGGATCGCACGCTGCATGTCCTCGTCGAGCTCGTCCAGCTCTTCTTCCGTCTGCGGAGGCCGGTACAGCACCTCCACCGGGTACGTCCGCCCGCTGACCATGATGATCGGCGCGGGCCGTCCGTCCGTCGAAGCAAAGTGGTCCGCGAAGCGCTGCGGGTCGATCGTCGCGGAGGTGATGATGACTTTCAGGTCTTTCCGCCGGGGCAGCAGCGTCTTGACGTATCCGAGCAGGAAGTCGATGTTCAGGCTGCGCTCGTGCGCTTCGTCGATGATGATCGTGTCGTAGGCGTCGAGGTTGCGGTCGCCCTGCGTCTCGGCGAGGAGCACGCCGTCGGTCATCACCTTGACGAAGTTGTCCGGGCTGGTCTTGTCGCCGAAGCGGACCTTGTACCCCACGAGGTCGCCGAGGCGTGTATCCAGCTCTTCGGCGATCCGCTGCGCGACGCTCCGGGCCGCGATGCGGCGGGGCTGTGTGTGACCGATCATCCCACGGACGCCGCGACCGAGTTCAAGGCAGATCTTGGGGAGCTGCGTGGTCTTGCCCGAGCCTGTCTCGCCGCAGACCACCACCACCTGATGCTCCGCGATCGCCCGCTTGATCTCCTCCCGCTTCTGCGAGACGGGCAGGTCTTCCGGGTAGGTGATCCGCGGCACGCGGTTCAGGCGCGACGAGAGGCGGGCCTCGGCGCGCTCGAGGTCTGCGGTAAAGGCGGCTATCTGACGCTCGGACTCCCCGCCGCGGGCTAAGAGCCGGTCCAGGCCGTACAGCCGCGGCACCAGCTTCCGCCGGTCGGCGGGCATGCAGGCTTCCACACGCGCGGCAAGCTCGCGGAGCGCAGGGTTCACGGGCCCGAAGGTTAGGGGCGAGTCAGTCCTGAGAAGGCGGCACGGCCCCCGGACCGACGATCAGCCGCACCAGTTCCAGCGCGTCGGGCCGCCCCTTCACCGGCCCCAGCAGGATCATCGACTCCGGGCTGCCCGTGATCGGCCGGGGGATGTAGGGGGACGAGAGCACCCGAACGGACAGCACTTCCCCGCCGCTCGCCTGTGAGGCGGGGACGAACACAAGCTCTTTCTTCGACGTGCAGTAGTACCCCGGCCGCGCAGGGTCGCGCGACACCACGGCGCTGATCGAGTCCACCGCCAGAGGCTCGTAGGTGCTGATGTCCAGCCGGAAGGCCGCCATGCGGCCCACCCGCGGGTGGAACATCGTCAGCGTCGCGTCCCCGCCCAAGCCCCCCACCGCACCGACACGCGCCGGCAGCGGCGGCTGCACCGTCGCTGCCATCTGGTGCGCAATCAACCGGTCCGCCTGAGGCTGGATCCGGCGTTCAAAGATCGTCGCCCCCAGCCTCACAGGCCCTTCGACGCCTTGCCGGTCGAGGCGGATCGCCTCCAGCCCGATGCCTTCGTCGCTCAGCCTCAGCACGTACGCCAGGCCGGCATCGGCGGTGCACATGGGGTACATGTACGAGCCGCCGTCCGCGGGCCGTACCGATTCCCGACCGTTCGAGAGCAGAACCAGATCGAAGGCATCTCCCTCCACCGCGCGGCGGGTGTAGATCAGCTCGCCGCGGGGAGTGAGCATCGCGTGCGCGCACACCGCCGAGGAGCGCACCAGCCACTCAAGCTCGCCGAACCAGGACACGCGCCCGATCCAGCGGGAGCCGTTGGCTTGCGGGGCCTCGACGAGGAAGCCGCGGTCGTCCGCCGCGCGTCCGAGCACCAGTCCCGGCGGCAGCGGCGAGATCGGCTCGACGCGGGTCAGCGAGCGGTCTTCGCCGATCTGGTACACCGCAAGGCCCGTGCGTGCGGGCGGCTCTGCGCCCGGCTCGGCGAGCATCACTTCCCATGTCGGGGCTTCACCCTCCTGCACCGCGATAAAGCGACCGTCGGGCGACGTCAGCGGCAGCGTCTGGCCGTCATACGTGATGTAGCCCAGCGGCACGACGCCGACCTCAACCCGCGAGAGGGTGCTGCGTCCTGTGAGCGCGGGGGTCGCCACCGGACCTTCGGGCAGCACATAGGGCGCTGGCGCGGGGCCGGGGCCGGCGGGGCGTGTTGGAAGCGGCCGCGCGGGTGCCTGTGTTGTGCTCGTCGGCGACACGCGCATGCCGCGGGAGGGCGTCACCTGCTCGGTGACGCACCCGGCCAGAAGGCCGGCCGCTGCGAGCGTCAGGATGGCCGGAGAACGCTTCACTCTTCGGCTTCAGGCTTTGCAAGGTCGGTAGTGGTCGGAGCGTCCAGCCCCGGACGGGGGTTGGGATTGGCCGTGTCCGTGCCGCGTGATGAGCCGCGGGAGGAGGACTTGTCATCGCCCCGGAGCTGCATCTTGATCTGCTCCAGACGCTCACGATAGGGCTCGTTCATCTCCTCGTTGGACTCGGTGTTCACGACGACGATGGGCGTGATGAACACCAGCAGCTCCGTGTTGCGGACGGTCTTTTCCTTGCTCTTGAAGAGCAGACCGAGCAGCGGGATATCCCCGAGGATCGGCACCTTGCGCACGATGTCGCTGGTCTCCGCGCGGAGGATGCCGGAGATCACCACCGTCTGCTGGTTCTTCACGATGAGCTGCGTCGTCGTCTCGCGACGGTCCACGATGAACCCGCCGAAGAGCGTCTGTCCGGGCACGATCGAGGAGAGCTCCAGGTTCACCTTCAGGTCCACGTCACCCTGCACGGTGATCCGCGGCCGGGCGCGGAGCTGGATGCCCACCGCGCGGTAGTCGAACGACTGCACCAGGTTGCCCTGCGCGTTGGTCTGCGAGTCCGTCACGAAGGGGATGTCCTGGCCGTCGAAGAACTCCGTCTCCTGGTTGTCGCTGGTGAAGATCTTGGGCTCGCTGAGGATCCGCACGTCGGTCTTCTGCGCCAGGGCCTGCAGCAGCAGGTTCAGGTTCACGTTGGCGTTCAGCACCGAGGTGTCGAACAGCGACCCGGCGAAGTTGTTCTCGGTGCCGGAGGCGCTGGTGCCGATGCTGATGGAGTTGTCGCCGTTGGCGGCTGTGATGGCCGTGCTCGACCACCTCAGGCCCAGCGCCGTGGCGTCGTCGCGCGAGATTTCCGCCACGATCGCGGCGATCAGCACCTGGCGTCCGGGCTTGTCGAGCTGCGCCACCATGTCGATGATCGCCTGCTTGTACTCCGGCGGCGCAACGATCATCAGCGCGTTCTGCCGCCAGATGGGGACGATGCGCAGCTGGCCGATCAGGTTCGACGAGTTGCGCCGGTCCGTCGGCGGGCGGGAGCGCTGCCACCAGAAGTTCATGCTCTGGGCGCTGGTGGTCTGCGTGCTCTGAGCGCCGGTCGGGTCGGTGGTGGTCGTCGTCTCGGTCGCAAAGGGGCTGCTGTTGGCGGAGGAATCGGAGAGGCCGCTGGCCGCGCGACGGATCGCGTAGCCCGTGCCGTCCTGCGCCAGCAGGGCGTTGAGCTGCTCCGCCAGGTCCTCGGCCGAGGCGTGCTTCAGCTCGATGATGATCGGCAGGCCCGCGTTCTGCGGTTGGTCGATCTGCTCGATCAGGTTGTCCAGGATCGTGATGTTGTCCGGCGTCTTGGCGACCACCATCAGCCGCCCGGCGTCCGGGATAGGCGTGAACGCGAACTGACCCTGCAGGCGTCCCGCGCCTGTGCCCTGCGCGGGCGCGGTCTGCTGGAAGCCGAAGGGGCCGAACTGCGGCTGTTGCTGCTGCGTGTTGCGCTGCGTGGAGCTTGTGCCACGCCCGAAGATCCCCTCCAGCATCGTCGCGACCTTCACGGGGTCGCTGTACTTGAGGTCGTAGATCTTCGGAATGATCGTGGAGGGATCCATCTCCCGGTCCCAGTACTGCTCGATCTGCACTCGAATCTGGGCCAGGATGGCGGGGTCGGCCGCCACGGTCACGGAGTTCTGTTGTGTGTTGGCGGTGACGCGCACCTCGCTCGCCGCGGCACTGGGGGCCTGGTCGCCGCCCTGGCCGCCGGGTCCGCGAAAGCCGAAGTTGGGACCGCCCTGAGCTCTCCCCTGCTGGTTCTGAGTGCCCGTGCGCGTGCGGGACGAGCCGCCGTAGAGCTCCTCGATGTTCTCCTTGATCGTCTGCGCTTCCTGATACTTCAGGCGGAAAGTCTCGGTCTGCAGCGCCGCTGCGGAGGGTCGATCCAGCGAGTTGATCTTCTCCTCAAGCCGCTGCAGCAGAGCGATGTTGCCCATGACGGCGATCTGATTGCTCTCCTCGTCCACCGTCATCTTCGCGAAGTCGGGCAGCGAGCCCTTGAGCACGTCACCCATCGCCTTCGCCGTGGAGGAGCGCAGGCGATAGACCTTCTCCGCGAAGACGCCCAGATCCTTGCGGTGCAGGGTGGATTCATCGGGCCCGATCACAGGCACGTCCTGGCGCGTGATCTCCGCGATGTCGCGGAGCGAGATGACGTGCTTGGTCTCCACCACCGCGACGCCGATCTGCTGCAGCGCCAGGAACACAAGGTCCAGGGCGTCCTCGCGCGGAATGGGACGATCGTTGATGATCGTCACCTTGCGATTCAGCACGTCCTGCTGGGGCATCACCACCTTCCCCGTCGTCTCGACGATGAAGGGAATGATCTGATCCACGGTGACGTTGCGGAACCCAAGCGCCGTGGGCTCGCCCGTGATGTGCCGCCGCCCGTTGGGCGCGGTCTGCAGCTCCGTCTCGCTCACCGCTTCGATGGGTGAGTAGGTGACCTCGGGTTGAAACGCGGACGCGCTGCCCGCCGCGAGGATCAGCGCCGCCGCGCCGGGAAGCACCGTCCTTGCCGTCTTTCCACGCATCTTCACGTGCTGCTCCTCATCCTGACGTCTCTTCGTTCTTCACTCCGAATCCTGCGGCGTTTGCGGCGGCGGAGGCGGCTCCGGAACCGGCTGGGGCTTGGGCTTCTCACCCGGAGCCGGCCGCGGCACGACAACCTGCGGATGGTCCGGCTCCTGCACCGGCTTATCTTCCGGTCCCGTGACCTTTTCTCCTTCCGCCGTAGTGGTCGGAGTTTCGTTCTCTTCCGATTCTGATTCCGAGCCTGCCGAAGCGCCCGCCGACGCGCCGGCCCGCGTGCCGTTGCCCACGATGGTTACGCCCCCGCCCGAGCGATCGTCGCTTTCCTCGGCCGTTTCCGTCGGACGCGAAGCGAGCGACGATTGCTCGCTCTCACTGCGCTTGAGGACCACCCGGTCCCGCGAGAAGAGCGGCACGGTGAACTCCTCGCCCTTCCAGCGCAGCACGGCCTCCCAAGGCGCACGCACCTCGAGAACCTCCGTGTCGTTCTGCTCCGGGTCCCCCACCTTCATCCGCCGGCCGTCCTCAAACCACACGGTGTCCATCACCAGCGCGATGATGGGCGAACCGCCGTAGGAAGTGGGCTTTGAAGGCGGCGGAGGCGGGCTGTTGTCGACGATCACCTCCGGCGCCGGCGGGGGCGGAGCCGCGGGCAGCACGAACATCGTCCGCCCGTTGATCTGTGCCAGATACTGCTCGAACTGCGCCTTGTGCGCTTCGGACCCGCGGGCCGCGTCGGAGGCAACAGAACTGCCCGGCGAAGGCGTGGCGACCGCGCGCACGAAGGACCACAGCGACGCCCCGACCACCACAACCGCCACCGCGCCGACCACGGTGGCCAGCGTCCCGGCGGGGCCGAGCGTCGCGTAGACCGTCCTGATTCCCTGCGTGCCGCCCATGCTCATCCCTTCTTCGCCGCCATCCATGCCTCCGCCGTGATCGTCGCGTGCACGCTTCGGTCGCCGGGGGCCTTGCCCTCCAGCCGCCGAACCATCACACGCGAGACGGTCGCCACCACGGGCGTGCGCTCCAGCTCCGCCACCACCGCAGCCACCGCCTCCGGCGGGGCGTCAAACTCGATATCGCGCACAAGCCGCACCACCCGGTACTCGCTCCCCATCTTCGCCGTGAGCACACCCTGACCCAGCGAGGCGGGCTTGGTAACGCTCTTCGCGTTGCTCACGGCGTGCTCGCGGAGAATGCGGTCCACCGCCGCGTTGAACTGAAGCGGGCGGGTGGACTCGTCCCCCAGAAACTCCACCTCTCCGAAGCGACGCATCCCCAGCTCCAGCGTCTGGACGTGCTTCTGCTGAGCGCCGCCCTCCGCCGTGAACGCGCGGAGCGTGGCTTCGTGGATGTCCGCCCGGTTCGCGAGTGCGTTCGTCTTATCGATCGCGGGCTCGATCAGCGCGAAGTACGCCGCGAACCCGATCAGCGCGTACACCGCCCATCGCATCGCCCGCGGCATCGCCTGCCACCTGGCCTTCAGTTCCGCCATTACGCCCCCCCTCCCGGCGCGTCCCGGAGCTTGTCCATCTGCGCCTTGGTCTTGTCCACCTCTTCCGTGAGCCGCTGGCGCGTGGCTGCGTCCAGCGTCTTGATCGTCGAGAGCGCCTTCTTGCGCTGAGACCATTCCTTCATGGCGGTGTTGCGATCCATTTTCGCGATCGCCTCGTCCGTCAGCGGAGGCGGAACGGGATCGGCAGCCGTGTCCGTCGGCCGCCTGGACGCCGAAGCCGTACGGGCGCCCTCATCGCTGCTCCGGGCAGCCTCGGGACGACGACGCGAACGCGATGAGTTCTCACCCGACCCCGACGTTGCGAAGGTGTTGGAAGCGCCCTCGCCGTACAGCCGCTCCGCCAGCGGAGACTTCGCAAAGTCGTTCTCCTCCGTCAGCTTCACCGGCACATGGGGATTGCTGAGCACGCGGGCGGAGAGGTCGAAGTCGTACCCAGCCCCCTTCGCCACCTGGCGCGTCACGCTCACGTTCCCAAGCACGCGCGTCGCGTTCAGGTTTGACTGGAACTTCGCCAGTGCCTCGGCCGAGTCCGCCGTCCCCTTCACCATCACCGGCTGCCCGACGTTGATCGTCAGTGAGGAGATCGTCACGCCGATCGGCGCGGCGGTGGAGATATCCGCCATCAGCTTCGTCATCGGCCAGCGGTTCTTCTCGAGCTGCTCGTACATCGCGGCCTTCTTCTCGAGGCCCTCGCGCCCCACCTTCAACGCCCGCAGCTTCTCCGCCCTGCTTTCCAGCAGCACCGCACGCCCGTACGCCAGCCCCATCGGCCCCAGCAGCATCAGCGCCACCGACGCAGCCACAACGATCCACGCATTCCGCGGCTGGGCCAGACATCTCGTCGCTCTCTGCACCCGAGTCAGGCGCGGACGGGGCGGCTCGGCGTGCAGGCTCGCGAGCGAACGCACCGAGGCCAGTTCTGATCCGGCAGCGAGCGCCGCCCCCAGGGCGATGCCGTACTCATCCAGCCACGATTCGATCTGGGGGATGCCCGCGATCCGCGCCCTCAGGTCGGTTTCGGCGTTCGTCTCCAGGAACACGCGCCTGGTCTCCCCTTGGAGTGACAGGCTGTTCTCCACGCTCGCAAGCTGCGCCGCTTCTGTCGCGGCTCGCTCAAACGCGCTGCGCCATGTCGCGCCGGGCTCTTCGACGAGCACGCGTGCCACCGTCCGCTCTGCCCCCGGCACGAGCACACAGATCAATCCTTCCGAGGGCTCTCCATAGGCGGCAGAACCGCCCGCCTCGCCGCGCAGAATCGCCAGCGCGGCCAGCGGAGCGATCCAGGCTTCTTCCACGTCCTCCAGCCCCAGCGGAGCGGGAGGCTGAGAGCCGGGCATCCAGCCCGTCAGCAGGGCGGTCTTCGCGGCACCGCCATACGGCAGCACGCCGCCGCAGCGACGATGAGGCGGAAGCATCGAGGGCAGTTCGACTTCCGCCATCAGGGACGCCGCCCCGGTCAGAGCCGCGTCATCGCCTGCGGGCACGGTGACGCATCGGGCCACCGTCTCCCGTCCCGGCGCGACACGCACCACGCGCGAAACCTCTTGCTCCTGAAGCAGCGGGCGCAGCGTAACGGCGTCGAGCGAGTGGAGTGTGCGGGCCTCCACCACCTCCCACCGCTCGCGCCGCCGGGCGATAAGCAGCCGCCAGCGGCCTTCCTGCTGGTGCAGCGCCGCGACCGCACCGCCGTTGGTGCGTGCGCCGTTGCGAAGGCTGGGCGTTGCGGGCTTCATTGGATCCGGACCTCCCTGATCACCACGGGAACAGTTGAACGGTCCAGCGTAACGATCATTTCCACTTCCAGCCCGGTTCGCTGGTCGCGACCGCGGCAGTTCACGATGAACACGTTCGACCGGGTGCAGAAAAGCTGGTAGAGCGTCGCCAGTTGCCGGCGCGTCATGCCAGGGACTTCCATCAGGTCCATGATCGTCGCGAAGCCGTCCGGACGGCCCGACCGCTCCGCGATGATCGCGTCCGCCAGTTCATCCTCGATCTCGGGGATGGCCCGCAGGGCCTCCGCCGAGCAGGTGTTGATGTTCAGCTTGCCCGGCACGGGGCCGATTTCCGCCCCGCCGATCTGCGTCTCTTCCAGCAGGAGCCCGAGCTGCTCGTCCGTCAGCGGCTCTACACGCGGCCGCGGGCCGGAAGCGTTCGTCGCTGCCAGACGGCTCAGATCCCGCAGGATGAAGTCGCCCAATGTCGCGTTGGGGTTGTTGAGGATGTATGTCTGAATCGCTTCCGCCTGCTCGGCGGTCCCCTTGATCCGGCTGGCGATCTCGTTCTCGTCCGCCGTTCGCAGGTCCAGACGAGGCAGACCCGAGGCCCCCAGCCCGCCGTCCAGGCTCGCCGTGGTGAGCACGCCGGCCCACCCCATATCGAGGATGCCGTCGGCGTTGTCGTTGGGCCACGTCGCGGAGCCGTCGTTCTCGTTGGGGTCCAGAAGGCCGTTGAGGTTCCAGTCCTCGCCGCGGACGTCGCGAGGGTCCACGCCGGCCACAAGCTCCAGCTCCAGGATCGATTGCATCGGCCCGTTGCGGGCCATGTAGCTGTAGGGAAGGCTCAGGTAGTACGCAGACTCCGCGCCCATCGCGTTTGGTTCGTCGTCGCTGTCGATCCAGTCGAGCACGGAATCAACCACGTCCTCGGTCATGTAGGGCTCGATGGCCAGAAGCTGCGCCGCCGTCATTCGGTTGATGTTGAGCTTCGCGTGGGCATCCGCCGGGCCGAGCACCTCTTCCTTGTTCTCCGTCGTTGCGATCCTGTAGGAAGCGTCCAGCACCCCTCCTTCCGCCACCGCCGCCATTTCCTCCAGCACCTTGAAGGCGTCGCCGGGCTCGGGGTTCAGCGTGGCATACTCCAGGCGGGCGATCGTCGCCTCCACGCCCGCCCTCGCGGCCCAATACGCGCGCACACGGGCCAGGCTCTCGCGGCCCGCCGCGGCCTGCGAGAACGCCGAGGTCTGGATCATCGTGATGATGATCGCGGCGACCACGATCACCCCCAGGACCAGCACCATCGCGAAGCCCCGGCGAGCACGCCTCATCGGGCACCTCCCGAGGCGCTTTCCGCCTCCGTGCCCTCGGTTTCTTCTTCCGGCGCCGGCAGCGGCAGAGGCACACGGTCGATTGCCACGATCCGCATCGCCGTGGCAACCGTGCGGCCGTCGTCAGAGCCCGCGGCGACCACCACCTTCACCGCGTGGGGCATGCCGTCGGAATCGGAATCCCACGCTTCCAGCCACTCGCCCGTGGAGTCCGCGGCAAGCACGCTCAAGGACACGATCGACCCGGCAATCGGGGTCGCGATGCCGCCGCCGTCGATGTAGTCGTCGTATGCGATGTCCATGCGCCGCCACAGGGCATCGCGGCCATCCATGCCCGGCTGTACGCGGTACTGCACTTCATACTCGCCGCCCTCGGGCTCGCCGTCGATGCCGCGGAGCGGGCGGTGTGAGGTGATCAGCAGCAACAGCTCGTCGCGCTCCGCCCCCGGCGAGCCGCCGTTGAGCACCATCAGCTTCTGCTGCAGCGGGTCGTTGCGCCGGATGACCGAAGCCAGGTCCATCGCGATCCGGGCGGCGGCGCTGTCCGCCCGCTGGAACGCCTGCTGGCGTGCTCGCGAATCGTTCCGCGCGCGGGTCATCTGACTGATGGAGGAGGCCGTCGCCACGGCGATCATCGCGCCGATCATGGTCGCCACCAGCAGCTCGACGAGCGTGAAGCCCCGCAGATTGGAACGCGAACGAGCCAGTTCCGATCTCCCGACCTAATAGCCCCGCACCGCGGGGACCTCCGGCCGCCGGTCCGGGTCCGGGTCGTCCCCCAGCCTCGCGGCGATCATCGTTTCCACAGACGCGGAGTGCACGCGCCCTCCTTCGGACCACATCACCGTCGCGATCACCCGGTACGCGTCCCCTGCTTGCCCGCCGTTCATCTCGATCTGATAGCGGAAGTTCTCGAAGGGGGGCTCGAAGGTCCCTTCCATCGGGTGCCGCGCGGGGTAGTCGTCCGGGCCGTACGCCAGCACCAGGTTGAGCTGTGCATCGAGCAGCATCGCGGCGGTCTGAAGATGCTCCCCCTGCCGCTGGGAGGCCAGCGCCCGGCCCGTCATGCTGATCAACGCCGTCAGCGCGACGCCGAGGATGATCGTCGCCACCAGAACGTCCACAAGGACGGCGCCCGACCTGTTGCGGCGGATCACCATGTGGCACTCCCCGCGCCGTTGGCGTCAAGGTCGATCGACTGATCAAACAGCCCCAGCCCCGTGCCCGCCGACACCACCGCCTGGTCCGCGTGCGAGGGCAACTCCACGGCCCAGCGCTCCTGCCCGTCCCTCAGCACCAGCCGGTACGAAGGCCGGCGCACGCCGGGCGTGAAGTCCAGCCGCAGGCGCATCGGGTCCATCGCCGCGCCGTCCGCATCCACCGATTCAATCACCACGTCGGCCAGCGTCGCCATCGGCGCCAGGTGGTCCTGCCGCCACGAGGCCCCGCCATTCTCGTCGCGCACCAGCGACAGCATCACCAGCCGTTGACCTTCGGCGTCATAGATCACGCACGTCGCCTGGCCAGCGAGCGTTTCGCGACGCGCCGCCGCGGAGAGCAGATCGCCCGCAGCCAGCGCCGCCGCCCGCACGTGCCGCCCCGACCACGCCGTGAGGCGCGGCACGGCAGCGGCCGCCACCACGGCGAGGATCACGATCACCACGATCACCTCGACGAGGCTGAAGCCGCGGAGCCGACCTGGACGCGTCGTGTGCGTCATCACCGCTTGCCGTGGATGATGTCCTCGTTCTCACCCTCGCCGCCGGGCTGGCCGTCCTGCCCGTAGCTGACGATGTCGAAGTCCACGTTGACGTTGCCGGGCACGACCAGCACGAAGAAGTTGCCCCACGGGTCGCGCAGATCGTCGATGTTCTGCACGTAGGGCCCCTTCCAGCGGCTCTCGTCCACGTTGGAAGGCCGCTCCCACAGAATCGTGATGGGAGCCCCTGGCTCAGGCATCCCGCAGTCGCTGACGTAGAGCTGCATCGCCGTGAAGAGCGACGCGGCGTTGTTCTTCGCCACCGACTTGCGGCTTTCACCCACACGCCCGAGCAGACGCGGCGCAATCACCGCCGCGATGATGCCCAGGATCACCACGATCACGATCACCTCGATGATCGTGAAGGCCCGCCGAACTCCGTTCCTCGATCGCCTCATGCCCGTTCCCCTTGCCTCACAGGGCCGACACCCCGCTCTGGAACTCCAGCAGCGCCAGCATGATCGCCAGCACCACGAAACCGACAACGCACGCCAGCAGCACCACCAGGATCGGCGGCAGCACCGTCGTGAACAGCTTGATGCTCATTTCAGTCCGATCTTCGAACGCCCGCGCGGCCTGCCCCAGCAGCTCGTCCAGACGACCGGAGCGCTCGCCCAGGTTCACGATCTGCACCAGCATGGGCGGGAAGTAGCCGCTCCGCTCCATCAGCTCCGCGATCGTGCGACCGGCCGAAACCTTCTCGATCACCCCTTCGATCACCTGCTCCATCGCGCGGTTGCCCAGCGTGCCCTTGGTCACACGCAGCGCCGCGATCACCGGGATGCCCGCGGCGGTCAGCGTTCCCAGCGTCCGCGTGAAACGTGCCACGGCCACGTCGCGCAAGAGCCGCCCCACCACCGGCACCGAGAGCAGGCGGGTATCCACCTTGAGCCGTCCCTCCTCCGTCCGGTAGTACCGCACGCACGCCCAGATGCACAGCCCCACCGCAGGAATCACCGCCCACCAGTACGCCGCGAAGAAGTCCGCCACGCCCTGCACCACGCGCGTCGGCCAGGGCAGCGTCGTCATGCTCCCCGCAAACTGCTTGAGCAGCCGCGGCACGATCACCGTCACCACGACGATCACCGCCACCACCACCAGCACGCCGAGGATCATCGGGTACAGCGTCGCCCCCAGCAGGCTTCGCCGCAGCTTCACGTCCCTGTCCAGCAGGTCCGCGGCCTGAGTCAGCACCTCCGCCATCCGGCCGGACATGTCGCCAGCGCGGGTCATGTTGATCGTCAGCTCGCCGAAGGGCGGCCCCCACGCCGCCATCGCGTCGGCCAGGCTCTTGCCGTGCTCCACCTGGTCGATGATGAACTCCAGCATCGCCTTCTGCTTCGGGCTGCGCCCCTGACGCGCGAGCGTCCGCAGCGACTGCACCAGCGGCAGGCCGGCGTGCAGCGCCGTCGCCAGCTCCCGGATCAGGTTCGCCATCTCCGGCAGCGACATCACGCGCCCGCCACGCCGCGGCATCGCGCCCCCGCTCGCGCCGTGGGAGCCATCCTCCACCAGTTCCACAGAGACGGGCGTCTCGCCCCGGCGAAGCAGTTCCCGCACCGCCGCGGCACGATCGCTGGCCTCCAGCGTCGCGGGAGGTCTGCCGTTGCTTGAAATCGTGCGGTACGCGAACGTGGGCATCACGCACCCGCCTCGCCGACACCCTCATCGGCGTCCTGCGTGGCCCGGAGAACTTCCTCCACCGTCGTCATCCCCAGGCCGGCCTTCATCATGCCGTCGCGGCGCATCGTGACGAACCCGGTCGGGAGCGTCTGCGCCGTCTCGACCGCCCCCAGCCGCTTCGCGATGGCCTGCCTCATCGGCGTGTTCGTGAGGATCACCTCGTAGAAGCCCAGTCTGCCGCGCATCCCGGCGCCGTTGCACTTCTCGCATCCGGCGCCGCGATAGCACATGCCGTCTTCAAAGAAGCTGAACTCCACGCTCGCCAGACGGTGGCGCAGCTCCTCCGGCAGCGGCGTGCGCTGCTTGCACGCCTGGCAGATGCGCCGTCCCAGCCGCTGCGCGAGCACGCCCTCCAGCACGCTCGAGAGCAGGAAGGGCTCCACGCCCATGTCCATCAGGCGGCCCGGAGCGCTCACCGCGTTGTTGGTGTGCAGCGTCGAGAACACGAGGTGGCCCGTGAGCGCGGCACGCACCGCGATTTCCGCCGTTTCGCCGTCGCGGATCTCGCCCACCATGATGACGTCCGGATCCTGACGCAGAATGCTGCGAAGGCCGTTGGCGAAGTCCAGGCCCCGCTTGGGGTTCACCGGGATCTGGTTCACCCCTGCCAGCTCGTACTCCACCGGGTCTTCGATGGTGATGATCTTCAGCGTGGGGTCGTAGAGCTTGCTCAGAGCGGCGTAGAGCGTGGTCGTCTTGCCGCTCCCCGTCGGCCCGGTCACCAGCACCATGCCGTGGGGCAGGTCAATCAGCTTCTGCATCGCCTGACGGTCGGCCTCGCGCATGCCCAGGGCCGTCAGGTCAAGGTTGATCGCTTCCTTGTCGAGGATGCGCATCACCACGCTCTCGCCGTAGAGCGTCGGCACCGTGCTCACGCGGATGTCGATCTTGCGGCCTTCGAAGCGCAGCGAGATGTGGCCGTCCTGCGGGGCGTAGCGCTCGGCGATGTTCATCCCCGCCATGATCTTGATGCGGCTGGTGATCGCGGGCTGCAGGTGCTTGGGCGGGGGCTCGCGCTCCACCAGCACGCCGTCGATGCGGTACTTGACCGCCAGCTTCTTCTCGAAAGGCTCGACGTGAACGTCGCTGGCCCGCTCGCGGATCGCCTCGAGGATGATGAGGTTCACGAGGTTGATGAGCGAAGGCTGCTCCGCCATGCGGTGCAGGTCGTCCGCTTCGATCGCCTCCAGGTTCGTGACCAGTTCGTCCTCTTCGGCCTCCACACCCGCCAGGCGGGCGGCCATCTGAGCCGCCGTGATCCCGTGCACTTCGCGGAGCAGTTCCGCGAAGGCGTCGGGCGCGATGCCGACCCGCGTGACCGGCTTGCCCGCGCAGACGGAAACCTCGTCCCCGGCGAGCACGTCGGCGGGGTCGAGCATCGCCACGAGCAGACGGCCGTTCTCAAAGCCGTAGGGAATGGCGCGCAGACGCACGGCCTGGTCGCCGGGCAATAGCGCCGCCGCGGCGCTGTCCACGTCCGGCTTCTGCGTGAGCGTGGGAACGCCCCCCGCCGGCTGGGGCCGGTCCTCGGGGCGGCCCGCGGGGATGTGCTGGCTCGTTGTTATGGCCGTCATTCGTCCTGAGCTTCCTGCCTGGTCTGAGTTCCCATGCGGTTGGTCATTCATCATCCGGCATGATGTCGATCCACGGATTGGGGTTGCGGTCGTGCTCGGGCGGGGGCGTGACCTTGGCCCGCTGCTCTTCGGTCAGCAGGGCTTCCAGCCGCTCCCGCGTCCGCGCTTCAAGCTCCTTGCGGGCTTGGCGCGCCGCGTTTACATCCTTGTTGAGGTCCGTGTTCGTCCCCTGGATCGAGGCCATCATCACCGCGAGCGTGCCGCCCCCCTTGTCGTCTCGCTCCTCCATCGCCCGAGCCCAGCGGTCGTTGAGCGTCCCCAGCTCCCGCAGCAGCGATTCCTTGATCGAGGCGACCTGCTCGCGCTTGGCGGGGTCCAGGTCCGTCAGCTTCTCCGTGTTCTCGATCATCGTGAGCACGGGCACCTTCTTGTACACCCGCGGGAAGGCGCGGGCCTTGTACTCCTCCTCGAATCGCGCCCGCGACCGGTCCTCCATGAGCATCCCCAGCTTGCGGACGTACTCCTTGTTCGTCTCGCGCATGTCCCGCGCGACGGGGTAGTACTCCTTGAAGAGGCTCTCCCAGCGCCCCATGTCCATCATGTTGGCGTTGGTGTCGTACATCTTGTCCTCAAGCTGCTTCTGCACGACCTCCAGCGCCCGCAGGTGCTTGTCCATCTCCTGCTCGTAGCGATCCAGCGTGGTCTCGAACTCGGCGTTATCGGCCGGGACCGGCTTCACGCGAGCCACCACCCGCGTCAGGTCCACGGCCGACCCGCTCACGAACGCCATCCGCATGTACTTGTCACGCCGGCGGTGCTGCTCCACCTTGGGCCAGCGCTCGAGCTGCTCCGGCGTAAGCGCCGACTTGAGATCCTCCATGAACGCCTTCTCGAGCGCCTCGGTCTTCTCTGCGAAGGCCTTGCCGTAACGGATCGCATCCTTCTGGATCGCCGAGATGTCGGCGGTGTCCGCGAACTTCTCCTGAAGCGCGCGAATGTCCGCCTGCATCTTCTCCATCGCGGCTTCGTGGTCCTTCCTGTAGGCGTCGTACAGGTTCGTCAGGACTTCCTTCTGATCCGCGTCGAGCATCAGGATCTTCGTGAAGTCGTCCAGGCTGCGACGCGAGATCAGCCCCGTCATCCCGGGGTTGACGCCCATGCCCATCTGCGCCTGCGCAGGCGCGGCACCCAATCCCGCCACGACCGCCAGGATCAAGACGCAGGCTGCGCGAAAGAGCTGGTTTGCAAGACGGCGGATCATCAGCGTTCTCCTGTTGGGCGGGATGTAACCCGCCGCGAGTATAAACAAAGCACCGCCCATCCCAGGGCCCACCCTACGCCGGGTGAACGTTACCTCGCCGCCGGGACCAGCACCGCATCTTGCACCATCTCAAACACCTCGCCGTCGGTTCCTTCGCCGGGCTTGGGCTTGATCGCGGCCTGCTGGGCGTCGCTGAGGGTCCTTTGGATTTTCTCCCTCGCACTGTCATCCAACAGCCGCCGCGCCCGTCGCGCCTCGCGAAGTTCTTCGGGCTCGTCGTTCATCTGCACCACCATCCCGCCCAGCGCCACGCCACCGCTCTGACGCTCCTCTGCCTTTGAGATGGCCGCGGCCCAGGCGTCGTTCAGGGGCTTCACGTCCCGCTCATACGACTCCTTCAGTTCCGTCAGCGTCGCCCGCTGCTCGGGGCTCAGGTCGGGCAGCGTCAGCGCCTTTTCGATATCCCGCAGGATGGGCGAGCGGCGGTACACCTGCGGGTACGTCGCGTGCCGCACCGCATCGCGGAAGGCGGTCTGATGCGACTCCGGCAGCGCCGCCTCGACCCGGCGTGTGAACCGCTCGTTCACCGCCTTGAGCTTCAGCCCCGCTTCGCGAGCTTCCTCCATCGAACGCCGCAGCGCCTCGATGTCCGGCGGCTCGCCCGGCTTGAACGCGGGCTCGTTGCCCTGCAGCTGCTGACGCGCACGAAGGTGCGTGTCCAGTTCGATCTCATACTCCTCAAGTGTCGGCTTCACACCATCCGCCGCGTCGCTCGGCAGCTTCAGGCCGTCCACCACCGCGATGAGGTCCACGCCAGCGCCGGAGATCCCGGCGTAACGAAGCTCCGTCTCGCGCCGGCGCATGCGCTCCACCCGAACCCAGCGGCTCTCCTGCTCACTGCCGTCGCACAGCGCCCGCAGATCGTCAAAGAACCCCTTCTCGAGCTTGCGCAGCTTTTCCGTGTACTCGCGCGAGATCTCCGGAAGCTTCTCCACGAATACGGAGTTATCCCCGCTGTCCTCCGCGCTGCGGCGCACCGCGGCGAGCGCGTCCGACCTCGCCCGCAGAACGTCCCGGTACGAAGCGGCGTACGCGTCGTGAATCAGCAGCGCCGACTCTCGCTGCTCCTCAGAGAACCCCAGCAGGCCCGCGTACTTCTCCACGCTCCGGCGCGCGATCATCCCACCGCCCGGAGTGGGGCCGTTCGAGGCCGTCACGAAGACCCGCTCCATCCGCGGCTGGGCCGACGCCTCCCCGACCATTCCGAGCAGCATCCCCGCCGCAATCACGACCGCCCCGACCGACAGCATCCCTTCTCGCATAGTGCTTCTCCCGGCTTGTGTGGCGCGCACGACAGCGTGCCGCCTATGCCAGAGGAGATGCTCCACCCGAGTCCTTCCGTCGATCCGGTTCACAATCGCTCCTGAGCCGGGTCTACCGCTCGACCTCGCCGAAGGTGGCGGGCGGGTCAGTTCTCTTCGACCCGTCCGCCGCGACGCCGCTCACCGCCGCGACGGTCGTCGTTGTCTTCACCAGGCCGCGGCAGCTTCGACATCTGCTCCGGCGTGAGCACCTTGCGCAGCGACTCGCCGGTCGTGCGGTTCAGCTCGCGCTTCTCCCGGCGCAGGGTCGCCGCGGGCGAATCCTCGTCCGGTCCGCGACGGCCGAGGTTCCGGATGTCGAAGCTCATCTCCGCCTGCTCGATCGCCGAGGCGAGCTTGTCGTTCAACGCCGCGGTGGCCTTCTCATGCGAAGCACGCAGGGCTTCGAGCTTTTCACGCTGCTCAGGGGTAAGGTCGCGCAGCTTCATCGCGGCCTCAAGCTGCTCGGACACCGGCGAGGGCCGGTAGACATCCGGGAAGCTCGCCCGCTTGAAGCCGGCCTCGAAAGTCGCCCGCTGATCTTCCGGCAGCATCTCGGCGATCTGCCGCGCGTACTTGCGGTTCACGTCGCGGACCTTCACCGTCAGCCCGCGGCCTTCCTCGATCAGCTTCTGGATGGCCTCGAAGTCCCCGTCGCGGCGGAGCTCGTTCATCCGCTCCATCTGCTTGTCCTGCCACTCGTTGCGGCGGATCAGCTCGCGGTCCAGCTCTTCCTCGTACAGCTCCAGCACAGGGGCCAGCTCATCCCGCTGAACCTTCGTCTGCGCCACCAGCTCGACGAGGTCCACGCGCTCGCCGCTCATAAGCCCTCGCCGCATCGACACTTCCCGCCGCTGCATCCGCTCGACCTTGGGCCACTTCGCAGCCTGCGCGGGGGTCAGGATCGCCTGGATGTCCGCGTTGAAGGAGCGGTCTTGCTCACGCCGCGCATCCCTCGCTTCGCGCATCGCGGCCTGCATCTTCGCCATCAGCCCCTCGCGGTCCTCGCTCTCGCGCATCTGCTCGCCCAGCGACCGCATGGTCTCGCGGCTCTTCGCCTGCGTCGCCCGTGCCTGCTCGGCGTAGGCCTCATGCAGGACCATCAGCGTTTCGCGCTGGTCCTTCGTCAGCCCGAGCAGGTCGGCGTAGCGCTCCACCTGCCGAGTGGTCAGGGGGGCCATCATGTCCCCCATCATTCCCCCGAAGCGGCCGCCTCCAAATCCCTCCGGAGGCCCCTGCCGCTGCCGATTTTCCGGCTGCCCACGCCCCTGGGCCATCGCTTCGCCGGTCGTCGCCGCCACCACCAGGCCCGCGCACAGAACGATCACGGAAGCTCGCTTCAAGTTCTTGAGGTTCATGTCTTTAGAACTCCATCAGCAGGGCAGAACGCCGGTCAGACCATGGGCAAGCCGCGCCCCGAACGGGGCGACCCGACTCGATCAACGACACTCCCACCCGGTTTATTGCTCCCCCCGGCACGGATTCTCATCGCGGGCCCACGCCGCGGGTCATGCCCGAATCCGGTTCCTTGGCGGGGGGGACCACCTCTCCAAGGTCGATCACCGCCCCATCCGGCTGGTAATAGTCCACGTTCATCCGGCCTCCGGGCCCTACCCCTGTGAAGACCACGCAGGAGCGGCCGTACCGGGCCGCGTAGGCCAGGTCTCCCGGGCTCGGCCCCGCGAAGGTTCCGTTGCGCTCCCGCTGGGCGTGCAGGTGGTAGTGCGCCAAGGCCAGATCGCTCGCGGCCAGCATGTCGTCCGAAGCCACGAACTGCTCATCCCCGCGCCGCTGACCGGGGCGGGGCGGGTACAGCACCGCCACCCACTCCTCCCGGACGACCTCCCCCAGCCCGATGTTCTTGCGCATCAGCGCCCCGCCGTATTCCGTCGTCGTATCGCGGCGGTCAAGCTCTGCCTGCGCGGCAATCGCCCGCACGACCTGCGGCTGCCGGACCACGTCGTCGATCACCAGCACCGTCAGCAGGTCTGCCCACGACATCTTCGGCGCCCAATGCTCCAACCGCTCTCGCACTCGGTACTTGCCGGATTCGGCCTCGCGCTGATGCATCACTCGCCCGCTCAGCCGATCGCGCAGTCTTGCCGTCAGCTCTGTCTTTGAAGCGCCCAGCAGATCCGGGGTCGTCAGCGATGCCCAGCGGATCGCTTCGGCGTGCCGCACGTTCAACAGCCCCACGTCCGGCAGCTTCGCGATCGCCGAGCGGGCCTGCTCCCACCAGGCCGCGTTCGCGGGCTTCTTCGGATCAAGCAGGTTGTTCACCCACCGCAGTTCTTCACCAGTCAGCGGCACGGCGCGCAAGTCTCGCACGCACCGGCGGATGTTCGCCACCACGCCGTCCCCGGCGCTCTCCGGCAGTCCTTCCAGCATCGCCAGTCGCCGGTTCCCGTCGCGGTCCAGTCGTGCAAGCAGATCCCAGGCGTCGATCCGCGTGCGCTCTGTCCAATCCATCCCGTAGGTGGGTTCCACCCGCGGCGGGTTCAGGAAGGTTTCGAACGCGACTTCTTCAACATTCTTCCCACCGGAGAGCGCCACGATCGCCTCGCGCTCCGGGCGTTCTTCCTCCGTCACTCCGCCGATCCACCCCAGCACTTCCACCGATCGGGCATAACTCCGCACGAGCGAGGGCACGGCGTCCGTCCACCCGCGGTCGGTGCACACGCGGCAGAGGTAGATCAGGACCGCCAGCGAGCGCTCCTTCGGGATCAGCAGCTTCACCATCTCCCGCGACTCAGCGGCCACGGCGGGGTCCGGGTCGTCGATGAGCGCCCCGATCGCCTCCATCCGCAGGATGGCGGGCTCGCTCGTGTTCCAAACCACGTCTTTCAGCACCCGCCGCGTCGTCTGGGCGCGTGTCGGGTCGGACTGGGCAAGCTCCCGGGCCAGCACCACCGCCTCGGCCCGTGCCTTGGCAGAAAGCCCACGGTTCGCCACCTCGAGGAGCGGGTCTCCCTCCTTCTTGGCCGACGAACACCCCTGCGCCAGCACGAGGACCAGCGCCAACACCGTCATCCATGACCTCATGCTCCGAGTGTAACTCCCCCGCCCGCCGCGCGCTACCATCCGCACGATGCCTCAGCAGCCGTCCAACCCCCAGCAGCCCTCCCTTACCGAGCGGGTCACGCGCGTGCTCAACCTGATCCGGCCTGCCGTGCAATCCGACGGCGGCGACCTGGAGCTGGTAGACATCACCCCAGACGGCGTCGTCCAGATCCGCCTGCACGGGGCCTGCGTCGGCTGCCCGAGCAGCACCATGACCCTCCAGGTCGGCATCGAACGCAACCTCAAGGCCCACATTCCCGAGGTCCGGGGCGTCCAGCCCGTCACCTGAGCCTGGTCCGACCTATCCTCCTGCGACAACCAGAGTTAGGCACCCGCCCAGAATCCCCTGGGCAGGGTCGCACTTTCTCTTCCATCACGCCCGCGGGCGTGGTATAAACCCTGAGGTGGTGGACAGGTGGATACCCAGGATGGGAGTACAGCCATGTTGGTGATCACGCGGCGTGAGGGCGAGGAAGTCGTCATCGGCGACCCGAAGAACCCCATCGGCGTTGTACGCATTGCCTCCGTCAAGGGCGAACGCGTCCGCATCGCCTTCGACTTCCCCCGCGATGTTCAGATCAACCGGCGGGAGATCGCCGAGCAGATCGCTTCCGCGGCTCCCGAAATCGTCGGGTCCATCAAGCCTGCCGCCGCGGCTGGGCTCTGACCCCCGCTCTCCGTGTTCGCGTTCTTGGGTGGGAACGTGATGGACACGAAGGGCGCGGAGCAGGCGAAGACGGGTTGATGTATTGATCTTGAAAGAGCAGAACCGGCGGAGCAGGCTCAGTGCCCGCTTGCGCCGCTTCTTTTTCGCGCCCCTCGCGTTCTCCTAGCCCACCAGCGCTTCGAGCAGTTCTGAAACGCCCTGGCCGCGAGTGGCGACGGTCTCCAGGATGGGCCGGCGGCCGGCCACGTCCCGCAGGTCGCGCACCAACTCGTGCTCGCCGGGGTGGTCCGCCTTGTTGCAGACGAACAGGTCTGCGATTTCGAGGATGCCGGCCTTGTCCATCTGCACCGCGTCGCCCATGCCGGGCGTCAACACCACCGCGGTCTTGTCCACGAACTGGCGGATCTTGGTCTCGTTCTGACCCGCCCCCACCGTCTCGATGAAGAGCGTGTCGATCGCGTTTTCGCCGTCGAAGGCGCCGCCGATCAGCTCGATGACCGCGGGCAGGCTCGCGTAGTCCTCGCCGCGAATCGCCAGGGAGCGGTAATAGACGCGCTCGTCGAGCGTGTTGAAGTCCACCCGCAGGCGGTCACCCAGCAGCGCGCCGCTGGTGATCGGGCTCATGGGGTCATACGCCACCACAGCGCAGCGGCCCTTGTACCCGGCCTCTCCCGCCTGCTCGCGGCGGACAAACTCCGCGGCCATCTGCGCCACCAGCGTGCTCTTGCCGGCTCCGGGCGAGCCGGTGACACCGATCACCCGGCGGGGACGCCGCCGCTTCGCGTTTGCACGCACCGGCTTGCCGTCGTGCGCGAGGGAAATGTCCCGCGCCAACTGAGCCGTGATTCCGCTTCCTTCGTTTCCGCCGGGGACTTCCTGCGTCCGCTCGCGCGTCGCGCCGTGGACGGCGTTGACGATCTCGAGCAGCCCGACGCCGGTGGTGAAGCACTTGCTGATGCCCCCCTCGATCAGCTTCGGGATGTCCTCCTGCGGGAGAATGCCCCCCATGTACACCGGCAGGTCGCCGCGGCCGAGGCTCTTCAGCTCCTCGATCAGGCGCGGGCCGAGCACCAGGTGCGAGTTGCTCATCATCGACGCGCAGATCACGTCGCAGTCTTCGTCGCGGGCGGAGATCGCCAGGCTCCGCGGCGTCTGCCACAGCCCCGAGTAGATCACGTGCACGCCGCTGTCCCGCAGGGCCCGGGCGATCACCTTGACGCCGCGGTCGTGGCCGTCGAGGCCCATCTTGCCCAGCAAAACCCGCGGCCGGTGCGGCAGGTCCGCGCACCGGTCCTTCTTCTCAAACTCCGTGGTCGGCACGTTCAGGGCGGTAGTCATCGCCCGATTCTAAGGCGGCTTTGGACGGAAAACGAAAAGGACGCGAAGTGCGGCGGAGGACACGAAGAGAGCCGCTGAAAGAACAAGAAAACAGGCAGGCTCTCCGCGATTGCCATAGATCATCACCGCTTCCTCCGCACCCCCTCCGCGTTCTTTCCGCTGGGTACTCTTTTTCATGACTTCCCCCGCGCAGGCGCCGCCCCGCTTTCGCTACTTCGACCTTGTGATGGCCGGGTTCGTCACGGTTCTGCTGTGCTCGAACCTCATCGGGCCGGGCAAGTCCTGCGCGGTCAACCTTCACGCGAACATCGTGCCGCGATGGACCGAGGCGGGGCTGGCGTGGGGACCGCAGCTCATCTTCAGCGTGGGCAGCATCTTCTTCCCGCTCAGCTACATCTTCGGCGACGTGCTGACGGAGGTGTACGGCTACGCCCGTGCCCGGCGTGTGATCTGGGCAGGTTTCGTAGCCATGCTCTTCGCGAGCATCATGGCCCAGGTCGTTATTCACCTGCCCCCGGACTCCGGAGAGCCCTTCAACGAGCGGATGCAGCCCTCGCTGGAGACGCTCTTCGGGAGCACCTGGCGAATCGTCATCGCGTCCGCCCTCGCCTTCTGGGTCGGCGACTTCGCAAACTCCTACGTCCTCGCCAAGCTCAAGGTGCTCACCCGCGGCCGCTGGCTCTGGACGCGCACCATCGGCTCCACGATCATCGGCCAGGGGCTGGACAGCCTCATCTTCTTCCCCGTCGCCTTCGCGGGCATCTGGACCAACGACACTCTTGCCCGCATCGTCGTCTTCAACTGGATCTTCAAGGTGATGGTGGAAGTCGTGCTGACGCCAGCCACTTACGCCGCGGTCGGCTTCCTCAAGCGTGCCGAAGGCGTGGACCACTACGATGTGGACACGAACTTCACGCCCTTCAGCCTCAAATACTGACTTGCACACCCCGGCTATGCCGTTATGCTGGCCTGTGGCTGAACGAGAAACGCCTGTGGTGCGGGTTCGTCCCGTCATCGGGCACAGACTTGGGCAAGCACATCAGCCGTGGCGGCTGATTCTCTTGATCCCCAAAAGCAGCGGCGGCCCCAAGGACTCGTGGACTTGGGGCCCCGCTGTTTTTGTCGCTTGGCTGCCGCGTGGCTCAGTTCGCCCCGGCCTGGACCGCCAGCCGCTTCTCCATCGCTTCGACGAACTGATCGAACAGGTACGAGGCGTCGTGCGGGCCGGGCGAGGCTTCGGGGTGATACTGCACCGCGAACACCGGCTTGTCCTTCATTGCGAAGCCCGCCAGCGTTCCATCGTTCAGGTGGATGTGCGTGGGCGTGCCCCCCACGGCTTCCAAGCTCGCAGGGTCCACCGCGAACCCGTGGTTCTGGCTGGTGATCTCCACCCGCCCGTTGATCGCGTTGAGCACCGGCTGATTCGCGCCGCGGTGCCCGAACTTCAGCTTGAACGTCTTGGCCCCCGCCGCGAGCGCCAGGAGCTGGTGCCCCAGGCAGATGCCGAAGGTGGGGATCGACTCGCCGGGCTTGCTCAGGACCGCCCGCAGCGTCTGGATCGTCTGCTCCACCGCGGCAGGGTCGCCCGGGCCGTTGGAGATGAACAGCCCGTCGATATCCCCGCGCTCGAACCGCTCGATGATCTCCGCCGCGCTGGTGTCGTGGGGGACGACCTCCACCTCGCACCCTCGCTCGGCGAGATTGCGGAGGATGTTGGCCTTGGCCCCGCAGTCCAGCGTCAGAACGCGCAGCTTGCGGCCCGATTCCCGGTGCGGCGGGGCCCAATCCCCGAGCGTCTCGCGCCAGGTGCTCCCGCTGTTGCAGCCCACCCGCGGCACGAGGTTCTGCCCCGCCATCGACGGCGCGTTCCTCGCCATCTCCACAAGTTGCTCATCCGTCAGGTCCGTGCGGTCCGTCAGGACGCCGGGCATGGCCCCCGATGTCCGCAGCTTCTTGGTCAAAGCCCGGGTATCCACCCCGGTCAGCCCGAGCACTCCGTGCTTCGCCAGGTAATCCTCAAGCGTGCCGGTAGCACGGAAGTTGCTGTGCCTACGTGCCAGCTCGCGGACCACGAACCCCGCAACCTGCACCTTCCGGGATTCCACGTCCTCATCGTTTACCCCGGTGTTCCCGATCAGGGGGAATGTCTGCACCAGCACCTGGCCGGTGTAGGAGGGGTCCGTCAGTGATTCCTGGTACCCGCTCATGGCGGTGTTGAACACCACCTCGGCCACCGACACAATCCCCCGCCCGACCGCCCCGAACGCGGTTCCGCGGAACACGCTCCCGTCGGCCAGCGCCAGCCGACCTACGGGCGATGAAGTACGATCCGCCTTGTTGTTCGATGGTGGCTCGATGTCGCTGGGCATCGAGCGGCAGTGTAGGCCCCCTCCCTTCCCGTGATGCCCGCCGCGCGCGAATCCCTCTTCCAAATCGACGATGCGCCGGCTCACGCCCTTTACGTCCGCGTCGCCGTCGAACGGGGCATCGACACCGAATCCGACGGCCTTACCTACAGCACCCCCGCACCCGCGCCCGCGGTGGGCGAGCGCGTCCAAGTGCCGCTGGGACGCAAGCTCGTTCCGGGGATCGTTGTTGCCGTGGGAGGCCCCGAGCTGCTCGCGGGCCTGAGCCCCTCCAAGGTCCGCCCCATCTCCCGCCGCACCGGGGCCGCCCTGCCCGCCTCGCTCGTTTCGCTGGCTCAGTGGATGGCCGCGTATTACGTCTGCCCCCTGGGCATGGTGATGGCCTCCATGATCCCCGCCGCGGTGAAGCAGGATGTGGGCCGGCGCGAGGTGGAAACCGTCCGCCTTCTTTCGGGCGAGCCGCCCAACCTCAAGCCCGCGCAGCGTGCCCTGCTGGAGCAGATCCGCGCCCTGCCCGCGGATGCTTTTCCGATACCGCTCAAGGAGCTTGCCGCGAGGCTCGGCCTCAAGAGCCCCGCGCGGCTTCGCCGCCTGATCCAGCTTCACGCCCTCGATGTCTCCATCGCGGACGAAGTCCACGCACGACCCACGCTCTCGCTTCCTGCCGGCCATGCCCCGGACGACATCACTCCCACCGCCGCACAGCAGGCCGTCATCGACGCCATCGCCCCCACGCTCTCCTCGTTCCGCGTCCATCTCCTCCGCGGCGTGACGGGTTCCGGCAAGACCGAGGTCTATCTGCGCCTGATCGCGAAGGTGCTCGACGCGGATCGCTCCGCCATCGTCCTGGTCCCTGAGATCGCCCTGACGCCGCAGACCGCCGACCGATTCACACGCCGCTTCGGCCAGGCCAACGTTGCGGTCCTTCACTCCGGCCTCACCGCCGCACAGCGTCATCGCGAATGGGCCCGCGCCGTCTCCGGGCAAGCCCGAGTCGTGGTCGGCGCACGCTCCGCGGTCTTCGCCCCCGTCCCGCGGCTGGGCCTCATCGTCGTGGATGAAGAGCACGACAGCAGCTACAAGCAGGACCGCCTTCCTCGGTACAACGCCCGCGATGTGGCAATCAAGCGTGCCCAGCTCGAGCACTGCCCCGTTCTTCTCGGCTCGGCGACGCCTTCCCTGGAAAGCTGGCACAACGCCACCGGTGCGAACCCCGCCTTCACCCTCCACGAGCTGACTGAGCGTGTCGCGGGGGCGGCGCTGCCCGCTGTGCAGATCGTGGACCTCCGCGAAGAACGACGCCTCCGCATCCGACGCGAGCAGGGCGACGACGGCCGCCTTCATCTTCTGGGCCCCACCCTCGAAGACGCCCTCGAACAGACCCTCGCCGCGGGGGCGCAGGCGATCCTTCTTCTCAATCGCCGCGGCTTTGCGCACTACATCACCTGTCCCCGCGCTTCCTGCGGCTTTGTGGCGCGATGCGACCAGTGCGACGCCAACCTCGTCCTTCACCGCCACGCCGCCGTCCCTGCGGGAGAGCTTGTCCGCTGCCACCACTGCCTGTCCGAGCAGCTTGTCCCGCGCTTCTGCCCTTCGTGCAGCTCGAAGCTCAACGTCTTCGGCGGCGGCACGCAGCGCGCGGAGGATGAGCTGATCCGCAAGTTCACGTCGATGGGGCTGCGTCTGGGTGAAACGCTGCTCCGCCTCGACTCCGATTCCATGCGATCCGCCCGCGACTACTACGACGCCCTCGCCCGCTTCTCCCGCGGCGAGGCCCGCGTCCTCCTCGGCACGCAGATGATCGCCAAGGGGCTCGACTATCCCAACGTCGCCCTCGTGGGCGTGCTCGATGCTGACACGGCGCTTCATATCCCCGACTTCCGAGCCGCGGAACGCACCTTCCAGCTCGTCAGCCAGGTCGCCGGACGTGCGGGCCGATCCACGCTCCCCGGACGGGTCATTATCCAGACCATGAACCCGGATTCATTGCCCATCACGCTCGCGGCGGCGCACGACTACCCCACCTTCGCCGCCGCCGAGCTTGCCACCCGGATGCGATCGCGGCTGCCCCCCGCAGCACGGCTCGCCCGCATCGTCTGCCGCGATGAAGACGACCGCAAAGCCCGCGACCGCGCCGCCGAGCTGGCGGATGCTCTCCGCACCATCGCCGGGGACACCGCCCTGGTCCGCGGCCCGGCCCCCTGCCCTATCTCACGTATCGCCAACCACTACCGCTACGCCATTGACGTGCTCGCCCCCAAGGCGGGCGTCCTGCAGCACGCGCTCGCCGCGGCTCGCGCCCGGGGTTTGCTGAAAAGCGACGCCAAAACCGCCGTGGATGTCGATCCAGTAGCCCTGATGTAACGAACGGCTTGAGTCCTCACCTCGCTACTTCACAAACCTCCCATGTCAACCCCGCCCACACAGTTCGAGTCCAAGCAAGTCACCGTCATGGGCCTGGGCCGCTTCGGCGGCGGCGCGGGCGTCACCCGTTGGCTTTGCGCTCAGGGCGCACAGGTCCTGGTCACCGACCTTGAGCCGGCGGAAAAGCTGGAGGCGTCCCTTGCCTCCATCAAGCCCCTCATCGACTCCGGGCAAGTGACGCTCCGCCTCGGCGAGCACAACGTCAGCGACTTCACCACCTGCGATCTGGTTGTCGCCAACCCCGCCGTGCCGCATCCATGGGACAACCGTTACCTGAGGGCCGCCGCCGCCGCAGGCGTTCCCATCACGACGGAGATTCGCCTGCTCGTGGATCGGCTCCCCGACCGCACGAAGGTTGTCGCGGTCACGGGCTCGGCGGGCAAGAGCACGACCACCGCGATGATCCATCACATCCTCAGGACAACGGGCAGGCCCGCGATCCTGGGCGGCAACATCGGCGGGTCGATGCTGAACGAGCGGATCTCCCCCAACGCCTTCATCGTGCTGGAGCTTTCCAGCGCCATGCTCTACTGGCTGGGCGAGGCCGCGCCGGACTGCACCTTCTCTCCGCACGTTTCGGTCGTCACCAACATCTCCACCAACCACACCGACTGGCACGGTTCCTTCGAGCATTACCGGCTCAGCAAGCTTCGCATCCTGACGCGCCTTCAGTCGGGCGACACCGCCATCCTCGGCGATTCAGTCAGCCATTGGCCCACTCCCCCGGGGGTCCAGCGCATCGTCATCAACGCGCCGCGCACGCTCGCCCTGGCCATTCCGGGCCGTCACAACCAACTCAACGCTTCCATGGCCGTTGCCGCGGCCTGCGCTCTTGACCCCAGCCTTCCGCGCGAGCAGGCCGATCGCGCCGTCCAGTCTTTCCCCGGCCTGCCCCATCGGCTCCAGCTTGTCGCCACCCTGCGAGGCATCCGCTACTACAACGACTCCAAGTCCACCACGCCGGAATCCTGCCTGCTCGCCGTCGCTGCGTTCGGCTCCGAGGCTTCCCGCATCCATCTCATCGCGGGTGGTTACGACAAGAAAACCGACCTTGCACCCATCGCCGCGCTCGCGCCGCGACTTGCAGGTCTGTACACCATCGGCGACACCGGCCCGGCCATCGCCGCCGCGGCACCAACCGCGATCCTGTGTGGCACACTGGAGCAGGCCATGCACACCATCCACCAGCGAGCCCAGCCCGGCGACATCGTCCTTCTCAGCCCCGGCTGCGCCTCCTGGGATCAGTACGACAACTACGAAGCCCGCGGCAATCACTTTGCCCAGCTTGCAGGAGCCGACGTATGAACGAGCCACGCCTCGACGCATCCCGCTCCGCCGCTTGTCTGTCCGCCGCGGCTCTCCTGCTCTGTACGTTCACCGCATGTTCACAGCCCGCCAAGACCACGCGGCAGTCGCAGCCCACTGAGCCCGTGCCGCCCGCTGCCCCGCAGCAAGAACCCTCACCGCAGCCGCAAGAGCCGCCGGCGCCGCAGGCACGCGAGGTCTTTCCCGGCGTCCGCCTCAACACCGCCGCTCGAACGGTTGAGTTCGACGCCATCATCCCCATCAACGCTCAGGATCCCGACAAGCCGCGGATTTACCTTGAGGTCATCGCCTGCACACGCGATACGAAGGAGCACGAAGCGGTCCTGATGACCACAGTGCGTCCTTCCCACGTGCACGCCGCGTTGCTGCTGCTGGGTCTGGAATCCGGCTCGCCCGGCGTCTGGGACTGGTCGGGCGAGCAGCTCGTCGCCACGCCGCCCGCCGGCCCGCGCGTTGAGATCTCCTGCACCTACACGCACGAAGGAACCACCCGCACCGTCAATCCGGCCGAGTGGGTGCTCGACGTCAACACCGGCCGCACGCTCGCGCAGAGCGCCGGAGAGCATCACTGGGTCTTCGCCGGGTCGCAGGTCTACAAGCGTCAGGGACGCGACTACTACCGCGCCGACGTGGACGGCACGCTCATCGGCCTGCACACCTTCGGCGGAGAGTCCATCGCCTGGACGCAGATGTTCAACCCGGACTCACAGGTCGAAGAGCCGCACTGGATCGCCAACAAGGACGCCCTGCCTCCCTACGGCACGGCCGTCACTGTCACGATCACCGCCCAATAAGCCGCAGTTCCAGCACGTCGCTGGACGCCGCGCCGTTGTCATCCAGGCGGCTCACGCCCACGCGCACCGGGCGACCCGAGAACAGGCCCGCCTCCGACAGACGCCACACCACATCGTCCGCGTCCGTCACCGGCTGACCCGCCACGCTCTCGATCACCATGCCGCGTTCGAAGCCCGCGCGGCTGGCCGGGCTGTCGGCGATGATCACCGCCACCACCGGCAACCCCTCGCCGTTCTCGGCAACGACGAGGCCGAACTCCTCCGCGAGCGCGGGCCGCAGCTGCGCCAGACGCGCCGACGCGGGCATTTCTCCCAGCGTCGTTTCAAAGACCAGCTCTTCATCACCGCGCAGCACCGTCACGCGCGCCACGTCGCCCGGACGAGCCGCGCTGATCAGCGAACGCAGGACTTCCCAGTCCGGCGTTGCCTGACCGTTGAAGGAGGTAATCACATCACCCGCCTGCAGGCCGGCGCGCTGCGCAGGGCCGCCCTCCGCCACCTGCTCGATGGGCACGCCGCGCCGATCCAGCCGGTCCACGCGGGGCCGGTTGGAGTACGTCACACCCAGGTAGCCCGGCACGATCGGGGCGCCGGCGATGAGTTGCTCAACGCGCGTCTCGATCGTCGAAAGCGGAATGGCGAAGCTGATGCCCGCGCTCTGGCCCTCGCTCCCGCCGCTGGAGTTCTCGGCAGTAGCGATCGCGACGTTCATGCCCACGACCCTGCCGCGGATATCCACCAGCGGCCCGCCCGAGTTCCCGGGGTTCACCGCCGCGTCCGTCTGGATGAAGTTGGAAATGCCGTATGCGGTCATCGTCCGGGCCGAGCGTCCCAACCCAGAGACGATCCCCTCCGACATCGAGAACTTGAACCCGAAGGGGGAGCCGAAGGCGTACACGCGGTCGCCGCGTTCCAGCCGCTCGCCGGTGGCCCGGCGCGCGGGCTGAAGGTTGTGCCCGCCGTCCACCTTGATCACGGCGATGTCGCTCATCGCGTCCGCGCCGATGACGCGCCCGCGGGCGACGTGCCCGTCATAGAACTGCACCAGCACTTCGCTGCTGTTCGCGACGACGTGGGCGTTGGTCACGATGTGCCCGCGCGTGTCGTACACCCAGCCCGAGCCCGACGAGCCGCGGTAACGCCCGCGCCCGCCGCTGGAGGAAACGTCCAGGTGAACCACGCTGGGCTCCACCGCCGCGGCGATGTTCCGCGTCGCGCGGTTGATCCGCTCCAGCACATCCTCTTCGTCGAGCGCCTGCTGCGCCAGCGTCACCGTCGCGTGAGTCTGAGCCGCCCCGATGCTCCGGATCGCGCCCGGAACAACTACCAGCGTCACCGCCGCCGTCACCAGCACCACAAACGCGGGCCCGAACGTCATGAACCTGCGCATCTGCCCGCCTCCTCAGTGTCCTCTTTATCGGCGTTGCCGGCCCGCGACTGGTGCCCCGACACTCCTTTCGCCCCCTCCACCGCCTCGGATGCTGCCTACGCGGCCTTCGGCCACCCGCTCCACCCACGCCCGGGCCGCCCCCTCCACCGCCGGTCCCAGCGACGCCAGGGGCACCGCGAAGGGGGGCGGGTTCTCGCTCAGCCCCAGAAGGTCCTGCAAAACAAGCACCTGCCCGTGGCAGCCCGCCCCCGCCCCGATCCCGATCAGGGGCACCGAGGTCGCCTCAGCGATCCGGCGCGTCACCTCGTCCGGCACCGCCTCCACCAGCAGCATGACGCAGCCCGCCCGTTCCAGGGCCACCGCGTCCGCCACCACGCGGTCCGCGTCCGCCTCCGTCCGCCCCGCGCCGATGTACCCGCCCGACAGGGCCGCCTGCTGAGGCTTGCTCCCCACGTGCCCGCAGATCGGGATTCCCGCGCCGGTCATGCGCGCAATCAGCGGCGCGTGCGAGGTGTCCGCCTCGATTTTCACGATGTCCGCCATCCCCTCCGTCATGAACCGCCCGGCGTTGCGCATCGCCTCCGCGTCGTCCGCCTGGTAGCTCATGAAGGGCATGTCAGCCATCACCATGACGTCCGGCGCGCCGCGCTTCACCGCCGCCGTGAGAGCGATAGCAACCTCAAGCGGCATGTCGATGGTCCGTCGGAAGCCCAGCACGACCTCCGCCGCGGTGTCGCCCACCAGCAGAATGTGGACGCCCCCGCGCGCCAGCCAGCGCGCCATCGTGGCGTCGTAGCACGTCAGGCACGCAAAGGGCTTCCCCTCCCGCGCCATGCGGCGGATGGTCTTGATCGTGATCGCCTCGCGTGCCCCGGGTGAAGGCTCTTTCACGCCGGAACTGTAGCCCCGCGGCGGCGCTGCCCCAGCGCTCCGCTCCCCACTACCCTCCTTCAATGCCCCGGACCCTTACCCCCGAGCTGATGGACGATCCCCACGTCCCCGCGGACCAGCTCGCCCTTTCCCTCCGCTTCATCCGCGCGGTCAATCGAGCCCTTGGGGGCACCTCCGCGCTCCTACGCCACCTCAAGGCATGGTCCGTCAACTGGCCCAAGGACCAGCCCATCACGCTGCTCGATGTCGCCACCGGCTCGGCGGACCTTCCGCTCGCCGCGCATCGCTGGGCCCGCC
>Ga0065721_10049359_pt1 | contig 36102 bp, 22 predicted proteins | sample Mesricmetagenome_FD_59108 | JGI IMG/M metagenome (GOLD analysis project Ga0065721, IMG submission 59108) | Mesophilic microbial community from rice straw/compost enrichment Sample: eDNA_1 v2 (version 2) | ecosystem: Engineered > Solid waste > Grass > Composting > Bioreactor | place: USA: Davis... | reverse complement strand
GGACTTATACTTATGATAACGTTCGGTTCGCTGATCGTTGCGATACTGTCCTTTAAACGGAAATAGACCGCCCCCACCAAGGAATCGGTCTATTTCCTGACTATTCCGAAAGCCTACCGCCCTTAAATGCGGCTGTTGTGGGGAGTCGTGTTAGCCGCACGGCTCCTTTAACATGAATCTCATTCTGAGTATATTATAGCATAGCATACTCAGAAACGTCATACTTTTCCAACAAGTTGTCATTTCCCAAAGCCGGAGCCGCTTCCCATTCCCCTTCGAACCATACCTACCCAATAGCCGCACCGTTCATCGCCCATACCTGCCAGCTTTTCAAGAGAATCTCCCCGTCGGAACGAACCTGGACGCCGTCGCTGTCGGCCAACGACGGATACACCCGAGCGGACAGGCACGTTTCCTCGTTCGCGAACACTTCGACGGTCGAACGGTCGACGAAGATTCGCAGTTCAAGAGACTCCCGGGCGCCGGAGGGCAGCTTTCCTTCTACCGAGGTTTTGTGTGTGTTCGGGAACAGACTCGATTGCGAACGGTCGATGACGATCCGATTGCCGGCGAAGTCCACGAGAATGTCCGTCCGTTCCCGACCGCACGGGGACTGAAGCACGGACACCTTAACAGCGCCGTCCTCTCCGCTTGGTCCTTCGATCTCCAGCGCGCACTCGAACGTATTCGAACGCATTCCCGCATCGACCGCTCCCGCTCCCAAGCGAACGTTAGAGCGCTCCCGATGCTCCCCCCTCAGCTGACAAAGCTCGGGCAGCGGCGACATCCGGATCGAACCGTCCGCATTCAAAGATACGAGGCGCGGCAAAGCGAGTGCGCCCGCCCATTCCACGGGCTCCGGAAAATCCTCTCCCCTTCCCTCCGGCATCCAGCCGAGCAATACGCGCCGTCCCTGCTCGTCAACGAACCCCGTCGAAGCGTAATAGCCTTCGAAGCCCGCATAATCGGCGGTTCCGCGGAAGTCCGCTGCCAACTCTCCTTCGGCATTGATCGTCCCGGAGATGTAACGCACCTGGGCGCTCGGGGAATAGAACAACACCGCTTTCTCTCCGAACCGGAACAGATGCGGGCATTCCCAGATCGATTCCTCTCCCCGGTGAAAAATGCCCTCATAGCTCCAACTCTCCAAATCGTCGGAACGGTACAGGAACGCGCAGCCCTTGCCCTCGTGTATGCCGCCGAGAACCATTTTCCACTCGTCCCCGTCTCTCCATACGTAAGGGTCCCGCCACTCCGTGATTTCGACGCCCCCATGCAGCTCCGAAGTCAACACGGGATTGACGGGAGGTTTGTGCCAGGCCTGCAAATCCGTGCTTTTCGCCATCCACTGCTGCGCTCCCGTCGTCGCATTCCGCTCGTCCTGCCCGATGCTCGTATAGAACAACTTCACCTCGTCGCCGTCTATGACGGCGCATCCCGAATAGCAGTGCCATTCCCCGAGCTCCCGCGAAGGAGCCACCGCGACCGGCTTGCGGGTCCAGTTGACCAGATCCGGACTTGTCGCGTGGCCCCAATGGATGTCTCCCCACTCCGGCTTCGACGGATTATGCTGATAAAACAGATGGTACTCGCCGTTCAGATGGAACGGGCCGTTCGGGTCGTTCATCCAATTGCGCGGAGGCGTAAAGTGGAATATCGGCCTATATCGATCCATATTAATCGCTCCTTATGTTTTCTTCCCGGAATTGCTGGGGAGAAACCCGCTTACCTATGCTATACAGTATTTCTCGTCCGCATATCCAACTTCCTTCGTAAGGATCGTTTTTTCCGCAACCGAGCCCAGGGGCCGACTAACGTCCCCTGGGCTCGTATTCGTTCACATTAACATTTTCCTTGCATGCACGCTCTCTCTTCAGCTCCCCGAACGGCCCAGCAGCATCCCGGCCCTCTCCAGGTTTACCTTGTACACATAATCCAGTTGCCTCTGCATGAGCGCGTCGGGAACCAGCGGGAGAACCGCATTGCGCAGCGCCACGGGCAGGCGGCCTTCCAGCTGAGCCATGCGCCCGATTCGCCCGGACATCCGGGTAATCGTCCCGGTCCGGCTGACCCGATCGTTCTCGTATCCCTTTAATGCGCTCGCGAAATTGGGCCAACGGCTGACATGCTCCGCGAGGAATAGCGCATCCTCGATAGCCTGCCCCGCTCCTTGCGCCATGTTGGGCGTCATCGCATGAGCCGCATCGCCGATCAGAACGACACGGCCGCGGCCGAACCGCTTGATCGGAGGCAAATATTCGATATCATGGTGCAAGATTGCGTCCTGACTGGACAACTTCAGCAGATCGGAGATCGGAGAATGGTACCCGGCGAACCGCTTCGCCAAATCCGCTATTGTTACCCGCTTCATGACGGGATCGTTATAAGGAGCGTTCACGCACGCGAACCAGTAGATGCGATTGTCCGACAAAGGAACAATACCGAATCTTCCATTGCTTCCCCACGTCTCCGTGAACAACTCGCGGTCGTAACGCAGCGAGGAACCCGCCTGGACTACGGTGCGCCAGCACGTGTAACCTGAATACCGCGGCTTCGCCTCCGGGAACAGCTTCCCCCGGACCACGGAGCGAATGCCGTCCGCCCCTACAAGCAGATCCGCTTCTTCCGTCGAGCCGTCCTCGAACTTCACCGTTACGCCATCCTCGCCCTGCTCGAAATCGACGCACGTTTTCCCCGTATGAATCGCTTCCCCCGCCCCCAGCGCATCCACGAGAAACCCGAGCAGATCCGCCCTCAGCACGGTAACTTGCTCCGGATCCGCATTCTTGCTCCGATCGGGCGCTCCCATACGGCTAAGAACTTTCCCCTCCTGCGAGAGGATTTGCACCTGTCTCACCGGCATTCCCGCGCGTTGAAGCGCATCTCCCAAGCCCAGCAGCTCCAGCGCTTTCACCGCGTTCGGACCGAGACCTAGCCCCGCTCCGTTTAATCTCACTTCACTCTTGCTCTCGTAAAGATCGGCCTGTATCCCCGCCTTGCGCATCGCGATGGCCGCGGTCAGCCCGCCGATTCCCGCTCCGATAATGATCGCCTTCATGTCCGCTCCTCCTCCGCTTCCCGGAATTCGCCGCGCCCCGTCTCCGTCAGGCTGCCTTCCATCAAGATGGAGAACACTTGCTTGAACATCTCGGGGAACGTAAAGTTCATTCCCGCGATGAACCCGGGATGCTCCAAGTATTGAAGCGCCTGAAGCAGCAGATTCGCCATCAGCATCGGTGAGACGTCCTTGCGAATATAGCCGCTGCTTACCCCTTGTTCGAACAGCCGAATCAGGTTCCCCGTAATGATTTTCTTCCGCCGCTGCTCCAGAACCTCGTAGGCTTCCGGGGCGGAACGCTGCAGGTCCTCTACGGACGATACCCGGACGTTCTCGAAGCGACGGCGAACGGCCATCGCGAATGCCTGAATCTTGTCGCCCGTATTCATGGCCGAGTCGCTTGCGATCGCGGCGATCTCCTCCTCGAAATCGGAATAGAACGTCTCGATCACGGCATAGAGCAGCTCTTCCTTGCTCTGGTAGTATTTATAGAAAGTCGACTTGCTCATCTTCAGTTCCGAGGCGAACTGTGCGATGGAGACGTTCGAATAGCCGCTGACGGCGAATTTGTCGCTGGCGTATTGCAAAATGCGTCTTCTGACTTTGTCGTTGGGATGGCCTTTGCTCTGATCTTCGTTGTTCTCGTTCACGATGAACCTCCCTCACGTATATAGTACCCAAAGTAACTAGTGAGTACCATTGGTACTATCGTATTGCCGGAACCTATTTTTGTCAATCTCCAAGCAGGCGTTAAGGTGCAAAGTGACGGCAGACCAAAAAAAAAGCGCAATGGCGGCGCAGGGAACCCCCCTGCGCCGCCAAATTTCAAATTATATGCGATTCCTTACAAACTGCGCACCCACACGGTCATCTCTCCCCGACCGCGGTTCGCCCAGGCGTAATACGGGATGAAGCGAAGGACGGCGGGTTCGACCCGACACGAGGCGTCAGGCTCGTACAGCCGATCCCCCCCCGACTCCCTCTTCATGCGAACTCCCTCCGCCGTCACGACTTCGAGTCCGCCCAGCAGGTCGGGTTCGAAGCCGGGCTGCAGCTTCCCGTCTTTGAGCAGCGCGATCTCGTGCAAGTGCGGGCCGTTGTCGGCCTCCTCCAGACAATAGACGAACGGTCCCCGCTGGATGGCCGTCTTGCCCGCGACCTGGCGAATCATCGGATGGCCGAGCATCCGCCGCGTCGGCATGTTGAGAACAAGGTCGACCGTGTCGCCTTCCGTCCAGAGCCTCTCGATTTTGACGTACCCGTCGCTGCCAAGGCTTCCGGCCTTCGTCCACGCTATGCCGTTCACCCGAACGGCGTATCCGTCGCACCAATCCGGGACGCGAAGGGCCAGTTCGAAAACGGATGGCTTATCCGCCGACACGTGAAGACGTACGTCCCCCGACCATGGATGCCGGGTTTCCTGTTCTATCTTTACCGAGCCTCCCGCCGACTCCCATTCGATCCGGCTTCCGATATAGAGATGCGTATACAACGTGTTCCCCTGTGCCGAATAGATGTATTTCCCCAGCGAGCCAAGCAATCTCGCGATATTCGGAGGGCAGCATGCGCAGCCGAACCAGCCTTGCCGCTCAGGCTTGACGTGATTGTAAATCGCGTTTTTGTCATGCGCTTCCGGATATACCTCAAGCGGATTCACATAGAAGAAGTGCCGTCCGTCCTTGGACATGCCGCTCAGCACTGTGTTGTACAGCGCCCGTTCCATGACGTCCGCGTACTCGCTCTTCGGCTCCAGCTGCAGCATTCTATGCGCGAAAAAAATGAGGCCGATCGAAGCGCACGTCTCCGCATAGGCGGTGTCGTTCGGCAAGTCGTAATCGAAGGTGAACGATTCCCCGTGCTCCATCGAACCGATGCCGCCGGTAACATACATCCGCTTGTCCACGATATTGCGCCACAGCCTGCGGCTGGCTTCGAGCATGCCGCGGTCCCCGGTTTCCTTCGCGATATCCGCCATTCCCGCGCACATATAGACGACTCTGACGGCGTGCCCTTCCGCCGTGTGCTGTTCGCGAACGGGCAGATGGGACTGGCTGTAAGATAAGCGGCGGGCGATATCGAGATTTGGATAATGAACTTTGCCGCCGCGCTGCGCCAGCTGGATTTCGTAGAAGTTCGGCTTCGCCCCGCGCTGATCCAGGAAAAATCGGCTCAAGTTCAAGTACTTCTCGTTGCCTGTCGCCCTGTACAGCTTCACCAGCGCAAGCTCGACTTCCTGATGGCCGTCGTAGCCCTTCAGCTTGCCCGGCTCCGGCCCGAATACGGTATCGATGTAATCCGCGTACTTGCACATGACGTCGAGCAGCTTGCGCTTGCCCGTTCCTTCGTAATAGGCTACCGCCGCTTCCATCAGATGACCCGCGCAGTACAGCTCATGGCATTCCGCCAAATTCGTCCAGCGGCCCTCCGGCTCCTTCAAAGTGAAGTACGTATTCAGGTAGCCGTCGGAACGCTGCGCCTTCGCGATTGTATCGATCAGTTCGTCGGCAATCCGCTCGAGCTCGGGATCGGGACGCGAGCTTAACAAGTACCCGACCGCTTCCAGCCACTTGCCGACATCGCTGTCCTGGAACACCATGCCGTAAAATTCGCCTTGCTCTTCCCCGGCCGCGATCTTGAAATTGCGGACGGCGCTGCTCGGTTCCGCGTCCGGAATTCTATCGTTCAGCGCTTCCCACTGATACGGAACGACGACGTCCCGCACGAGATTTACGTATTCCATCCAGAAGCGATCTTGTATGGACACCCGACTTAAAGGCAGCATGTCCGCAGATTGAATCGTCACAGTCGGTTCCTCCCCGCTTGGTTGCACAATTTGAAGTTGTTCTATCTGTCGGTCAGCGCGCCGGACTAATTTTTCATCCCGGTCATCGTGATTCCCTCGACAAAGTACTTTTGACCGATCAGGTAGAAAAGAACGCCGGGAGCAAAGGACAGGCACGTGGCTGCCATCGTCAGCGACCATTCCTGCTTTAATTGTCCCCTGAAGTTGGTAAGCCCCAAAGCTATCGTATATTTGTCGCTTGAATTGATATAAATCATCTGTTGAAGCAAATCGTTCCACAGGCCGATGAAGATAAACAGCGCGACAACAATCATGGCAGGTTTGATCGCCGGCATAATAATGCTGAACAGAATGCGGAAATATCCGGCTCCGTCAATCGTTGCCGCTTGGTCAAGCTCTCTCGGTATGGAAAGAATAAACTGACGGATCAAAAAGATATTAAAAGCGCCGCCACCGCAGAAATAGGGCAAAATCAACGGCAGATAGCTGTCATGCAGCCCCAACCCCCGTGTCCACCCGATGTACAGCGGAATTAGCGTAACCATGGCAGGCAACAGCATGGAACCGATGCACAGAGCCCAGATCAACTGTTTGCCCCGAAACCTCAGCCTCGCAAAAGCGTATCCGCACAAGGTAGCCGTAAACGTCCCTGCCAAACAGGAGGGAACGATAATGACCATCGTATTCCATAGATACTTCCAGAACTTAAATACCTTCAGCGTTTTCTCATAGTTGGAAAACAACCAGTCTGCCGGCAGCAAAGACGGCGGAAATCTGTAAATCTCGGCGTTCGTCATCAGAGACGTACGGAAGATCCACCAGATCGGAAAAAGTACGAGAACGGCAAAGAACAAGACAACGACAAGCGTGATGACGTTCGCCGTTCGTTCGCTGCGTTTCTTGCTTTTGAGTCTGCCGTAAGCCGCTTCGCTCATTTGTCGTCGCCCCCTTCAGAGAAAATCCACCGATTCGACGTCTTGAACAAAACAGCGGTAAAGGCGGCAAGAATAGCGAAAATAATGAAGGTCGTCGCACAGGCATAACCCAGCTTGTAATTGACGAAAGCCTGATCGTACATCAGATAGGTCATGAATCGGGAAGAATTGCCGGGACCGCCGTTGGTCAGAGCAAGAGCAGGCGTAACAACCTGAAGATTGGCGATCATGCTCATCAGCAAGTTGTAAAAGATGATCGGCGTCATGCAGGGCAGGGTGATATGTCTGAACCGTTTCCACCCGTTCGCGCCGTCCATCTCGGCCGCTTCATGATAGACGCTCGGAACGTTCTGAAGTCCGGCCAGGAAAATGACGATCAAGTTGCCCGCCAGCCAGACCGCAATCAAGGAAAGCGAAGGAACTACGTAACGGGAATCCGCGATAAACAGAATTTTGTTCAAGCCGACTTCGGAGAGCAAGTAGTTGAAGAAACCGAAATTCGCCTCGTAAAGCCAGGACCATCCGACGTAGATCGCGACGGCCGGCAAAACAAACGGCACATAAAATACGGCTCTGAAAAAACCTCTTGCCGGAATTTTACGGTTAAGCAGCATCGCGATGAACAGCGAATAAATCATGCTTCCGGCTACGGATAAAAAGGCAAAATAAATCGTCGCGATAATCGAGTCCTTAATATAGGGATCGGTCGTAAATAGCTTGACATAATTATCGAAGCCGACGAATTCCGGGCTCTTCAGCCCTGTCCAGTTCGTCAGGCTGATCCCCAGTACCCCGACAAGGGGCGCGTACGTCAGGAAGATCAGGCCGAGGAACGCGGGAATCAAACAGATATAAGCAACGCGTTGCTCGCTCGAATGAATTCGGGAACGGCGTTTTAGCGGTCTATCGATCGTTTCCATTTCTCGCTCCCACCCTATGCGTGAAGGATGACCGCCGGGATCTCGCAAGCGGCGGTCATCCTTCCGATCTTGTTATTGGCTGCCCGAATGAGCCGCTTTCAAAGCTTCGAGATTTTTGGAGATCGCGTCCGCGGCCGTCGTCTTGCCGGTCCAGACATCCCCGAGAATCGAGCCGAGCAACGTGTTGAACTCCGTCGTATGATTCGTGTAGAACCAGGAAGCCGGTCTCGCGGCGGACGATTGCGCATAATCGACGACCGCGGACTTATATTCGTCATACGGAGGGAAGTTCGGATTTTCGACCCATTTGCGGGTGAGCGTTTCGTCCGTATACCATTTTTCCAGCACCGGCATCCAGATTCCCGAACTGATAAGCCCCCAATTGTTTTCTTCGGAGGTGTACCATTTGAGCCATTCCATCGCTTCTTCCGGATGCTTGGTCTGGGAGAATACGACGTTCGCACCGCCGGTATTGAGCGTAACCTTCTCGTTCATGTACGGCAATACGGCTACGCCATAGTTCAAGCCTTGCTCCTTGGCCGTATTCAGGCTCGTTCCGACATTCCACTGTCCATTCGTAGCCATCGCAACCGTACCCGCGATGACGGTGCGCTGTATGCCGTCATCGGTTTGGCCGACGGACAAAGGCGCGACATGATCTTTCAAATACAGATCCGCGACTTTCTGAATCGCTTCGACGCTGGCGTTTTCCCCGATTCTCACCTCTGTCCCGTCGTTGTTGTAGAATCCGCCGCCATTGCTGATTGCCCAGGTTTCCAACTGCCACGGCAAGTTTTCGACGGATGCGCCATACTGGACAATACTCTGGGAATCGAAGCCGTCTTCGCCGGGATGCTTGCCGTTCTTGTCGATCGTCAGCTTCTTGGCCGCAGCTACGAATTCGTCCCATGTCCATGCTTGATCCAGCGCGGATGGCGGATAAGGCACGCCGGCCTTGTCGAACATGTCTTTGTTGTAGTAGAGGAGGAGGATCTCGTTGGCGGCGGCGTAGGCTACCGTCTTGCCCTGATATTTGTAAGCGAGACTGTCCAGCGGTTTGCTGTCGCTTCCTTCGTACATGGAGCCTACGTCATTCAGCATACCTTGGGACGACCACTGGATAACGCCGTCTTCCCTCAGCATCCCCGTATCCGGCAACTGGTTTGCCGTTGCGAGCGTATTCAGCTTGGTCATGTAGTTCTCCCACGGAATCGCCATTACTTCCACTTCGATTCTGTCTTGGGAAGCATTGAATTTGTCCGCGACCGCCTGGGTGGTGTTCCCTTCTTCGGCGCTTCCCCACATCGAATAAGTAATTTTGACCTTCTTCGTCGGGGAAGACGTATTCTCCGGCGCCTTCGAAGACTCGCCTCCTGTTGGAGCTGCGCTTTTCTCGTTGTTCTCGCTGTTCCCGCAACCTGCCGCACCGATCGCCAATACAGCCGCTAGAAGAACTCCCCCAAGTCTCTTTCCTGCTTTCATTGCCCCTCTCTCCCTTCATGGCTTAAAAAATTTTATATGTCTAACCGTTTGACCCGGAGCCTTGAAGATTCCAAGTTTGCGAGTTAAACGTTCAGCACCTCAATCCAAAATCTAAACGTTTATCTTATTGCGTGAAAAAGAGTGAATGTCGGTAGGCTAAACATTAAGTCCGGGAGTCTCTCGTCCTTGGGAAGCGATTACATCTTGGAGTTTTTGGGTCTCAGGCGAACAAAACAATTGATTCCGATGTAGAAGCGAGTGGAAATACTGATAAATCCATGAATTCGGATTAAATCTAAACGTTTAGAATTAGTTGCAATTTCTTTATAACATAGATTTCAATTTCTATGCAAGCGCTTATTTTTCTTTTGCGAGAAATTTATTTTTCCGAATTGCTAAATAAAAACCCATCTCCATGTCCGCTTAAGCGGCGTCGGGATGGGAATACGTTATACTGTTCCGCCTGGATTCGGCAGTCGATGCTGACTAGCTTGTCTCGGCGCCATTCGGCGAAGCGACCGACTCTCTCTCCAGCAATACGCATAATGGCATCGGCACCGGTTCGGCCGGCTCTCCGTTGACCAGCCGCATGAGCGATTTCATGGATGAGTAGCCCATTTCGTGAAGGGGCAGATCCAACGTCGTCAGACGCGGCTGCAAGTAATCGCTGAACTCCCTGTTGTCGAATCCGACAATCGACAGATCCTCCGGAACTCGGAACCCTTTCTCCCACGCCGCCCTAAGCGTGCCTGCCGCCATTACGTCGTTCATGACAAGCACCGCCGTCGGCGGTTCTTCCAGCTCAAGCAGCTCCTTCGTCGCCCGCAATCCCGACTCCGTTCCCCAATCCCCGACCTTGATCAACTGCGGCTCGAAAGGAAGCTCATGCTCCATAATCGCTTTATAATAGCCGTTGAACCGCAGACGCGACGGAATGGAATCCATCAATCCCGTAATGACCGCAATTCGCCGATGGCCTTTGTCGTGCAGGTAGCACACCGAGTCGTACGCAGCTTGCTCGTCGTTATATTGGATGGATAGATCGTTCTGTGTATAGCAATACGTATATACGATGGGCTTGCCCCTCGTGTCGATCAGCCCGGTTACATCACGCGGATGGATGCCGACATAAATAATGCCCTCGACCTGTTTGGCCATCAGATCGGAGACGGCATTCGCGGCGTATTTGCGGTACGCTTCGACATCGGCGTAATTATGACCGACCCGCTTGTGCAGCCGCAAGTTCGTCAGCACAATGTGCAGATCGTGGCCGTCCGCGTAATCGTTGATGCCGTCGATGATCTCGGGCACGTTGAATACCGTGACGTCTTCCGCAATGACTCCGATCGTGTTCGTTTTTTTGCTTTTCAGACTTTTGGCGATGTCGTTCGGCTGGTAGTTCAGCTCTTCTATCACCCGAAGCACCCGTTCCTTCGTTTTCGGGCGCACGTTGCGCGTGCCGTTTAATACATAGGAGACCGTAGCGATCGAAACGTTCGCTTTAGCCGCGATCTCTTTAATGCTCACTTTCTCCGACACCGTCATCGCCACCTTCATCGTTACGGATAGATTCGATATTGTTCTTGTTATATCATTCCGTTTGCGATAAAAGCAAGCGATCCTCGCGATTCAGGGGGCTTTGGGCGCATAAATCTAATCGTTTATATTCCTGGGCCGGGTCGCAGCGCTATCTTGGCAAACTTCTAAGAGACTGTCTTAGTAAGTAGGGGCGTACCCGATTATCGATGAAAAGAAGAAGGGCATCCATCTCCTGGTGATTGCCTCATACGGTCCTGAAATGACCCTATTACGGGTCTATCCATTCAAAATTCCAGGGCCGTACAGCATCGGAAGGAGATGGATGCCCGTGAACACTCATCCATCGATAATCGTTTGGTACGTCTTTTTTACTTATGAGACAGCCTTTTGGCTTGCTTTAATATCCGTTCGCTCTCCACGACTCGATACCGGTCGAAGTCGTCGCCTTTGCCGTAATATTCAACCGGATTTGCGTCGTCGTCACCGGCGCGAACGTCGTCGTGTTGTACTGGTTGGCCAGCAGGCCCAGCCCCGAAGCGCCGCTCACGTTAACCCAGGAGCTGCCGTCCCAATATTGGATCGTATAAGATGCGGGCAGGTCGATGCCTTGATCGTCGTCGAACCAATACACGTCGACAGAGGAAATCGTGCGGGCAGAGCTCCACGTATATTGCACCCATTGCGTCGTGTTCGGATTGTCCCAGTTGCCGTATACCGGATGCCCCCGGTCGTTGGAGCTCACCGGCGTATAGCCGTCGTTTAACCCCGCGAGGCTCTCCCACGACGAGACGAACGATGTCGTCGCGGTCGCCTGCGGCGCGATGTCGGATATCGTCGTGCCGCCATACAATGTGCCGATCTCCGAAGCGCTCAGCGCTCTGCTGTAAATGCGGAAATCGTCGATCTGTCCGTTAAAGTACGGATCGCCGGCAAATTGCGAGCGGCCGAGCCAGTTCTGCGTCGTATTGCCGAGGCTCGACGGATTAAGCGTCATGCTCGCGTTCGCAGCGACCTGCACGCCGTCCACGTACAGTCTGCTCGTCGAGCCGGCAATCGTGACAGCGACGTGTTTCCAGACGCCCGTCGGGAACGCGGCCGTCGAATGAATCTGCTGCTCCGCGCCGTTGCCGCCGGTCGTAATCGCGAAGCGCAGACCCGCTCCGCCCGGCTGAGGCGACAGAAACATATAGTTCGAGGTGCCGGTTCCGATATCGAAGATGCGCGTCCAGTTGCTTAGGCTGTTGGCCTTCACCCACGCCGCAATCGTCACGTCCGTCGCCCCGTTCGCAATGCCGCTCGGCATGCTGACGTATCCGTTCGTTCCGTTCAAGGCGACGGCATTGCCGGATTGACCCGCAGAGAACGTCGCTCCGCCGTTCAAAGTCCCCGTCTTGCCGTTGCCGGACGCATCCGCGGTCGAGGTTCCGTTCGACTCGCTGAACGGATAGCGGACGAGCTGCTCCGGCAGCGAAACGCCGCCTTGCTGAAGCTTAATGTCATAAGAAGGCTCTGTGCCGATGCCGAGATTCACCGTCGTCGCTCCCCCGGTCGTCGCGTTGACCGAACCGACGACCGCATTGTCGACGAGCACTTGGTACGTACCGGCGGCAAGCCCAGTGAACGTCACCTTCGTCGTATGCGCCTTGCCCGGCGTTGCGTTCTGCAGCGTGAAGTTGACATAGTTTTTGGCGAGAGCGACCGTCGCGGCCGTATACTTGTCCCGCTCCATCGTCATGTTCAGCTTCTGCGTAATCAGATTCAGCTTCTGATTGACGCCGTCCTTCGGCACGATGATATAGTTGCCTCCGGACTCCGTCACGTCGCAGCCATAGCAGTACAAGCCGAAGATCGGATCGATGGCGACGTCGGAGCTGAGAATCCGGATCGCCCCGAACAAGCCGAGGTCGGCTTCGCCGGACATGCCGCGCCAGCCGTTCTGCAGCGGGCCGCCGCCGAGTCCGAGCGCCGGATAGTTGCCTTTCTCCGCCTGATACGTCCAAGCGACGGCGCCGATATCGGCAGGGTCCGAACTGATTTGTCCCGAGTTAATCGCGCTCACGTTGGCGATCTTCGCGGCATAGGTCATCCGCTGCTCGACTTCGGGATTCGCCGAGTAATTGCGTACCCAATCGTCCATCGCGTAGCCGACGAGCGAGACGGAATACTGGAAGTTCCACCAGTTCTCTCCCGTAATCGTGACCGGGTCCGCGTAGTAGTACCATACGGGCATATGGCCGCGGGTCGCGCGCGTTTTCGCGTTGATCTTGCTCATCATCGACGTGTTATTGTTCATCTTGGCGAGCATGTAGACCGCTTCTTCTCCTGTATTGTCGTAATTGTATTCCGAGCCGTACGGATACGTCGTGTTCTTGAAGTTGTTGTACTTCGTCGCCATTTTCGCAATCACATCGTTCGCCTGCGCCGTCATTCCTTCGTCCTGAAGCGCTTTGATCAGCTCCGGCGTCGTCTGCTCGCCCATCAGGCCGGTGTGCCAATTGTAAGCGACCGGTCCGTCGTACAGCGCCTTGAAAATGTTGTAGGCGCGGGACAAGTACGTCTGCCTCGTGTTCGTGTAAGAAATAAGATCGGGGTATAGCTTGGCGATCTTGTACATGCTGAAATAAGTGTTGTAAATGTGCGGGTACGCATATCCGCGATAGGTCGGCGTCGTGTTCGGAGCCGGCATCAGGAAGTCGTGGATCAAATAATCGGTATGGTTGTTCGCCATCAGGTTCGTCCAGATCGCCGTCTGCAAATACTGATCGACAGCTGTAACCTCCGAAGCGACCGGCGTCTGCACGTTTTTCTCGGCGAGGAATTGACCGTGCGTATAGCCCCAGTCGTCGCCCCAGCCCCAATAGCCGTTGAAGACGTTCCGCTTCGAGTTGGTATGCATCATCCAGTCGTCGAACACCTTGTCGCGGATGTCTCCCGGCGCGTTCCACTGCGTGCTGTTCACCATGAACGTCGAATGCCGCTGCAGCGCGTCCGCAATCGGCTCAATCGCGTAAAACTGGAGCACCGTTTTCTCCCCGCTGCCATAGTTGACCGTAATCAGGTTAGGGCCAAGACGGTTCATCTTGAGCGAATACAGCTTATGGTTCGTGCCCGTCGTACCGAGGGAAGTAATCGTCGTCTCGGACGGATATTGCGCCGTAATCGAGGTGATTGCCTTCGACGTATGCAGATCGAACTTCGCCGTCTGGTTCGTCGGCACGATCATGCCCGGAATCGCCGTAACGTCGATCATGCCTTCGCTATAGAGCCGATCCTTGACCGCGTTCTCGTTCGCGACCTTGAAGAACTTGAACGCGTACGTCTTGCTCGCGCCCGGCGCAAGCGTCAGGCTTGTGTTCGGCAAGTAGCCGCGGTTGGTGCTCTTGATGACGTTGGAGTGGATGTAGAACACGTTAAGCCCTTCCGGCCAACCGCCTTGATCGGCGGCCCACATGCTGCCCGGATGCTCCTCGATTCTCCAGCGGTCCTGGTACTCGAAACCCGCGCCTGTCGATACGTCCGGCACCATGAGCAAGTAAGGTCCGATGCCGCTCGGCCTGCCGACCGTAATGTAGGAGCTGTTGTTGCCGACGAAGGAGTGCGTGACGACCCGAGTCTCGTAAATTTGCTCGTTGCCGCCGCCGGACCAGTATTCGTTAAACGGCAGCGGCAAACCGATGTCTCCGAACTCGATCGTCTGCGCGCTCGTATTCGTCAGTTGAATTTGCCAGAGGAAATAATCGTTCACGAGCGAGTAGGTCTCGACGAGACGGAAGTTTTTGACGCCGTTCGCATTGGCGGAATTCTGGTACGTAATCGTCGCCGTCGTCCCGCTCTGGTTCTGCGTTCTGCCGTCCGCGGAGCTTTGCGTCAGGGCGGTCTGCCACGCCCCGGTTCCGAGCCGGAATTTGAACATCAATTCGCCGACCCATTGATGATCGGCCGTATTTTGCTGCGGCGTGTTCGTCGCGTTCATGACGTAGTTCGTCGGATAGTTGTCGCCGACGATTTTCAGCGACGTAATTTCACCGTGCGTGCCGGTCTGCACCTCGAACGTACCGTTCGACAGCGTATAGGCGGAAGCCGACTGCGGAAGCAGCGCGACGCATAGCAGCGCCGCCCCCAGCAAAGCCGACAGCAATAGCACGCGTTTAGTAATTTGCACGAGCGCCAGACGTTGAACCATACATAAATGCCTCCTTTTAAGTTGGAAAATTGCCGTCCATTCGTTGACCCTAACGATTGCTTATCCGATCAGCCTATACCCATCACCTCCTTTATGGATCGCCTCGCTGCCCGAATTGCTTTTTTCGCGACATCCGGAATAAACCGCTTTCATTTTGGCAAAGCCGAATTTCGGAATTTCGTCAGTCGTCTCAGAATAGACTTTCCCCAAGAAATCTAAACGTTTATCTTATTAAAGACACTAGGTCGTCAAATTGGAACGATTCGTTGAAAAGATGGGTTTGGGCGATGAGGTCATATTTACGGGATGCGCGCTTTGCAAACGGCTTGTACTATGCTTGTGCAGACTCATGAAGGGAAGCTGTCTGCTGCGGAGAGGTGCCAGATAGGGAGAGTCGTAGATGAATTCGCAATTTAAACGTTTAGATTACGGATAACTTTTTTATATCACTGAGCCGTTTTTTTTGCAAGAGAATTTTGATGAACGGATCGCCCCCGCTTGCCCCGCCTCCGGTCTATCCTTTATGCGTCGGCACAAATAAACCTTCTCCCTCGAATGAGAGAGATTCCGCCGAAACGCCCGTTGCTTCAAAAGTAAAAGCCCCGAATCATCGGGGCTTCCCTTTAATCACAACCTCAAAATTCGATAACTCCAGCCAAGGTAAGCACCGCACCTATTATGCCCAGCACGAAAAAGATGCCGAAATACCACTTGATGAATCTCATACCGAACCCCGGCGTAGCCGTGTAGGTCGTTCCGAAGATAATCACTCCAAGAATCATGGTGCTAAGGAATACGATAAAAGCGTTAAACATTTTCTCCCCCCAAGCTCTCGCCATAAAAAACCACTCTGTACGCCAAGTCCAGAGCAGCCTTCGTCTGCCTTCAAAATTCGATAACTCCGGCCAAAGTAAGCACTCCCGTAACAATCGCCGCTATGAAAAAGATTCCGAAAAACCACTTCGTGAATTTCCAGGTGACCCCCGGTCCCTGCCACCAGGCCGTACCGTAGATCACCGCTCCCAACAGCATGACGGAGCTGAAAGCGACAAAAGCATTAAACAAGTATCCCACCTGCGCTTCCCGAATGGATGAACTCGATTAACCGTTTTGTTAACAACATAAAGCAATCCCTCGCTTTTCTCTATACCTCGTAAGAGGTATTTTCCCGCGCTGGGAAGATAATTCAGCCGAAGGATTACCTCCAAAGAGGTATGGAGATCTCCCGCTCCCGGCCCTATGATAGTCTGTAGCCTTGACAGCAGCATTTTGCTATATTTGGCGCCGCTCTTTCTAGTACAATACGTTTAGTGGCATTAATCGAGTTTAGAGGTGTTCGTGAATGCAGGAAGAGGACAAGACGCTAAGAACCGTGTTGGAAGAGCAAACCGCGATGACGCCGGAACAATTTCTCCTCCTCGCGAGAGGAATCGCAAGCGGCGTCGAACATCTTCACCGGAAACATATTCTTCATCTGGACTTGCGCCCCGAACGAATCAGGGTCGGATCCGACGGAAACGAGGCGGAATTGATCGATTCGGGCCGCGAGGTGCGATGCTCATCCGAAGGCTACGCCCGTCCGCCTTCGAACGGCAGCTTCCATACCGGCTTGCCCTACTGCTCTCCGGAGAATACCGGCAGAATGCAGAGAACGATAGACGAACGCAGCGATCTCTACTCCTTGGGCGTTATTTTCTACGAAATGCTGACCGGGCGTTTGCCTTTTCTCGCGGACAATCCTCTTGAATGGATATATATGCATCTCGCGCAGAGCCCCCCTCCAATGACAAGCGGGGATGTGCGGCTTCCCGACGGCCTGGAAGCGATCGTCATGAAGCTGTTGGACAAAAATCCGGATCATCGCTACCCGAATGCCGGACTCCTGATCGCGGATCTGGACAAGATCGGACGGTCCGACGACACCTTCTTCGCCGCTCCGGGCTTTTACGGCAGAGAGCAGGAAATGGCGATCCTGACCGAGGCTTTCTATTCCGCTTGTCTCGGCTCCACCGAGGTGATCTACGTCTCGGGAGAAGCGGGATTCGGGAAAACAAGCCTAATGGACGAAATGTTCCGCAAACAACCGCATGATCGGGATTTCTACTATATTACCGGGAAGTTCGAGCAAATCCCGCAGTTGAGCCCTTACCCTCCGATTATTCAAGCCTTTCGCGGCCTCATGCGCCATCTGCTCGGCGAACGGAAACACCGGTCCGACCTCCTGAAACAGAAGCTGCAAACCGCTCTCGGCGCTAACACCGGTCTTATTACGGCGATGATTCCCGAGGCTGGGCTGCTTCTGGGCGCTCCTTCTTCCGCGGAGGAGACGGAGTTGCCGTCCAACGAATCGAAGACGAGGTTTATTTACGCGTTCCGCAAATTCGCGCAAGCGCTGGCGTCCAAAGATCATCCCGTCGTCCTCTTCATCGACGACCTGCAGTGGGCCGACGCTTCCTCTCTTGAATTGATGCGAGCCCTGCTCTCCGATCCGGAAAGCCAGTACTTCATGTTCGTCTGCGCTTACCGCCCTTCGGAGACGGACCGCGGCAGGCTCCCGGGCTACGAGACGGACGGCAGCATCTCCGAGCAGGCGGCCATCCGCCACCTTCCCCTGTCTCCGCTCAGCCTGGAGCAGATGAACCGCATCGTGATGGAGACGTTGAACAGCCCCGCCGACGTGACGATGTCTTTGACGGAATTACTGTATCCGCAATCCGGCGGAAATCCGTTTCACTTCAAGCAGATCCTGCTTCGCTTGCAGGACGATCGCAGCCTGTTGTACAACCGCGAGAAGCAAATGTGGCAATGGAACTTGGGGTTAATTATCGAACGGCTGCCCGGATATGCCATCCACGAATTGATCGAGCACAGGCTGCGGCGGCTGCCGCCCGACGCTCAGGCGCTGCTCCAAGCGGCGGCTTGCGCGGGAAGCGCCTTCGATCCCCGTTTGATCGCCTCCGTTACGAACCGCGCGCGGGAAGACGCCGTTCCGCAATGGGCCGCGATGGAGGCCGAAGGGATAATCGTACCGGGCGATCACGGGAAGCTCCGCTTCGCGCACGACAGCATTCAGAGGCTGATTTACCAGCTGATCGACGAAGAGTCGAAGCAGGACATTCATCTTCGAATCGGCCGAGGCTTGGAAGCGGCGGAAGAAGGAAATGACGAGAGCCCGTTCGACGGGGTTAACCATCTGAATAAAGGATCGGCGCGAATCACAGCTAAGCGCGATCTGCGGCTGCTCGCGGCGAAAAACCTGGATGCGGGCAACCGGGCTAAAGCCACTTCCGCTTATGATGTCGCGTTGGGCTACTTCGGCAAGGGCGTCGAACTGTTGTCGGAAGAAGATTGGAACGAAGACTTCGAGCTTATCTTCGAATTGCATGCCCAGAAAGCGGAATGCGAATTTCTGTGCGGCAACCACGAGCAGTACGAACGGGACATCGGATTCGCGCTGGAGCGCGCCCGCAATCCGGTCGAACGGAGCCGGGTGCAGACGATCCGGATCATGCAGCTGATCAATCAAGGAAAGTATTCGGAAGGGACCGCCCTCGGCCTGAAGTGTCTGAGCGAGCTTCATATTATCATTTCTCCCGAACCGGGGAAGTTCTCTCTCTTGATGGAAGGCATACGAATCGAAACGCTGCTGCGCAATCGTTACGACAGGCTCCCGCATATGAAAGAAATGTCGGACAAGCGCCGGATGACCGCGATGAATCTGATCTTCGCGATTATTCCTTCCACCTTCTTCACTAATAAGAAGATCTTCTTCCTGCTCGTATGCCGCGCCATTCAGCTGTCGGTTCGTTACGGCAACACGCCCGTATCCGCTGCCGTCTATTCCGCATACGGCATGCTTCTGGCGATCGGCAGGGGAAAATTCGACAGGGGGTATGCCATCGGCAAAGTCGGCGTCGAGCTGTCCGAACGCTACCAGGTCGCCTCGATTACGAGCAAAACCTATACGATATTCGGCGGGGTGCTGTGCCAGTTCGCCGGAAGCGCCCGCGAAGGGGACGCTTATTTGGCAAAGGCTCTGCGCAGCGGGATGGATTCGGGCGACTACGTGTTCGCGAGCTACGCCATGGGCGCGCACGTCAATTCCTTATATACGCGAGCGTCTCTAAGCGAACTGGCGAGAACGATCGCCGACTACATGTCCGTGCTGGATACGACGAAGGACGAGTTCGTCAGGCAGAACTTTTATTTGTATCAGCAGGTGATTCTCGCCCTTCAGGAAAAGACGGAAGCGCCGGATTCGTTCAACGGTTCCGACTTCGACGAAGAAGCGTTTCTGGAGCGAATCCGCCAGGAGGAGACGTCGGCCACCACGCTGTTCCAATACAGCACGTACAAAACCCAGCTTTCCTATTTTCTGGGCGACTTCGAAGAAGCCGCCCGTTGGGCTCGCCAAGCGGAAGCTTATGAGGATTTCGCCACTCACCTGCCGCACTTGCCGGAGTGCTTGTTCTACGAGACGCTCGCCGCAGCGGAAATCCACGCCCGGTCGCAGCAAAACCCGTTAACGGAGAAACGGCTCTCCCGCGCTCTTCGGCGTTTCGGAAAATGGACGCGGTGGAGCACGGACAACTTCCGGTCCAGACGGCTTCTGCTCGAAGCCGAGCAGGCGCGGGCGACCGGGAAGCTCGATTCGGCCGAGGAAGGATACGACAAAGCGATCCGGGAGGCCAGAGAACAAGGCGACTTCCGCGTCATCGGCCTTGCGGGAGAGCTCGCCGCCAACTACTACGACGGATGCGGCAAGCGGACGACGGCGCTCCATTATTTGCAACTGGCCGTCGAAGGGTACAAGCAGTGGGAGGTTCCGTTGAAGATCCGTCAGACGGAGGAACGGCTGCAGGACCTTCTGCGTCGGGAGAACGCCGCTTCCGCGACAGAGTACGACGACGCGGCTCCGGCGGGCCAGCATGACGTTATCGATTACATAGCGGCGTCATCGAGCCTGCCTAGCGAGCCCTACTCCCTCGACGGCGTCGATCTTACCGCGATTCTGACGACGACCCAGACGATCGCGAACCGCATGGACATGGACACCGTGCTGGCCGAAATCATGGGCACGATTCTGAAGCATGCGGGCGCCGGCAAAGGCGCCCTGATCACGGGCAGCCAGGAGACGCTGTATATTCAGGCCTATGCGGATTCCGACGCCGGAGCCCCTTCCCTTCCGCTGGAATTGCTGGACAGCTCGCTTGTGCCGGAAGGTCTCGTCCGCTACGTGTTTCGAACGCGGGAGAACGTTCGGTACTCCGGTGACGAGGAAAGCTGGCTGATTCACAACCCTTATATCGGGAAGCACCGGCCTCAATCGGCGCTATGCGTTCCCATTACGGTCCACGGCAGCATGCTGGGCGTGCTTTATCTGGAGAACAGGCTGACCGGAGGCGTATTCGCAGCGGACCGCCTGGCCGTCCTTCTCGCCATGGCGTCGCAGGGCATTATGCTGTGCGCGCTTCTGAGCTCTTCCGATCCTGCTTACGTCGAATCGGAGACGGAGGAAAATCCCCCGTCCGCTCACAAGCTAATGGAAGAACCGCTCACGGAACGGGAGCTGGAGGTGCTCGCCTTGCTGGCGGCGGGGCTGTCCAACAAGGAGATCGCCGATCATCTGATCATCGCCGTCGGCACGGTCAAGGTGCACGTCAAAAACATCTTCGCCAAGCTTAAAGTCAACCGGCGCATTAAAGCGATCGAGCAAGCCAAGGAGCTTCGGCTGCTGGACAGGTAGACGAGCCAAAACGCTTTTGTAGAAAATTGTCGTGTGCTACAATGAGAGCGTTAAAACCCATTCCAAACTATGGAATCTACCGTTGGCATAACGCAGGAAAGCGAAGTGGACAACCATGCTATCGAAAATCAAGGACGTCATGTTTCCGGTATCCGCTCTGGAGGACTCTTCCATCGTAGCCATCTTGGATCGCAGCGGCGCTTTTACGTATGTCAATCCGCAATTTTGCTCTATCTCGCAATATGTTCCCGACGAACTGATCGGCCGAACGTACGAATCGCTGATCAGCGACATGCATTCCGAGCAGCCTCTGGCGGAAATGCGGCAGACGACCGACCAGGGGAAGACGTGGAAGGGAGAAATAGGCATCGTCTCCAAAGACGGCGACCCAGCTTGGCTTACGCTGAGCGTCATCCCGCTCGTTAACGAACAGGGAGCCGTGCAGCAGTCGGTCTCCATCGGCACGGTTATCTCGGATCGCAAGGAAAATAAGCTCCAGCTCGTGCAGGCGATGGAAAATCTGCGCGACATCGAGAAAGCTCTGGACGAATCGTCGATCGTCGCCATTACCGACCGGGCCGGAGTCATTACCTACGTCAACGAGAAATTTTGCGAGATTTCCAAATACGAGAAGCACGAATTGCTCGGCAAGACGCACCGCGTCATCAATTCGGGCTATCATCCGAAAGATTTTTTCCACAAGATGTGGAGCACGATCAAACGCGGCGAAGTGTGGCGGGGAGAGGTTAAAAACCGCGCGAAGGACGGCACGGAGTATTGGATGAATACGACGATCGTTCCTTTCCTCGACGACGACGGGAATCCGCGCCAGTTCATCTCGATTCGCAGCGACATTACCGACCGGGTACAGGCCGAAGAGGCGCTGGCCGAGCGTACCGAGCAATTGGCCAGAACGCGGGACGAAGCGGTCAAGGCCAGCATGATCAAAAGCCAGTTTCTCGCCAATATGAGCCATGAGCTGCGCACGCCGCTTAATGCGATTATTGGCTACAGCGAGATGCTGCGGGAAGAAGCAGAGGAACTCGGCGAGACGGTGTTCGTCGAGGATTTGGGGAAAATCAGCAAGGCGGGCAACCATCTGCTCGCTCTGATCAACGATATACTCGATATTTCCAAGATCGAGGCCGGCAAAATGGATTTGCATCTGGAAACGTGCAGCCTGCCCAGCCTGATTCAGGACGTGGTCACGACGATCCGCCCTCTCGCAGAGGAGAAAGGAAATCAACTGAGCTACGAGTGCGTGGAACAGGACGAGATTACGACCGATGTGCTCAAGGTGCGGCAAATTCTGATCAATCTGCTGAGCAATGCGAATAAATTTACCGATGCGGGCATCATCACGCTGCGCATTTTCCAAGAGACGCGGGGCGGCGCGGACGGCTACAGCTTTCACGTGCAGGATACGGGAATCGGCATGACGCCGGAGCAGATGGAGAAGCTGTTCCACCCGTTCACGCAGGCCGACGCTTCGACGACGCGCAAATACGGCGGCACCGGCCTCGGACTGGCGATCAGCCAGCGTCTCAGCCAGATGATGGGCGGCGACATCCGTGTGGACAGCGAGTTAGGGGTCGGCACCAGCTTCACCTGTTGGCTGCCGGTTATGGCGGAGGAGTCCCGAGATGTACCGTCTTCTGTAGCGGAGGACGAAGCGAACGCTCCGAACGAGTCCGGCACAATCGATATTTTGCTGATCGACGACGAGGCTTCCAACTACGATCTGATGCGGCGGTATATTTCCAAAACCGGCTGGAGCCTGGCTTACGCCGGCGCCGGGGCGCAAGGCATTCGCATGGCCAAGCAGCGGCGGCCGTCCGTCATCTGCCTCGATATTCTCATGCCCGAGACCGACGGCTGGGACGTGCTTGCGACGCTGAAGAGCGACCCGGACACCGCCGATATTCCGGTCGTCGTCTGGACGATGCTGAGCGACCGACAACGGGGCTACGCGCTCGGCGTCTCCGAATATTTGACCAAGCCTTCCGAACGGGACAAGCTGATTGACACGATCAGCAAGTATATTCGTTAGCCTTTAACGGCGCCTGCCATCAGGCCTGAACTCCGTGGACTGCAGGGCTTGAGTCGCTGGAACGACAAAGAAAGGACAGCCGCCGCGCTGTCCTTTCTTGCTTCTTGCTTGGGCCGAGCATCGCCGCCGTCCGGGTGCGAGCTGCCGACTATCCTCTTCAACGCGCCGAAGTACTCTCCCGAACAATCAGCTCCGGTTCGATCACCGTCTGCTTCTTCACTTTCTCCTTGCCGATCAGCTTGTGGAGCACCTGGACCGATATGCGGCCGAGCGTCTCCATCTTCTGGGAGACCGTCGTCAGCTCCGGATTGATCGCGGTCGCGAGCGGAATGTCGTCGAAGCCGATGATCGAGATGTCTTCCGGAACGCGATACCCGGCTCTGGTCGCCGTCTTCACCGCGCCGACCGCCGTAAAATCGTTCACGCAGAACACCGCGGTCGGCTTCCGCGCCCCTTCCAGCAGACGCTTCATGAGAAGCTGTCCGGACTCGATCGAGAAGTCCTCGTTCAGCACCCACTCCCGGGGCGTATCCAATCCGTTCTCCCGCATGACCCTTTTGAATGCCCGGACCTTCTGCGCCGTCGTCGACATGTTGTCGTGCCCGCCGATAAACGCGATCTCCCGATGCCCCAGCCCGATCAAATGACGGGTCGCCATCTCCGCGCCCATCGTCTCGTCGATGTAGACGCGATGCAGCGAGTTGCCCGGCAAATTGCCGTTGATGAGAACGAGCGGAGTGCGGCTCGCCGCCTCCTGGACCTCATCAGCCAGCTCGGCGCTGCAGCGGGACAGATTGATCCGCCCCCCCATGAACAAGATGCCGTCCACCTGCTTCTCCCGCAAAATGTTCAAATACTGCGACTCCCGCTCGTAGCTGCCGATCGTATCGCACAGCAGGAACGTGTACCCTTTGTCCCGCGCCTCCTTCTCGATTCCGGAGAACACTTCGGGAAAGAACGGATTCGTAATATCCGGCACGATGACGCCGATCGTTCCCGTCTCTTTCTTCGACAGGCTTCTGGCAAGCGCGTTCGGCTGGTACTGGTATTTGTGGATCAGCTCCATAATTTTGTCCCGGGTCGCGCCCTTGACGGGCGCGGTGTTGTTGAGCACCCGCGACACCGTCGCGACCGAGACTCTCGCTTCATGAGCGATATCGTAGATCGTTACCTGCTTCAAAACCATCCATCCTTAACTCGGCCAGCTTTTTCGTTCATCATAGCATTTCCCGCCTAACATTGGAAAGAAATTCATAGGCGGGACGGCCGGTTCCGCTTAGCCTTCGATGATCTTCTTGAATTCGTCCAGCTGCCGTTGAATTTCCTCGACCGCTTTGTCGTACCCCGCCGCCTTCAGCTTGGCGCGGAACTCTTCTACCGCCTTGGCCGGATCGCCGGCTTTGCCCCACACAATCGCCGGTCCCAGCTCTCCCGTCACCTGGGAGATGGCCGTCAGCTCGGCGTCGATCTTGGACTTGTCGAAAATGAACCGGCCGTACGGATAAGGCTCCTTGTAGCTGTCGTACTCTTCGTAAAGGGTGGAGATGCCGTCCCATACCGTGTCCGACGGAATTTCGAACCGATCAACGCGTCCGCCCCAGAAATCGGAGTAATAGGCATCCCGCGCTTCGTCGTAGCCGTCGGGAAGAACCCGCTTGCCGTCCTTGATTTCGTATTGAACCCCTTCGAGTCCGAAGTTGATCAACTGATAGATTTCCTTGTCGTTGCGGATCAGATCGTACGCCATAAGCGCTCTCTCCGGATTTTTGCTGTGCGCGCCCACGGAGGTGCCTCCATGCGTGATGGACAGCTCGGGCAGATTGCCGCGCGTGCGGGAGAACGGGAACATGAGCAGCTCGGAGCCAGGCTGGTCTTTGTCCATGTTTACCCGCAGCGAAGCGTAGGTCTGCGTATGGTGCTGGTCCGCTGCGGTCAGTCCGGCTCTCAGCAGCGACCGCGTATCGCCTTTGTAGTTCAGAACGTCTTCGCGCCAATAGCCTTTGTCGGCCCACTCCTTCGTCATCGTCGCCATTTTCAGGAACACGTCGTCGAAGATCGGGCTGGCCGCCGTATATTTCTCGTCATACGATTTGGCGTGGAATACCGGCAAGTACCCGGTGCCGATCGGCAGCTCCAGCATATCCGTATACGACTGGGTGAAGCCGATATAAGGGCCGATGCCGCCCGACTGCGTATCCCAAGGCACGACGCCTTGCTTGTTGTCCTTCACGTACTGGAAGTACTTGCCGAGCGTCTCGAAATCCTTGATCGGCTCGTTGATGCCGGCCTCCTTCGCCCAATCGCCGCGATAATAGATGCCGTGGTTGACCCACTGGGTAAAATCGTTCTCGGGAATGAGCACGATCTTGCCGTTGAACTTGCTCTCGTCCCAGTCCTCCGGAGGAATCGATTCCCAAGTCCGGGGCGCATACGTCGGCAGCAGGTCGTCGATATTCATGAACGCGCCGCGCTGAGCGTTGTTCCACGTATCGAGCCAGTCGGTCGCGATCGTGATCAGATCAATCGCCTCTCCTGAAGCGAGCGTCAAGTTGTACTTCGTCTGCCAGTCCGCCCATTCGATCCATTTCCACTCCAGCTCCGCGTTGATTTTCTCCCTCATCAACTGGTTGACCTTCTCGAACACCTTCTCGAATTGGCCGTTGGTCGGTTTGTCCCCGAGCACCAGATAACTGATCTTCACGAACTTGGACGTGTCCACGCCCCCTTCGCCTTTAGAGGCGCTGGCAGACGGAGACTGGCCGCCCGACGATTCGGCGCTCCCCTTGTTTCCGCCGTCTTTGCTGCCGCTGCACGCGGCCAGAGCGACAACCAGAACGAGCGATAGCGCCATGAACAGAACTTTCTTCCCTCTGAACATCCTTTTTCCTCCCCTGGGATTTCGATTTTTCCACGCCACATCTGTAACCGGTTTCATTCCTATGTGAAGGAGCTGCCTGTTGCGGCGTCTCCGGCACATCTTGCTCCTGCATTGCTCGACCGCCTGCGGCTCCGGCTTCAGCCTTTGACCGCTCCGACGGTAAGCCCTTTGATGAAGTACCTTTGCACGAACGGATAAAACAGAATAACCGGACCCGTAGCCACGATCGCCGTAGCCATCTTCATCGATTCGAGCGGCATGTCGCGCAGCGGAACGTTGGAGGCAGCCGAGGAGTTGCGGATAAAATCCGCCCTCGTGATCACGTTGTACAGAAACAGCTGAAGCGGCCGGTACTCCACGTCGGAGGTCAGGAACAGCATCGCGTTGTACCATTCGTTCCAGTAGCCGAGCGCGATGAACAGCCCGATCGTCGCCAGGGCCGGAGTCGTCATCGGCAGAATCAGCTTGCGGAAAATCATGAAGTCCCCCGCCCCGTCGATCTTCGCGGATTCGGTAATCGCATGCGGAATGGACTGAACGAAAGCCTTCATCATGATGATGAGGAAAGGGGTGAGCAGGCCCGGCAGCAGCACCGAGAGATAGTTGTTTTTCAGGCTGAGATACTGCGTCATGAGCAGATAGAACGGGACGAGTCCTCCGGAAAACAAAGTCGTGAAATAGATATAGAAGGAAATCCGGTTCCGATAAGGAAAATCCGGCCGCTGCAGCGCGTATCCCGTCATGGCGACGAGAAACAGTCCGATCGCGGTTCCGAGCACGGTGAGGGCAATCGTTACGAAGTACGCGCCGATCACGAGGTTCGGGTTCTCGAAGACGATCCGGTACGCGAACACGGTGAAGTCCTTCGGCCAGAAATTGAAGCCGTTCGATTGGATCGAACGCTCGGAAGTGAGCGACGTGCCCAGGACGAGCACGAAGGGCAGCACGCACGCGAGGGCGAACGCGCCGATAAAGCCGTAGCCGACGATACGGACGAGACGCTCCGATGCGCTCGAACGAATGCTGCGGGAAATCTGTTCCATTGTTTTCGCCCTCCTAGAACAAAGAATGGTCCGGGGATGTTTTGCGGACGACCCAGTTGCAGGTTACGACGATGACGAAGCCGAAGACGGACTGGTACAGGCTGACGGCGCTTCCCGTCGAGAAGTTGAAATTGTTCATGAGCGTGCGGAAAACGTAAGTCTCGATAATGTCGGTGGTCGGGTACAGCATCGTGTTGTTGGCGCCGACGAGATTGTAGAACAGTCCGAAGTTGCCCTTGAGGACGCCGCCGAGAGAGAACAGCAGGAGAATGATGAACGTCGGCTTGAGCCAGGGAAGGACGATGTAGACGATGCGCTGCAGCGCGTTCGCTCCGTCGATCTCCGCGGCTTCGACGATCTCGTGGTCGAGACCCATGATCGCGGCGAAGTAAATGATCGAGCCGTAGCCCGTCGTCTGCCACAGGTACACGATGACGATGATGAAAGGCCAGATGTTCGGATTGGAGTAGGTTTTAACCGGATCGAGTCCGACGGACACCAGGAAGCTGTTCAGTACCCCGTAGTCGTAACTGAGAAAATTGTACGCGATCAGCCCAATGAGCACGGCGGAGATGAAGTAAGGCAGGAAGAGGAACGTTTGGGCGATCTTTTTGAACCATTTTCTCCGCAGCTCGTTGAGCAGCACGGCCACGAACACTTGCAGAGCGTTGCCGATCAGGATAAAGGCCAGATTGTATAAAATCGTGTTGATCGTCAGGCGCGCCAAATCTCCGTTAATGACGAGGAAGCGGAAATTCTCCCATCCGACGAACGGACTGCGGAAGATCCCGTCGGTGTAGTTGTACTTAATGAATGCAAGGTATAAGCCCGGCATCGGCAAGTAAGCGAAGATGAGGAAGAAAACGATGGCGGGCAAACACATCAGCAGCAGCGTGCGATTGGTCCAAAGCCGTTGCAGCCGCATCGGCGGCACCTCCTTCCGGAATCGTCAGGCCGGTATAAAATCGAGCCGTTCAAGCGCGCCGGCCGCGCTCGCGTCTACCGCTTCCAGCAGAAGCGACAGCCGCTCTCCCGCGCCGCCGTCTCCGAGCCACGGCCCGGGAATCCAGAACGAGCCCGCGTCTCCCCCGCTCATGCTCGGACGCTCCGTTCCCCCATCGAGCCATAGGCGGGAGACGAGACGGTCCCCGACCAGCACGTTCAGCTTCAGCCCGGAGCCGCGGATGCGGACGCGCCAGCCTTCGGCGCTCGGGGAGGCCGGGATCGGCGCGAACAGCCAGCGCATCTCACCCGGCTCCAGCCGGCAGGGCCATTCGGCGGCGTCTTCCGATACTTCGCCCGATCGGACGCGCGCTTCGGCCGCAAGCTCCTGTTCCCCTACTCCGGCCAACTGCCACTTTCGAGCTGCATTCCCTTCGTAGACGACCACGTCTCCCGCCCCGGCTTCCGTCGTCCGCTCCAGGAACGCTGCCAGCAGCGCGGCCTCTCCCGGAACGATGTACGGCGTTACGTCCAGATAAGGATCGTACGGATTGACTTGGCCCGCGTCGACTCCGTTCACGTAAAGACGAACCCTTCCTTGCAATCCGTCAAAATGAACCGTCCACGAATCGGCGTCCGCCGCAGCCGGGAACGAGCGCCTGAAGCATTCGAGCGCCGGCCTCTCCGAGGACAGCCAGCCGCCGAAGCCCGCGATCGTCCAGGAGCGGTCGTCCAGCTCCGGGCTCGCCCATTCGGCGAGCCGTTCCCGCTCCGCCCCTCTGACGTATCGCGTTCGCCAGCTGCCTCCGAGCCGATGTACTTTGGAGACGGACACGACGTCCTTCAGCCCCTTCGCCGAACAAATATCGAGCCCGGGCAGACGGGCATCGTGGAAGTTGGAATGTCCCCAGATTTCCGCGCGGACGGCCAGCTTGCGGATCGCCGTTTCCGGGGAATCCACGTAGCGATCGGACCCTCCCGGAACGTAGGTGCCGCGGTAAGCGCCGTCGGCGTAGAGCGACAAGACGTCGCTCGCCCGGCGCAGCAGCCATCCCGTCCGCTTGCCCGCGGCGGCTTCCCCGAGCTCGGCTTCATACCAGGCGTAGCCCCGATAGATGCCATGCTGCTCCAGGAAGTCCAGCCGAGGAACAGAGCGCAGCTCGGCTCCGCCCAGCGGCGCGGTCGGATTGGCCGAAGCTGTCGTCCACCGCATGGCCGTCGGAACGGGCGAGTCGTCATACCGCTCCCGCGGCTTCGATTCGATCTCCCCGTCCGCCCCGATCCGCTCGGCCGTTAAGGCAGTCTCCCTGTCGACGATCGCCAGCGTCAAGCGGGAGCCATCCGGCTTGGTTGCGCGAATCCATGCCGGCCGCTGTTCTCCGAATGCGAAGAGGATTCGACTGCCGTCGTTGGCTGGCTCCGCTCCTTCCGTCTCCCAGACGAGCGCTTCGGCGCAATCGCCGATCGCCAGCTCCCCTGCTCCTTCCGCATGGAACGCGATCAGCAGACCGCTCTCGTCCTCCTGGCGCAGGAACAGCTCCGCGGTCGAATGCAGCAGCGTTCCCCATTCGGCAATCGGCAGGTTCGTCGGCAGCGCAATCGAGCCGCCGGCAGCCAGTCGGAGAGGAACGATTCGCCCGTCCGGAAGTGAGAGCGGAATGTCCTCGGCCCTGTGTGGCTCCTCTTGCGTCCGCTCTCCCGCATGATGAAGGAATACGAGCTGTCCTCCGCGGCTTAGTTCGAGCGCCCTGGGACCGAGGACGGCTTGGAGCGCACCTTCTTCGACGCCGATTGCCGGGGGGACGGTCAGCGGAACCGCCTCGGCGAGCGATTCGCCGTAAGCGTCCATGAGTCGCCTCAGAAGACGGCCTTCGTACGCTTCCGGGCGAATGCGTCCTTCGGGCGAGATCATCCCTCCGAAATCGTAGTCGGACGTCAGGAAGGCGAGCGGATCTCCCCAGTTGTTGGTCGCGTTCGAGAAGCCGAAGTCCGTTCCGGACATCTGCAAGTACGGACCGAGCAGCTTCGTCCCGCAGGACAGCAGCCTGCGCAGCAAGAAATGGGAACGGTTCGTCTCGGTCACGAGCAGCGGATAGTTCCGTTCGGCCAGCCGCTCCCGGTAGCGGAGCACCTTCTCCTCGAACTCGGGATCGCGATCGTTCGGATAGAAGTTGCACGCCGGAACGACCCCCTCCGCGTCTCCGGTCGCCTCGGACAATCCTCCTTGCCCGGCGCAGGCGATCAGCGGCACCTCGATCCCGTGGCGTAACGCCATATCTCTCAGCGCCGCGATGTAGCCCGCAGGGTCCTGGCAGCCGTAGAAATCCAGCTCGTTCTCGAGCTGTACGCAGAGGATCGGGCCGCCTTCGGACAGCTGGTGCCGACGCAGAATCGGCAGGATGCGGTCATACCATCTTGAGACGTGCCGCAAGTAGACCGGATCATTATCCCTTAGGCGAATGCCGTCCTCGGCCAGCAAGTAGGCGGGAAGTCCGCCTCCGTCCCATTCCGAGCAGATGTACGGACCCGGACGGGCGACGGCAAGCAAGCCGGCTTCCCGGACCGCTTCCAGGAAAGCGTCGGCATCCCGGTCTCCGTCGAAGCGCCACTGCCCTTCCGACTCTTCATGGTAGTTCCAGGGAAAATAAACGTCGACGCAATCGTACCCGTACGCCCGGAGCGCAGCCAACCGCTTCGCCCAACGCTCTCGGGGAATTCGGAAATAAAAGGCGGAAGCGCATAGGACGATTTGCGCCTGTCCGCGAATCCGGAGAGCCTCTTGCGACAACTGAATGGGAGCAATGCTTGGCAACATTCTTTTCTCCTCCTTCTTCACGAAACCCGGGAACCCTTGCGAATCGTACAACCTCTTTCGTTTCTATCGTGTAACCCGTTTCATGAATCCGGTTACATACTGTCGAAAAAACAAGGATGCTGTCCGTTGAAGCATCCTGAATCTCCTTCGAGTGTAACGGGTTACATTTTAAATGAAGCGCTTTCATGTAGAATATAATCTGACCTCCTCGTTTTTGTCAAGAGTATCCTTGGATTCATTTGGCATTTTTTCTTCGGCCTCTGCGAAGCAACGATCTCCGCCGACGAAATCGCCTATCGCGGGAAAGCTCCGTCTCCTCACTCAGACGGAGAAAGCGTCCCTTGGCTGAACGCGACCAGGTGCTCGCGAAAAAGCGAAGCCGCCGCGGACAAGGAACGATCCTTGCGCCAGGCGAGACCGATCGTGCGATGCGGGGAAAGATCGGCCAGCGACAGCGCGGCCACGTCCTTCATCGCCACTGCGTCGATCCTGGGCAGCAAAGCGATCCCCAGATTGGCGGCGACAAAGCCGAGAACGCCGATGGTCTCCTCGCCTTCGAAGATCACTTGGGGTTCCCGACCGTTCTCCAGGAACAGTCGATCCAGCAGCGACCTGCTGCTGAAGCCGGGCTTCAAAGCAATAAACTTCTCGTCGGCGATCTCCTCGAATTCGACCGACCTGCGGCCTGAGAACGGATGGGTTCGATGCACGAACACGAACAACTCCTCCGTCCACAGACTCCGCCACGCGATCTCCGGCGTCGTATCGTTAACCGCCGACATGCAGAAATCAGCTTCTCCTCGCCGAAGCTGCTCCAGCATGGCCGACGACGAATCCTGATGCAGCTTAAACGAGACGTGCGGATAGCGTTCCCGGAAGCTGCCGAGCAGCCGGGGAACGAAGGATATCCCCAGCGACTTCAAGAAGGCAAGCGATACTTCGCCGAATTGCGTTTGCTGCAGCTGACGCAGCTCCAGCTTCGCCTCTTCCATCTCCTGCAGAATTCTCGCGGCTCTGGCATAGAAAGATCGGCCATAGCGATTTAACCGGACGGTTCGCCCCTGCCTGTCGAACAGATCGACTCCCAGTTCCCGCTGCAGCTTGGCAAGGGATCGGCTGAGCGCAGGCTGAGAGACGGAGAGCCTCTCCGCCGCTTTCGTGAAATGCTCTTCCTGCGCCGCTGCGCGGAAATATTCAAGCTGCTGCCATTCCATCCGTTCGTCCTCCTTCTTCGATGCAATTATAACATCATTATCCTGCAAATGATGCATTTCACTTATCCGATTCGCTGTGATTTACTATATAAGTCGAACCAATGAAGGGGAAGCCCATTACATTCCGAAAGGGATGGCTTTGCCGGCTTCAGACAGGTTGTTTTGAGTTGAAAGGAAGTGACTCGCTCTCATGCTTGCGCAAGTCGCCCTGTCCATGTTTGCGATCGGATTGCTGCTCGGCTTCGTAGGCGCGGGCGGATCGGGCTTCATCATCTCCATCCTTACGGTCGGATTCGGCTACTCGATCCACACCGTGCTGGGAACCGCCTTGCTGGCCATGCTGCTGTCTTCGCTCTCCGGCGCGGTCAGCCATTACAGGCAGGGCAACATGCGGCTTGGCATCGGCGTCGTCGCCGGAGCGGGCGGCGCGGCGGGAGCCTGGTGGAGCTCCGGACTGGCGGTAGACATCCCCGGCCGGACGCTCGGCATGCTGACCGCGAGCATGCTGATTCTGTCCGGAGCGGCCCTGTGGCTCAGGCTGCGCTTCGGAGCTCGTCGCGATGCGGAGGCAGCCGAGGAGCCGGCGGCCGACGCGGAACGCGGAACGCTCCGGAGCCGGCTTGTCGCGCTCGGCATCGGACTCGCCACGGGCACGATGTCCGGGTTGTTCGGAATCGGCTCCACCCCGTTCATCCAGCTCGGCCTGCTCGCCGTGCTCGGTCTGTCCGCGCGGCTGGCCGCAGGCACGACAATGGCGATTATCGTCCCGATCGCGCTTGGCGGAGGGCTCGGCTACTACCGAACGGGCCACCTGGATCTGGGGCTGCTGGCGGCGGTCGCCCCGAGCATCATGCTCGGCTCCTATTTGGGCGCCAAGCTGACGGGACGGGTTCCCGTGCGTTTCCTGCAAGGAGCGATCGTCGCGGTGCCGATAGCGGGCGGCTTGATTTTGCTGATCGGCTGATCGGCTGTCCGGATTGGCTTGACGAGAGCCGGGCGAAACTGCGAGACCTATCCCCGAGAAGAAAGGATGTCGAACATGAACCTGACGGATTGGAAGCAGCGCCCGGAAATCTCCCGGCGCATCGTCGCTTTCGGTTCAAGCAATACAGCTCTGACCGCGGACAACGAAGGACGGCTCGGCTGGGCGGAATGGCTGCACGTTCAGGCGCGCGAACATATCGGAAGCCACGTCTCCGTCATCAACCAAGGCGTCGGAGGAGAGACGACCGAGCATTTGCTGGACCGGATCGGACGCGACGTCGAGCCTTTGTCTCCTTCGCTGGTCATCGTGACGATCGGCGGCAACGATATGATTACGGAGATGCCTCTTCCCCGGTACAAGTCGAATCTGCGGCAAATTTGCGAGCTTGTCCGTTCCTTCGGCGCCGAACCTCTCCTGCAGACGTACTACTGCCCGGTATACGAGGACAGCGGCATCCCCGGTATCCGGCCGCGATTCGAAGCCGCCATGGATGCCGTCCGGCAAACGGCCGATGAGCTAGGAACCGCTCTCGTCGATCAATACTCGCATTTCGAGCCGTTCTATCGGGCCGACCCGTCCGATTACCGCAAGCTGATGAGGGATTGGCTTCATCTGAACGCCTGCGGCAATCTGGCCATGGCGCGATACTTGCTGAGCCGCCTGGGTCTGCCGCTCGCGAATGCGCCGCAGAGCCTGGAACCGGAAGCAAGCCTCCTTCTCCGGCGATTGGAAACCTCCCCGGAAAGCGGGTCGTTCTCGAACGGATAGACGAGATTAAAATAGCAACGGCGGTGCAGGGATCGCTTCCCGGCATCGCCGTTTTTTTAATGGAGTTAATCAAGTCCCAGCTTCTCGCGCCGTTTATTCGCAATGCGCAAAGCGCAATCTTGCACTTTGAGAATTTTTGCTCTCTGGGCAAGTTTATGCTAATGTAGAATTCGACCTGACTTACGAGGGGAGCAAGAGCATGAACAAACAAGGCTTGCGCGAATTCAAAAAAGAAGCGACCGCCCATGCGTTGGCCGAGGCGGCGTTCCAGCTTACGCTGGAGCGAGGCATCGACGGCTTCGTAGTCGACGATGTCGTTCAGACCGCCGGCTATTCCCGGAGAACGTTCGCCAACTACTACTCCTGCAAGGAAGAAGCAATTGCCATGTCCGCCGTGCCTTATCACGGAACCGAGGAATTTATCGACCTGGTCAACCGGCTGCCCGAAAACACTTCGCCGCTTGAATTGGTGCACCATCTGACCAAGATGCAGCTTGCCGGGGACGTCATTCATAAAATGCGCCGGCTGGTGGAGCTGTCCAAAAAGCACCCCACCCTCGAGCCCTATACACTAAGCGTCATTTACGGACTGCAAACGAAAGCCCAGAACCTGTTGGACGATTTGTTCCGCGAGCAATACGCGACAGGATTCATTCATTTCCTCGTCGGAGCGGCTTACGCGGCCATTCATCCTCTGCTCGACGGGAGCGCCCATGTACGGCTGCCGGGTCAGCCCGTAGACGAGATGCCGGATGCGATCTCTTTCGACGAGTACATCGACACGGCGTTCGGCTATTTGCGCAACGGATTTCAGATTTAGACCATAAAAGGAGAGAATCAACTGCATGTCCAAGTTACTGTACAGAATCGGAAAAACGGCGTACGACAAGCCGTGGGGCTTCATCGTCGGCTGGATCCTCATTCTCGGCGTCGCTGTCGCGCTGCTCGGAGTCAACGGAATTCACGTCAGCTCCGAGATGAAGCTGGAAGGCACGGAGTCGCAGAAGCTGCTCGATAAGTTGGAAAAGGAATTGCCGCAAGCTTCCGGCGGGCAGGCGAGCGTCGTGTTCAAAGCCCCCGAAGGCGAACGGCTCGACGCCCCGGATCATCTGGCCGCTATCATCGAGGCGGTGAACCGGGTCTACGGCCTGGACCAAGTCATCAACCCGGCCGAGCTGTTGGCCGCAGCCGCCGGCGAAGCTTCCTCGGCGGATCCGTCCCTCGCGGATGCCGCTCTGCAGACGTCCGGCGAGAGTCAGGCCGCGCCTGCCGAGCTTCCGCCTTACGGTCCGCTTATCGTGGACGGAATGCCGATGCCCGGGATATTGATTTCTTCCGACGGCAGCGTCGTCCTGTTCCAGTTTCAATTCACCGTGCAGCACTCCTCGCTTCCGAACGAAGTAAAGGACGCTATCATCGAGGCCGTCAAGAACGCGGAAAGCGGCACCGGCATTCGAGCCTGGCCGAGCGACACGCTTGAGCCGTTCGAAGTTCCGGTCGGACCTCAGGAAGTCGTTGGCTTGGCCATCGCCGCGATCGTGCTTGTTGTAACCCTCGGTTCCGTCGTTGCGGCCGGTTTGCCGCTCGTTATCGCCCTGTTCGGCGTCGGGATCGGCGTCGGCGGCGCATTCGCCGTCTCCAAGTTCGTCGCGATGACCTCCGTCACCCCGGTCCTGGCTCTGATGATCGGACTGGCCGTCGGCATCGATTACGCGCTCTTCATCGTCAATCGCCAGCGCCGGCTTATTCTCGATCAGGGACTGACCGCGCGCGAAGCCGCGAGCAGAGCCGTAGGCACAGCGGGAAGCGCGGTGTTCTTCGCCGGGTTGACCGTCATCATCGCCCTGTGCGGCCTTCTCGTGATCGGCATTTCCTTCCTGAGCATGATGGCTCTCGTCGCTTCGGTTACCGTGTTCCTTAACGTGCTGATCGCCCTCACTCTGCTTCCGGCCATGCTCGGACTGCTGGGCGAGCGCATCTGCTCTCCCAAGGCGCGCGAGAAGAGCCGGTCCAAAGGCGCGGACAGCCAGCACGGCTTCGCCGACAAATGGGTACGGGGAGTCATCAAGTTCCGCTGGCCCGTTATCGTGGGGATTATCGTTATTCTGGGCGCGGCCGCGCTTCCGGCTGCCAAGATGGAGCTGGGCATTCCTTCCGGAGGCTCCGCGAATCTGGACACGTCCATCCGGCAAAGCTACGATGCGGTGTCGGAAGCTTTCGGAGAAGGCTTCAACGGTCCTCTGCTCATCGTCGCCGAGCCAAGCGATCCCTCCGGAGCGATTACACAGCAAACGATGTACGGTCTCTTGCAGGATCTTCAAGCCGTCGAGGGAGTTTCCGTCGTCAATCCTCTGGGCATCAATGAAACCGGGGACATGGCCATCCTGAGCATCGTTCCGACGACCGGGCCGACGGACGAAGCGACGCGCAAACTGGTCGAAGACTTAAGGTCCTCCGATTCTGCGATTGCGCAAAAGCATCAAGTATCCGTCGGAGTTACCGGCTTCACCGCCGTCAATATCGATATGTCCGCCAAGCTGGCCGAAGTGTTCCCGATTTATATCGGAATCATCGTCCTTCTTTCGCTGATCATTCTGCTCCTGGTGTTCCGTTCGATTCTCGTTCCGATCAAAGCGACCGTCGGCTTCCTCCTCAGCGTGCTTGCCACGTTCGGGCTGACCACGGCCGTCTTCCAATGGGGATGGTTAAAAGATCTGTTCGGATTCGATACCGGCGGACCG
>Ga0065721_10049358_pt1 | contig 36184 bp, 47 predicted proteins | sample Mesricmetagenome_FD_59108 | JGI IMG/M metagenome (GOLD analysis project Ga0065721, IMG submission 59108) | Mesophilic microbial community from rice straw/compost enrichment Sample: eDNA_1 v2 (version 2) | ecosystem: Engineered > Solid waste > Grass > Composting > Bioreactor | place: USA: Davis... | reverse complement strand
GCCGCTCCGGCCACGCCGCCCACTGCGGCGCCCACAGGCCCGCCGATCACGGCGCCCGCGACGGCTCCGCCGGCCGCGCCGGTGGCCGGTCCAGCGGCCGTATCGGTCTGACAGGCTGCGAGCGGAAGGGCGAGGACGACGAGGATCGCGGCCGAACCTAAGACATGTTTGCGCATGACGGATTCCTTTCCAAATGGCCTAGGCGAACGCGCCGCACCTTGACCGGTTCCGTCCTTGGCCGGTCGGTGCGCGCGCACGACGATGCGTTCCCCGGTCGTCTGGAGTATCATGGGGCTGCCGGCTGCCGGGAGGCGGCTTGGCGCCGTCCGATTATGCGTCTGTTCCGATCATGCGTTCGTGCCGAAGAGGGAGGCGAACATGGGACGGAAATTCATCGATTGCCGTGAGATTCCCAGCGAGGTGAAATGCAGCCTGGCGCTGGTGGCCGATACGGAGAATGAGCTCCTGGAGGCGGCCGTGATGCATGCCGTGAACGTCCATCATCACCAAGACACGCCGGAGCTGCGGAGCCAGATCAGAAGCGCGATGCACGACGGCTCGCCGCCGATGGAAGCGCCGCGCCGCATGGCGTGAACCATCGGGCGCGGCGCTCTCGTCCGGGAGAAGGATCTCAGGTCACCACGTCGGGCGCGGTCCGGCCGGTCCGGCGGCGAATTCCCGCGATCTCGTCCGCGGCCGCGATCACGTCGGCCAGGACCTCCTGCGGGTCCTGTGAATGCCGTGACGGGTCGGGCTCGAAGGCTTCGAGATAGGCGCGCAGGGTCGCGCCCTCGGTGCCGGTGCCGGAGAGGCGGAAGACCGCCCGCGCGCCGTTTTCGAACATGACGCGCACGCCCTGGCGGCGGGTCACCGATCCGTCCGTCGGATCCTCATAAGCGAAGTCGTCGGCAGCGCTCACCTTGAGGCCCGCGAAGGTGCGGCCGGGCAGGGTGTCGAGGGAAGCGCGCAGATCCGCCATCAGTTCGTCGCCGATTGCGGTGTCGATGCCCTCGTAATCGTGGCGCGTGTAGAAGTCGCGGCCGTAAGCACGCCAGTGATCAGTGAGGATCTCGGCGACGGACTGGCCGCGCGCCGCGACGATGTCGAGCCAGAGCAGGATCGCCCAGAGCCCGTCCTTCTCGCGGACATGGTCCGAGCCGGTCCCGGCGCTTTCCTCGCCGCAGATGGTCACGCGGCCGGCATCAAGCAGGTTGCCGAAGAACTTCCAGCCGGTCGGCGTCTCGAACAGCGCGACGCCGAACTTCTCGGCCACCCGGTCGGCTGCGCGGCTCGTGGGCATGGAGCGGGCAATGCCCTTGAGCCCGTCGCGATAGCCCTTGGCGTGATGGATGTTGGCCGCGAGCACCGCAAGGCTGTCGGAAGGCGAGACCGAGATACCCCGGCCGAGCACGATGTTGCGGTCGCCGTCGCCATCCGACGCGGCGCCCATGTCGGGAGCCTCGGGCGAGAACATGAGGTCGAACAGGTCGGCCGCGTGGACCGGGTTGGGATCCGGATGATGGCCGCCGAAATCGGGCAGCGGAACGGCATTCACGACCGTGCCGGCGGGCGCGCCGAGCACTCCTTCGAGGATCGCCTTGGCATAGGGGCCGGTGACCGCGTGCATGGCGTCGAAACGCAGGGAGAAGCCGGAGGCGAAGAGCCCGCGGATGCGCTCGAAATCGACCAGCGTTTCCATGAGCGCGACGTAGTCGGCAACCGGATCGACGATCTCGACCGTCATGTCGCCGAGCCGCGTCTCGCCGAGAGTCGCGAGAGAAGGAGCCTCCTCCGGGAGGATGCGGTATTCGGTCAGGTCCTTGGTGCGGGCGAAGATCGCGTCGGTGATCGGCTCCGGCGCCGGGCCTCCGTTCGCGACGTTGAACTTGAGGCCGAAATCCCCGTCCGGTCCGCCCGGATTGTGGCTCGCCGAGAGCACGATGCCGCCGAAGGCCTTGCGCTTGCGAATGAGGTTCGAGGCCGCCGGGGTGGACAGCATCCCGTTCTGGCCGACGATGGCGCGCGCGGCTCCGTTCGCCGCGAGCATGCGCAGGATGATGCCGATCGCCTTGTCGTTGAAGAAGCGCCCGTCGCCGCCCACGACGATCGTCTTTCCCGCGACCCCGCCGACGCCCTCGATGACCGCCTGGACATAGTTTTCGAGATAGCCGGGCTGCATGAATACGGCGGTCTTCTTCCGCAGTCCGGAGGTGCCGGGCTTCTGGCCCTCGATCGGCGCCGTGGAAACGATCTCGACGTTCATTCGTCTTTATCCTCTTCTCGACCGGCTAAAGGCCGGGTGCGGGGTTTCCCCGGAACGGTCATGGACTGCCCGGGGTCGGGCCGGGTGAACGAGATAGGCGCGGGGGCCGCCGCGGCGACCTCGGCCGGTGCGGTCCGTCGGCTCCGGGGAGCGCAACGCCGTCACGGACGGCGCTCCTTCAGGAAGGCTTCCACGGCCGCGCGGGTCGGCAGGGACGGGATCGCGCCGCGGCCAGTCGCCGTGATGGCACCGGCCGCATTGGCGAAACGGCAGATGGCGTCGAGCCGAGCCGGATCGCGCGGGATCTCGGGTTCGGCGAGCATCTGGGCGATGATGCCGGCCATGAAGGCGTCTCCTGCGCCCGTGGCATCGACGGCCTCCACGGGGAAGCCCGGCACCTTGCCCTGAGCGTCCCGGGTCAGCCAGTAACAGCCGGCGCTTCCGCAGGTGACGGCCATGAAGGCGAGGCGCTCCGTCCAGAGGCTGCGCGCCCCCGCGACGGGATCGTCGTGCCCGGTCAGGAAGGTGACTTCCTCCTCCGAGAGCTTGGCGATCTGCGCCTGTTCCAGGCCGAGGCGCATGCCCGCGCGGGCTGCATCCGCATCCGGCCACAGGGCCAGGCGGAGGTTGGGATCGTAGGTGACGAGTTTGCTGGCGCGGCGGGCGAGGTCCACGGCGTGGAGCGTCCCGGCCCGCGAGGGCTCCGCGATGAGGCTGATGGAGCCGAAATGGAAGGCGCGCGCCGCCGCGATGGCGGCTTGGTCGACATATTCCGGCCCCATCAGCATGTCGGCGCTGGGATTGCGGTAGAACAGGAATTCCCGCTCCCCGTCCGCGCGCAGGGACACGAATGCGAGGGCCGTCGGCGCCTGGGCGGTGAAGAGCAGGGGAGACACGTCCACGCCAGCTTCCCGCAGAGTGTCGGCCAGGAAATGCCCGAAACCGTCCTCGCCGACCATGCCCATGAAGGCGCTCGGCGTGCCGAGCCGCGCAAGGCCCACGGCCACATTGGCGGGGGCGCCGCCTGCGGCCTTCTTGAAGGCTTCCGTTGCGCCCAGGCTCCGCCCGGTCACGGTCGGAACGAAATCGACCAGCAATTCGCCAAGCGCGACGACGTCGGCCATGCGGCGGTTCCTCGTTTCGGTTGAAAGCCCGCGGCGGAAAGCTGCGGACGGGGGCGGCCGGACCGGCCGGCGCCGTGCCCGAGTTATAGGGCCTCGTCGCCCATCTGTTAAGCTGCCCGGCCGAAGGGCCGGGCGTCAGCGAGAATGGGCGGCCCCGTTCTCGGAGATCCGCTCCAGAAGACTGGTCACCTCTGCGTCCGTCAGCTGGTGGAACCGCTCATAGAAGGGGCTGATGGCATAGAAGTCTCGGGGAGCCGCGAGGCAGACGAGGTCGTCCACTAGGGGGCGCAGGGTCTCGACGGTCTCGGCGGGCGCGACCGGCACCGCCAGCACGAGGCGGGCAGGGCGCCGCCGGCGCAGGGCCGCGAGGGCCGCCCGGACCGTCGTGCCGGTGGCGATCCCGTCATCGACCACAATGGCGGTCCGGCCGGCGATGGACAGCGGCTCCTTTCCCTTCAGGTAGACCTCGCGGCGGCGTTCCAGCTCCCAGAGCTCGGGCTGGGCCAGGTCGTCGATCTGCTCCTCGCTCAACCCCACGAGGGACATGACCTCCCGGTTGAAGACGATTTCGGGCTTTTCACCGTCGACGATGGCGGCGGCCGCAAGCTCCGGCTGGGCCGGCACGCCGATCTTGCGCACGAGGAGCAGGTCGAGGGGCGCGTGGAGGGCCGCCGCGATGGGCCGCGCGACCGGGATGCCGCCGCGCGGGAGCGCCAGGATCACCGGATCCGCGATGTTCATTCCGGAAAGCCTGTCGGCAAGCTGGGCGCCCGCATCGTCGCGGTCGCGGAACCGGGGAGTGTCCATGATGCCGTCTCCGTCCTCGAAAGCGGCTGCTGTTCCCGGCCCATCCTATCACCGAAGGTGGCCTGCGGGCGACCGCTCCTGCGGGGAGAGGCTCGATAATCAGGATGCAAGGCCCACGAAAGCCAAGTCGATGAACCTGTCCACGTGCCTCGGCTTTCTTCGGCCTCGTTCGGTGGGGGCTCCGGACGAGACGGGACGGACGAGGCACGACAGGCATGGCGACGCATTAACGCTTCATTGACCTTGCGGGCGCAACCTTGTCTCCTCACGGAGGTTTCCATGATCACGTTGCTCGTCGGTCTCGTCGTCGGATCCTTTGCCTGTCTCATCCTGCCGCCCGCCATCCGCATGGTCGTGCTCCGGCGCGAGATCAGAGCGGCGCAGGGGCGGCCGATCGCGTTCGGATGACCCGGCCGGCGGTTCCGGTCGGGCCATGCGCGAATCGCATGCCAGTTCTTCCGGGAAGGACCTGCCTGGGAAGCTCGCGGGCTCCCACATTGGGATCATGACGCCGCACGATGGCGACGTTGTTCCCTCTGAAGTTTCTTCCCTTACTCGGGCTGCTCTCACGAGCGGCCCTTTTTCTTTTCAGGGCCGGCGGTGAGGCGCGTTCAGCGCCACAGGCCGTATCGCTCCCACTCGTCCTCGGGGATGATGTCGCCGACCTGATACGTGAAGGAGGTTGCGGACAGGCGGTCCGCCGCGAGAATGCACTTGAACTGGAAGCGGTGCCATTGCCCCTTGCTGCGGAACGCACCCCCGTCGCCTGATATCACGTTGCTGTCGATGTTCGGGTTCGACATGGCGTCGACGACCACGCGGTCGAGGCGCTTGAATTCCTTTTCCTTCGCGATCTCGCGTGAGCCTTTGTTGTTGCAGACCTGAAGGCTGCGGGTCCGGGGCTCCATCTTCATGAAGCCGGGCGAAAGGCGGGATTGTGCCGCCTGGACTGAACTCAAGGAAATCAGGGACGCGAAAAGCGCAAGGGTGAGTCGAATCATCGGCCTCGTCATCGCCGGGCATGTCTCCGAAAATCGTCGGTTGGGAAAAGCGGCCGAGAGGAACTCGGCACAGCAGGACGTCGCGCGAAGCATCCTTCGCGGCGCTCTATCGGTTTAGCTCCGCGGGACGCTCCGGCAAGGGGGCGCCGTGCAGGGCCGAAGGCCGATCCATGCACGGGCGCGATGAAAAAAGCGCCGCGCTTCCCACAAAATCGCCGCATTCGGGCGAAGGGGCTCGAGAGCCCTGCGCGGGCCGATTCCCAACGGTTCTGCGCGGGCCGAGGATGGCCACCTGCGGGGCGACGCGCTATGGAGGGTCATCTCCCGCCGCGACGATGAGTCGGCCCGGAACTGCCTGCGCATTTCCGGACTCGTCATATCGAGCCGCCGCTCCTCCGGGCCACCTCGGGGCGCCACCGTGTTTCGTGTTTGGACCGCTTTCATGAAGACATTCCTGAAAACTCTCCTGGGTGCGGCTGTGACGGCGGGGCTTTCTCCTGCGGCCGCGCTGGCGGATGGCATGACGCTGGCGGGCTCCATGTGGAGCTGCGTCCGCGAGCGGGACAATTCGCAATTCCTCATCGTGTTCTATCCCGACGGCGGCGTCGGAGGCGGCGAGATGGAGCGCGGCGAAGTCAGCCCCTACGTGTTCGACGCTTCCCGGACTCAGGATGGGCGATGGCCCGGCCGGTGGAGCCAGACGGGCGAAAGCTTCACGTGGGAATTCCCCGACCAGCACATGCGCATCACGGGGCAGATCGAGACGGGTGCCAGGAAGACGAAGGATCGCCTGACCGGCACCGAGACCGCGCTCGAACTGACCTCGTCCGTCGCCTGCACGCCGCAGGCACGGCCGCCGCGGATCGGCGACGGCCTCGTGATCCCGCAGGACGGGCATTTCATGGATCCGGACGACCAGGAAGGCGAGCTGAAGGTCCCGACCGGGATCTCCCTCCAGCCGCCCGGAAAGCGATAGGCGCCGGCCGCACGAAAGGGACAATTATGGTGAAGCGAATCGGCTCAACGGCCTGGCGCGTCGAGGTACGCGCCGACGGACAGTTGTTCTCTCTCGGTGTCCGCACCGATACGGGCCGCGAATACGAGGTGCTGTTCGGGACCGTCGATTCCACGCCGATCATCACGGACCTCCTGAACGAGATCGCCCGCGTGCACCGGGCTCTGCCGCCGCGGGTCTTCGCCGAGGGCGCGGGGCCGCATCATCCGCGCAGCGTGCCGCTCCAGCCTCTGGCGACGCGCGTCGAGGAGCGGGACGGCAAGCCCGTGCTCGCGCTCGATTTCGGCGGCACCGTCCTGAAGGTCGAGATCGATCCCACGGCGCTCCAGCGGGACCTCGCCAAAGTTCGGCCCGCCTGAAGCCTCAGAGATCCGCGTTGCGCATCGCGCTCGCCTGACGCACCGGCTGGGGCGGTCTCACGGGCAGCGGCTTGACGGCCGGACCGGTGAAATGCGTCGTCGTCAGGTCGCTCTTCACGGCCGGCGAAAAGCCGAGATCGAGAAAGGCCGTGCGCGGATCGAAGAGCGCCTTCACGGAAGCCTTCCGGTCCGGGCCGATGATCGGCTCGATGGAGGCGCCGGGCATCGGCGCCGGCAGAGCCGCCAGCATGACTGGCCGTTCCGGACGCGGCGGCGGAGGCGGCTCGACGGAGGCGATCTGGATCAGGTCCTTCGGCCGCCGCGGCGGCACGGGCGCGAGCGCCAGGGCGGTTTCGGGGATCTCGGGCGCGCTCGCGGTCTCGGGTTGGATAGCCGGGGTCGCGACAGGGGCTGGAGCCGGACGGGGCGGCTCCTTGCGTCCGAATAGGGCCGTCATGATGCTACCCGACGAGCCGCCGGAGGCGGCCTGTGCGGCGAGAGCCGCGTTGCGCGGCAGGATCTCGGCCTTCGCCTCCTCGTAGCCCGGCAGGGGCCGGCCGTTCGTCGGCAGGTGCAGAGTCTTCCCGTTCGGGAACAGGCGCGCCAGCTGGTCCTGAGTCATGCGCGGCCAGGCCCGGACGTTGCCGGTGTCCACATGCACGAATTCGGACGAGGGATAATAGCCGACGCCGCCATATTGCAGCTTCATGGCGATGGCGCGCAGGCGCGCCGTGTCCACGTCGGGCAGGCGGATGTCCATGGCCTTGCCGAGCATGTGCTGGCTGTGTTCGGAGACGCCGCTCGACCGGCGCCGGAGCATGGCGTTGGTCTTGGGCGAGCGATAGGACGAGATGATGTGGATCGGCTCCCGTGAGCCGCTCTCCCGGTAGACTTCCCACAGCACGTCGAAGAGGCGCGGGTCCATCTTGGCCGGCTCGTCGTTACGCCAGTCGCGCAGATACCAGTTGAGCTGCGCGAGCGCCTGCTCGTCGTAGTGCCCGTTGCGCCGGAACGTGACCGTCACGCTGTCGCGCCGGTGGGTGTGGAAAAACGACAGGGTGCGGGTCTCGCCGTCCGCGACGGCGTCCTGCGTGGCGACCGCCAGGAAGAGGGCGGCCGCAGCCGCGGATGAAGCCAGCACGAGACGGATGAGCCGCGGCGCGGATGCGCAGCGGCCGAGCGGCGACGCAGGGACCATGATCGACCCTCCCGGGCGCCGGCGACCTTGAGAAATCCCCTTGATGTCCTTGTGATCCGGCGCCTTTTGCCGTTTCGTGGCGGCAAACCATGGCAAAATTGGCGCACGCCACCAAAAGCGGCGCGGCGAAATCTCGGAAACGGGCAGGGGCGGGGAGCGGTGCATGGTCACAGTCTCCCGCCGAGCGTTTAAGCGAGCGTTAAAGTTACCGGATCGTAGCTCCCTTGTTTTCCAAGCCGTACAAGGCTTTCAGGAACCATTTCCTGTGTCGATGAACCTGCTTGATAAGGAGATGCCCGCATGATCCCGCGGGCAATCCGGACCAGTCCCCAAGTTGTGATGGGAGGGATCCCCATTTCGGGCGGCGTCGTGTCCGATGATGCGCGGGACTGAGGGGCTCAGGATCAGCCAGGCAGGAGAAATTCTATGAGAAAGATGCCGCTGTTTCTCGTCGCTTTTGGAATGTCCGTCGGTTTTCTGTCCCCGGCTTTCGCCCAAGGCGAGAACCTCGACTGCAATCTCCCGTCGGATGCCATGACGGCCTATTGCAATCATCGCGACCTGTACGGCAAGGGCGGACCCGGAATGGAAATGGCCAACCCTTATGGGATAGACACGATGACCACCGGCAGCGTGAGCGGTATGCCGCAACAGGCCGCCCCGATGGCGAACCAGTCTCAAGTCGCGTCCTGCTCCGCGCGCTACCGGACCTACGATCCGGCCACCAACACCTTCCGGGGCAATGACGGTCGCCGGCATGTCTGCCGGTAGCCGTTTGCTGCGGTATTGATGGCGTCGCGCCTCTCTTCGGGAGACCTGCCCGCGTGGACCGTCGCCGTCCACGCGGGCAGGCGTGAGATCCAGCTCACGCCAAATCCATGAGGCCTCTGCTTTCACGTAGAGCCGGTTCCGGCTTTTGCGTGCGATGCTCTAGCTCCTGGCGGCGGAGCGCCCGACATTCCGTCCCGCCTTTCCGAGGACCACGACTCTCGTGCCGACGGGGGTCCGCCCGTAGAGGTCGATCGCATCCTGGTTGATCATGCGGATGCAGCCGGAGGACACGTTGGTGCCGATGGTCCAGGGCTCGAAGGTGCCGTGGATGCGGTAGAGCGTGTCCTTGTTGCCCTGCCAGAGATAGAGCGCGCGGGCCCCTAAGGGGTTGCCGGGCCCTCCGGGCATGCCGGGCCCGCCCGGCAATTCGCCCATCTGCTCCATGAGCTCGGGCTGGCGCCCGAACATCTCCTTGGGCGGGTACCAGTCGGGCCATTCCTGCTTGTCGTGGACGGTCGCGTCTCCGGACCACGAGAAGCCCGCCCGGCCGACCCCGACGCCATAGCGCATGGCCGTGCCGTCCTCCTGGACATGATAGAGGTAGCGGGCGCGCGGATCGACCACGATGGTGCCGGGCGGCTCGGGCCCGTCATAAGGAACCACCCGGCGCAGGAAGGCCGGGTTGATCTTCGACAAGGGCACGCCCGGGACGGGATAAAGGTCGTCGTCGATCGGCGCATACATGGCCGCATAATCGAACCGCCCCGCCTGCGCGAAGCCCGGGCGGGGCATGAGGGCGAGGCCCGTCAGGGCAGGCGCTCCCAGCAGAAAGGTCCGTCGGCTGAGATCCATGATTTCCCTCCTTGCTGAAAGATAACTCTCCACGACATCTAGGCCGGAAGAAGGGCAGGACCAGAACAGATGGGCTTAAAGTCTTGTGAGACCGCAACGGAACTTAAATAGTCACGCTTCGTTAACTATAACGATCCTCGGAGGGGGCAGGCATCATGACCGGGACAGGCAAGGATATCCGTGAGTCGCGAAGCAACCGTCCGCCGCTGCCGCGGCAGGTTCAGGAGCATCTCGGCCAGAAGCTGCGGGCGCAGCTCTATGAGGATGCGCCGAAGCCGCAATATCTCGGCGATCCGGCTATTCCGCGGGAATTCGATTCCCTGATCGAGCGCATCGAGAGCCAGGATCGGGCGAAGCGCAGCGAGCGGATCGCCCGGATCGCCCGTCAGGCAGTCGAGGATGCGCTGGCGGGGCTCGTACCGGCTTCGCGCCACCGCTAAAGCCGCCATTTTAAGGAAAGATCGGGAATCTTCTCCACCTTGAGGCGGATCGCAGGCATCCTGCGCCGTCGCAAGTTCGGAGATTTCCATGAAGATCTACATCTCGGCGGATATCGAGGGTGTCGCCGGCGTCGTAAACCCGCAGCACGGCGTGATGGGCAATGGCGAATACGAGCGCGCCCGCCGCCTCATGACTCAGGAGGTCAATGCCGCCGTCGAGGGCGCCTTCGCGGGCGGTGCCACGGAGGTTCTCGTCAACGATTCCCACGGCGACATGCGCAATCTCCTGCCGGAGGATCTCGACCCTCGCGCCGAGCTGATCCTCGGCAAGCCCAAGCCGATCAACATGTTCGAAGGCCTGATGCAGGAGCACGCGGGCGTCTTCTGCCTCGGCTACCATGCCCGCGCCCGGGCGTACGGCATCCTGGCTCATACGGTGAACGGCTTCGCGTTCGGGCGCATCCATCTCAACGGCCGCGAACTCGGCGAGGCGGGCCTTTACGGCGCCTATGCGGGCAGCCTCGGCGTGCCGGTGATCCTGCTGTCGGGAGACGATTGCCTGGAAGCGGAAACGCGGGAGCTTTTTCCGGGCGCGACCTATGCGGTGGTCAAGCATTCCCTCGGCCAGCGCTCCGCCCGCAGCCTCGCGCCCGAGCGCGCCCGCGCTCTGATCCGCCAGAAGGCCGAGGAGGCCGTGCGGAATGCAGGTGCCGTGAAGCCCTTCACGCTCGAAGGCCCGTACCGGCTCGAAGTGGAATTCAACTCGCCGGCCCTCTGCGATCTCGCGGCCGTGATCCCAGCCGCCACGAGGCTCGACGCCGTGCGGGTCGCGTTCGCGCCGGAGAGCGCCGAGCATGCGGTGCGCTGGGTCAATACCCTGTCGGCCCTGTCGTCCTTCCTGCGCTGATGCGCGAAGGCCCCGCCTGATGCAGAGGGCGGGGCCTTGTTTTTCACTCGACGCCCTTCTTCTTCAGCCAGGCGCGCATCTCGGCGATCTCGCGCTCCTGCTCGCGGATCACGGCCGTGGCCCATTGGCGGATCTGCTCGTCCTTGGTGTTCTGGAGCGCCACCTTCGCCATGTCGATGGCGCCCTGGTGGTGGGGGATCATGCCGCGCACGAAGTCCACATCCGCGTCGCCCGTATAGGCGATGTCCATGTCCTTGTGCATCTTGGCATTGGCTTCGCGATAGGCCTTCGTGGCCGGCGTTTCGGCGCCGGAAGACGGGGCGGCGGAATGGCCCGCATGTCCGCCATGCGACGCCCCCTGCGCGAAGGCGGCAGCCGGGGCAGCGAGCATGAGGATGAGGGAAAGCGCGCGTGGAATCACGGTGAGCTCCGAAGTTCGAGGGAAAAATGGAGGCGAAGCGGTGCGGGTCAGCCCAGGGCCGGCTGGACGGGGCTTGCGGGGTAGCCGCATTCCTTGAGAGCCGCCAGCAGGGCCGCTTCCGGGGCCTTGGTCTCGACGTGCACGACGCGCCGCTCGAGATCGCCCTCGACGCGGGCCTGCGGATCGAGGGCCGCAATGGCCTGGGTGACCGTGCCGAGGCAGCCGCCGCAGCTCATCTTGGGGATGTGGAGGGATTGCATGATGAACTCCTTGTTCGTCCGGTTCCCCCAGGTTCTGGACCTTGCCACCATGGTAAGGTCAAGCCCTGCGGATCGACCTTTGCGTCGAAGGAAGGAAGACGGCCAGGCAAGCGGTCCGGACACGCCACCGTCGTTTCTTCAATCATCAATTTCGCATGTTGACGTAAAAGCCGCGGCACATTCCGAACTACTAAACAAACGAAACATTGTTGTTGTTATAACTTGCATGAACTTGGCAGTCGGCGCTTTCGCAAAGAAAATGGCTGTGAAATGCAGCGAATATTGAAATAATTCTTTGAACTGACGGAACATCCAGCCTCTTCCCAATATTCCTTAAAGTTGAGGAAATAGGCCTCGATTTTGGAGGGAACGGAAATGAGTCGTGTGCTGTCGAGTCGTTATCGGGAAACGCTTTGCGGGGCGGCTGTCATGCTTGCCATGTGCCTGATGGCGCAGCCCTCGGTTGCGCAGGTCGGGGTCGGCGCCAGCGTCGGAGGGTCGGATGGAATCTCCGCGGGTGCAAGTATTGGCGGGTCCGGCGGCCTGTCCGGTGGTCTCGGCGCCAGTATCGGCGGTTCTGATGGCATCTCGGCCGGGGCGGGCGCCAATGTGGGCGGTAACGGTGGCATCTCGACCGGCGCAGGCGCGAGCATCGGTGGGTCCGGCGGTGTCGATGCGGGTCTCGGGGCCGGTATCGGCGGCACCAGCGGCGTGAATGCAGGAGCAGGCGCGAGCATCGGAGGTTCCAACGGCGTCAATGCCGGGCTCGGCGCAAGTGTCGGCGGAGGATCGGGGATCGGCGCCGGTGTGGGTGCGAGCCTCGGCGGGTCGGGCGGCATCGATGCCGGTGTGGCGGCCAATGTGGGGGGCGCGGATGGTCTCGGCACGAATGCCGGCATCGGGATCGGCGGAGGAAGCAATAGCGGCGGCAGCGGCATCGGCGGGCTGCCTGGAGGCGGAACCGGAACCTTTGGTACGGGCGGAACGGTCGGCGCAGGCAGCGTCGCCAGCCCCGGACGCGCGCCCGGACCGGGTGTCCGCAACCCGCCGACGACCGGAAGCATCACCCCCACGGCCCCCGGCGTACAGGGACGCCTCGCGGCCGAACTTGGAAGCATGAGCAACAGCCAGAAGCGCGAACTCCGGCGCAGCTGTGCGGCAATCGACGCAAACCCGGACGGCTTCGACGCCAGCATGCGCGGCCTGTGCAATCTGCTGAGCCGCATGTCCGGCCTTTGATCCCATTCGGATTCCCTGAAGAAGGCGTGCCTGTCGAGGCACGCCTTTTCTATGGCCGCGCCGTGCACACGTCCCGCCCCCTCCCAGGTTATCTTTCGCTTGCACCGCCACGACGCGGGCGTTCATTGGCTCTCGAAAGTCGAGAAGCCGAATAGCTCGCCAAGTGTTGCGGCCCGAGCTTCAGTCTCGCCGCGCTTTCAGATTCTTCTTCCTTCGTCTTTTCCTCGAAAGAGAGTGGGAAGGGGACAGATGCGTTGCCCGTTCTGGCGCAATGACCGGAATTGCTGTAGTCTTCCCGCCTGGTCCGAGTCGCGGGTCGTTTTCATCAACCTCAGCCGAAGGAGGCGTCACATGGCCATGAACTTTGCTCCATGCGCTCACGTCGCATTCCTTCACCCTCTCCATGCTGCAGGTTCCGATGAAGCAGATAACGCTGTCCCTGGTCTGGCTGACCGTCCGCATTGACATCATCCCGGCTGCGCTCGCGCGCAGGCCGCTCTCTCCGACAATCCGTTCCGATCCCACGCCCGAAATGGCCGAGAGCCTCCGGGCGCGGCTCAGTCCGCACATTCTCAGGGATATCGGGCTGAGTCGCGACAGGCAGGAGTGACCGACGCGCCGTCACGGAATTTCGTAGACGGAGAACTCGTCGCTCATGCCGCGCAGGGCGGTTCGCTGCAGGGTAGGGTGGAGGCCACGCCCCTCGATGATCCGCGAGGTCTGAGGGTCCTCTACCACGGCACCCGTGGCGAAGATGGAGCGCGAGACGGCGAGGTTCTGCACCCGCGAGGCGATGTTCACAGTCTGGCCGAAATAATCCTGCCGGTCGTTCAGCATCACGGCGAGGCAGGGCCCCTCGTGGATGCCGATTTTAAGTAGCAGGTCCTCCCGTCCGTGCTGTTCGTTGAGGGCGCGCATGGCCTCGCGCATCCGCAGAGCCGCCGACAGGGCATGGTCCGGCGTCGGGAAGGTCGCCATGACGGCATCGCCGATGGTCTTCACCACCGCTCCGGCCTCGGCCGCAACGATCTCGTTGAGGACGCGGAAATGCTCCCGCACGAGATCGTAGGCGGCGAGGTCGCCTACGCGCTCGTAAAGCTCCGTCGAGCCCTTCAGGTCGGTGAACAGGAAGGTCAGGCTCGTGATCTTCAGCCGCTGGTCGATATCGAGCGTATCCGTGCGGTAAAGCTCCCGGAAGGTCTGGTTCGACAGGAGACGCTTGGCCGTGAGGAACGGCCGGCGCCGGCCGAGCATCTCGTGGAGCCGGTCATTGGCGATCCACACGGCCGGGAGGACCCGCTTGGAGGTCCGGTTTTCCAGGGACAGGCGCAGAGGGCCGGGGCGCAGCGAGATCGGCTGATGCCGCGCCTGGCCGCCATTATAGACGATGCTCAGGCTCTGTCGTTCGCGGGTGGGCTCGCCCTTGACATCGATGAACTGCGCCTCGTGGGTGATCGGCTCGAACACGATGATGAACTCGGCCGGAAGCTGGAGGGACAGGGAGGCGCGCTCCCCGGGAGGAAGCTCCATGGAATCGAGAACGATCTCCTCAAGGATCTCCTGGAACCGCTCCGTGTCGGGCAGGTCGACGCCGGAACTCCAGAAGAACTGCCGGTCGTAATCCCACATGGGCAGCTTATCGGGATCGTGCGCCCCGATCCGGCGCACGCGAGAATTCACCGTGAAGGTGACCTCCACCATTTCGTCGAGGGTCGGCTCGTAACCCGCGCCGCAAAGGGCGCAGTTGTAGGATTCGCGCGTAACGGTCTTCAGGCTGGTGCCGGCATCCAGTACTCCGCCGCAGCCGGGGCAGAGAACGTTCCAGGACAGCTCGAAAAGGCCGAGGCGCGCCGCATGCAGGAAGGCCGCGATGAGGCGTTCCTCGTCGACCCCATGCCGGGCCGCGAGAGCCGGCACGTTGATGCGGTTCAGTTCGTAATCCTCGGCCTCGCGGATGAGGCGCTCGATCAGATCGGCGGATTCCGCGTCCACCGACTGACGCAGGAGGGTGAAGAGGGTCTGGGTCTCGCTCATGGCAGCCTCCCTGGAGGAGCAGGCCGGAAACCGGCACGGGGAGCGGTTCAGTCCAGATCGATGGCGGGCGAGAGCGTGACGTCCGCACTGGGAGGATTATAGCAGCTCCGGGACGCCCCGGCTGCCCCTTCGATCAATCTCCGGGCGGATAGCGCAGCCGGCCTTTCAGGCGACGCCGAATTCCTCCGCATAGCGGTTGGCGATGCGGGTCTGCCAGAGGCACAGGGCTGGCGTCACGATGAGTTCCAGGAAAAGCCCGCCGAGCATGAACAGGGAGGGCAGGCCCGTCAGCATCAGGCCGACGAGCCGCCCGAGTCCGCCGATGACGACGAGAAGGGTGAGCAGCCGGAAGCGACCGGTCTTCGCCTCGATGCCCGGCACCGTGCTCCAGAAGCACACGCCAATTCCAAGCAGGAGCGCAGACAGGAAACGGAAATGGCTCTCGGCCGAGACGCTGACGGAATCGCCCGTCAGAGCGTGGCCGAACAGGACGCCGTAGAGCCCGATCGCGACAGGCAGGATCGCGAGGATCGCCACCGCCTGCTGCAGAAGCCGCCGTTCCTTCTCCATGTCCGTCCCCTTCGACCCATCCGGGATTGTGGGTCTTTCGTCCTGGGAATCAATCCGCTGCCGCATCCCTGCCCACAGGACGGAGCCGTTGCGCCGTGCGGGAAGCAGCTTTTCCTCCATTGGCCTTCAATTTTTCTCGCGGCCGGATGTCCTTCGCGAGAAAAGGCTTTAGTGTCCGCGCCGGGTCAGCCAATATCCCTCTCACGCAGGTTTTCCATGTCCGCACGTTTCGAGCTTCACGGCATGTTCGTTTCCGGTCCGACCTACAAGGTCGGCCTCATGCTCTCCCTGGCCGGGGAGCCTTTCGATTACACACACCTGAACCTCATGGAAGGCGAGCACAAGAAGCCGCCCTATCTGGCGAAGCAGCGCTACGGGCAGGTGCCGCTGCTGGTGGACCGGTCGAACGGGCGCCATCTGTGCCAGTCGGCCGCGATCCTGGAATATCTTGCCGACACCTTGGGCAAGTTCGGCGGCGCGAGCCTCGACGAGCGCCTTCAGGCCCGCGAATGGCTCTATTGGGATTTCGACCGCCTGGCGGCGCCGCTCTATCGCGCCCGTATCATCAAGGTCGGCATCCGTCCCGCGCCTGCCGAGGTGCTGGAGGATTGCCAGAACGCTGCGGGGGCCGCCCTGAAGGTGCTCGAATCGCATCTCGCCGGGCGCGGCTGGCTGGTCGGGGAGGGCGTCACCATCGCGGATATTGACATCTACGGGGTTGTCGCCTTCGCGAGCGGCGCCGGGATCGATCTCGCGGCCTATCCGCAGATGGCCGCATGGGCGAAGCGCGTTGAGGCGCTGCCGGGCTTCCAATCGGCGGATGCCCTGCTGCCCAAGACGTCCCGCGAGGCCGCATGACAATGCTGACCATCCGGGAAGCGGAGCTCCGCGACCTCGAGGCCATCATCCGCCTGCACGAGGAGGACGATCTCAGCAGCCACGGCGACGCCTGGACGCCGGAAAGCCGCCCCGCCTACGAGGCGGCCTTTGCGGCCATCGCCCGCAGCCCCGAGAACAGCCTCTTCGTGGCTCTGGACGGGGAGGAGGTCGTCGGCACCTTCCAGCTCACCTTCATCCCCAACCTGACGGGGCGCGGGTCCCTGCGCGTGAAGGTGGAGAGCGTCAAGGTGAAAGGCGCCCGCCGCTCCGGCGGCATCGGCAGCCGGATGATGACCTTCGCCGAGGAGGAGGCCCGCCGCCGGGGCGCACGCCTGATGGAGCTTTCCTCCCAAAAGGCACGCAAGGAGGCCCACCGCTTCTACGAGCGCCTTGGATACACACGCAGCCACGAGGGCTTCAAGAAGAAGCTCTGAGGGGTACGGACCAGCGCAGGCGCCGGCTCCTCCCGACGACAGAAGGCAACTCAGCAGCTATGTGCCTGTCCCGGACGCGTCATCCGAACGGCAGCCGCGAAATCATGGCCGGTAGGTGAGGACATTGGATAGGCCAAACGCGTTCGGTGCACTCGACATGGATGTTTGGCGCGCCGGCTCACGAAGCCGGTGAGCCGTTGGCTTTCTTTGGCGCGGCCTCGGCGCTGCGGACCAGCTGGATCACCGGCAGGAGGCCGACGAGGACGATGACCAGGGCCGCGAGGGAGCCGTCCTCGAAGGCGCCGCGGGAGGCGTGGCCGTAGACCAGCGTCGCCAGGGTTTCGGTGTTGAGGGGGCGCAGGAGCAGGGTCGCCGACAGTTCCTTGATGCAGTCCACGAAGACCAGGAGCGCGGCGCTCGCCAGGGCAGGGCGCAGGAGCGGGATCTGGATCCGCGTGACGAGCTCCCGCGGCCGGGCGCCGAGAATGCGCCCTGCGTCCTCCAGGCCTGTGGAGACCCGGTCGAGGCCGGCCGTGAGGGAGCCGGTGGCGATCGGCAGGAAGCGGATCAGATAGGCGATCACGATGCCGCCGGCGGAGCCCATGAGGATCAGGCCGATGCGCTCGCCCGTCAGGGCGCGCCACAGGGAGCCGAGGCCGGTGTCGATGGCGACAAGCGGCGTGAGGAGGCCGAGCGCCAGGACCGTGCCCGGCACCGCGTAGCCGATCCCGGCGACCGCCAGCGCCGCCTTGGTCAGGCGCAGGCGCGCGAGCCGCGAGGCCGTGACCAGGACGATTCCGAACGCGAGAGTCGCCACGGTGGCGGCGGCCGAAAGGCCGATCGTCGTCAGGAGATGGCCCAGAAAGGCGTCATCCACCTGCGCCCCGAGACCGCGCCGCAGGACCTCCCGGACGAGGAACGCAACCGGGAGCGCGAAGCCCATCAGCACCGGAACTGCGCAGAAAAGGGTCGCGAACCAGCGCTGGGGGCCGGCGAGATTCACCGGCTGGGTGACCCGCGGGCGGCGCGTGGACAGGGCGTAGCGCCGGTCCCGCCGTCCGCGGCGTTCGAGAGCGATCAGCACGATGACGAGGGCCAGCATCACGCAGGCGATCTGCGCCGCGCCCGCGAGGCTGCCGCGGTTCAGCCAGGTGGTGAAGATCGACACGGTCAGCGTCCGCACGCCGAGATATTCGCTGGCGCCGATATCGTTGAGAGCTTCGAGCAGCGCAAGCGAGAGGCCGACCGCGAGGGCAGGGCGGGCGAGCGGAATCGCGATGGCGCGGAAGAGCTTGAAGCGGCTCGCCCCGAGCGTCCGGGCCACCTCGATCATGCTGGCGCTCTGGGTGAGGAACATCACCCGCGCGGCGAGATAGACGTAAGGATAGAGGACGGCCGACATCACGAAGATGCAGCCATAGACCGAGCGGATCTCGGGAAACCAGTAATCGCCCCGGGAGGTCCAGCCCATGAGGCCGCGCAGGCCCATCTGGACGGGCCCAGCCGCGTCGAAGATCTCCACGTAGATATAGGCCGTAATGTAGGTCGGGACCGCAAGCGGCAGGGGCAGCAGCGCCGCAAGGGCGCGCCTGCCCGGAAAGCGATGGGCGGTGACGAGCCAGGCAGCGCCGATGCCGATCACGCCCGTGAGGAGGGCGACGCCGCCGAGGAGCATGCCGGTATCCATGAGGGCGGCCGGCAGGACGTCCGCCGTCACCTGCGCCCACAGGGTGGCCTTGCCCTGCGCGGCGATCCGCACGAGAGAGACGAGCGGTGCCAGAACGAGAGCCGCCACGGCGACCACCACGGCCACGGACCAGAGCGGCGCGCCGTTGAGGGCGCGCCGCAGGGTCGTGACGGAATGGCGGTGGGTGAGAGCGAGCGTGCTCATGGTCCGGAAGGCAAGAGCCCTCCTGCGCGGGAGGGCTCTTGCGTCAGCGGTCGAACCCGACCTTGTCGACGAGAGCACTGGCCTTGGCGCGGTTCTTGGCCACCTCGGCGAGGCTCATCTCCTCGGCATGCAGGGGGCCGAAGGACTTCACGAGCGGGTTGATCTCGATGCCGGCGCGGACGGGATATTCGTAGTTCACGTCGGCGAAGACGTGCTGGGCCGCCGGGGTCGTCATGTATTCCATGAGCTTGAGGGCATTCTCCCGGTGGGGCGCGTTCTTCATCATGGCGATGCCCGAGATGTTCACGTGCGTGTTGCCGCCCTTGAAGGTCGGCAGAATGACCCGGATGGCCTCGGCCCATTTCTTCTGGTCCGGATTGGTGCCGTTGGTCATGAGGCCCACATAATAGGTATTGCCGAGGCCGATGTCGCAGACGCCCGCGAGGATGTCCTTGGCCACGTCGCGGTCGCCGCCGGAGGGCTTCTTGGCGAGGTTCGCCTTTACGCCCTTCAGCCATTCCTCGGTCGCCGCCTCGCCGTGCTTGACGATCATCGCGGCGGTCAGCGCGATATTGTACTGGTGCTGGAAGGAGCGGGTGCAGATCTTGCCCTTCCACTTGGGGTCGGCGAGATCCTCATAGGTGATCGCCGTGTCCTTGACCCGGTCCTTGGACGCATAGACGGAGCGCGCGCGCATCGAGAGGGCGAACCAGCGCCCGTCCGGGTCGCGCAGCTGCGCCGGGATGGCGCTGTTCAGCGCCTCGGACTTCACCGGCTGGGTGATGCCGAGATCGACCGCTTCCTGGATCCGACCGATATCGACCGTGATCAGCACGTCCGCCGGGCTGTTCTCGCCCTCGGCCCTGATGCGCTCCGCGAGACCCTGCTCGGAGAAGATCGCATTCACCTTGATGCCGGTCGCCTTCGTGAACTCGTCGAGGGTGGCCGAGTAGAGGCCCGGCTCGCGGTTCGTGTAGACGTTCACGACCTCCTCGGCGGAGGCGGACAGGCCCGATCCCGCAAGGGCGCCGAGAGCCACCGCTCCGGCAAGCAGGCTACGCGCAAAAGTCGCATTCATCGTCATGGAATCCTCGGCAGCACGTCGTCCAGGGGCCGCGGGCCCCGTTCTGGCCCGCAAGAACCACGTTGCTGCCGAAGCGTCAACGAAAATGTCTGTAATTTCAATGGTTTATAGGCATTCTAAACTAGGCTCAGTTTAGAAGGCTTCTAAGCCGAAAGGGCGGCCTCGGACGCGGGCTGCTTGTCGGGCGTATGACGCAGGCGCGCGATCTCGTTTTCCATCCGCTCCATGTTGGTGAAGAGGCGCTCGGTGGTGAGCCGCAGGAAATAGAAGCCGAATTCCGGGTTCTGGAAATAGAGCTGGCGCACCTCGTCATAGGTGATGCTGAGCACCTCGCCGCTCTCCAGGCATTCGAGGGTCTGGGTGCGTTTGTTGTCCGGGGACAGGAAGCCCATTTCGCCGACCACGCGCCCCTGGGGTAGGTCGATTCCCAGTTCCCGCAGACGGAAGCGGCCCGAGAGCGTGTAATACATGCAATCCGCCGCATCGCCCTTCGCGAACAGGATCTCGCCGGCCTTCACGGGGCGCTGGCGCATGAAAGGCTTGAGCCAGTCCATGGACAGGTCGCTCTTCGACGCAACCTTCACCTTTCTGATCAGACGCAGCATCTGGTAGAGGCGAAAGCCGTTGAGCGGGAGCAGGATCAGGTTGACCGTCATGCTCGGGTAGAGGCCCATGAAGCTCGCATAGGTCAGCGAAACCACGTTCGCCGCAATCCCGATGCAGCGCAGCGGAATGATCGTGCGCATCGCGCTGCCCGTGATGGAGAGCGCTGCGGCCGTCCATCCCAGAGCCTCAACCCAAGTCATTGCAGTTCCCCTCGGCGGTTATTCCGTTGGGGCATATAACATTTCGACGAGAAAGTCAGGCGATATGCGATGTCGCACATTCCGCAACGGAATGTGCGGGCGCCCGCGAGGTGGCGGGACGTGATTCTCCGTCGGGAAGCGGCTCTTTCGCTTCCTCAAGCGAGGAGGCGCTTTGCCCGAGGGGTTAGAAGCGGAAGCCGGCGCCGACGCCGCGGCCCGTCATGACGGGTTCGACCGCGGGCGACGAGGGCTGCGGCGCATCGAGCCGGTCCGGCACGTCGATGGAGCGCCGCTGGACCCGTGCATTCGCCTGGCGGGCGGCTGCGGAGTCTTTCGTCGGCTTGCCCGCGACCGAGGGCGGCGGCGGAACGGGCGTGCGCGGCAGGACTCCCTGAGGAGCGCCGGTGTTGCAGGCCGCAAGGGTGCCGGAGACGAGGAGGAGAACCGGGAGAGACGCCAGAATACGCATGGTGCTGTTCCGCTATTGACGCAGAGTTACCTAAGCCATTGCGCCAAAATGTCGAGCGCATCGGCGAAGCGCCTTTCGGACATGGTTTAAAGGCGCATCGTGGAGGCGGGACGAAAAAAAGCCCGGTGGTTTCCCACCGGGCTCGTGGTGTCGCGTGAGCGACGCCGACTTAGTAGGTCGAGAACTTGTAGTTCAGGCCGGCGCGGATGACGCCGAACTCGGCGTTCTTCTTGTCGCCGTAGTAGCCGTAGTAGTTGTTCTTCGTGTCGAGGTTCACGTACAGACCTTCGACCTTCGCGGTCAGGTTGTTCGTGAAGGCGTACTCGACACCACCGCCGAGCGTCCAGCCGGTGCTCGTGCCGTTGTCCGAGCCGTAGTAGTAGGCGAGACCCGGGTAGTAGGCAGAGCTCGAGCCGTTCGCCACGTCGCCGTAGGCGAAACCACCGGTGACGTAGATGAGGGCGCGATCGAAAGCCACACCGGCGCGGGCGCGGACGGTGCCGAACCAGTTGCCGTCGTTGCTGTCGCGGTAGTAGCCGCCCAGGTAGTAGTTCTGGTTGCCACCGCCGATGTCGGCGTACTGGAGGTCGGTCTCGAGACCGATCACGAACGAGCCGACCTGGTAGTTGTAGCCGACCTGGGCGCCGCCGACGAAGCCGCCGTCGCTGCCGCCGCCGCCGTAGTAGCCGAGCAGCGGATCATAGTAGCGGTGGTTGTCGTTGGTGTTCCAGCCATAGCCGGCGTTCACGCCGACGTAGAACCCGGTCCAGGTGAAGACCGGCACAGCCGCAATCACCGGGGCCGGAGCCGCGCGCGACGGCAGGTCGGCCGCCTGAGCGGCCGAGGCAGCGATAGCCAGGGCCGCCGTACCGGCGAGCAGGCTGAGGAGAGATGAACGCATGAGAGCTTCCTCTTGCTTGAGTTGAGAGCCGCACATTACTTAGAGTCCTACCGTTTGGGTATTGCTGTTTAGCAACACCACTAACAAAAACTAAAATGTTACAATTATACGCAATTGTGTTACATCTTAATATTATTAACCTTGTGAAATAGTATCAAGTTGACGGATCTTCGACCTTGTGCACCAATACGTCAGCGACTTTCCAGCGACACTGGGAACTTGCCTTGAGGAGAGAACTTAGCCCTGCTGCATCTGCGGCAGGGCTTTTTCATTCAATGACCCGCCCGGCCGCATTCCACTCCGCCGAGAGAGCGCCTCGCGGCGACGACGAACATGGGAACGACATGGGACTGAAGGCACGGAAGAGGGCAATGCAACGCGATCAGGGCTGCCATGTGCAGCATGGCGTCAGCCGGGCCGGCCGCGTAGGCCGGGTGGAGCATCTCCTCGTGATGGCAGGCCTTGCGCTGTTTCTGATTCTTCCCCTGGGCCCGGCCCAAGCGGGATGTCAGGATTCGCCCGGCCCTGGCGTCAACTGGACCGGCTGCTCCAAGGCGCGCCTCATTCTCTCGGGCGACGACATGACCGGCGCGGTCTTCAACGGGACTTCCCTCGGGGCGAGCGATCTCGCCAATGCGGGACTCGGCGGCGCGAGCTTCGTGGGCGCCGAGGTGACGAGGACCCGTTTCGACGGCGCGAATCTCGCGCGGGCGAATTTCGAGAAGGTCATGGGCTGGCGCACCAGTTTCGTGGGCGCGAATCTACAGGGCGCGAATCTGGTCTTCGCCGATATGAGCCGCTCGAATTTCGCCAGGACCCGGCTCGCGGGCGCGAATCTCTCCAAGTCGGAGCTCAATCGGTCCGATTTCAGCGGCGCCGATCTCACAGGGGCCGATCTGTCAAAGGCGGAGCTGGCGCGGGTCTCGTTTCAGAATGCGAAACTCTCCGGCGCGAATATCAGCTTCTCGAACCTGTCGCGGGCCGACCTGAGCACCGCGGACCTGAAGGGCGCCAATCTCACCCGGTCCTACCTGTTCCTGACGCTACTCGGCGCAGCCGACCTGTCCGGGGTCGTCGGGCTGACGCAGATGCAGCTCGACATGGCCTGCGGCACGGCGCAGACGAAGCTCCCGGCGGGCCTCGCCCGTCCGGCATCCTGGCCTTGCGGCGACACGGAGCAGTGAGGCCGGCCCGTTCTGCGCTCAAACGCTGGAACGCGCCGAGGCGCTTCTCGATTTCCGGGTGGACGAAGACGTGTTCAGGGCCACGGCGGCGCGAATGAGCGCCATGAAGGCCTGCTCATCAAGCTTGTCACCCTCGCGAACATCGATGGCCCGCCTGGTACTGCCTTCGAGGCTGGAGTTGAAGAGGCCGGAGGGGTCTTCCAGCGAGGCGCCTTTGACGAAGGTCAATTTCACGACGCTTTTGTAAGTCTCACCCGTACAGATCATGCCGGCGTGCGACCACACCGGAACGCCTCTCCACTTCCACTCCTCGACCACGTCAGGGTCGGCCTGCCTGATCAAGGCGCGAAGGCGTGAGAGCATCTCGCCCCGCCAGTCGCCGAGCTCCTCGATTCTGGCATCGATCAGCCGAGAGGGAGATTCTGCCGCCTGAGATCCGCCCTTTTCCATGATGCTTCTCTTTCTCCGTTACATGTGGTCGCTTTGACCGAGTGGATGTAGCGCGTGTCTTCATTCTTCGACGCGATGGATACCGCCTTCGCCGGTGTGTCGGCCATTCGTTTCACGCTTGCCCGACAACCCGTCGCCCGCTGCGCCCCTTCGCGACATACGGCAATGCGAACATGTAGAGGCCGCTGAACAGGAGCAGGAAGAGCGGAGGCAGTGGCGCGTAGACCACCCAGGCGGGAGGTTCTCCCAGCCCCATAGCGACGAAGTTGGCGATCACGGTCAGCGTAAAGATGATCGACAGCCAGCGGTGGCCCTGCCGAATCCACTTGTTCCAATTCATTGTGATGTCCTTCTGGAAATGAGCCGAAGCGGATCGCGCGATACGCTCCGGCGGGTAGTCCTCAATCGATCCGCGCGACGACCTGCTCCAGGTTCGCGAGGAAGCTCTGCCAGCCCACCTTGGCACCTCCGTAGGCCTGCTTCTGATCCGGCCGGAAGCCGACCTGCTCCATGCGGAGGAGGGTTCCGGTGCCTGTTGGCGTGAGCGTAAAGGTCACCACACTCTTGAGATCGTAGGCCGCGTCATCGTGCTTGAAGTTCCAGGTGTAGGACAGCGTGGTGTTCGGCTCGATGGCGAGGACCTCGCAATCCAACACGCCGCCCCACTCACCCCGAAGATTGAAACGGTGGCCCACGACGGCCTCGAAGTCATTCTTCATGAGCCACTCCGCGATCAGGTGCGGCTGCGTGAGCGCGCGCCAGATCTTTTCCGGCGGATGAGGAATCTCCCGCTCGACAATTACGGAGCGCGTTTCGGCGACCGCCTCGTTCATTGGTCCATCCTTTTCAGCAGATCTTCGAGGTCGTCGAACCGGCTTTCCCAGAAGCCGGCCATCCGGCTCGTCCAGTCGACCAGCGGGGCCAGGGCTTTAGGCTGCGCACTGTAATGGGTCAGGCGGCCTTCATGGCGGTCGCGGACCAGCCCGGCCTGCTTCAGGACCCCGAGATGTTTCGAGACGGCCGGTTGCGAGATCCCGGCCCGAGCCGTCAGGGCGCCGACCGTCTGCTCTCCCTCGCGACACAGCCGTTCGAAAAGGGCCCGGCGCGTCGGATCGGCGAGCGTTCTGAAAAGCGTATCGTGGGAATTGGTCATCCGAACGCATAACCCGTTGGCTATTGATCGAACCAATAACCGACGGGTTATGTATGAGTCAATCGGGAATGCGGATCGGCATCGGGCCTGTCGCCCGGAAATGCCCTTCAAACCGTGAGGGTGCCTCCGCCGAAGCAGGCACGCCGGAGACGCCTTACGACAGGGCCGGGGCCTTAGAGTTCGCTCAGGGCGGGCCTACGGTCTCTCTCCAGGTTGCGGCTCGCCGCGACCTTCGCGTCGATGATGCGCTCGATCGCTGCGGTGATCTCGCTCGCGAGGTCCGGATCCGCGAAGGCGGTCTTGAGGAGCCTGAAGAGGCTGCCTGCCGCGAATTCGGTCTCGCCCAGCGGAAAGGCGTGGGGCAGGTGAAGGTCCGAAGCCATGTCGCCGTCTCCATTCTCAAAGCGGCGCCCCGTCCGGTAGCCCGCACAGGCTCACGATAGCCTGGAGGGCGGTGCGTCCGGATTCCCATAGATGGGTACTCCGGCGCGGGAATCTGGGGGATTGCGGAACCCTCTTTCCGCTACCCTCGGGATTGCGCCGCCGATTCGGCCATGCGCCGCTCTCCGCGAAATCCCATGCCCGATGGAAGTTCCATGTCTCCGATGCCTCTCAAATCCATGTCCCCGGCGGTTTCCTCTGCCCCCGGCCTCGCGCCGCCTCTCGAGACGGAGCGCCTGCGGCTGCGGGGACACCGCGTCGAGGATCTCGATGCCAGCCTCGCCCTGTGGACCGATCCCGCGGTCACCCGTTTCATCGGCAGCGGCAAGGCCTTCACGCGCGAGGAGGTGTGGGCGAGGCTCGTGCGCTATGTGGGGCACTGGACCCTGATGGGCTATGGCTACTGGGCCGTGGAGGAGAAGGAGACCGGAGCCTTCGTCGGGGAGGTCGGCTTCGCGGATTTTCAGCGCGTCATCGAGCCCTCCCTCGACGGCATGCCCGAAATGGGCTGGGTGCTGGCGCCTCAGATCCACGGGAAGGGCTATGCGACCGAGGCGGTGCGCGCAGCCCTGGCCTGGGGCGATACCCATTTCGGCGCGACGCCGACCGTCTGCCTGATCGATCCCGAGAACCAGCCCTCTCTCCGGGTCGCGGAGAAATGCGGCTTCGTCACCCGCGAGCGGGCGACCTACAAGGACAAAACGGTCCTTCTCTTCCGGCGTCCGGCAGGCGGGAGATGACCTTTGGCCTATCTCCGGTCGGGAACGTGACCGGCGGAGGGGCGTTGCTCCTCCGATGCCGGAAGGTGAGAGCATGACCCGCGCAGACCACGACGCCGCCATTCGCGACAACGCCGCCGGGCGCCGTTTCGAGCTCGAGATCGACGGCCAGGTGGTTTTCGCCAATTACGACCGCCGCGACGACACCCTCGTGATCCGCTATGTGGAGGCGCCTGTGCCCCTGAGAGGCACGGGCGCGGCCGACAGGCTGATGCGCGGGATTGCCGGCATCGCCCGCGCGGAGGGCCGCACGATCACGCCGCTCTGCGGCTATGCGGGCGCGTGGCTGCGCCGGCACCGGGAGTTCCACGACCTCCTCGCCTGACCCTTCCGGCTCACGCGCTCCCGCGCAGCCGCGGGGCAAACCAGTCCCGCGCGAGCCGCACCACCTCGTCGAGAGTCCCGGGTTCCTCGAACAGGTGTCCGGCGCCGGGAATGATCGTCAGCTCCCTTTCGCACACCAGGGCCTCGAAGGCTCTCCGGTTCAGGTCGATGACAGGCCCGTCATCGCCGCCCACGATCAGCAGGGTCGGAGCGCGGACCCTGATCAAGGCCGCGCCTGCGAGATCGGGCCGGCCTCCGCGCGAGACGATGGCCGCGACCGGATAGGGCGAGAGAGTCTCGGCCACCAGCGCCGCGGCCGCACCGGTGCTGGCGCCGAAATAGCCGATCCGCCTGCCGCGCAGAGACGGCTCGGTGCGGACCCAGTTCGCCGCGAGGGCGAGACGCTGCGCCAGAAGGGCGATGTCGAACACGTTGCGCCGGTCCGCAGCCTCCGCGTCGCTCAGGAGATCGAACAGGAGAGTGCCGAGGCCCGCTTCCCGGAGCCCCTCGGCGACGAAACGGTTGCGCGGGCTCAGACGGCTGCTGCCGCTGCCATGGGCGAACAGGACCAGCCCGAAATTCTCCAGGGGAGCGACCAGGTTGCCCTTGAGCCCCAGCGATCCGATCAAAACCTCGGTTTCCGGCCGGTCCATGGCATCCTCCCATGAGGGGCGGGGAGGGGACGTCGTCTCCACCCGCCCCCACGCCTTAGTGTTAGGGCGCCGGGCCGCCCGTTCCACATCTCTCCGGCGGGGCCAGGCGGAGCGGATGGCCGCGCTCTTCACAAGAGCGGAATTTTCATGCAGCCTGCATCCTCCTCCCAAGTCATGACGCTTGGATCCAATCCGTCGCGGCGACAATGAATGTCGCTGTGGGCGCAGCATGGGAGCAAGCCATGGCTTCCTTTTCCCCGAAGACCCGGCGCAGTTTGGCCGGCAAGGACGGCGCGGAGAGCTTCGAGGCGCTCCTTGCCCAGCACGGGCCCGGGCGGGCCGCCGCGGAGGACGGCCCCGATGCGGCTGCCCGGGAGGCCGCAAAGGACATCGCGGCCCGCATCCAGGCGGCCGTGCTGGAGACGAGCCCGGTCGAGGAGCTTTCTCCCGAGAGCGGAGAGGCCGCGCCCGCGATCGAGGATCTCGTCGCCCCGACGCTTTTCGACGAGGAGTTCCGGGCGCGCATCATCGCGCTCGTGCGGAAAGGGCTCGCGCAGGAGGCAGAGAACGGCACGGTGACCGATCGGCGGCAGCTTGCCTGTTTCGACAGCGCCGTCGCGGACGGAAGCATCATCGTTCAGCGTGCCGAGCAGGTCGAGGGGCTGGCCTATCGGGCGACGCGTTCCGTCTTCTACGAGGCTGACGGCCGCATCGTCGATGACGGCTCCAGCGAGACATGGGATGACGATTTCGTCTTCGCCCAGATGGCGGACGGACGATCCGTCATCATTGGCACCGCAGAGGCCATCGGCGATGCCCTTGCGAGCCATTACTATGTCAGCTTCCCCAATCCCGATGCGCTGCTCACCTTCGACCAGCAGCTTTACCGGATGGCGCGCCAGATGCCCGAGGAGCCCGGAGGGGAGGCCGATCGTTGAAGAGCGGATGTTCCGTAAAGGAATTCAAGGCAGTGTTAACTTTTCGTTAACCATTCCGAAGCAAACATGGTCCTGCCGATCCGAAGACCTGATCGGCAATCTTCCCAAGATGCAGGCGAGGCGCGGATGTACCGCCTCGTCCTGCATGGGAAGACGCGTTAAGCACGCTGATAGACTTGCGTTCACGTCCAATTTTCAGTCGCCGTCCTAAGACGAGGGCTCAGCCCCTCGAGGGGAGGATTGTCGATGCTTGTCTTCGATCCGATCGCTGGGGAGTGGGTTGATATTGAAATATCGTCGGGACACTAGTTTTTGACAGATTGCCGGACCGGTCAGGAAGATGTTTCGCATGGGGCAGGCGTAGCAATTTTCCTGACTATAAGATCCTTGTCAGCAGGGGGAACTTCATAAGCGCCGGTGCCGGCGCTTTTTCTTTGCAGGTTGCTCTGACGCGCGTCCCTGATGGGGAACGAAATTCCTCACGATGCGTCCTCATTATTGAGATTGAGCTTTGACGGAGCAGTATCATGCTCAAAACCTGCATTCTGAAAACAACCCTGGCTGCGCTCGCCCTCGGCGGGGCGGCTCTTGTCACGGCTCTGCCGGCCGAGGCCGGCGCCAGCACCGGCACATGGCGCAACGGCATGGTGGCCGGTCCCTATGGGCCGGGCTATTACGGGCCGCCGGACAGAGGTCCGCGTGCCTATCGCGAAGGTTATCGCGGCATTTCCCGGGACGAGGATGAGGATTGCTACACGGTCAGGCGGCGCTTCGTCGACGACTGGGGACGCGTGATCGTGCGCCGCGAACGCGTCTGCGAGTGAGGCGGCACTCCTTGGATGTCCTGCCAGGTTGTTTCTGCGGGCCAAGGGGCGGCCCGGCAGGGCATGCTTGAGGGCGAATGTTGCCAAATTTATTCCCCGGCTTCTCAGGTCTTTGAGGGGCGGAACCTAAGGGGAACACTTGACCGGCTTTATGTTGCACTTTTTTGCAGACAAGAAGAACAAACCAGGAGAAGCCTTCACAACTTCATGATTGCTTGGCCGACATTTCCGATTCTGAACGGTCAAGCTTGAGGCGGGGCGGTTTTCCGTAACTCTGAAGGATTAAGACCTCACATTACGGGTGAGAGGCGGTTCGAATCCCGTGGCGCGGCGTTTAGTCTGCGTGGGAATGTTGCACTGCCTTGGGAGATACTCATGCACGCCCTGCCGAAGATCCTCATTGCCGCTACGGCATTCGTTGCTGCGGCGAGCGTTGCCGCACCTCCGGCCCAGGCCATGGGAAAATGGCGGGCCTGGTGGGTGCATCATCACGGCGGCAACAACGGCGGTTCGCCCGGCGGTTCCCCTGGTGGATCGCCCGGGGGAGGATCGTCGGGTGGCGGCTCCAATCTCGGGGCTCCCGGCCCAATTGCCGGCGCAGGCCTGCCGTTCCTGCTCCTCGCCGGCGGATATGTCCTCGTCCGCCGTCATCGCAGCCGCAAGCGGGCGCTGGAAGAGGCCGGGAAACAGGTCCTTTCGGTTTCCGAACGCTGACGGAACCCGTCTTTCTGCACATGCGTCACGGGTCCGGCCGCCATCCTAAGCGCGGCCGGACCTGGCGAACAGAGTTCATGCGGGCTGGCCTCACCGCGCCGCATTTCCGCGATGCTGGATGATGAAGCCCTGCTCCCCCTGACATGGATGCCGACACAGGCGCCCGGGAAGAGAAGCCCGGGCCGTCTATTTGCAGCCGAGGTGAATCGGTCTCGGACGGCCGCGCGTTACGGGATCATGAGATCGCTCGATAAGCATGAACGGGGTGCTCTCTGGGCCGTGCTCACGGGCGCGGGCCTGTCCGCCGTGGTGCTGCTGATCGCGCTCTACGCGATCCATGGCTGAGGGGTTCCGGCGAAAGGAGCCCGCCTGTCGAAGATTTTTCAAGCAAGCGGCGTCGCTATATCCCCGCCCGGAATGCCCATGTGAGGCCGCTCAGACGAAGGCAGAGTGGAAATCCCGTAAGTCCGCAGCCTACGGGACGAAGCGTCTGGAGCGATTCAGCCCTGTGCCGCCCGAGGTCGGCCTGTTTATCGGCCCCAACCGTTGATGCGCTAAAATCGAGCCATGCTCAGGGTATCTTTGTCGCCTGTTCGGGGTTTCCCCTGATAGTCTCGATCGCTCCTGCGTGGTTCATTGGTGATCGGGACGACGAGTTCCTCCCTCATCGCTGTCCTTCGTTGCGAAATCTCTGAAGACCTCGCCCCTCAAGCCTCGGTTTGAAGGGGCTTCTTTTTGCGCAATCGTGACCGTGTCGCGGGGGAAATTTGCTCGGCCTCGGCCTTAAGTCGATGCTGGCGCGCTGACTGGCGGAAATGACTTGGCGTCCTGCTGCCAGCGGGAATGACGCCATCGATCCCGGCGCGAAGCCTCTCGATGAGGGCCTGGGCGGCGGGCCCGAGGACCCCCTCGACATAGACACCGTCCAGATGCGCAACGACCTGCCCCACGACTGCCAAGGCGTTCGGATCCGGTTCCGGGCGCTGCCGGTGCGGGCAGCGCCTGGATCGGGTCTGGCGCCGTGGCCTATGCCGGCAGGACGACCACCTTCGTCTTGACGGGTGTGCGTGAATACAGGTGCATCATGTCCTGGGTGAGGAGGCCGACACAGCCGCTCGTGATGCCTTTGCCGATAGATTCGGCGTCGAGGCTGGCGTAGATCGTGTAGAGCGTATAAGCGCCGTTCTGGTAGAGATAGAGCGTGCGGGCGCCGAGCGGATTGTCGAGGCCACCCGGCATTCCGCGGGCGTATTTGGCCGCCTCGGGCTGGCGTTTGATCATCTCCTTGGGGGGGGTCCAGGTCGCCCATTCGGCCTTGCGCCCGACATAGGCGTCCCCACTCCACCGGAACCCGTCGCGGCCGACATTGGCGCCATAGCGGGTGGCGGTTCCGCCATCCTCGATGCGGTAAACGTAGTAATTGCCGGGGTCGACGATGATCGTACCGGGCGCCTCTTTGGTCTCGTAGCGGACTGTGCGGCGATAATACTTCGGATCGACCTTGCTGACATCGATCGCCGGGATCGGGAATTTCTCATCGGGCACCGGCCCGTAGACCCTCGAAGCCTCGGCAAAGCTCATGCCGTCGGATGTCGCGCAACCGGCCAGCCCCAGCGCGCCGATACCGGCGGCCGAGCCGACCAGGAACGACCGGCGGGTGAGAAGCCCCGTCCGACGCCCGAGCAAAGCTCCTTCGTCGATCTCTCCAGTATCGGCATTTCCACTGTTCATGATCATGATCTGGCCGTCCCCATGTTCTATTGCCCGACGAGAGAATACTCCGGAATACGCCCGCTGAACCTCTTGCTGAGCTTCAGATTGCCGTCACACGGCTTGATTGACAAGCCTGGGCCCTCTCTGCGCGGGTCTTAACCTCAGGGCGGAGAAGCCCAGGGTCGATCTCGATAGCCTGACGGCAGAGGGCATCTACGGGCGCCCACAGCGCCGACCGTGTCGGAGACCGTGTTCGGCAGCTGTGGGCTGTCTTCTTAACCAGCGATCAGTCGATCGCCTCGATCCCTTGCTCCTGCAAGCGCTTGAGGTGATCCTTCATTTGCTTCAACCTCTCGGGAGGGTGGCCTTGCCAGTCGGTGATTTCACCCATGACCCGGAGCGGCTCACGGGAACGATAAGACCGTGTCGGATTCCCGGGGAATTTCTGGTCGGTCAGGTTTGGATCGTCGAAGATCGGCCCAGTCGGCTCCACGATGTAGATCCTCTCCGGTCCGTTGCCGACGGCCAGCTCCGCGCCCCAGATTGCCGCATCCAGCGTGCCAGTGAGATAGACCCAGGACGCCTTCTTCCGTGCACCGTAATTGGACCTGTAGCCTGCCGCGATCAGGTCTCCCGGTTTCAGATCGGCCCGTGTGCCGTGGTAGAACCGCTGCGGAATCTTGTCGTTGATGGACGACATTGGTCTGCTGCTCCCTCTCATGTTCGAATCGAGGGAGGAGTTCATAGAGTAAGACCCCGGGCTTGCCGCAATCCCCGGCCTGAATTAGAGAATAATAGTGGCAGGAAGCCAGAGCAGTTCCGCCATTGCGGCCAGCACTATACTATCAAGCGCGTAGCCACTCCGCCGAGCGTCGCGGTTGAGGGGCTGAACCGCCCCTGGGGCTTCATTATCGTTCATTGACGGTTCTTCAGCCGGGCGGCCTGAAACTTCTCCAGCCGCTCCAATCAATCGCAATTTCGCTCCTGCCTCGTTTTCATGAGAGGGAAGAACAGGCGACCGACCGTCAAGCTTTCGCGGATCGGTATGTCCAACGGCCCTCGAAAGGGATCTAGGATCTTGCGCTAAGTCTTTGATTTGAAAAGTGGCTGGGGGACCTGGATTCGAACCAAGACTAACGGAGTCAGAGTCCGCTGTTCTACCATTAAACTATCCCCCACCGAGCCCGACCCAGATGCCGCCTTGCCGGAGAGGAGTTCGATCCGGGAGCGGGGCGGTCGGTGTTCGTGGTGGCGCTGAGATAGGGGCTTTTTCGGGCGCGGTCAACCCTCCGGTTGGAGCTTCCTGCATCCGTTTTGGCGACGCGGGGAACGCAGGGGAAGCTGGGTAGCTTCGGAGCGGCTGCGGTTAAGCTTTCCGCGGGAAGTCGTCTTGGGTCGCAAGGTCGGCGAAGTCGATCAGCACGGTTTCGATCCGGTCGGAATCGGCCTCGGCGATGTCGATATCCAGCCTCCGGGTTTCCTTGGGCAGGTACATGTAGACATGGGCGATTCCCGTCTCGGCCAGGTCGACCTCCAGAATCCGGGTGGTCCTGCGGCCGTCCACGAAGAGATCGAGGCGGCCCCGGCCGAGGGACGGGAAATCCCGATGGGAATAGTCATGGGGCGGGATCACGCTCACTCTGATCTCGGCCCCGATGGCGGACAGCCTCCCGTTGAGCTCCTTCAACAGGGGCGGGATGATGTCCCGCACCCGCAGCCAGGATTTGAGGGCGGCGCGCCTGCGCAGGGCCCTCACGTCCGCGTCCCGGTGCCTTTTCTCGGCATCGGCGCCCGCATCCCGCCGCTCGAAGGCCTCGCGGTAGAGAACCCTCTGCAGGTGTCTCTCGTTCTCGTCCCGGCTCATGGCTTTGTCCTCTCGGGAGGCGCCGGCCCCGTTGGATCGGGCCGCTTGCCGAGAGAATTTCTAGGGCCGGCAGGGCGGCCGGACGTTGCGTTGCATCAACCACCCCGCCGGTTGAGAAGTGCCTGCCGGAGGGGAATTCAGGGTTTGTTCAACTCTGCCGTTTCAATGTCTGCCACAAGGCCGGACCCGGGTTGGGACCGGCAGGAGACAACGACATGACATTCGGTCGGTGGGTCCCCCGGTGGACCTTGGGAGCGGTGGCAGGACTCTTAAGCCTCGGCGCCTTGAGCGCGCAGGCCGCGCCTCTGCCCGTGGGATCGGCGTCTGCCCCGGCGACGGTGCAGCAGATCCAATTCTTCTATGACGGGCCGGATTACTACGACCCGCCGCCGCGCCGCTATTACGGGCCGCCGCCGCGCCACTACGGGCCGCCCCCGCCGCGGGGCTATTATCCGCCGCCGCCGCGTTACAGCCGCGAGGCCCAGAAGGAATACATGAAGGATTACCGGCGGGCCCAGAAGGAGATGACCAAGGATCAGATCCGCGCCTGGAACCGCCGCAACGGTTTCTAGGGCGTCGGGCGCAAAAGCGGGATCCGGTTTTGCGTGAAAGATGCTCGAAAACAGAAACTTGAGAGATCGGACGTGAGTGCGATCTCACGTCCGGCGTAAAATGGGGCCGGCTTCACGGGAGTGGGGCCGGCCTCAATCGTCCATGGCGCCGCTTTCGGGCGGCATATCGAGATCGAGTTCCGAGCGCAGCCGGGCATCGTCCGCAGCCTCCTCGTCCGCGGCGGCGATTCGCTCGTAGCGGTCGAGGGCCCCCTGGAGGATGTAGGCGGCCGCCATCTTGTCTACGGCTTCCGCCCGCCTGGCACGGGAAGCGTCCGCGTCGAGAAGGGTGCGGGTCACGGCCATGGTGGAGAGCCGCTCATCCCAGAACAGGATCGGGCCGCCGTAGATCGGCTTGAGGTTGCGCACGAAGGCGCGGGTGGCCTGCGCCCGGGGGCCTTCGGTCCCGTCCATGTTGAGCGGCAAGCCGATCACCAGCCCGCCCACGTCGTGGCGGTCAATCAGCGCCTTCAGACGCTGCGCGTCGGGCGTGAACTTCACCCGCTTGATCGTCTCGAGCGGGGTCGCGATCCGCCGCTCCACGTCGGACAGGGCGAGCCCGATGGTCTTCGTGCCGAGATCGACACCCATCAGGCGCGCACGGGGGGAAAGCCCCTGCATGAGCGCGATCAGCTCCTGGTCCTTGGCGAGCAATGCGGCCTCCCTGTCCGCCGTACCTTACAGGAAGACGGGTCGGAAGTCGTCCCGATCCGTCGGGGCCCGGCGCGGCGGGCGTGTCTTTCCTCGGCATGCGGAATTGCCTAGCTTTTCAGGCCATTGCCGGGCTCGCGTCCCGCCGGGGCGTGGCCGGGCGCGGTTTTTGCCCCATCTGTCTTGTCATTGCGAGGATCCCGCCATGAAAATTACTTGGTTCGGCCATTCGGCCTTCCGACTCGACTTCGCCGGCAGCGTCGTGCTCATCGACCCGTTCTTCACCGGGAATCCGGCCTTCGAGGGCAGCCGGGAAAAGGCCTATAAGGGCGTCACCCACATCCTCGTCACCCATGGCCACGGCGACCACGTGGGCGACACGGTCGAGATCGCCAAGGCGACCGGCGCGACCGTGGTGACGAATTTCGACCTGTGCATGTATCTCGCAAGCCAGGGGGTGGAGAAGTTCGACCCCATGAACACGGGCGGCACCATCGCGCAGGACGGCTTCACGGTGAGCATGGTCCGGGCCGACCATTCGGCCGGCCTCGTCGAGATGGGCGTGAACTTCCCCTTGGGCAGCGCCAACGGCCTCATCGTCAAGGCGCCGGGCGAGCCCACGATCTATCATATGGGCGATACGGACATCTTCGGTGACATGGCCCTGATCGCCGAGATCCACCAGCCCGACGTGGCCATGGTGCCGATCGGCGACCGCTTCACCATGGGCAGCGAGGTCGCGGCCCTGGCGGTCCAGCGCTACTTCAAGCTCAAGGCCGCGATTCCCTGCCATTACGGCTCGTTCCCGATCATCGAGAAGACCGCCGACCGCTTCGTGGCCGCCATGGACGGGAAGGGCACCCAGGTGGTGGTGCCGCACAAGACCGTCGGGGTGACGATCTGAGGGGCTACCCTTTCACCTCTCCCGTGTGGGAGAGGTCGGACCGGAGGTCCGGGTGAGGGTTGCGGCTTCTCCGGAGAGGTCTCTCGCCCACCCCAACCCTCTCCCATACGGGAGAGGGAGAGACGCAGTGGAGACGAGGCGCGCCCTGTTTCCCTCTCCACAAGGGGGAGGAGAGCCGCGCAGCGCTTCCCTCTCCACATCCGACATTGCGGCGCGAGGCGGGCGGGTGTTATAGCCCGGCCAAACGTATCAAAGGGTTTGGCCATCCATGTCGGTCGATCAGAAAACCGTTCGCCGGATCGCGCATCTGGCGCGCATTGCCGTCACGGAGGAGGATGTTCCGCACCTCCAGGGCGAGCTCAACGCCATCCTGTCCTTCGTCGAGCAGCTCAACGAGGTGAACGTGGACGGGGTCGAGCCGATGACCTCCGTGACCCCGATGACCATGAAGAAGCGCCAGGACGGCGTGACGGACGGCGACTGCGCCGAAAAGATCCTCCGCAACGCTCCGGCGCGGGAGGACGACTTCTTCGTCGTGCCCAAGGTAATCGAATAGGCCATCCGTCGTCCCGGCGTCGCGACATGCGGGCGCCGGGGTCAAATCCGTCCAGCGAACCCTCATCACGATCCCGACCCGCCCAGGGGCCCGGGATGCCAAGGATCGAATCCCGTGACAGACCTCACTCATCTCACGATCTCCGAGGCCCGCGACGGCCTGAAGGCCAAGTCCTTCTCGGCCACGGAGCTCGCCCAGGCCCATATCGACGCCATCGAGAAGGCGAGGGCGCTCAACGCCTATGTGCTGGAGACGCCCGAGAAGGCGCTCGCCATGGCGAAGGCTTCTGACGAGCGGATCGCCAAGGGCGAGGGTGGGGCGCTCGAGGGCATCCCGCTCGGCATCAAGGATCTCTTCTGCACGGAAGGGGTGGAATCCACGGCCGGCTCGAAGATCCTCAAGGGGTTCAAGCCTGCTTACGAATCCACCGTCACCCGGAACCTGTGGAACGACGGCGCCGTGATGCTCGGCAAGCTCAACATGGATGAGTTCGCCATGGGCTCGTCCAACGAGACCAGCGCTTTCGGCCCGGTGGTGTCGCCCTGGCGCCGCGCCGGCTCGAACGTGTCCGCAGGCGCCTCGGGGGCCATCGAGGGCTCCCATCTCGTCCCGGGCGGCTCCTCGGGCGGCTCGGCGGCGGCTGTCGCGGCGCATCTGTGCCTCGGCGCGACCGCAACCGATACGGGCGGCTCCATCCGCC
>Ga0065721_10004557_pt1 | contig 36201 bp, 29 predicted proteins | sample Mesricmetagenome_FD_59108 | JGI IMG/M metagenome (GOLD analysis project Ga0065721, IMG submission 59108) | Mesophilic microbial community from rice straw/compost enrichment Sample: eDNA_1 v2 (version 2) | ecosystem: Engineered > Solid waste > Grass > Composting > Bioreactor | place: USA: Davis... | reverse complement strand
TTCAAACCACCACTTCAAGTCATTGGCATCGGCATGGGCACTCAATCCATCAAGCTGGAGGACCTGCGCACGCAGCGGGAAAAGACGATCGAAGATCTTGATCGTTTCACGGCGATCCGCAATCTGCCGTCCGAGTGTATTGGGAGCCTGATACCCCATCAGCAGGACTGTATTATTGGGATTAGTGACCGAATGCTTGAGATGGTGAACGACACGGCCACTTTCACACATTCCGCTCGCAGCAATGATCACCATCGGCCCTTCCCGCTTGTTCAGCGACATACTCTCTTCATGAGTCGACACGTAANTNAGGTGGTCGAACCAGAACGGATCAGGGTCCTTTTCAATCACTTTCTGNAGATTGTCNTTGAGTTCCCCCAGATGCCTGCGAAAAACCGAGGTCAGCTTGTTCGCCAGAGGACTGTCGACAAAGATCGGAATGCGGGGAAGAGTCCCGGCATTAAAGAGTTCATTCAGGAAATAGGTCACCTGTTGTGTTCGCCCCAATGCGAAGGCCGGGATGACCACACGCCCTCCCGTCAATTGTGCCTCGCGAATCACATTCTGAAGAATGGCTTTCAGATCCTGAGGTGATGAATGGAGACGGTTCCCGTACGTCGATTCACAGATCACCACATCCGCCCCATCGATCGTACTGGGATCTTTCAGCAATGGCATGTTTCGACGACCGATGTCTCCTGTAAAGACAATCCTCTTCTCCTCTCCATCATCACGAATGTCGAGCTCGCAGATTGCGGACCCCAGAATATGCCCTGAGGGGAGGAAGCGAAGTTTGACACGTCGGTTGCGATCCAGAGTGATCCATTCGTTAAATGGACAGGGATCAACAAGCTTCATGACTCCGCGGACGTCTTCTTCTGTATAAAGAGGCTCGACATTCTGTCCGCGAGGGAGCTTGCGGGAGAGATACATCGCATCTTCCAGCTGAATCTTTGCTGAATCCAGAAGAATCAGCTCCATGATTTCCATGGTGGACTGGGTACAGAAGATCGTCCCGCGGAAGCCGAACTTGTAAAGTCGCGGGAGATTTCCGCAATGATCCAGATGAGCATGGGAGAGGATCACCCCGTCGAGAGTCGGAGGATTGCACAGCAATGTCTCATTTTTACGACGGGATTCCAGTCGCGGCCCCTGGAACAAGCCGCAATCCAACAGCAACCTCAAATGTGATGTTTCAATGAGGTGCTGACTTCCGGTGACCTCTCTTGCGGCTCCAAAGAATGTAATTTTCATCCTGCCAATGTCGTGAAATGTCTGATTTCAGAAAAGAGAAAATAGTAAAGAAAATCTTGGCCGATTTGCGTTGACAGAAACGAACAAAAAGACGACTGTCCCGCTCTCGCGAGTGCAGGCAATTCACCCGCGAGTCATTTGATCCTCAACACGCAGCAACAATTCGAATCGTCTTGCTTCAGAATTACGGTGCAGAAGCATCTCAGGAATCTTCGCTGTAAGGAAGTGTCGACGACAATTTGAAGGAACCCCCCCTTTGCTGATGCAGATTTGTTCGCCAGAGGACCAACAATTCGCGTGAGCCGCGGTCGCCAAAAAGGACGTGCAAGACACGCCTTGACCGTCGCTCTTCTCGCAGCAGTTCCTGACTGCGCAACAAGCATCAGATTGGGGATGCAGGCCGTGACTTCCGAATGGGAGTCACGGTCTTTTTTATTGCCGTTACTTCACCAGTGGAAGCAGCAGCATCTCCCGAGGCGGAGCGTGCGAGCCTCAGACGTCAGAAGAACGGAAAGCGGGAGCAGGCGGGCTTCCGTTATCTGAAGAGCGGAGCATCAGTCAGTTCCTCTTCCGGAACCGCAGCAGCCTGCACCACTGGAACGGTCGTCGACTCCTGGAATGGAGAAATCTCTTCTTTCCCCTCCTCAGCGACAGGCGGGTTATTGGGATCAATCGGCATTCCGATGATTCCGGCCTGCTCCCCGGCAAGGAACAACAATCCGAAGAAAAGAGCATATGTAAACAGCGTCGGCCCCAATGCAGGGCTTCCCCATTTCATCGCTGTTCCAAATGATTTCTTGACCGTTGGGATCGGTCCTTTCCAGGTGACCGAGTTGAGTTCATCAAGAAGGAGATGGGAAAAGAATCCGGTTGCCAGCCCCCCTCCCATCAGGAGTTTGACCCACGGACTTGAACTGGGATAGACGAGATACATGCAGAGCCCGGCAATCCCCATTGCAGGATAGCTGTGGAACATTCCCCGATGGACGCTGAGCTTAGAGACCAGCCAGGCCAATCCGTAGCGGATGACGAAATACATCCCCAGCATGATGATGATCACGGTCTCGTTGTTAATCGGGACCTGTGTGACCTTCATGATATGGCCGACCGTCATCAACGGAACGACAGCAGCCGCCAGGGAAAAGATCTCCTGACCGGGGCGTCCAGTGGGACTGTCCAGATCCGGCAACATCCCTCCAACACCCGTCAGGTAACCCGCGAGAATCGCTTCGGAGGGCTGGTATTTGAACACCGCATCCGCGCAGACTCCATATCCGATGCCCAGCAGGCTGCTGAACAGGATGTGTTCGCGAAATGAGGCCATTGTACGGAAGGAAAATCAAGGGACAGGAAAGGATGACGAGGGGAGGGCTTTTACCAGACGAGCGGCAGTCGGAGCAAAGCGAGTTGGCGGAAGTGAAAAGAGACCGGCAACTCTTGCCGGTCTCTTCGTGATTTAGCGGAATCAATCGCTGCAAGGCGGGGGATGTCCCGTCATTTTTCGCCGGAAACGAGAAGTTCCGGGCGTTCCAGAACGAGAAGGTGACCGTGATCGGCAGTCACAATCATGACGGTCTCATCCCATGAGCTGTTCTTTTCCACCCAATCAGTAATTGTCTTGATGGCTGCGTCTCCACTGAGGAATGCCCCGATGGAGTTGTCGATGTTGTTGTCGTGGTTCGCCCAGTCGACATCTCCCGCTTCGACCATCAACCAGAACGGCTTGGAATCTCTGCCGAGATAGTCGAGAGCCACTTCGGTCATCTCGTACAACTTCGGGTTCTCTTTGAGATCATTCTCGGAATACGCTTCTGCCGTCTTCTTGCGACCAACGGTGGGGTCATAGCGGCCATCGGCTGTCTGGAAGGGGAGATGGCCATATTTTGTCCCGAAGAATCCCAGCAGGCGATGATTTCCTTCAATCGCTTCGCGTGCCTTTTCCTTAAGTTCTTCTCGGCCGAGAACCCCGGACGTGCGGGTCGCAATGATATATTTGCCCCCGTTTCGGACATCCGCTTTCTGCATGTCCTCGTCGGTCAGATAGGCGTTTCCCGGGACAAAGTTCTTCCCCTGTCCGTTGTCCTTGGTTCGCTCGACGCCATATCCACAGCCAATCAGGAGATCGACCCCCGGGTTGGGATTATCTGGATGGCTGACAGAGGGGAGCCCCAGGAGATCGCGGGTCAGATCCTGATAATCGTCGCGATGAACATTATGCGAATAGGCTGCTGATGGAGTTGCATGAGAGATCGGAACGCTGGTGACGACTCCAATCCGGTACCCCTTCTCTTGTGCCAACATTGCAATGGTCGGGACCTGAGTCCCATCCGGAAGGACGTTGATGGAGGCATTGTACGACTTCGTTCCTGTCGTCATGCTCGAAGCGGACGTCGAGGAATCGGTGTACTGGTGCTGGTACTTTTTGTCTTCCGATTTGCTGATCAGGTACTTGAGATCAGTTGGCTGACTCCAGGGATATTCCCCAGCAATCTCATAGGCGTATCCACCCCGCATCGCCTTTTCGACGTTGGAAACAGTCTGGGTGTCAACATCCACATCAACATCATCGCAATACGGGCTCGTGACCATCCAGCCGAACTCAGTCGTCCCGTTCGCAGTGTAATCCTGCACGTGGAGTCCAGTTCCCCGTCCGCTGGTGTACTTCACGCCGTTGTTCTTATAGGTGCTGGCAGCAAATGTAGTCTGCCAGTCCGTCCCGTCAAAGACGACAAGAATGATGTGCTTCTTGCCGGCATCCAGTGCCGCCTTCTGAATGTCGAAGATGTTCGTCTGATCGAAATAAGGGGGATTGGGATGATACGTCCCTTCGGGCAGATAGCCGTACAGCTTTTCAATCTTCTCCTTGCTGGCGTAGGGGCTGTTTTCCCCCTGATAGGATTTCAGCGAGATCCCCGGCCCCTGACCGGCAGTCCCAAATGTGTAGACCGGGATCAGTCGATTGGAGTGAGTCCCCCAAGCCATGTAGTTATTGCGGTCCCAGCCCCAATGACCGAAGGCTGCTTTCTTGGTTTCGATTGCCTCGGTCTGAAGATCACGAACGTCATCGGCGCGAGCAACCTCAGCGACATGAACGAATACGGGAAAGAGACAAACCAGACTGAAGAAGACTCTTGGCAGCATCAATCACTCCTGAAGGGGCGCAGAAAACCGGGTGTATGACCAGTTCGTCAGCGAGAACCGGGTCATAACCGGGTCATTGAGAAACAAATTTCAGTCCCACGATACCGATGAGGATCAATACGAGAAAGCTAATACGAGCCGCAGTCGCGGGTTCTCCAAAAAGTAAAATTCCTGTAATCATTGTCCCGGCTGCACCAACACCCGTCCAAATGGCGTACCCGGTTCCAATGGGAATCTCACGGACCGCGATTGCCAGGAGGACCATGCTGATCGTCAGCGTGACAAGTGTAAAGACTGTCGGACCCGGACGAGTGAACCCTTCGGAAGCCTTCATCCCCGAAGCCCAGGCAATTTCAAAAAGTCCAGCCAGAAGAAGAATGAACCAGGCCATCACGTATTCTATCGCTTTCCGAAACGACCTTTGGGAAGAAGGCCGGATTGATTCGCGGGGAATGACTCCAACGAAAATATCATTCCACATTGAAAAGGAAAGCAGCCCGAAGAAGTTCTCCGGGCTGCCATTAAAAATGGTAACGAGGTCTGGCAGATGCCAACATTACCATTCCCCAACCATTCATTTGAGAAATCAACGGATTTCACAATGGTGAGATGCTGGCAACTGCCGCAGTCCCTGGCGGGACAGAGTTATTGACGCGACTAGCGGTAGACCCCTGCATAGTAGCGCTGACCGGTCGAACTGACTGCACATCCGAAACCGACTCGTGATGTTCGGCTCAACACCCAGACCCGGTGGCCTGGGGAGTAAATCCAGCCCTGCACGCAGGCTTCCGGAGTAGGATACCCCATCGCAATGATTTGCTCTCCCCCGCCGTGGTACATGGAATGTCGGGCCGCCATGTTCTCCGCCCATCGCTGAGCCTGCTTGCAGAGTTCTTCGTCCAGAATCTGCGGAGGCAGATTGTACTGCGCCCGATGACGGTTCGCGGCAGCATACATGGCCTGAATCTGCGGATTCTCCGTCAGAGGCTTCTGATGGGGAGTCGCAGCCAGAAACAAGGCAGCGCAGGCCAACGCGATCAATTGAACTTTCATCAACTCTCAACCTTTCTTTTCCATCCTCTGGAACAGAGGGACAATCCTTCCGAGCTCCCATCGTGGAGAATGGCCCCAGCATTCTCAAGAGAGTTTTGTCGCTTCCGATAAATCTTTTATGTGCGCCAAAATCCCCCATCTTGATCACTTGACAACACTGGGTGAGTTTTGCCTTGTCTCAACATGTCAAATTAGTGAACTTTGATAAGAAATAACAAATTCCAGAGACCGGATTGCGTCCAGCAGGCAAGGGCCAGTCGGTCCTTTAAGCAAAGCTCATCTTGGAGGAATCCACGCGATCTCATAGCGTTCACACGACCAGCCTCCGGGGGAGGCGTCAGGGACGAACATTCATGCCAGTGAGGTCCAGTCATGTCCAAACCTTCCCGGATGCGGAAGTACGTGAGAATCATCAATCGTCTGGGGATTTCGTCGTTATTCCTCGGGGTCACTGCGGCGGTCATCAAGACATGGGTGACCTATTACTTGGGGCCACCGCAAAGTGGGATGGCGGCCCCGATCGTTCAGCCGGTTCAATCCCAATCGGTTCAAGTTCATCAGCCCCCGGCTCAACTCGCGCAAGCCCAGAGTGGAGGGTCTCCCAGTGAAAACACTGTCACTGCTGCAACTTCTCGGCAAGCGCCCGTGACAGTGGAAGACCTGCTCAACCGAAGCCCGATCAGCCTGATGCACTGGCAGGAGATGGTGGAAAAATCCACAGGGACAGGCCCGGAACATGAACGACTTTTCCGACCTTATCTTGGCAAAGAGGTGGTCTGGGAGGGATTCTATGATCAATCGCACCTGGTTGAATCCCCCAGCGACGACGCGCACGCCTGCACGCTGATCCTGCATGAAAGCCGGGGGACGCTCTTCAACAAGCCGCTTCTGGGGCCTCCGTTCATCCGATGCTGGCTCCCGAAACAGAAGGCAGAGGAGCTGAAAACACTTCAGCGGGGGGACTGGATCGTAGTCCGTGGGCGGATCAATGACGCCATGCTGGCTGGATCGCGTCTGTGTACCGACCTGGATCAATGCGAAATTATTGCCCGCTCCGCAGTGAGGTCTGTGCAAACGGCGCTCCCCCCCCTGTCCGAATCGACAGTAGTGCGGTAGAATGGGTGTAGGTTGTCCCTGTGCGGGCCCTGTTTGCACTGTGAGAAGCAGATTTTGTCATCACAAAACAGGAGAAATTTAATGACTTCTAACCTCGCAGCCCTGGCACCCACGATCCAATCGATCTCACCGCATAAGGTCCCTCTGGGATGGGAAGGGATCGTCAAGATTCATGGATCCGGCTTTGACCGCGGGAGCATTGTGAAGTTTAACGATGCAACTCCCGAAGTGATCGACCAGTCTGCTGAATTACTGGCTGTTGAAATTCACCCGGACCTGACAGCAAACCGCGGTCGCCATAAAGTGGTGGTTCATACCACAGAAGGGGGAATGACCAACGAAGTGGAGTTCATAATCTCCTGATTCCTTCGCTGTACTGTCATTCCAGCTGGAATTCTCTCGCCAGCCACTTCGTGCCGGGAACTTCTTCTGAAAGCGACACAGTCCTGCTGCGTGTCTGCGCGCAGCAGGACTGCATTCACGAACGGGTTAGAAATCCGATTCAAGAACGATACGGTATCGTGCTTTTCCTGCACGAAGGTGTTCGATCGCGTCGTTGATCTTCGACATCGGGAAGTACTCGACTTGTGGTGCGATCTGGTGGCGAGTCGCAAATTTGACCATCGTCGCAATATGGGACGGGCTTCCTGTCGGAGACCCTGACAACGACGCCTGCGCCATGATCATCTGCATGATATGAACTGGTACGGGTTCCAATGTTGCCCCGACAAAATGAATTCGCCCCTTGGGAGCGAGGGTGGCAATAATGGCACTCCAGTCCAGAGAGACGTTGACCGTCACGAGAACAAAATCGAGCGAACCGCGTAGAGATTCCATCTCGTCTGGATCGGTCGAATTCACAACCTGATGTGCCCCGAGGCGCAGAGCTTCATCCCGCTTCTGGGGAGTTGAGGTAAAGGCCACCACTTCGCATCCCCAGCTGCGAAGAAACTTCAGGGCCATATGCCCGAGGCCGCCAATCCCAATCACGCCGACCCTCGCTACGGGAGAGACTCCAAACTGAAGCGCTGGGTTGAAGACAGTGATTCCGCCACAAAACAGCGGGCCTGCGGAGGCAGCGTCCATCTGCTCCGGAAGCGGAGTTGTCCAGATCCACTGCGCCCGAACATAGTCGGCGAAGCCTCCATGCCTCCCTGTAATGGTCCCGACGACCTGTGAACAGAGATGCTGATCCCCTGCAAGGCACTGGGGACAGTGAAGACAACTCTGCGAATTCCACCCCAGACCAACACGCTGCCCGACCGTTCGGGCGGACACCTGACTCCCGACGGCACAGATCGTCCCGATGACTTCGTGCCCTCCGATGAAGGGATATCTGGTGATTCCCCATTCGTTATCGAGCATCGAGAGATCTGAATGACAGATCCCGCAGCTCTCGACCTTGATTTCGACCTGATCGGGCCCTAAAGGCCCCGGCTCATAGCGAATCAGTTCCAATTGGGCACCGGGAGCGCTGGCAGCATAACCTTGAATGACATCAGGCATGGTCAAATTCCTTCCGGGAAAGACGTGCACACCGAGAACGCTTCGATGAGGTCGATTGTATCGTCCGAAAAGAAAAAGGGGGCGTTCTTAAAGCACTAAATAGCATATTTAGGAGATTGGCCCGTTTCTTATCCCTCCTGAATATGAACAGCCTCCCACCCATAACGGTCGGAGGCTGTTCAGGAGTTTCCGCAAAGCAATCAAGCGGATTGCCTGTCGCTTGTGTCTGGACGGAGGTTCGTACTGCTTAAGGTTCAATTGTCAGCAGGAGGTCTCCCGTTGCGACCTGTGTTCCCGCCTTCACCAGCAGCTGACCGATCGTGCCGTCACGGTCGGCATTGAGCGTGGTCTGCATTTTCATGGCCTCCACAACCAGAAGTTTCTGACCTTTCTTCACCTTGTCTCCGGGTTGGACAGTGACGCTCACCACCATTCCCGGCATACTGGCTCCGATATGCGTCGGATTGGTCGGATCGGCCTGAATGTTCTTCTGGATGGTCGATTCGACAGAGCGATCGTCGATCGTGACATCGCGGGGCTGCCCGTTCAATTCGAAGAAAACGGTTCGGGTCCCATCGGGATGCGGATTTCCGGTTGTCAGAAACTTGATAAAGAGCGTCTTCCCCGGCTCGATATCAACCGCGAATTCTTCGCCCGACTGCATCCCGAAGAAGAAGACCGGCGTGGGGAGAACGCTGGTGTCGCTGTATTCGGTGCGATGCTTCGCCCAATCCTTGAAGACAGCCGGATATTGAACCGAGCTGAGAACTTCGCGTTTCGTTGGCTCCCGATTCAGAATCGGCACCAGCTTGGCTGCTTCCGCCTCGAAATCGACAGGGGGGAGCGTCTTTCCGGGGCGGTCGAGGAATTCCTTGCCCCCTCTGAGAATCCGCTGCTTCACCGCCTCCGGGAACCCTCCCGGGGGCTGTCCCATCGCTCCGCTGATGAGATCGATGACCGATTCCGGGAAGGCCAGCTCACGGTCGCTGGCCATCAGGTCTTCGGGGGTCAGATCATTGGCGACCATGAACAAGGCCATATCCCCAACAGCCTTCGACGTTGGAGTGACTTTGACAATGTCGCCGAAAAGTCGATTGACGTCGGCATAGGCCTGACAGACCTGCTGCCAGCGATCTGCCATTCCCAGTGCGCGTGCCTGCTCGTAAAGATTCGTGTACTGACCACCGGGCATTTCGTGGTTGTACAAGTCGGCTGTTCCCGGAAGCACCACACTTTCGAACGGCAGGTAAAACTCACGGACACCACGCCAATACTCGGCCACATCATCCAGCACTTTCGTATTGAGTCTGGTGTCACGGGACTGATGGGCCAGAGACTCGCAGAGCGTGTTCAGATTCACCTGCGATGTTCCTCCCGACATTGGGGCCATCGCAGCATCGACGATGTCCACACCGGCCTGTGATGCCATCAGCAGGGAAGCGGCCTGAATTCCGGCGGTATCGTGCGTGTGGAAATGAATCGGGATTCCAACCTCCTGCTTGAGCGTACTGACAAGCAGGTGCGCTGCCTCCGGCTTGCAGAGACCAGCCATATCCTTGATCCCGAGGATATGGGCTCCCATCTTTTCAAGCTGCTTCGCCAGATCGACGTAATACTTCAGGTTGTACTTCGTACGATTCGGATTGAGCAGGTCGCCGGTATAGCAGATTGCCGCTTCGCAAATGGCACCGGACTCGCGAACGGCCTCCATCGCGACTTCCATATTCTCCATCCAGTTCAGGGCGTCAAACACGCGGAAAACATCGATTCCCGCGCTGGCGGCTTCCTTGACGAACTCCTTCACCAGGTTGTCGGGGAAGTTGGAATACCCCACTGCACTCGAGGCGCGCAGAAGCATCTGAAAGAGAATATTCGGACACTTCTCACGCATGGAGGTGAGCCGGTCCCACGGGCATTCTTTCAGGAAACGCATTGAGGTGTCGAACGTCGCCCCTCCCCACATCTCCAGAGAAAACAGCTCCGGAAGCAGATAGGAATACGCTTCAACGACCTGCAGCATGTCATATGTCCGGAACCGTGTCGCATGCAGCGACTGATGAGCATCCCGGAACGTGGTATCGGTGATCAGAAGGGGCTTTTGTTCCAGAAGCCACTGGCTGAATTTCTCAGCACCGAGTTCCAGAAACCGGTCGCGAGTCCCCTGTGGGCGCGGCTGTGAATGATCGTACTTCGGAACAATCGCTGCCTCTCGTCGTGTCGCCACCGGGCGTCCTTTGACGAGAGGATTTCCGTTGACGATCGTCTCGCCGATGTATTTGAGAAGGCGTGTCGCCCGGTCCCGACGACGGGGAAAGTCGAACAGCTCCGGAGTGTTGTCAATGAAGGTCGTTGTGCAGGTGCTGTCCAGAAACGAGGGGTGATTCAGCACGTTCAGAAGGAATGGGATGTTGGTTTTCACCCCGCGAACGCGGAATTCCCGCAGGCAGCGGTCCATCCGTCGAGCCGCTTCCGCGAATCGACGTCCCCGGGCGGTCACCTTGACCATCAGGGAGTCGTAATACGGATGAACATACGCTCCGGAAAAGGCTGTTCCTGCATCGAGCCGAATTCCCATTCCCCCGGCCGAGCGATAATGGGCAATCCGTCCGTAGTCGGGAACAAAGTTGTTTGCCGGGTCTTCCGTCGTGACACGGCACTGAAGGGCGAAACCGTTGACTCCTACCACATCCTGCGACGGAATACCGATTTCCGGATCGCTCAGGCGAAGACCCTGGGCAACCATGATCTGGGATCGCACGACATCGATCCCCGTGACTTCTTCCGTGACTGTGTGCTCGACCTGAATTCGCGGGTTGACTTCGATGAAGTAGAATTTCTGCGTGTCCGCATCGACGAGAAACTCGACGGTTCCCGCATTCTGATAACTGACCGCCCGTCCGATCTTCAGGGCCGCCTCACAGATCTCTTCACGCAGACTCGCGGGGAGATTGGGAGCAGGTGCGATCTCGACGACCTTCTGATGGCGCCGCTGAACGGTGCAGTCCCGCTCATAAAGGTGGACCAGATTGCCGTGCTGGTCCCCGAGGAGCTGGACCTCGATATGCCGGGCATTGCGAATGTATTTCTCGATAAAGATATCCGGGCTTCCGAAGGCGGTCAGCGACTCCTGACGGGCCGCCTCATACGCATCTGTGAACTTGTCCGCAGATTCCACAATCCGCATTCCCCGCCCCCCACCACCGTGGGCGGCTTTCAAAATGACGGGGTAAGTCAGCTGTTCTGCCAACTTCAGTCCTTCCTCAGCATCCTTCAACGGGTTCTCTGTCCCTGCGAGAACAGGGACCTGAGCCTGAATCGCGATCCGACGCGCCGCCGTCTTGTCTCCGAGGTTCTCCAGGATCGAGACGCTGGGACCGACGAACGTGATCCCCGCTTCGGCACAGGCACGGGCAAATTCCGGCTTCTCCGAAAGGAATCCGTACCCGGGATGAATCGCATCGACTCCAACCTCCTTCGCCACCGTAATAATCGATGGGATATCGAGATAGGAACGAATTGGCTCGCCCGGCTGCCCAACCTGATAGGCCTCATCCGCCTTGAAACGATGCAAGGCGAACCGGTCCTCATAGGCGTAAATGGCAACGGTCCGAATCCCCAGCTCCGAGGCACTTCGGAAGACCCGGATGGCAATTTCACTTCGATTGGCAACCAGCAGTTTCTGGAAGGTTTTCATGGAGAGCACGTCATCAATGAAGTTCACAGCGGGGGCGCAGCCCCGGCGCAGTCAGTGGGATCGATGGTCTGTCTGGCAAGGTATCGTTGAAGTTGGATGGGAACAAGGGGGCGACATCAATCACTTCCGAATGAATTCCGGAACCGATCCCATTTCACGTCTCTTGCCGAAAAGACGGAGGAAATACCCTCATTGCGAACGTCACGGACGGTAACGGAACAACAGACCAAATTCTCTCAACAGCATTAGGCACAATAAGTTACAAAAAACTCATGCAAGTAACGCTGCGAGGATTCCAGAAAGAACGATTCCATCAAACGTACCAGCTCCGCCAATCGACATCATCGCAACGGGCGTCCTGAGGATGGTGCGAAGATGAAGGAGATCGGCTCCAATCACAGGACCTGCGACGCCCGCAAGGAAGGCACAGGCCGCTCGATCCGCAGAGTCCTCGCTCCACAGGAGGAGCCAGGTCGCCAGCACGCTGACCAGCGGGGGGATGAACCCCGGAATCAGGATTCCGATCCCCTCCACCGGACGGGCGACCCGCCAGCAGACAAAAATGCTCATCACCGTCACAATCAGCGCAGGGACAACCACTTCGTTCCCTTCCTTCGCCAGTCGGAGAAACTGGACCACCGCCAGTGCGATCGGAATGACTCCCCCTCCGATATTGATCGCAATCACTGTAGAAGATTGAACCCGGCGATATGTCTGTTCCAGTTCCAGTGTGAGTGGTCCAAAGTTCCACTGAGGCTGTAATTCATCCTTTTCGATCCGGTAGATCGGAATATTAATGAACGAACCGAAGAGAATCCCAAGGACAGTAATGGCGGCCCCTGCCGGGGAGAGCCCCAGCTTCATGAAGGCACTTTTGGCCGTGTCATAGAGAAACATCGGGAGCAGGCACATCAGCACCAGAACAAGAAACATGGGAAGGCACCCCCAGAGCGGAGACACCGAACGGGAAGGGCCGTGACCAATCCGATACTGAATGGGCATGACGTCAACATTTCCTGAAAATTGAATGCGATCACCGGACGAGGTTTTTGACCATTTCCCGGTTGGAAAATCTTTGGCCCGCCGATCTCCACTCTCCAGTTGGAACTGCTAGAATTCCGCTATGTCGAACAAGGATTATTATCAGATTCTCGGTGTGCCTCGCGATGCGTCTCAGGACGAGATTCGCAAGGCCTTCAAAAAAATCGCCCGCGAAAACCATCCTGATGCCAAGAAGGACGATCCAGCCGCAGCCCAGCGGTTCAAGGAGGCTGCCGAAGCCTACGACGTTCTGGGTGACAAAGAAAAACGAAAAAAGTACGACCAGTTCGGCTCGAACTGGAAGCACTTCAAAGATGGGCAGTCTCCGTTTGGAGCGGGTGCAGGGAACCCGTTCCGGAATGGGGGTCCGGTCGATATCGACCTGCGTGATCTCTTCGGCGGGCAGGGGGCTGTCGATTTAGAGCAACTCTTTGGTGGGATGTTCGGTGGGGGGGGACGAAGTCGGACGCCGCGCGCCCAGAAAGGGGAAGACCTGACGACCTCAATCACCATCCCGTTCGACGTTGCCGCCCTCGGGGGGAATTACGATCTGACGCTGGACCGGGGTGGAAAGCGGGAAAGCCTGACGATCAAGATCCCGGCCGGAATCGAGTCGGGTAAGTCAATTCGCCTCGCTGGACAGGGGGCACCGGGCTTCAACGGGGGACCTGCAGGGGATTTGCTCGTCGCCGTTCAGGTGGCTCCCCACCCGTACTTCCGAAGGGAAGGGAATGATCTTCACATCGAAGTCCCGGTCACGGTGTCTGAAGCCATCCTGGGGGCCAAAATTGACGTCCCGACACTGGCAGACGGAACGGTCACGGTGACACTTCCCCCGGGAACATCCTCCGGCGCGAAGCTTCGCCTGAAGGGGAAGGGAGCACAAAATCCGCGAACAGGGACGCGTGGTGACCAGTATGTGATCATCAAAATTGTCGTCCCCAAGGGAATCGACGAACGATCTCGCGAACTGCTGGAAGAGTTTTCCGCACGAAATCCTCTATTACCCCGATCTAAACTGCGAGTCTGAGCTCTTAAAGAAATCTCGCTGAATTCAATGGCCATGCTTCCAGTGATTCACCTGACTGGAGGCATGGCCATTCTGATTTTTATCGCCCACGATCTATATAAATTCGACTACGATACAATAACCGGATCATAGCCGTCCCAAATGCGGCGATTTCTCTATTTATTACGACAGGACTAAATCGTCTGCGATTTACTAAAGTCTCTTTTCCAAGAAAACATTAACAATCCCAATTTACCTGGATTGACACCGATTATCCCACCTGTATTTATATTGCAACTTGTTCCCCGGTCACTGTGACAAACGGGTCTCTTAGGTCAATCAAGTAACTAGAGGGAAGTATTATGTTGATGAATCGCCGTGAAATGTTGACTTATTCACTGGCATCAGCCGCGCTGATGCTGACGGGCTGTAAGTCAAACACAACGACGGTCGTCGTTGTTAACAAGACTGGCGCAAAGGTGTCGATCGTCGCCTCAGCTTCGGCGCAGGGCAAGACTTACAAGTTCAACAAGAAGAACATTGCGAACGGAAAGTCTGCCAAGCAGAAGTACGTCACCAAGCTGAACAAAGGCTCGAAAGTGAACTTTGTCGTCAGCTCACTGAAGATCGGCAATACAAACGTCCCCCCGAACCAGATCCCCAACCTTTCTGTGGTCGTCGGGAAGACGAATACCTTCACAATCGACAAAAATGGCAATGTGACTGTCAAGGTGAGCTAAAGTCACTGCTTGAACATCCTGATTCGATCGAGTTCTCGGCAAATCAGGATGCTGATGCAACGATGGTTTTTCTCAAACCAGTAACAGACGATTGCGTCTCAATGGGCCACACCATCTCGCTTGCATCAATTTGTTGGTGATGACAAACCGTGGCAGAGTTGTCTGATAACTTGGACAACTCTGCCTCTTTCTATATCAACTTAACATCAACTGAGTGGGCCATGCATGTTCAGCAAATTCCCTTTGCCGGGCGAGCCAAGTCCGGGTTCACGCTGATTGAACTCCTTGTCGTCATCGCAGTAATGTCCGTGTTGATGGCGCTGATGCTGCCTGCCGTCCAACAGGTGCGAGAGAGTGCCCGCCGAACGCAGTGCAAAAACAATTTGCATCAGCTTGGAGTTGCTCTTCACTCCTTTGCTGCGGATCGCCAGCGATTTCCACCAGGAGCCGACTATAAGAATTCCTGGAACCACGCGTGGACCACGCGAATTCTCCCGTTCCTTGATCAGAACGCTCTCTATAACAGCTATCAATGGGACCAAGCCTGGGACGATGTCACCTCGAACGGGTCAGATGAATCCAATGCTCATCTGGCAACGACAAAACTTGCCAGTTTTCTCTGCCCCAGCAGTACCCGGATCGCATCAGGGGCCACAGACTACAGCGGATGCTACGGGACATCCCTCACTGGATTGAATCCGGGATATAACTTTGAAGACGGCTGGGAAGCGGGCCTGCTTGTTCCCATTAATGCCAACACGGAGCGACCACGAACAAAGGGGGTTGCTTTTGGTGAAATCACCGATGGAACCAGCGTGACCTTTCTTGTCGTTGAGTGCACCGGCGAGCGTCCTCCCATTCCGCTATGGGCGAATGGAGCAAGCAACTGCCTTCCAATTGAAACGGGCATCAATGCGATGACAGATGATAGCGATGAATCGGACCTGACCTCCATCTACAGTTTCCATGTTGGCGGCGGACATGCCCTGTTTGGCGACGGGCGAGTCTCTTTTCTTTCTGACAGCACTGATCTTCAGGTATTGGGAGCTCTCGCGACCCGGGCGGGAGGAGAACCCGTACAGGGGGGCTTTTAATCACACCGCTGTGAGTTAAACGTCAACTTGAAATTGCTGACAGACTCTCATGGAGCATGATTATCCCTGCCATTCCATTCGACTCAAAGCGATTCATTGGGCAAGCAAGTCCGAAATCTCACGAACCACGGAACTGAGCTCCCCGCAGCGCGGAGGCAACTCCTCCAAAGAAACCGAACTCACTAACGTCACCCAGCTGTGGCATCCATCGTATTCAGCCCGATGAGGAAGGATCACCGGCTCAGGAAGCGATCGGACATCCACTACCAACACGTAAATGCCCGGATTGCGGTAGTCGAATCGTCTGGAAATGCTTTCCTCGCTGAGAATATGGAATGGGGTCAGCCGGGGCAGAAGCACACGGTCTTCAATCCAGTGTGTGGCGAGTACACGGCAGTAGTGCTGAATGGGGATGTGATGTGCCGGAGGAGGCTGGTCGAGAATGTGACGGATTTCGTCCGCAAATTCGGGGCGGACCCCATCGATCGACTGATGAAATCCGGTCGGGAAAAGCCAGAACTCCTGGTGCTCTGGCTGAAATCCTTTCGGCCCTTCGTGAATTCCCCCTTTTCGGAAGAGGATCTGCTGCTTCCCGCCGGCAATGGCGTGGCAAACAGCCGCCCATTCCTTCAGGGCAATACTGGATTCATTCGAACCAACTGAAGACATCAAAACTCCCTGTGAGGCACCGATCGAACTGGAGTGATTCCCGAGCTTGGTCCAACGCAGTCCGATTCCTCTCACCTTTTCTCGATCCCAAACCCCAGCAGCACGATTCTGCTCACATGATACGGGCGACAGTGTTTGACAACATCTGTTGCAGACAACTGTTGCATCATAAGTGTTGCACCATACGCCGCACTATTGACCGGACTCCGCACATGACGGTTCGGAACACACAAGAGCTTGTGGAATCCTTATTTTCGTATTCAGAACAGCTGCGGAGGCGCGAATCTCGCCAGCGACCCCGGCAAGCAGGCTTGCAGTCCTCTCTTTCAATGGTCAATCTCCGTGATCAGGTGAAAATCTCCCCGTCGATCGAGAGACATTTCCGTGTCTACAATTGTATGGAATCCCGCCACAGCTCAGGAACTGGGCCGGTTGGTGACTGAAAATCATGATTCTCCTGCACTTCGCCGCCCTCTTTTGCCAATGGGCGGGCGAACAGCACTGCATTTTGGAGGGGCGGTCCCCTCAACGTCGATTCACGTTCTCACGGAAGGACTGAACCGGATCGTCGACTATCCCGCCCGGGATATGACCATCACCGTTGAAGCGGGAATGAGAATCGAGACACTCCAGGAGCATCTCGCATCGGAAAACCAGTATCTCCCGATCGATATTCCACAAGGACACCGGGCTACCATTGGCGGGGCCATTGCAGCCAACGTTTTTGGCCCCTCCCGATATGGTTGCGGAACGTTTCGGGACTATCTCCTCGGAATCTCCGCCATTGATGGTCGGGGGCGTCTTTTCTCTGCCGGCGGGCGGGTTGTCAAAAACGTTGCAGGATATGACCTGTGCAAGTTGATGATCGGATCGCTGGGGACCTTGGGGATCATCACCCAGGTGACGTTGAAACTCTCGCCGATCCCTCCAGAGCGGGCGTTTGTTGTCGTCCGGGCACAACAACCATTCCAGATCGAAACGGTTCTTACAAAGCTGAATCTTTCTGAAACCCGTCCTGCGATTCTTGATGTTTTAAATGCGAAAGCGGTGAGCCAGCTTGGAATCGAGACTCGCAGACATCTCCCACTCGATCCGTATCTCATCTGTATTGGCCTGAAAGGGAGTCACGAAGAAACCGAATGGCAGATTCAACAACTCGCCCGGGAAATTTCGAGTTGTCAGGTCCTTTCCCCGATCCCCATCCGGGAAGAACTTGCGACCAATTTGTGGACAGAGTTGGGAGAGTATCAGGCCGCTTCCGACGATCCGGTGACGTTTCGGGCCATCGTTCCCCCCTCGCGTGTCGTCGACTACCTTGTGGAATGCGGTCGATCAGACATTGCAGTCCAGTCTCACGCTGGAAATGGTGTGATCATTGGACATCTCCCCGACCGATTTGGCCAGGCCGGGCAAGCCGGCCCGCTGCTCAAGGAACTGAGAAGTCTTGCTCAACGTTACGGGGGATCGCTGGTCATTCTAAACTGTGAGGATCATGACAAATCCGATCTGGATGCGTTCGGCACACCTCTTCAGGCAGAACCGCTCATGCGAAAACTGAAAGAAACTTTCGACCCTGCAGGAGTCCTGAGTCCCGGACGTTTCTGGCAGCCGCAACACACATGACGATCATACAGCAGAATCAGAACGGCAGCAGCGGGGCCTTTCAAACTTCACTTTATCTCCTTGATTTCAGAAACAAAGCTTCGTTATGACGACTCCATATGCCCCTCCTCGAACCATGCGGTGGATCGGTGACAGCCAGGGAACCCTGTGGCTGATTGACCAGACCCTTCTTCCGGGTGAGTTTCGTGAGATTGAATGCACGACTGTCGAACAGGTCTGGGAAGCCATCAAGATGCTTCGCGTCCGCGGTGCCCCGGCCATCGGCTGCGCCGCTGCGTACGGAGTTGTTATTGGGCTTCAGGGACTGACTGATCAGGATTCCCGGGCTACGTGCAATGCCCGTCTGGAAGAGGTTGTCTCCTATCTGGCTGAAAGCCGGCCGACGGCGGTGAACCTCTTCTGGGCATTGGATCGAATGAAGACCGCAGCTCAAGCTCTTCCAGATCTGTCGACGGAACAACTTCGCAGTCGACTTCTCGATGAGGCCCGCGCGATCGAAGAAGAAGACCGGGAAATGTGCGCGGCGATCGGTCGCCACGGAGCCAAACTGATCTCCAGCGGAATGGGAATCCTCACCCATTGCAATGCCGGAGGACTGGCGACCGCAGGGGACGGAACCGCACTGGCGGTCATGTTTGCTGCTGCTGCGGAGGGGAAAGAGATTCATGTCTATGCCGATGAGACTCGCCCACTCCTGCAGGGGGCCCGGCTGACAACCTGGGAGCTGCAACAACGCGGTATCCCGGTAACCCTGATCTGCGACAACATGGCGGGCTGGGTCATGAAGGAGAAACGTGTCCACGCCGTCATTACCGGAGCCGACCGAATCGCTGCCAATGGGGATTCAGCGAACAAGATTGGGACCTATTCCGTCGCACTTCTCGCCAAAGCCCACGGGATTCCATTTTATATCGCAGCCCCTTCCAGCACGTTCGATCTCTCAATCGAATCAGGCGACCAGATTCCCATTGAAGAGCGGAAACCTGAGGAGATCACCAATGGATTCGGACGCGCCACCGCCCCGGCAGGGACGCAGGTCTACAATCCGGCGTTCGATGTCGCACCTGCAGATTGCATCACTGCAATCATCACGGAAAAGGGAATCATTCAACCCGTCACGCCAGAGAACGTCCGGGCACTCATTGAAGGATAAACGCACCCTCCTTGCTGAATCGTTGATCCCTTCCAGTCCGACATGTTTTTCCTGAAACTTCCGGTGGGATCTTCAGGTACTCCGGGCTGAACCTTCTCCTCGACAGAGAGGATGACTCAGTCGTGTGCGACGTAAAAACTCGCTGCCAAGAAGTTCATTTTCGGTGCCACTTTTGAATACTGAGTCAAGCACAAGTAGGATGCCGAGACGTTCGGGGAGAGCAATTAAGTCAATTCCCACTGTGGATCAGAAGGACCTTGTGATGTCGAATTCCGGTTGGAGAGCATGCACTGCATTTCTGCTTGTCTGGATGATGTCGGGGACATTGCCGGCACAGGAGCAGATCACTCCACAGACCACGGAGGCTCCCCCGTCCTACCTGAAGGACTATGTCTCTCGCCCTGACGACGCATTTCAATGGTCTTTGGAAGAGTCCATCACCACTCCATTGGGAAAAGTGCATCGCCTGCGTCTGGTCTCCCAGAAATGGCAGGGAATTGTCTGGGAGCACGCACTGATGGTGTACGAACCAGAGGTCATTGTTCACCCCGGGAAGATGCTTCTTTTTGTGACGGGAGGGAGCAATGGGAAAACTCCCGCCCCCAAGGACTATCCACTGGGGCTGACACTGGCGAAATACTGCGGAGCACGCATCGCCATGTTGCATCAGGTCCCTAACCAGCCCCTGTTTGATGGCCGTCGCGAAGACGACCTCATCACGGAAACATGGCTGAGATACCTGGAAACCGACGATGCCACCTGGCCGCTTCTGTTCCCGATGGTGAAGAGCGCCACACGGGCCATGGATGCGCTGCAGGAGTTTTCCAAATCCCAGTTTGACCAGACGGTTGATGCCTTTGTGATTACCGGGGCCTCCAAACGAGGGTGGACAAGCTGGCTCGCCGCTGCTGCAGACCCTCGAATTATCGCGACCGCCCCGATGGTGATTGATGTCCTGAATTTCCCCGCGCAGATGAAGCATCAGAAAGCAACCTGGGGCTTTTACAGCGAGCAGATCCAGGATTACACCAGCAAAGGGCTGGTTCATGAAAGCGGCATTCCGGAGGATGCGCGCGAGGGGGCACTCTGGCGCATGATGGACCCGTTCACCTATCGGAAGCAGATTACCGTTCCGAAACTTCTCCTTGTTGGAGCAAATGACCGCTACTGGACGGTCGACGCTATGAATATTTACTGGGACGAGCTTTCCGGGCCGAAATATCAGATCCGGATTCCGAATGCCGGGCACAATCTGGATGATGGAGCGGATGGCCGAAATACAGCGTTACGAACTCTGGCGGTTTTCTTTCATCATGTCGTCGCAGGGAAGGCATTGCCGGAACTGAAGTGGGAAATGACGAAAAAGGACAATGAACTCGGGCTCTCAATGACATCAACACAACCGCCAGTCGAAGCGTATCTGTGGTCNTGCACCTCTGCGTCNCCTGATTTTCGNGAGTCNAAGTGGACTGCGACAAANCTCGTCTCTGAAGATGGTCGTTACTCAGGAACTTTCAAACGTCCCGATGACCAACACGCTGCCATCTATGGAATGATGGTCTTCAAATACAAGGGCTTGAAGTATGCGTTAACCACTCTCGTCAGCTGGGAATAGCCCCTGTCTCAGGGGAGTGTCGCGGTCACCTGTTGGTCAAACACTGTGTTGATGACCGCAGGAATGCAGTCCCCTCGTGAGATGCGCGCTCGTCGTCGTGGACGAGCGCGCGACCGATGATGTGGAATCGGTGAGGCGACCAGAACATTCAAAAGGGTCTTACGTTCCCCAGTTGGCCGGGTCCAGTCCGTAGAACCTGGAGAGCTGTTGATAAATATCCGGATGCCAATAGCGAAGCGGAGTGGGCGCTTCAAAAAACAGTTCTGTTGTGACCGCGAAGAACTCGGCCCGATTCGTCGCCCCATAGCAGTCAATGAGAGTCCTCTCTCCGCTGCGGCAGGCCCGGGAAAGCTCCTCGAATCCCCGCTGCATGACTTCATCCCATTCGCGATACCGGTCCGGTGACGGCAGCTGCGGATTCCCATCAGCGAATCGTCCGTTCAGCATGTCGAGCTGATGGGCGAACTCATGCAGGACAACATTCCGTCCGAATGATTCATTCCGTGCCGTTTCCGAAACGTCGCTCCAGGAAACAATCACCGGGCCACGGTAATGAGCTTCGCCGACCCGCGCTTCGTGGCTTTCCAGCACCCCGGTCGCTCCGAGTGCACTGGTCTTTTTCATCACGTAGAGATCAGGATAGACCAGAATCGACAAAACGTGATCAAAGTATTCCTCTTCAGGCAGTCCCACAACAAGCAGGGCCATCATCCCGGCAATGGTTACCTGAATTGTTTCCGTCAGCTGGAGGCCATCAATCCCTTCCCAGTTTTTCTCCGCGACGAACACCTGAGTCTGTCGCCGAAGTCGGTTCTGCTGTTCTGGGGTGAGAACTTCGACCTGCGGGATGTGGGTCTCGAGAATCGTATTCCAATGCTCTGGAAATGGAGTGGCCAGAATTTTCTTGCGACGCTGTTTTTTCAGCCATCCGAAGATCATGCCCCCATTCTCCAGTTCGATTGATATCCCGTCAGCCAAAGTCAGCGATTCTCAGAAGCCTACCGGCAATGTCTCACTGTAGTCGTAAGGAAGCGTTCTGCCCATTCAACGAAAATGACCCCGCAGAATTACTGCAGGGTCAAAGGGGTAGGAATTAGTGTGATGACGATTCACGCATTGTGAATCATCAACACAGTCCTTATCGAATGAACAGACCGAAGCTGGGGGTCGAGATCCCGAAGCTTGGAGCCTGATAAACGGGATATGGGGCGTAAACAGGGGCAACAGGATACACCACTGGTGCACGATAGATCGGAGGAGCATGGTACACGTGGCTATGATACCTCACCCCATGTGAATGTCTGTGTCCCCCATGATGGTGGTGATGGCCCCCATGGAATCCTGAATGGTGGCGTGGTCCACCGGCCTGAACTGGGGTCCCGGCTGCGAAGAGAGTGGCCCCCAGAACAGTTGCAGTCAACATGGCGAAAGTCTTCATGGCTTAGCTCCTTATCAGCAGTTAGCTGACTCCTCATGACAGGAACGTCGCCGACACCGGCGAACAGGATAATGGGTGACTGCCTCCAACCGGCAGATCCTGCCGATGAAGAATTGCATTTTCCGTCCCGAGTTCGTGCCAGTCGCCACACAATTTTCTCAATGTTGCTCTACGAAGAAACTTACAGCGACTCAAACATTTTCTGTTCCATTTTTTGAGTGTCGCGAATTTGAAAATTTGACATCGAAGGGATGTCAGATTCACCGGGATCGATGAGCCTCCCATCAGGTCATTCCAATGGGTGGTGATTCTGCACGGGCTTCATGCCAGGGAGCAAACAACCTCCGGATCTCACCCTGAGTTTCAACCTGCCGCTTCCCCGTTACAATCAGGGGTCATCGAATTCACAATCTTGACCAGAGGGATGCATCATGTTGACACTTGAAGGTTGTCAGGCACGTCGGCAACGTTTGTGGGAGATGATTCCCGATGCGATTGACTGGCTCCTGATTGCAGATCCCCGTCATGTGCATTACCTCTGCAACTTTCTGGTTCAACCTCTCAGTTTCTCCGGTGGGGAGCGGGGACTGCTGCTGCTNGAACGGGACGGCACAGCCACTCTNATGGCAGACAACTTCACATTTCGCTCTGCCATCCATCAGCCCTACGTGGACAAGACCAACATCACGACNTGGTATGACCACAAACATTCGGTGATTGACCGGGACCACGCTCTGTTCCGGGCCGTGGGAGAGGTGGTCTCGACTCTGAAGAGCCGTCGGGGTCTGGTCGAAGCGGAATGGCTCCCGGTGGGAGCAGCCGCACTGCTGGATCCTCAATTCTATGAGTTCTCTTCCAACCAGAGTCCGGGGGCCAGCCCGTTCCTCGATCTGGGGGCGATGCTCCGCTCTCTCCGGAGAGTGAAACATCAGGACGAAATCGAACTTCTCAAGCAATGTATGGCGGCAGGAGAAGCTGGTCAGGCTCGATTGCTTGAAGTTGTCCGGGAAGGTGTCAGTGAAATGGAGGTCTACGTGGAAGTCCACAAGGCCGCCAATCTTGCTGCCGGCCGACCGGCAATCGTCTATGGAGACTTCCGGGCCTGCTTTGCAGATGAACCCAAAAACGGCGGACTCCCAGTCAATGGAGGGCGCCGCCTTCAGCGGGGAGACCTGTACATTCTGGACTACTCGGTTGTTCTGGATGGCTACCGCAGCGACTTCACCAATACGGTCTCCGTCGGTGAACCGAGTGCAGAAGTGCAGGAACTGTTTGCCCTCTGTCAGGCAGGAATGAAGGCAGGAGAACAAGTCATCCGGGCCGGAGTGAGTGCCGCCGACGTCTATAAAGCTGTCGCCAGTCCATATGTGGCTGCCGGACGACAGGACGTCTTCACGCACCATGCCGGACACGGGATCGGACTGGCTCACCCCGAACCTCCCATTCTTGTCCCACAGAGTACCGATACGCTTGAGGCAGGGAACGTCATCACCATCGAGCCGGGAGCTTACGTCAAGGGTGTAGGGGGAATGCGCATCGAGCGGAATTATCTGGTCACGGCAGACGGGTTTGAAATCCTCAGCCATCATGACATCCGCCTGAACTGACCCTCTCCTGGATCGAGATGAACCGGAGCGTCCCATCGGACTGTTCACGCATGAGCCTGATGAACTGGACTCAAGCCGAGCTGGCACGATTGCGGGACCAGAATCTGCTCCGCGACCGGCGGGAAGTCCATCCTCTCCCCGCAGGGAAATGCGTTGTCAGCGGCCGGACGTTCGTCAACTTCGCATCCAATGATTACCTGGGGCTGGCGGGGGACCCCAGACTCGCTGACGCCGCAGTGGCAGCGATGAAGGAGAGTGGAACAGGAGCGCGCGCCAGTCCCCTTGTGACAGGCCGCACATCCTGGCACGTTCAACTCGAGCAGGCTCTGGCGGAATTCAAGCAGTCCGAGTCCGCCATCTTGTTTCCGACAGGATTTGCCGCCAATCTCGGAACTGTTGCAGCCTTGGTCGGTCCGGAGGACGTTGTCTTCTGCGACCGGCTGAATCACGCCAGTCTGATCGATGGCTGCCGATTGTCCCGAGCCACCTTCCGGGTCTATCCCCATCGCGATGTCGCGGCTCTGGAGCGAGAACTTCGAAAGGCCGGTCACTATCGACGACGGCTGATTGTGACCGACTCGCTCTTCAGTATGGATGGAGACCATGCCCCTCTCCATGAACTGAACGAACTGGCATCAACGTGGGATGCCATGCTTCTCGTCGACGAAGCCCACGCAACAGGGGTCTTTGGAACGCGAGGGACCGGACTTCTCGAACAGCAGAACGTCCATTCCGATCGCATTATCCCCGTCGGAACCTTGAGCAAGGGGCTGGGAGGGCAGGGGGGCTTTGTCACCGGCCCCCAGTCGCTGATTGACTGGCTCTGGAATTCTGCCCGCACACAGATTTTCTCAACGGCTCTCAGCATTCCCGCCTGTGCCGCAGCAATAACCGCCATTTCCATTGTTCGCTCTGAACCGGAACGGCGGGTCCGATTGCTTCAGATCAGTGAGCGAGTCCGGCTGGAACTCAGCGAGCAGGGCTGGACTATCCCGGCAGAAAGTCAGGGACCAGTGATTCCAATCGTCATCGGGGCCGCCGAGACGACAATGCAGCTAGCGAAGCAACTGGAAGAACAAGGAATCCTCGCGGGAGCCATCCGTCCGCCGACTGTTCCCAAGGGAACATCCCGGCTCCGCATTTCGCTGAGTGCCGCTCACAGTGACGAAGACGTCAGCGCACTGATCACCACGTTAAACGAACTTCGGCGAAGGTTCCCTCTGTAGAAACGCTTACCCGGCTGGGGCCGTTGCAGTCTTCCCGACGTCGATCAGTTTTCCGTCGACAAGTTCGCAGCATCGGGGCATGCGTGCTGCCAGTTCCTGACTATGCGTCACGCAGATGAGCATGGTCTGCTCCTCCTGAGCCATCTCCAGTAACAAAGTACCGATCGTCTCGGCAGTCCGTCGGTCCAGATTCCCAGTTGGTTCGTCAGCCAGCAGAAGGCCGGGTTCGTTGATGAGCGCCCGACAAACAGCAACTCGCTGACGTTCACCGCCAGAGAGTTGAGATGGAGCATGATCCATGCGGTCCCTGAGTCCCACTCGCTCCAAAAGGCGACGCGCCCGGGCCTGCTGAGCGTCTCCTATCCCTCCAGCAGCCATCGCAGGAAGCAGGACGTTCTCCAAAACCGTGCATTGCGGAAGCAGGTGATGATCCTGAAAGATAAACCCCATCCTGGAGCTGCGATACTGGGCCTGCTGCGCGGGTGAGAACTGAAGCGGCTCTTCTCCATGTATCACCATCGATCCCGAAGAGGGGGTATCAAGCAGGCCCATGATGTACAGGAGCGTGCTTTTCCCCGATCCACTTGGACCGACGATCGCCACAGCATCACCAGTCCGCATCGACAGGTCGACCCCCGAAAGAATGTTGAGGTCCCCCGCTGGGGTGGAGAAGGTTTTTGTGATTCCGGTGAGCAGTAATTCAGGGACGTGATCTGTCACGGGAACTCCTCTCTGCGAGGGGGTGGAGGCTCCGGGCCAATGGGACCATCACCAATGGGACCATCACCAATGGGGCCAGGGCCGAATGGTCGTCCCGGTGGTCCGAATTCACCGCGAGGCGGCGGCCCAAGCTCCATCCTCCGGTCATCTCCGATGCGACCGCGTCCCCGGTTGTCACGAAATCCTCCACGGAAGCCGCCTGGCCCCTCTCCCCCACCAGGTGGACCTCCTGCAGGTCCGAGACCGCCCCGACCAAAGCGGAACCCGAACAGTTCATTGAGGTCTTGCCATCCCGGCGTGACTTTCTGGCCAGTAGACTCCAGATACAACGTTTTCAGCTCGCTCTGGAAATCAGGTGCTTCCAGCGCCAGCAACTCGAATTGACGATCAGGAGGAAGCGACTCAAGAAAACTCTGAAGGCTCGACAAATCGACCTTCTGCTGTTCAGCCCGCCGCAGACGAAACGATTCGCGGATCAAGGAAATGCCGAGGACCTCCGCAAGGCGGACTTCCGGAGAACGCACTCGATCGGGCGTGGCTCCGGAGCGCTCGCCGGGACCAGAAGCTCCTCCTTGACCCTGGATCAGATTGACAATCCGTTCATCATCGACATAGTTCCCGATACTCGCAGCCACTGTCTTGAACTCCGCTGGAGGTTCCACCATCAGTGGCTTGGGATTGACCCCACTGGCCTCTTTCAAAAACTGAAGGAGCTTTATGTAGCGGGGGAATCCCTGCAGCGAGGCGAGTTCTGCCTTCTGTTCTTCTGAAAGTCGTGCTGACGATTCAGACTCAATGGCCTGCATGACCTTTGCCAATGAGGCTTCACCGAGTTGTGGTCCGCCCCCGGGACCAAACCGCCTCAGACCAGGCCGCCCCGGACTTTCCTGACGGGCGCGCACAATCTCTTTCATCAGTGCGATTCGTGCTTCAGGGGTTGAAGCATTGTCTAACTGTTCCCGCTGGTAATGCTCCAGCGACGTTCTCCAGTCGTGGTAGGCCTGCAGAACGTTGTTCAGTTCTCCTGTCCCAGACTGGCGATCCTTTTCCAGTGCATCATGCAAGGCATGAAATTCTGCTTGTTGCTGGGGAGAACTGAGGCGGTAACGCGATTCATTCTGACGAAGCCGAGCCAGCTGCGATTCCGACAGCCGGGCAATCTGTTCGACATGTTTTCTCTGGCGTTCGCGCTCCGACTGGTTCCCCAGCACGAGATAGGGGGCAGCCAGAATCGCCAGCACAACTGATGCAAGGAGAACGGAGGAAATCACGCGAGACTTCATTGCTGATCTCCCCCTTGAATCTCGTCCAGCAGTGCCTGGTCGGCCGCCAGTTGCTCAAGAAACTCGATGCTCCCGATCTCGCTGTAAAGATCCAGATTCTGGATCAAAGGAAACTGTTCCAGAAGAAGGTCATCTCTGGACCTGATCCAGTGGTTCGTGACCGAATACCCCAAACACGCTGCGAAGAAGATCGCTGCCACCCAGCAAGCCAGCGGAATCGCATCCTGCAGTTTTCGAACCCATTCCCGCTGCGAAAGCGGTTGCTTCTGACCATCCAGACGAACGGTCGTCAGCGTCTTTTCTGTGAACTCCTTTCCCGCAACAGGGCGGGGGAGCAGATCGAGTAACTCGTAGGTTCGTGCGAGTGCTTCGACGTCGTTCCTTGCAACGGAACTGCTGGTCAGAATCGATTCGATCCGGCGCGTCGCCTGCTCATCAAGCTCACCGTCCAGATAGGCGGTGAGATTGTCGCGGTCTTCGGCGGTGAGTCTGACGAGTTTGTCCATCGGGACAGTCTGGGATCAGGAAGTTGCTTCAGAACAGAACTGATCGTACGTTGCTCAGGTATTCGAACACATGCAGGCTCTTTTCAGGTGATGTATTTCTCCAGTGCCACACGAAGATTCTCCCTCGCCCGGGAGAGCATGGACTTGATCGCCTGCGGGGTCATGTCCATGATGTTGCCAATCTCGACATAGCTCAATCCCTCGAATTTATGAAGCAGCACAGCCATGCGCTGCCGTTCATTCAGTGTTTCCATGGCGGAAAGAACATGTTCCCGCAGTTCTTCCGTATCCAGCTGGCGTGTCGGAATCAGGGCGGATTTATCCGGCACCAGAGCTTCTCCTGCATGAACCGGCTGAGACCCGGACATACTGGGGCTGAACTGAACCTCTTTTTTTCGCCCCTTTGTTCGACGGGAATTGCTTGCCAGATTGCTCGCGATCTGAAAGACCCAGGTGGAAAACTTCGCGGTCGGCTCGTACCCCTGCCGAGCACGATAAATTCTCAAAAACACTTCCTGCGCCAGGTCTTCAGCCAATGCTGAATCCCCGAACATATTTGTGAAAATTCCAATCAGACGATCCTGGTATTTGGCGACCAGTTGTTCAAACGCACTCTCATCCCCTTCCCGGACCCGCAACATCAGTTGCACGTCCGGATCACGATGATAGGCGGATGACCCCACAGAGTTGGCTGACACGGTGCCTTCAACGATCTGCAAACGAACCTCTCAGGCTCTTGTCGAATCAAACCCCGGCAACCCGCCAGGGTATCGACCAAATCCTGTTCTGACAGCCTAACGCATCAATCCGCTACTAGGCAATTGGTTAACAGTGGGACTGATCTGTTTCTTCCACTCGCGACGACGGCGCATCGGCAGGCGTGTGGAGTTGACGCAACCCACTACGTGGACACCGGCTTCATTCCGATCCGTGCAATTCATCACTTTCAACAGATTCCACCCAACCCATCGATCACGATTCTTTTATACAATCCTGCCATCACTACAACGGGAATCCCGTTCATTCCGCTTTTACCGGTTCTTTGGGGAACTCCATGGCTGCCGGCGGTTTCGATTCTGAGACTTCAACTGCACAACTTAAGTGACGAACTCTTCAGAAACGGTGTCGTAACTCCGCTTCGACCGGCAAAACTCCGATGTTGATCACATCACCTTCGGAAAACGGGATCAAAAGTCATTCCCGAAGAAGCGGCGTGTTCATACGAGTGCCATGTCCGCCTTTGAACCACAAGGACGTGCGTCGGATTCACCGGCGAACGAATCGACACGATGTCAACGTCTTCCCGATATCGCACGGCAGTCTGCTGGGGAGGACTCTGCCTCGTCTGGGGATGTCAGAGTGCCGAAAAACTTCCCGCAACGGCCTATCGAGGGCCCTCCCCGATCGTCGCCGAGTCTCTGGCGAGTTCAACTCGATCGTCGGTCCAATCAAGTCAGACCGAGTCGCCCGAAATTCAGTTGACCAGTGCTTCGTCGCTGAACCGTGCCGATGATTCAGAAATCCCCCCAGCCCCTTCGTTGGAAGGACTTCAGCCGATTGCCGAATCCCCTCTCGGAATTGCTGCTGCGAATGGGACAGGGCTGACTCTGGAACAATTCGAACAACTGGCCATCCAGAACAATCCCGCCATTTTCGAAGCGAGCGCCGCTGCAAGTAAGGCTGCCGGTTTCCGCGAGCAGGTGGGAGCCTATCCCAATCCCAATGTCGGCTATTCCGGGCAACAACTGGCAGACAAGAGCACAGACCAGCATCTCGCCTATATCGAGCAGGAATTTGTTTCTGCTCATAAACTCAAGCTCAATCAGCGCGTCCTTGATCAGGAAGTGCAGGCCCAGCTCTGGGAGGTTGAGGCTCAGCGTTTTCGCGTGCTGACGGACGTTCGCCAACGGTTTTATGAAGCGCTCGCTGCCCAGCAGCGCTATGATCTGGCTGTCGAGTTCCAGAAGGTGGCAGAGGAAGGGGTCCGCATTGCCCAGCTGCGGAAAGACGCTCTGGAAGGATCGGTCCCGGAAGTCCTGCAGGCAGAAATTCAGCTCAATGAAGTGGAATTGATCCGTCAGCGGGCGGAAATTGCCTACCATGCCGCCTGGCAACAGTTGGTTGCGGTAACTGGTGTTCCTCACCTGACTCCTGTCCGTCTGGAAGGTCAGCTGCGGGTCTCCCCGGAATCCCGGGACTGGGACTCGACATATCAACAGCTTCTGGCTGCCAGCCCGGCCATTCAGGCCGCCCGGGCACGGATCTCACGAGCGATTGCCAACCTCAACCGACAGGAAGTGCAGGCAATCCCCAATCTGCAGACGGTCACCAGTGCCGGCTACGATAACGGGACCAACAGCGGGATGATTCAGATTCAGGCCGGAATTGCCTTGCCGGTCTTTAACAAGAATCAGGGAAATATCTCCGCAGCTCAGGCGGAATACTGCCGAAGTGTGCAGGAAGTTCGACGACTGGAACTGGCACTCCAGTCCCGGCTGGCAGCAGCTGCCCGCCAATATGATTCCTCTGCAGTGACCGTTTCCCGGTATGAAGAGAAAATTCTCCCGATGGCTCGCCAGACTCTTGAGCTGTCCGAGAAAGCCTACGCTGCCGGAGAATTCGGATTTCTGGAGGTGCTCGTCGCCCGCAGGACGTATTTCGACTCGAATCTGGAATACAACCAGGCCCTCATTGAACTTGCCGAGGCTAAGTGGCTGATTGATGGCCTGCTCCTCGATGGCGGTCTGAATGACGTGACCGACACCCAAATGGACGACGGGCTGCGTGGGCAGACGCTGAGCGGTCAATAGCCGATCCAGTAGACAGGCCCCACAAGTTGGATGATGCGGATCGCGTGCCGCTGGAACGGACGACAGCAGAAGTTCAGGCCCGTTTGGCTTCCGCCAGGAACTCCCGGGTGACTTCTGTTTGAGGAGACTCGAAAATCTGTTGTGGGGACCCTGATTCGGCAATGGTCCCGGCGTGCAGGATGTGGACCGTGTTCGCCACCGTTCGGGCAAAGCCCATGGCATGTGTGACAACGATCATCGTCTGACCCGACCGAGCCAGATCGGTCATGACGCTGGTGACTTCTGCTGTCATCCGGGGATCAAGAGCACTGGTCGGTTCGTCAAAGAGGATCGCCTGTGGATTCATCGCCAGTGCCCGGGCAATCGCCACGCGCTGCTGCTGCCCCCCGGACAATGAGCTGGGCCACATGTCGCATTTGTCCCCCAGTCCCACACGGTCCAGCAGTGTCTTCGCAAGCTGGCGGGCTTCTTCCGGATCACGCTTCAGAACATGGATTGGAGCCTCCGTTACATTCTGAATCACCGTCCGATGTGGAAAGAGATTGAACTGCTGAAAGACCATTCCGACTCGCTGGCGGATCTGCCGGAGCGCTGCATCACGGGCTGCTCCGGGTTCCGCACGCAGCGTCACATCCCCGACCTGAATTTCCCCTGAATTAAACGTTTCCAGCCCGTTAATGGTCCGCAACAGCGTACTTTTCCCGCTCCCGGAAGGCCCGAGCAGGACGCACACCTCCCCCTTGGCCACAGACAGGGAGACCCCGCGCAGCACTTCGTTCTGACCATAACGCTTCACAATGTTGTGCAGTGAGATCATATGTGTCGATCGGGTGAAAGCTGACGTTCCAGTCGTGCGGCAAGAAGCGAAAGGGGATAACTCATCGCCAGATAGAGCAATCCGGTCAGAATCCCCAGCTCAATGATCGCCCCGGTACTGCGGGCCTGAATGTAATACTGTTTACTCAGCTCGACGACGGTAATCACCGAGCAGACAGCGGTGTCTTTAAATAGCGCGATAAAATCGTTGGTAACTGGCGGAATGACGATCCGGGTCGCCTGAGGAATGATAATCCGCCTGAGGGCCAGCCATTTTCCAAATCCGAGTGCTTCCGCTGCTTCCAGCTGTCCCTTCGGGATGGCCTGAAGTCCGGCGCGGTAGATTTCAGCTTCATAGGCAGAGTAGTTGATTGCGAGTCCGAAGACCGCCGCCCAGAATGCATTGATGGCAATTCCGATCTCTGGAAGCAGAAAGAAAATGACGTACAGCTGCAGGACCAGCGGAGTCCCTCGAACCAGTTCGACATAGGCAGTTGCCAGACGGGCCAGCAGCCACGGACCGTAACGACGTGTGACCGCCATGATGAGACCAATCAGGATCGCCAGCGGCATGGCAGTCACTGCCAGAAGAACAGTCATTCCTGCGGATTGAGTCAGAAGCCAGCCCCGCTGACGAATCACTTCCCAGCCGGAAACCGCATGGAAAGTCTCTTCCGTCGCCTTTTCCCCTTCGACCTCGATCGATTTGGCCCCATCAATATCCCCCACGAACTCTCCATTCGGATTGAGTTCCAGGGCCCGCATCATCTGGGTTGTATTCCAGAGACGGTATTTCGCAAGAATTTTTCTGAGCGTCCCATCCTGAAGGGCCTGAAAGATGGCCTTGTTCACCGCTGCCAGAAGTTCCGGTTCGTTCTTGCGAACCATCGCCACGTAGTATCCCCGTCCAACTGGGTTCCCAATCGCAGTCAGTCGGGGAAATCCCTGCTCATAGAAAATCCAGATGGGCAGGTCCTGAAGATTGGCATCGACGCCATCGGCATTGAGCTCAACGGCCCTCATGGCATCGGAGGTCCCGTCAAAACGGGCAATCTGCACCTTGTCGCCGAGGGCTTCGAGATAGTCGTTGGCAGCCGAACCGCCGAGAACGGAGACCCGTTTTTTCCGCCCGTCCTTCGGGTTGATCAGATCGTCCCAGGAGGTGAGCGTCTTGTCATCTTTGCGGGCGAGGAGCTGTAACTCGTAGATGTAGTAGGGGAGAGAGACTCCATACCGCTCTGCCCGGGAGGGCGTCCATTCGTAACCATTCAGGACGATGTCGATATCGCCCCGCTCCATCAGATCCGGGAGCTTCTCCCATTGCCCCTGCTGAAACTGTGGGCGGACTCCGATTGAATCCGCGAGAACCTGCGCCAGATCGACTTCAAATCCCTCGAGCTTGTTCGGATCGGCTGCGGAAGGATAGACGAACGGCCCGCCCCCCTCCTGATCTGCCCCCCAGATGAGGATTCCCCGCTGGAGAACCCGCTTCAGCCCCTCGCCCGCCTGAAGATCGATCGACCAGAGCAGGCAGGCGCCAACGATGGCCAATGCACGAAGAATCAACACACTTCGAAACGCAGGCACAGAGACAAACGCAGGCAAGGGGGCTCTCCCGAAATGAGGACGGGGAGAGTATGACGTTCCTGCGTCCATTTGTCGCGAGAAATCGGGGGGAGATTTTTCCCCGATTCCTGTCAGGGAGTCGTTTCAGAGGGTGGTCGAACGGCCGCTCAGGCTCGCTTGCGAAGAAACTTCCGACTGCTGAGAAACCGCTTCTTTCAGTTTTTCAAGAAGCTCGGCCTGCGAGTATCGACCGCGAAGCGCGATGATTTCGCTGTCTTTTCCGGGAGGAATGATAAGTGTGAGGGGGACACTTTCCTGCCCGAACTTCCGAAGCCACTTCAGGATTTCCGGTTCCGGCCGTGAGAAGTCTGCCATCATCGGAATAAATCCGTGCTCCTTGACGAACTTCACGGTTTCGTCGTGCTCAAGAGCGAATGTTTCATTCAGCTTGCAGATCACACACCAGTCCGCAGTGAAGTCGATCAGCATCGGCTTCCCTTCCGCGCGGAATTGGGTTAGCTGAGCCTCAGAAAACTGCTCCCAAGGCATCTTGGAGGAGTCCGGCTGAACGTGCTGTAACATCCACAGCCCGAACAGGAAGACAGGTGCCGAAGCCACCAGGGCCAGAATGTGAGCACGCCAGCGTTTCCAGCGAGGGTCGTGGTTCTGAGCCAGATTCTCATTTACCCAGACCAGCATGGCCAGCGCGAGGAGCAGGATGAGAACTGGTCCGCGCCAGAGCAGGTCAATCGTGAAGAGGAGCCAGATCACCGTCCCCATCAGGACGAAACCGGTGAACTGCTTGAACTTGACCATCCAGTCTCCCGGACGGGGAAGCCAGTTCACCATGGCCGGGAAGATCCCCGTGAGCAGGAACGGCGATGCCATTCCAATCCCCATCATCCCAAAGATGGAAAACACAACAGCCGGAGGCTGCGAAAGAGACCAAGTAAACACTGGAGCAATGAACGGTCCGATGCAGGGAGTCCCTAACACGGTCGCGATAATTCCGGTGTTGAATGCCCCTCCCAATCCTTCTGTGTGGTGGGTAGCTGAGGGGAGGATTCCAGGGACGGGGAGTTCAAAGACCCCGAAAAGACTCAGGCCCATCAGAAAGACCACGCACGCCATCACGATCATGAACGTTTCGTTCTGGAAGATCGCGCTGAATGAGTGCCCCAATCCCCATGAAATGACGGCGAAAACCATAAACACGCTCATCACCCCGAGCGTGTAGGCGAAATTCAGGGCAATGATTCGGCTTCTCTTTTCGCCCGCCTGCTGTACCAGGCTGAGGATCTTGATCGCCAGCACCGGCAGGACGCAGGGCATCACGTTCATGAGGAGCCCGGCAATGAAGGCTCCCAGAAACGCGCCGAACATGGAGAGATCGCTCCCGACAGTGGCCCCCTTGAAGCTCAGCTCCTTTTCGTCTGCGGTCACTGCGGCCGTCACAGCGGCGAACGACTCGGTAATTGGACGAGCCCCTTCAACGATGGCTGCGGTCTGCTGATTCCCCAGAGCGAATTTCACCGTGACAGGATTCAGGCATTTGTCTTCAAAACAGATCTGATAGCGAATGCTCCCAGCCACCCCGTATGGGGCATCTTCAACGACCTGAAACTTCTGCTGCCAGGTCACCCGATGCTTGTGCGTGTTGGACCGGGCGATCTCTATGCCGAAGTCGGTTTCAACGACCTCGGGAGGGGGAACGGAGACCATGCTGTCCACGAATTTCAGGTTCGACGGGGTGACATTCACCACCGTCGGCTGTTCGATTTGTGACTCGTCCGCCTTCTCAAGACCGTAGGTTTTCCAGCCATCTTCCAGCGTCATCGTGATGGCAAGCGTGACGGTCTCCCCCGCTTTCGCATCGGCGGGAGTCAGTTCAAACTGCAACTGAACATGATCGGGCTTGTCGTTGCGCTTCGGGGTAATCTGATATCCCGTGGTGAGCGGAACATTGGACACCCGTTCCGGTTCTTCACTGGTGAGATAAACCGGATTGTCGCTGAAAAAAATCTCTTCGAGCAGACTGACCTTCTCGGCTTTCTTCTTCAGTCCCTTCGGATTGAAGGTGGCTTCAAACGGCAGCGTCAGCGGCATGCAGCTCCCCGCATCACAGATCAACATGTTGATCTTGCCGGGCAGCTTGACTAACGCGGGATTCACTCCGGCGGGAAGCCGATATCTCCTGGAGAAGATGACGACATCATAGAACTTCTCCATCTCCTGTTCGAAGGCTTCGTCGTACTCCTTCTTCGGAGCCGGATCAGATTTGAATTCCTTGTCGACTTCACTCCATCCATCCGGAAGGGTGAACAGAATTCGCGTCGGCTTCGGGAGGTCTGGAGACATCGAGTATGTGTTCACCCCTTCGGGAAGATCAACCTTCACCTGCAAGGTGATGACACCAACAGCCTCAGTCGGGACGATGGCCGCCGAGACCTCGGTTTTGGGCTTTCCCTGCGCCAAGGTGTCTCGAGGAGGGTAGAGTTCCCCCTTGATCTCCTGTCCCCATGTGGTCGAAGTCAGGCACAATGCCAGCAGGCAAAACGCTGTCCATCGTGCAGCGAAATCAAATCGCATTTGGCATCCTTCTATCAGCACCAGCACACACTCCATCGAACCTCAAAAGACTGGATATCGTAGCCAATCAATCCGCCCAAGGCGAGATTTCTTCTGTTCGACCGAAGTGGCCATCGCTGAACTGGTCGTCTCTGCTCAGGCCATAGACAGGGGACATTCCCCCTGCCATTTTCCTGATGAACGCCTGTTTCATTCATTCGACGCAGGTCGTTTTTCAATCATCGGTTTCCACTGGGGAACGATCCAGCGTTCCTGCGGAATTGGCGTTACGGAGTATCTCCTTCAGGGTTTCCGTCACTCCTCGCGGGTCCGGAGCACGGCAGATCGTGCTGCTGACTGCAATCCGTCTTGCTCCAGCCGCAAGGACTTCCTTGAGATTCTCCGCCTGAATTCCCCCGATCGCAAACCAGGGGATCGAAATATTATCCGCAGCCTGACGGACATAATCCAGTCCGGCAAAATCCGTAAACTCTTTTGTCTTCGAAGGAAAGACCGGACCCACCCCCAAATAATCCGCCCCGTCAAAAAGAGCCTGACGGGCCTGTTGAAGGTTATGGGTCGAGACTCCAATTAATCCGCTCCCGCCCAGGATCTTTCGTGCTGCAGCAACGCTGAGATCGTCCTGTCCCAGATGAACCCCATCGGCTCCCACAGCAGCAGCAATGTCGACCCGATCATTCACAATCAGAAGCGTCCCGGATGCCGCCGTCCATTCACGGACCTGCTCTGCATAGCCAAGCAGGTCTCCCCCCTCTTTTTCCTTTTCCCGGATCTGAATGACGTCGACCCCTTTTTCGATTGCATGTCGTATGGTCGCTTCGGCTCCGTAGCGGCACTGCGAGGCGGTCACCAGCAGATAAAGGGTCGCCTGTTCCAGTCGCTGACGCCCCTGAAAGAGTGCCTCCAGCGACTTCTCGACGGTATACATTCGA
>Ga0065721_10049357_pt1 | contig 36224 bp, 30 predicted proteins | sample Mesricmetagenome_FD_59108 | JGI IMG/M metagenome (GOLD analysis project Ga0065721, IMG submission 59108) | Mesophilic microbial community from rice straw/compost enrichment Sample: eDNA_1 v2 (version 2) | ecosystem: Engineered > Solid waste > Grass > Composting > Bioreactor | place: USA: Davis... | reverse complement strand
CACGAACTACCGCCCGCAGTTCTACTTCCGCACCACCGACGTGACCGGCGTCATCACGCTGCCCGAGGGCACCGAGATGGTCATGCCCGGTGACACCACGGAGATGTCGGTCGAGCTCATCCAGCCGATCGCCATGGAAGAGGGCCTCGGCTACGCGATCCGTGAGGGTGGCCGCACCGTCGGTGCCGGCACCGTCACCAAGATCCTCAAGTAAGTCCTTCCAGACTTCACTCGGCACAGGCCGGGCCTTCGGGCCCGGCCTTTGTCGTTTCCGGATGAGCTCGGCGACGACCGTTCCCGATTCCGTTCGAGAACCCGTGCGTCCTCGGCGCGTTCTTCCCCTCCGGCCGCGAGGCGCAGCTTCCGGGGCCGGCGCCCTGAATCGATGCCGGAGGGTGAAACCCGTAAGCTGAACGGGTGAGTGACATCCCCTTCGAGCCGAGCCGGCGCTCCCGTCGCGAGGCGCGGGCAGACGCCGACACCTCCGTCGTCGAGGATGTCCTCCCCGCGGACGACCAGCGCGTTGCGCGGGACACCCCCTCTCGGGGCGCCGCGCGATCGACCACGCGCTCACCCGCGCCGGCGCCCGGTTCCTTCTTCGGCACGTGGAAGCCCCTCGCGGCGGCCGCAGCTGCGCTCGTCGTCGCGGTGGTCGTCGGTCTCATGGTCACCGTCGCTTTCGACGGGGCAGCCGGGCGGAGTCTCGGCGCCGTCCTGGCATCGGTCGTCGTCGGGGGGACGGGGATCGGTCTCATGGCCGGCTCGCGACCCGCGGGCTTCTTCCGGGTCAACGGACTCGACGTGCTGTGGGCTCTCGTCCTCGGGGCGATCATGCCGTTCATCGCGGGCATCGGGGCCGCATCCCGCGGGTGGCCGGCGTTCGAGGCGCTCTCGCCGCGCTGGCTGATCCTCGGCGTCGCCGCTCCGTTCGTCATCCTGGCGATGCTCACCTTCTTCGCCGTCGGATTCGTTTATCCCGCGGCCCTCTCGTTCGCCACCACGCGGTTCTCGCCCCTCGTCGCCCGGATCGTGGCGGGCGCGGCATCCGCCCTCGCCTTCGCCATCGTGCCGATCGTCTTCGCGGGCAATGTCTCGGGCATGCCGCTCGCGCTCCCCGTGGGGCTCGGGATCGCGGCATCCGTCTTCGTCGCCCTCTCCCGGCGGTTCTGGGGACCCCTGCTCATGGCGCTGGTCTTCGCCGGCGTGTGGGTGATGCTCGCGATCGCCGGCTACATCCTCGCCTGATCCGTCGTCGGGCGAGGGATCTGGGAGCGGGTTCAGCGACCCCGGAGGACCGGGAGCGCGGTGACGGTGAACACCGTCAGCACGGCCACCTGCACGACGGCGACGCCGCCCGCGGCTCCGGCGACGCCGAGCAACGCCGACCCGGCGAGGACCGCGGGCACGATGAGGATCGCGCCCACGCACACCGCCGCGAGGTAGGCGCCGTCGCGACCGGAGGGCAGGACGACGCAGATCCCGAGGGCGGTGGCGACCGTCATCGCGGCGAGGGCGATGCCCCCGAAGAGCGCCGTGAGGGGGGCGATCTCGAAGCCGGGCCCCAGGACCACCGGGGTGGCCCAGGGGGCGACGAGAGCGAAACCGGCCCCCAGCGCGACGGCGAGCAGAGCGTGGATGCCGACGGCTCGACGCATGCGCCGCAGACCGGCGTCGCCCTGAGCGGACGAGACCCAGCCCTGGAACGAGCCGGTGATCATGTACACGCCGATGTATCCGTACTTGAGCACGCGGTCGAACGGCGCGAACCCGATCGCGGCCGGTGAGCCCGCCACTCCGAGCGTCGACAGGGGAGCTGTCTCCGAGAACGTCAGCAGCCCCGCGGCGAGAGCGGTGCGCCACCCGCCGCGATAGGCCCCGCGCGCGTCCGTCAGGGCGCCACGCACCGAGAATCGCTCCCGGAAGCCGATGAACCAGGTCGCCGCGACGAAGGCGGCGAACGTGCCGACGAGAAGGATCGCCGGGTAGAGCAACGGAGTTGCGGTGAGAAGCGCCGCGAGGGCGCCGACCAGATTGAGGATGATGCGGGGGAGCGCATCGAAGACGAGCGAGAGCAGCGGACGACCGACACCGACCGCGTACCAGCCGAGCGAGAGGCCCTGCAGCGAGAAGGCGAGAGCCGAGACGATCGCGAGCGCGTGGTCGTCGGCGTGACTGGCGAGAGCGGCGATCAGGGCGACGAGAGGGAGCACGACGAGGCTGTTCGCCCCGCGGACGACGATGCTGGCGCGGAAGACGCGAGACGGGTGCGACGACCGCGCGGCCTCGACCGGTCCGCGCACGGCCCACCCGAACGTGATGAGGGTCGCCGCGAGGGTGCCGAGGGCCTGACCGATCGCGATCTCGGCGAAGCCGCCGGGACCGGCCGCGCGCGTGATGAGGGGGAGCGCGATCAGCGGCGAGACGGCCGACACCGCCGACACGGCCGTCAGCAGGGCGACGCTTCGGGCGCGGTGCGGCCGCGGGACGTCAGGCGCGGTCGAGGTCACGTTCGCCTTCGGTGAGGGGCCGCAGGAGCACCGCGATGAGGATCCAGGTCACCGCGAACCAGAACATGCTCGTCAGGGTCGCGGAGAGCAGGTACGACGCGAGCAGGCCGGCGGCCACGGGTTTCCTCTGCCGGGGGACGCGGACGAAGACCATCACGAACAGCAGCACGAGCAGACCGAGACCGACGATGCCCCCGTCGTAGAGCACCTGGACCGGCAACATGATGATGTGCCCGCTCACACCCGGCGTGCCCGGCTGCTCGTGGCGCAGGCCGAAGGTGTTTGTGCCGTTGCCGAACCAGAGGTTGACGCCCTTCATCTCCTGGGCCGCCAGTCCCGCGACCTCCAGGCGGAAGGCGATGGTCCCGCCCTGGAAGTCGACGTCGCCGATCTTGTTCTGCTGCTCGGGGTTGGTGGGGTCGGGTTCGCGCGTTAGGGCGGGGGAGGGCGTCGCCCCGTCGGACGAGACGGGTGCCGGCGATGCCGTTGCTCCGGCGCCGGTCGCGGTCGAGGCGGCCGGGGCGGAGGCGGCGGCGGTCGGCGGCAGGGTCCGGTCGGCCGGGGCGGTGCCCCCGAGCGCGGCGACGATGCCGTAGGTGACGACGAGCGTGCCGACGAGGATCGCCGCGGGCAGGATGCGCGCGAGGCGCTCCTTCCACGCGGAGCGGTGGGAGAACAGGGTGTACACCGCGAAGACGCCCAGGCCGAGCACGAGGCTGAACACCGCCGTGCGCGTCTGCGAGGCGACGAGACCGAGAGGGACGCTCACCGCGATCGCGGCGACCTCCCAGCGGCCGATGCCGCGGCGGGTCACGGCCAGCAGCGTCCAGAAGATCAGGATCGAGGCGTAGATGTTCGCCTCGATCGCGGTCACGCGCGCGACGTACACCTCGTACAGGTAGTCGAAGTCCGTGCCGAGCGCGACCTGCCCGCGCGTCAGATTGGCGACGACGTAGGCGGCGAACCCCACCAGGGCCCACGGGGCGACCGACAGCCGTCCGAGGCGGCCGGCGAACTCCGCGCCCTCGGCGATCGCCATGAGCGACACCAGAAGCAGGAGGTCGATGACCAGCCAGATGAGGATCGACGCGCTCCAGGTCAGGCTCGGCGAGAAGACCAGCGTCGTCACGACGTTCCACGCGACGAAGGCGGCGAACACGAGCGGGACCGGATGCCGCAGAGCGCGCAGGAACGCCGGTCGCAGGGCCGGGTGGACCATCATCCATCCCGCCAACAGGAGCGGCACGACCTGCTCGATGCGGACGCGGAAGCCGATGATCTCGGCGTCGTAGCGGCCCAGGAACGAGCTGGCGACGACCGCCGCGATGAGACCGAGGGTGAGGAGGCGGGTCCGTGCCGTCAGGCCCGGTCTGGCGTAGGCCGTGGCCGGGAAGGACGTCATGATCGGGGGACCAAATCCCACAGTTCCGCACGGATGCGGCGGTCGAACGTGTCGCGCGCGAAGAGTCGGTCGAACCTCTCGCGTGCGGCCGCGGCGGCTTCGCGGATCGTGTCCTCGTCGAGGCCGTCGAGGGCCTCGGCCCACGCGTCCACCTCGCCGGGAGCGACCAGAAGCGGACTCTCCCCCACGATTTCGCGGAGCCCGCCGGCGTCGCTGACCAGCAGTGCGCGGCCGGCGCCGAGGGCTTCGATAGCGATCGTCGGCAGGGGATCGGGCAGCACACTGGGCACCACCACGACATGGGCGGCGTCCAGGTGGGCACGGACGTCTGCCGTTCGACCGACGACCTCGATCTGCGCGCGGCGAGGGGACTCCTCCACGAGGGCGCGCACGTCGACGGCCTCGCCGATGGGCGGGGCATCGCCGAGGATCTCGAGATGCAGGTCGGTGCGCGTCATCCGGTTCCAGGCCTCCAGGAAGACGCGATGGCCCTTCCAGGCGTTCCAGCGGCTCGCGATCACGATGCGGATGCCGTTCGCGAACGACGGGAGCTCGGTCGGCGATTCGTTGTCGAAGCCGTTGTGGACGACCGTCGTGCGCCCGCGCAGGTGCGAGGGGAGCGCCCGGGCCACCGCGGAGCTGACGGCGATGATGTGGTGCGCATAGCGGAGGAAGGGGATCACCGCGCGCGAGTTCGTCCCGATGTGCTCGTGCAGATGCAGCACGACCCGCGCGCCGGAGAGTCGCGCCGGCGGCGCCGCCAGAGCGGCAGCGGCGGTGTTGACGTAGACGAGCGCGGGGCGCGCGGCGACGAGACGCATCCCGGTACGCAGAGCCCGGCCGGCGAGCCCGAGGAGGCGCCCGGGGCGAAGATAGGCCCGCCGCATGATGGGGAGGGGCAGGTGGCGCACCCGGATACCCTGCTCGCGCAGCCGCTCCGAGAGCTCGCGCTCGGGATAGTCGATATCCGTCGGCAGCCACACCTCGAGATCGAGATCGTGGGGGACCGTGCGCAGCACCTCGAGGAGGACGCGGTCGGCGCCGTACATCTCGTCGGAGGGGTGCACCACGATCGCGCGGCGACGACTCACGAGGCGATCCTCTTCTTGAGCTCGCGGGCGGGGATGCCCCCGTACACGGCCCCCGCCGGGACGTCACGCGTCACGACCGCACCCGCGGCGATCACCGCACCGTCGCCGATCGTGACACCCGATGTGATCGTGACGCCACTGGCGATCCAGCATCCGGATCCGATGGTGATGGGCGCCCACTCGACCCCCTGCGACTTCACGTCCAGGGTCGGGTCGCTCATCACGTGATCTTCCGCAAACACACGCACTCCGGGCCCGAGCATCGTCTTCTCGCCGATCGTCACCCCGCCTGAACAGCCGATGTAGCAGCCGGGTGACAGGCTGCTCCCGTCTCCCATCACGAGGCCGACGCCGATGGCGCGGGAATAGTAGCTGCTGGGGCGGATGAGCGTGCCCGTGCCGATGGAGACGCGATCCCCGAAATGGATGCCGTCGCGGCTCAGGCCCTGGATCTCGGCGAAATCCTCGACGATGAGGTCGGCGCCGGCGTGGATGAGGTGCGCGTTGCGGATGCGCACGCCTCGCCCGATGAGAGGGAGGCCTCGGGCCGAGCCGAGGCGAGGCCGCAGGGCCGCTCCCCTAATCGCCATGGGGCCGACCTTGCCCGCGAGCTGGGCGCTGACGATCCGCCACCGATCGCTGCCGACGTCGCGAAGTCGTTCGCGCTGTTCGCCGACGATCTTGTGCAGAATTCCCATTTCAGCGAGTCCTTTGGCAATGCGGGCGAGGACGGAGGCTGAATGATCGCGCCGAGATCGATCGCCTTCGCGGTCTGGGATCGGAACACCCCACGATGCTCCTTTTCGAGCCCCCCTGTGAAGTATCCCCGGAACCGGAACGGAAATCTGGGATGTTCCCGAGAACAGCGCGCGTCTCAAGGCGGATGACGAGGGTCTCGATCGTGTCGAGTTCCCCGATCGCCCCCGTGGGAAAGGCATTCGCGGATGCGGGACGCGTTCGTTCCCGGAATGCTCCGAACCGACTCGGGTAGCATACCGATCGCGCGGCAGGTGCCCGTCGCGCCCGACGCCGGATGACCGACTCGCGGCGTGATCGGATGAAAATGTCACGTAAGACCGCCCGCAGCCTTCGACCGCGCACGATCGCGTGGATCTCCCTCGGTGCTCTGTGTGCCGTGCTCGTGGCGCTCTCCGCCGCGGTGGCGATCGGCGGTTTCGTCGCGCAGAAGGAGTTGCGCGCGGCCGTGCCCGTCGTGTCGAAGATGCAGGATCAGTTCGACGCGGAAGACCGGTCCGACCTCCAGGCGTCCATGACCGAACTGCAGGGTCACGCCGCCGCTGCGCGGGGTGCGGCCGACACTCCTCTCTGGTGGATCGCCGAGCAGGCGCCTTTCGTCGGTCCGTCCTTGCACGCCGTGCGCGAGTCGACCGTTGCCGTGGACGAACTGGCCCACGGTGTGCTGCCCGCGTTGATCGACGTGGACCCCGCTCTGCTCCGCCCGAACGGCGGGGCCTTCGACATCGCGGCGATCTCGCAACTCGCCGGACCGGTCGCACAGGCCGCGGCTTCGGGTGAGCGCGCCGCGGACGCCCTGTCCGGTGTCGACCTCTCCGACACCCCGGGCGTGCTCCGCGGCCCGCTCTCGCAGCTGACGGGCGCCGTCGGGGCGCTTCAGCCCGCGCTGTCGCGCGCGAACGCGCTCCTGCCCCAGGTGCCGTCGATGATGGGTCAGGACGGACCGAAGAACTACCTGCTGCTCGTGCAGAACAATGCCGAGGCGCGGGGGACGGGCGGAATTCCGGCGTCGGTCGTCGAGCTCCGGCTCGAGAATGGGAAGATGGACATCGTCCAGCAGGCCTCCAGTTCGGACTTCGCGAACGAGCGTCCCACGCCGATCCTTCCGCTCGACCCGCAGGTCGTCACGCTGTACGACGACAAGATCGGTCGATGGTCGCAGGATATGACGTCGACGCCCGATTTCACGCTGTCGGCAAACCTCGCGCAGGCCTACTGGACCGAGCGTTTCGGGACGCCGGTGGACGGCGTCATCTCAATCGATCCCGTCGCGCTGTCCTACATTCTGAAGGCGACCGGCCCGATCACTCTGGCGACCGGCGACAAACTGACGTCGTCGGATGCCGTCAAAATCCTCCTCAGCGACGTGTACGCGCGATATCCCGACAACAAGAACCAGGATCTGTTCTTCGCCTCGGCAGCGGTGGAGATCTTCGACGCCATCTCATCCGGGGACTTCGCCCCCGTTCCCTTCGCCGCCGCGATCGTCCAGGCCGTCGACGAGAACCGGGTGTACTTCCACTCGTTCGACGAGGCGACCGAAGCGGCGTTCGACGGTTCTCGTCTTTCCGGTCCCCTGCCGGTGACCGATGACGCGCAGAAGACCACGCTCGGTGTCTTCGTGAACGACCTCACCGAGGCAAAGCTCAGCTATTACACGAACATGAGCACCGAGGTCCTGGTCGACCGCTGCTCCGCCGTTCCGACATACACGACCATCGTGACGTTCGCGAACGGTCTCGACGAGGAGACGTCCAACGGTCTTGTCCGCTATGTGAACGCGGGCGCACACTACCCCAAGGGCACCATCGGGACCGATCTGCAGTTCTACGGCCCGACCGGCTCGACGTTCGTCAATGCCGTGATCGACGGCGTGGACGTCGCCATCACCACGGGCGAGCACCTCGGCCGTCCCGTCGGTCGCATGTGGGTGGTGAACCCGCCCCAGTCCGTGCACACGCTCGCGGTCAAGTTCGAGGGCAGCCCGGGCAACGGCGACGTGGCTCTCGTCCACACCCCGATGGTGAACCCGGTGACCTCCACCGTCGTCGAGGTTCCCTGCGGCAACTGATCCCGTCCCTGCGGGCGGGTTGCGCCGCCCGCAGGGGAGCGAGGGTCAGAGGACGGCGAAGACGTACGCGTAGCCCGCCAGCAGTCCGACGTTCATGAGCCCGGCGATAGGGGCCAGGATGCCGAAGCCGCGGCGCACGATCACGGCGACCACTGCGAGAGCGAGACCGAGGAAGGCTCCGGCGGCGCCGAGCGCCAGTGTGCTCGTGAGGGGGATGGTCTCGACGAAGACAGCCCACAGACGCGCGACCACGATCAACTGGATGCCGAGGGCCGCGAGTGCGGCGAGCAGCGACAAGGTTCCGAGGACTCGGGGGGCGGTCTTCACGGGCCGAGCCTACCCGAGGGCTGTTCGGCGGCCGGAATCGGCCGTACCGGCGGGAACACGAAGAAGTGGTACAACGCGAAGCGCAGGACGGTCACGAAGCCGATCGACACCACATTGACCAGGTTGAGCCCGAGGGGGCCCGCCTCGCCGTAGATCGCGTCCAGCGCGCGCTCTCCCGCCCAGACGCCCGCAGCGCCCGCCCCGGTGCAGACAGCGTTGACGAGGAGGAATCGCACCGCCTGTCGGCCGACACCTGATCGTGAGCGGGATCGGAACGCCCATTCCCTGTTGCCGACGTAGGCGTTGACGAGGGCGATGAGCGACGCGATCACCTTCGCCGCGACGGGGCCGACCCCCGCGAGGAGGAGCAGATTGAAGGCCGCGATCTCGATCACCGTGCTGACGGCACCGACGATCAGGAACCGCACGGACAGCGCGCCTGCACGACGAAGATTCCTGGTGCGCTCCACGAGTGTCATACGCTACAGGTTCGGGGGAGTCGCCGGGTGAAAACTGCCCGAAGAGAAGTGGGGATGCCAGGTTGCAGGCGCAAGACCATGTCGCGGTCGTGATACCGGCCTTCAACGAGGCCGAAGCGCTGCCGACCTTCCTGTCGGAGATCCGTTCCTCGTTCGAAGCGGCCGGACGCACCGTCACCGTCATCGTCGTGGACGATGCCTCGACGGACCGGACGGCCGAGGTGGGCGCCGCGTTCGCGGAGGTCGTGCGGTCGCCGATCAATCGCGGGCACGGGCCGACCGCCCTCGCTGCGTACAAAGAGGGATTGCGCAGCGGGGCCGGCGTGATCGTGCACGTCGACGGCGACGGTCAGTTCTACGGTGACGACATCGTGCGCGTCGCCGTCGCTCTGGACCGATCGGACAGTGACGTCGTCCACGGCGTCCGTCGCGGACGCACGGACCCCTGGTTCCGTCGCTGCCTCAGTGCGCTCGTCCGATTCGCGGTTCTCCTGCTGTGCGGTCGTTCCGTCCCCGACGTGAACACCCCCCTGCGGGCGTACCACCCGCACACTCTGACGCGTCTGCTCGAGGGCGTGCCCTCCGACGCCCTGGTCCCTCACGTGCACTTCTCCATCGCCGAGGCGCATGAGCGACTCCGCGTCCGCTACGTCGCCGTCGAGAGCATTCCCCGTCGAGGGACGGTCGCACAGGGCACGATGTGGGGGACGGGAAGATCGCGGGTGATGTTGCCTCCCCGTCGCCTCGTGCGCTTCGCCGGCCGCGCTCTCGCGGAGCTCTGGCGCATCGACATCGCCGGTCGCCGGCTCGCGCCGCGCCCCGTCGCGACCGTGCGGGGGTGACCGTGCGCCTGCTGATCGCGGCCGGCGGCCTCGGGATGTGCCTGGTGGTCGTGCTTCTGGCCACGTTGTCGCCGACGCCGATCGACCAGGGATACGAATCCGCGATCGAACGGGTCCTCTCGGTCCTGCATCGCAACGGCGTGCCGGAATGGTTCGGCTACCGCTGGTTCGAGTTCTCCGCGAACGTGGCCATGTTCGTTCCGCTGGGGTTCTTCCTCGCTCTCGTCTTCCCGACACGCTTCCTCTGGATCGCGCTTCCGCTCGTCCCGGCGTTGTCCGCGACCCTCGAGATGGTGCAGTACTTCGTGCTCCCCGCGCGCTTCGCCACCGTCAACGACGTCATCGCGAACTCCCTGGGCGGGTGGGTCGGCGTCGCCGTCGCCGGGATGGTCGTCGTCGCCGTCCACGTGCGGGATCGCCGCGTCCTCCGCGCGTGGCGGGAGAAGAACGTCATCGGGGTGCGAGAGCCGGTCGCATGATCCGCCTCGTCTCCCGCGCCGGCCTCGCGGCCGTGGCATCCGCGCTTCTCGTCAGCGTCTCCGCCTTCCTCCCCATGATCCTCAGCGGGCATCTCACGCGTGACTCGGGAGTGTTCCTCTACACGGGGATGGTCGTCTCGCGGGGCGGCATGCCGTACGTCGATTCGTGGGATCACAAGGGGCCGCTGCTGGCGGCGATCGAATCCGTCGCGTGGCATCTCGGCGGGGGCATCCTGGGTGCGCCGATCCTCGAGGGTGTCGTGCTCTTCCTGGGGCTCGCCGTCGCGGGGATCATCTGGTCGAGGTCGATCGGGTACGCGGCCGCGCCCGCGGTCCTCGTCGTCGGGGTCAGCTATCTCGGGGTCTTCGAGGGAGGGAACTTCACCGAGACCTGGTTGTTCCCCTTCCAGCTGGTGGCCTACTCGGCCGCTGCCCATCTCGCTCTCCGTGCCGGGCGAGACGCTCCCGCCCGTGCGACCGCTGCCGTCGGGCTGCTGCTCGGCCTCGCGCTGGCGACAGGGCTGTTCACCCGGATGAACAATGTCGTGGGGCTCGTGCTCGTCGTGGCGGTCGGCGCCGTCTTCCTGCGCCGCCGCCTGCTTTTCCTGGCGGTGGTCGTCTTCGCGGTGGCGCTCGTGGGGGCGGCACTGGCCCTCTGGCTCTGGACGGGCGACGCGCTCCGGGCCGGCCTCGACCAGTACCTGCGGTACAACCTCTTCTATTCGGGCGGGGCGAACGCGGCAGACCGCCTCTCGGCGTTCGGGACTCTCGCGCAGCTGCTGGTTTCGAGCGCCGTGGTGGTGGCCGTTCTCCTTCTCGCCGGAGCCTGGCTCGCCCGCGGACGGAGGAGGGATGCCGATGGGGGCGCGCCCGCGTTCGTCGTGGCGGTGTTCTTCGCCGTCGGAGGGGCGGACGCACTGTCTCAGATGGTGTCCGGTCGGCCCTACCCCCACTATCTCGTCGTCGCGCTCGCCGGATTCGCCGTCACGGGTGTCGTCCTCGCGTCTTGTCTTATTCCGCTCTCCCGAGGGGTGATCGGCGCGTCGGGACGTTCTCACGGCCTCCCGTGGGCGATCGTCGCCGGGGGAGCGGTCCTCCTGACGCTGGCCGGCTCCTCGTCGAGCGCTCTGCAGTGGGCGCGCGTGGCGCTGGGCTCGGGGGTCTTCGTGGCCGGCTCCTACCAGGCTCAGCTCGTCGAACGCGTCCTCGCCGAATCCACGCCCGATGACCGGGTGCTCGTGCACGGAGCGGAGACATGGATCCTCGCGGCATCCGGACGGCTCTCGCCGACCTCGATCACTTACTCGCTCCCCGTCGAACAGGGATACGGGGGGCTTCCCGCTCAGTACCTGGCCGACGTGGCGTCGTTCCCCCCGGCGCTGATCGTCGAGTCGCCCGAATCCTGCGGGATCTCGATCGAGTGCCCGCCCGACAAGGCGAACTTCGCGGGCCTCGCCCCCTTCGTCGCGTCGTCGTATCAGCTCGAGGGGGAGATCGTGGGGTTCCGGTTCTGGAGACGGGAGGCGGGGTGAGTCGCGACGCAGAGACGGCCGACGCGCCGTCCGCGATTCACGGAGGGCGGGTGGAGACATGACAGACGCAGCGGTGGTGGGGAGCGGCCCGAACGGGCTCGCGGCTGCGGTCACCCTTGCCCGAGCGGGTCTGGACGTCGTCCTCCTCGAGCGCAATGACACTCTCGGCGGTGGAGCGCGCACCCTGGAACTCACCCTGCCGGGGTTCCGGCATGATCTCGGCGCCGCCGTCCACCCGATGGGACTGGCGTCGTCATTCTTCCGAGCCTTCCAACTCGCGGATCGGATCAGCTTCACGGTGCCGGAGATTTCGTACACCCACCCTCTCGGTGAAGGACGGGCGGGCGTCGCCTACCGCGATCTTCGGCGCACCGCCGAGGCGCTCGGGGTGGATGGTCGCGCCTGGCGTCGGCTCTTCGGCCCGCTGGTCGCGCACGTCGACGGGATGAGCGACTTCACATCGTCCCAGCTGCTCCGCATCCCCCGTGACCCTCTGACCGCCGTACGCTTCGGTCTCCGGGTGCTCGAACAGGGGTCACCGATCGGCGACATCCGTTTCGCCGACGATGTCGCTCCCGCCATGCTCGCCGGTGTCATGGCGCATTCGATCGGCCGCATGCCCTCCCTCGCCTCGGCGGGCGCCGGCCTGGTCCTCGCCACGCACGCGCATGCACGCGGATGGCCGGTCCCGCGCGGTGGGACACAAGCGATCATCGACGCGATGCGCGATGACTTCCTCGCCCACGGAGGCCGCATCGAGACCGGAGTCGACGTCATCGACTCCCGCGACGTCCGGGCTCCGATCCGTCTTTTCGACGTCTCGGCCCGAGCGCTCGCCCGTATCGGTGGCGCTGAGCTCCCTTCGTCGTATGTGCGGACGCTCCGACGGTTTCGATACGGCGACGGTATAGCCAAGGTCGATTTCGCGCTCGACGGGCCCGTTCCGTGGCTCAACGAGGCGACGCGCCGTACCGGAACGGTCCACCTGGGAGGTCCCGCGGCGGCGATCCGTCGTGCGGAGGCGGAAGTCGCGGCGGGAAGGGTGCCCGACCGTCCCTACGTCCTGGTCTCCCAGCCGAGCGTCCTCGACGACAGTCGGGCGCCCGCGGGCAAGCACGTGCTGTGGGCGTACGTCCACGTTCCGAAGGGATCCGATTGCGACCCCACTGAACAGGTGGTTCAGGCGGTCGAAGAGGAAGCCCCCGGGTTCCGCGATCTGATCCTCGCTTCGCGCGCGATCACCGCGCGTGATCTTCCCTCGTGGAGCCCGAATTTCGTCGCGGGCGACATTTCCTCCGGTGCGCTCTCGCTGGTCCAGATGGTCAAGCGCCCGGTGCTGTCCCCGGTGCCGTGGCGAACCCCCGCCCGCGGAATGTACCTGGCCTCATCGTCGACCCCACCGGCGACGGGCGTCCACGGACTGTCGGGGTACTACGCGGCGCGGGCGGCGTTGCACGACCTGTTCAGGTCGCCGCCGCCGGCTCTCGGCGTCGGCGCCTGATCGTCCGCAGCAGGTCCGCTTCGGGGAACCACCGGCCGACGGCCAGGCAGAAGAACGCCGCATAGGCGTAGAGGTTGTCGAAGAAGTCGATGCCCATCATGAGGAAGACACCCACGTGGAACGCGGCGATCAGCAGGAGACCGAGGCGGAACAATCCCGGAAGGACGACGACGAACACGAGCCAGCCCTCGGCGAACACGGTGATCAGGTCCATCGCCTTCCAGAACAGGGCGTTGTCGATGGACAGGACGAGTTCGCCGAGGAGACCCGGGACCGGACCGGCGATGTCGTCGCGGGCGACGAAATAGTGGGTCGCCTGTCGCGCCGGATCCAGCCAGCCCGCGACCGCCTTGGGGAGAGCCGCCGTGAACATCGCGAAGCCGACGACCGTGGCGAAGAGGAAGAGCGGGTAGCCCGACGTCGTCCGTGCGCGTCGACGAGCGTCGAGAGACCACGCCGCACCCCAGCCCGCCAGACCGCACGCGAGCGGGGCGAGATCGAACAGGATGAAATGGTCGACCTTGCCGAAGGAGTAACTCAGGCCCGCGCACAGCAGGAGGACGACCGTCATCACGACCGACGCCCAGATCGTCCTCCAGCCGACGAGGAGCCAGATCGCGACGAGAGCGCGCACGACCGTGAGGGCGATGAGTGCTCCGACGCTGGGCTGTCCGCTCAGCAACATGAACGGTCCGGGGGGCGGCGAGTAGAACTGCGCGGGAACCTCTCCGATCCACAGCACGTCGCCTGAGAACAGCAGCAATTTCAGTGCGAAGACGATCCGCAGTGCGGCGAACGCCCTCGGGGCGGGCTGATAGCCGCGGCAGATCCACTCGATCGCCGCCGCCAGTCGATCGCTCACAGGTCGACCTTCCGGACGGTGGCCTCGCGCACGGGACGCGCGGACACGGCGGCGATGTCCAGGTCCACCGTTTGCCACGTGAACGTGAGGCTCTGCGCCGAGCGCCCGTTCCCCACGCGACGCGCCTGCGCCGCGAGCCACTCCCGGGTCTCGTCCGACAGGTCGTCGCCGGATCGGAGGACGTTCGCCATCGCGTAACGGGCGCTGGAGTAGTGGAACTGTTCGAACAGATCCTCCGGCTCGACGCGCAGGGTGGTGCCGTCGTCGTAAGCGACCTCGATGCGAACGGTGTCGATCCGACGGTGGCCCTGCTGATCCGGCGCCTGTCCGAACGTGGGCATGCTGATCGTCGGGAATGCCTCCGTCGAGGAACGCCAGTCGATGACGCCCTGCACGATCAGGACGATCGCCAAGAAGCCGAAACCCGCCGCCTTCCAAGAAGAACGTGAACGCAGCGTCACGGAGTTCCCCCACCCTCTGGATCCCGACCGATCATAGCTTCGCCGCCGATCGCGCCCGGTGAGCGTGCCCTGCGACGCGAGGACGCGCCACGTCGGGATCGCTCGTCAATGAGGAGACTCCCGAAGCGTCACGGGGTCGTGGCGCGCACGCCCGAAGCCCACCGAACGAGGCGGGCCGGCGGCGCATACATGAACGAGCCGAGCCGGGTTCGGGTCAACCCGCGGTGCAGCCACCACGCACCGGCGATGGCCGTGGCGGACAGGAGCACGATCGACAGCCCCGCCGCGCTCCTGATCGCGGGTGCGAACCCGAGGAGGTACGCGGGCACCGTGCAGGCGACGATGATCGGAATGTGCGCGACGTAGATCGGCAGTGTGTTCGAGCCGATCCGCGACAGCCCCGGTACCCAGGTCAGCAGTCGGGCGAGAGCGAAGCCGCCGGCCACCCCGAGAACACAGAGCGCGAAGCGACCGCCGGGGAAGTGCATGCTGATGATCCCGAGGGACGTCATGCCGCCCACGATCACCCAGACGCCCAGGAGGGCGAGAAGCGTGGCGCGACCCGCCTCGCTGTAGAAGCGCAGGATGCGCGGCGAGAAGGCGACGGCAGCAGCGAAGAACACGTAATACCTCAGCGCGCCCTCCCACCCGTCACCGACGACGCGGAGCACGTTCTCGGGCATGGACGATGCGACGCTCATCCAGACCACCGAGAACAGCGCGGGGATACCCACGCGGGCCCACATCGGCGCACGCGAGGTAAGTTTCGCGAGGACGAAGAAGAGCGCGAGCGCCCACAGGAACCAGAGTTCGCCGTTCGGGCGGAGCGGTGCGAGCAGGACTTTAGCCAGCTGCGTCCCGAGCGTGTTGTCGGGCTGCCCGGGGAGGAACAGCATCTCGGCGACCTTGTACGCGAAGACGAGCGGCTGCCAGATGGCGAACACCCACAACAGCAGGACGAGCTTCCGGGAGAACAGCTCCCGCCACGATCGACGTTCGACCCACGAGACCGCGAACAGCCCGGATGCCGCGAAGAACAGCGGCATCCTCATCGTCGACGCGAAGTTGATGATGAGTTCCCCCGTCGGCGACGAGGCGCCGAGGAACGCGAGTTCGATGCGCGCATGGAGCACGACCACCATCAGGATGGAAAGCGCCCGTGCGCGGTCGACCCAGTCGATGCGTCCACGCACCTCGGTCGTCACTCCGTACCCCCCCCGGTCGGTTTGGTCAGGCGCCGCCCCCGCTGCGCCCCTGGTGACTCTATCCATTGTCTGTGCGACGACGCATCCCTGCGGATGCCGTCGCCGCCTTGTGAACACGCATCACGCGGAGACGGCGCGAGCAGCCTTCGTCAAGAAGTCGGCGACCTGATAGGCCGCGGGTCGCAGTTCTTCGAAGGATCGTGCGTACGTCTCATCCGAACGGCGATACGGGTCGACGATGTCGAACTCGTCGGGGGAGGCCGGAGGTTCCACCGTGCCGCGGAGAGCCGCTGCCAGCGCGATCGCGGCGCGCATGCCCTCCTCGGGTGACGACGCTCCGGATTCTGCAACGGCTTGAGGGAGGCGGGGTTCGACGGCATCCGCGATCCGGGCGAGCTCTCGCAGGGTGAACGTGCGCCGCATGGCGGCCGGGAGCGCCTCGACGACGAGTCGTCGGTGATCGCGTGCCATCGTCACGATGAGGTCGGCCCCGCGGATCATCCCGGCATCGATCTGCCGTGCGCGGTGTGCCGTCGCGTCGATCCCCTCGCCCGCGGCGAGCCGCTGCGCCTGTTCCGGTACGCCGCTGCCCACGAGGGCGCCGGTTCCGGCGCTGGAGACGCTGACGTCCGCGAATGAGGCGAGGGACTGCGCGAGCAGCAGCTCGGCGACGGGAGACCGGCAGATATTGCCGGTGCAGACCGACAGGATGGAGAACGTCACTTCTCTCCCGCCTGTTCGCGCCGCGAGCGACGACCGGTCGAGCGGGTGGTCGCGGCCTCCTCGGGGGCGCTGTACGAATAGGCGCCATACCCGTAGCTGTCGGGCCCCTTCGAGGGGAGCATCGTCACGATCACACCGAACAGGCGGCTTCCGATCGCCTGCAGCTTCTCGACGGCGGCCGTCAACTGAGGCTTCTTCGTCGTACCGGACGCGGCGACCATGAGGACGCCGCTGGTGAAGCGGGAGATGACCGCCGCGTCGGTCACGAGGAGCAGTGGGGGAGCGTCGACCAGGACGTAGTCGAACGCGTCGGAGAGCGCCTCGAGGGTGCGCTGCATCGCCTGACTGCCGAGCAGCTCGGAGGGGTTAGGGGGCGTCCGCCCCGAGGGAAGCACGAAGAGCTTTCCCGTCCCCCACTGCTGCAGGACGTCGACGAGTTCAGCGCGGCCGATGAGCACATCGGTCAGTCCCACGCCGCCCTCGACCCCCATGTAGTCGGCCACGCGGGGGAGGCGGAGGTCGCCGTCGACGAGCACGACCCGCGCGCCGGTCTCGGCAAGGGCGATCGCGAGGTTGGCCGTCGTGGTGGACTTGCCTTCGCCGGGGCCGGCGCTGGAGACGACGAAGGATCGGGAGGATCCGTCGACGTCGACGAACTGAAGGTTCGTGCGAAGGCTGCGGAAAGACTCCGCACGAGGATTGCGAGGATCCGCGTGGACGATGAGGGGACGCTTCTTCGCATCGGGATCGAGCGCGATGCCGCCGAGGACCGGGGCCTCCGTCGCCGCCTCGATGTCGTGCAGGGAGTGGATGCGGGTGTCCATCACCGATCGCAGGACGGCGACGCCGAGTCCCGCCGCCAGTCCGACGATCAGGCCGAGGGCGACGTTCAGCGGGGTGTGGGGGGACGACGGCGAGGTCGGAACCAGCGCCGGAGCGATCGTCTCGACCCGGACGAGGCTCGTCGCCTCACCCTCGGGCTTCTCGAGACGGTTGACCACGACGTCGGCGAAGTTGCTGCCCACCGAGTTGGCGATGGCGGCCGCCATGTCCGCGTCCGCAGCGGTGGCGCGAATGGTGATGATCACCGAGTTCTGCGGGGACGAAGCCGAGATGGATCCCGCCAGTTTCTGAGCGGTCGTGTCGAGATTCAGGTCGTCGATCACACGATCCAGGACCACTGCGCTGTCAACGACGTCCACGAAGCTGACGACGGCCTGGCGGGCGAAGCTGGTGCCCTGGGCCAGCTCGCTGATTCCCGAGCTGTCCGATCGGACGGATACGTAGAGCTGACTGCTCGCTTCGTAGCTCGGGGTCTGCAGGAGCGAATACCCGAAAGCCCCCGCTCCGCCGAGAATCGTCATCGCGAGGATGAGGATCCAATTGCGGTGGAGGATCCGGAGATAGTCGCGCAGTTCCAAGCCTCGTCCATTCGCCAGTAAGCAGGTAAGCGGGTGCCCGGCAGAGTCGCGCAGTTTCTCGGGCTATTCTTTCCCGATGCAATCCGCGCCGTTTTAGGCGCCCCCGCGACTACCCTACGACATTCGAAGAACGGCGCCGGAAATAGCGCCGAGGAGACGCCATGAACGATCTGCGAACGCTGTTCGGGCCGTCCGAAGGGCGCTCGACGACGGGAATGAACGAACGCGGACCGGCAGGCGCTTCTCCGGCGCTGCGGGCGCTCGTCGGCGGCGGGCCGGTACACGCAGCCGGCCAGGCGTCGTCGATCGGACTCCGCGAGCTCGTCGGCGAGGGGCCCGCTCCCTCTGCCCCGTCGAACAGCGACCTCTCGGCCCTCTTCGGCTCCTCCGCCCCGTCTGCGCCGGTGTCGGCGCCGGTGCCCGCGCCGACATCCGGTCTCGCGGACCTCGTCGGTGGTGGTCGTGACACAGAGGTGTCGCCGTCGTCCGACGTGATCGCGCTCGTCGGCGGTGGTGAACGTGTCGAGGCCCCCCGTGCTGCTCGCGCAGATCTGACCGATCTGGTCGGGGCCCGGGCGGAGGAGAAGCTCGACGACACGGGATGGCGGGCCCCCGACCTGGCTCAGGCCGGTAAGCGGCCCCTGTTCGGCGGACGGCGCAAGGCAGGCGCGGTCAACTATCTCAGCGTCGCCGCGGCGGCTCTCGCCGTCGTGGCTCTGGTGGGCACGGCTTCGTTCGCGGTGGTGCTCCGGGCGACCGCGAACCCGGCAGACGAGGCGATGGTGAGCCTGCGCGAACGCGAGGCCGAACTCGCGAACGAGACGAAGGTCCTCCAAACGGCCATCGACCTCTACGACGGGTCGACCTCCGAAGCCGCCGCGCTGGCGGAATCGAGTGCTTCCGTCCTCGTCGCGCTGCAGGGGCGTGTCGACGGCGCCGTATTGACGTCGACCGAGAACGCGCGCGTCATTCTCGCGGATGCCGCGAAAGCCGCGGTACCCGTAGCGATTCCTGTTTATCAGCGCGAATCGATCGACGAGAAGTCCCTGGATGACGTCGGGCAGGCGATCGATGACGTCCGCTCGTCTCGCGACAATCTGCCCCCGCTCATCACCGAGGCGCGGGATGCACGGTCGTCTGTCGTCGCGGCGTTGTCCGACTATCGCGCCGCCCTGGGTTCTCTGGGGGCGGCCATCGAGGCGGAGGCCGCCAAGCTGGTTGCCCTGAACGACTCCGCCGGGTCGGCGTTCCGCACATCGGTCACGGACGCCGCCGGTCGCGTCGTGAGCGCGCAGCGCGCCGGAGGCGACGGCCTGTCGGAGATGCCGGCGTACGCCGTCGCGGTGGACGCTTTGCGCGCGGAGAATGCGCGCGTGGTCGCCCTCGAAGAAGCGGAGCGGGAGACCACCCCGACCCGGCCGAGCACGCCGAATGGCGGAAACGGCAACACCCGCAACCCGACGCCGTCCGATCCTGCCAGCCCGTCCCCGGAGCCGACGCCGTCCGAACCGGCACCGAACCCGGAGCCGTCGCCGGAACCCTCTCAGCCGCAGCCGACGCCGGATCCCGATCCGTCGATCCCCAGCCTCCCCGTGCCGGATCCCACCACTCCTGTGGACGGGGGTGCCGCATGACCGCCGCGCAGAGAACACGCACGCGCCGGAGTCGTCGAGACGAGGCGGCCCCGGAGGCCTCCTCGCGGGGGCGGGTCGCCGGAGCGATCGTCGGGTGGACGATCGGAGCCCTTGGTCTCGTCGCCTGCGCGGCCGGCGTCGTGTCGCTCGCCTTCATGCAGCAGGCCGGAGTCGTCCGCACGGATCTCCTCGGCGCACAGACGAAACTGTCCTTCGTGCCGCAGATCGTCGCGAATCGTGACATCGCGGGCTTGAACCAGGTGTCCGGCGAGGTGCTCCAGATGACGGAGCGCGCGGATGCCGGGTCGGCCGGCCCCCTGTGGGATCTCGCCTCCTCGATTCCCCTCGTGAAGGACAACACGCAGGCGGTCCAGGAGCTGACCGCGATGACGCGCGACCTGACCGGCCGGGCCCTCCCGCCGACGGTCGCCCTCCTCTCGGCATCCGACTTCTCGTCCCTCGCCGTGGAAGGCGGGGGAATCAATCTCGAGCCCTTCCGCCAAGCGGAGGGTGCGCTTCCGGAGATCACCAGCGCCTTCACCGACGCCAAGGTGATCACCGACGGCATCGACCGCACGAACCTTCTGCCGATCGTCACCGAGCCGCTCGATCAGGTCGCCCAGATCGTCGACCAGGCCGCCCCTTCGCTGACCCTCGTCCAGAAGTACCTCCCCTCGCTGCTCGCGGCGGCGGGCGGGGACGGGCCGAAGACGTACCTCGTGGTGTTCCAGAACAACGCCGAGATCCGTGCGACCGGGGGAAATCCGGCCGCCTCCAGCGTCATGGTCGTCGACAACGGGCGGATCGAGCTCAAAGAGCAGTCCGACTCGATGGCCTTCTACGCCGCGGGTCAGGCGGGCCGCTCCGTACTCGACCTTCCCGAGAGCACGCTCGCTCTGTATCCCGACACGTTCACGCGTTACTCGCAGGACTACACCTTCAGCCCCGACTTCCCGACCACCGCCCGCCTGTTCGAGTCGCTGTGGAACCGCACCGATGGTTCGCAGTTCGACGGCGTGATGTCGATCGACCCGGTGGTCCTCGCGCACATGCTCGAAGTCCTCGGGCCGGTGGACCTGCCGTCCGGAGAGCAGATCACCTCGGACAACGCGGTCAAGCTGCTTCTGAGCGACGCGTATGAGCGGTACGGCGATGCCGGTGACAACGGGCGGTCGTCGGACGAGTTCTTCGCCACGGTCTCGTCGACGGTGTTCTCGCGCCTGGCCGGCGGTCAGTGGAACCCCATCGCGATGTTCGACCAGCTGACCCGCAGTGCGCAGGAGCAGCGGATCAATCTGTGGTTCACCGACGAGCAGGCGCAGGCCCTGGTGACCGAGGTGGGACTCGACGGCGGTCTCCGCTCCGACAACTCGGCGTCGACGCAGCTCGGGATCTATCTGAACGACTTCTCCATCGGCAAGCTCGAGTACCACCTGAATACCGACGTGACGGCCACGTGCAACGCGGCCGACCGCACGGTGAACGTCTCGATGGTCATGCGCAACGGCATCACCGATGACATCACCAATGCGTACACGCTCGGATTCCGTAACAGCGAGTACGGGCTCCCGAAGACCACGATGATGCTGAACACGCTGTTCTTCGCCCCGCCCGGTGCGACGATCACGGCAATGGATCCCGGCGACGGGGATATCCCCTCCCTCTCCCGCAGCGGGTCCGAGAACGGCAACACCGGCGAGAGTCGGATGGTGACCCTCGGTCAGAACGAGACCCGCACGGTCTCGTACACGGTGCAGCTGCCGTCCGGACCGCTCGGACCGCTCGACCTGCGCCACACGCCGACGGCGAACCCCACCTCCGTCACCATCGATTCCTCGTGCGACGCGCTCGAGCAGGGCTTCGCGAGCTGATCCCCGCATCTGCGCATCCGGCCGAGACGCGACGCCCCCGGCGAGCCTGGGCCCCGACCCACAGGGCGGCCACAGGCGGCCCATATTCTGGACGATAGGCTGGAGACGACTTTTCGGAATCGAAAGAATTCCCTGTAAGACGAGAGCGAGTACGCACGCCTATGGCTTCATCGGTCGCGATCATCGGGACGCGTGGCTATCCGAGCTACTACGGCGGTTTCGAGACGGCGGTGCGGAAGCTGGCTCCCTTCCTCGCGGGGGAGGGGTGGGACGTCACCGTCTACGGGCGCGCCGGTGCGACGAAGGCGGATGACCCCGAGCGCGACAGCCGAGTGCGGACCGAGGTCACCCGCGGGGTCGAGAGCAAGTCCCTCAGCACCCTGTCCTACGGACTCACCGCGAGCATTCACGCTGCGCGCACCAAGCCCGATGTGGCCCTGGTCATGAACGTCGCGAACGGATTCTTCCTTCCGTTGCTCAAGCTGCGTGGCGTCAAGACATTGGTCAACGTGGACGGCATCGAATGGGACCGCGCGAAGTGGGGACGTCTCGCGAAGTTCGTCTTCAAGGCGGGCGCGCGTATGACGGCCCGCTTCGCCGACGAGCTCGTCTTCGACTCGCGAGAGATCGAGCGGCGCTGGAACACGGAGTTCCACCGCGACGGGGTCTTCATCCCCTACGGCGGAGACGTCCCGCCCGACCTGCCCGTCGAGCCGGGACTTACTCACCGTGGTTACGTGCTCGCCGTGGCTCGGTTCGTCCCTGAGAACACCATCCCTGAGTTCCTGGACGCCGCCGAGTCGATCGCAGAAAAGTACCCCGTCGTGATCGTGGGGTCCTCCGGCTACGGCGGTCCTCTCGACGAGCAGGCGCGTCTCCTCGCCGAGCGGAACCCGAACGTCCATGCCCTCGGCCACATCAGCGACGACGCGAGGCTTCTCGCCCTCTGGCAGCACGCGGGCGTGTACTTCCACGGACACAGCGTGGGTGGCACCAATCCGACGCTCGTCCAGGCGATGGCCACCGGTACCCCCATCGTGGCGCGCGCGACCGTCTACAACCGGGAGGTTCTGGGCGAGGACGCCCACTTCTGCGAACCGAACCCGGCATCCATCGCCGAGGCGGTCTGCGCGCTCATGGCCGAGCCGGATCAGCAGCAAGCGGTGTCGGCGCACGTGGCGCGTCGCGCGAAGGAGTCCTACACCTGGCAGGGCGTGAACAGCGCCTACCGGGACGCCCTCCGTCGACTGAGCGTGGCCTGACGGACCGCTGGTCTTCGCGCCGAACCCCGACAGCCCGAGGAGCAGACGTGCCCGTCCCCCCGATCCGCATCGCGGTCGCGATCGCGAGCTACAAGCGACCCGATGACCTCGAGGCCCTGCTGGCCTCCATCGAATCGCTCGACGGCGACCATGACCTGCGTGTGATCGTGGTCGACAACGACGCGCGCGGCACGGCCGAACGTGTCGCGCGCGCGAGTGCGCTGAACGTCGACTACGTCGTCGAAGAGAAACCGGGGATCGCGGCTGCGCGCAACGCGAGCTTGGATCGTCTTCCGCCGGATGCCACCCACGTCGTGTTCGTCGACGACGACGAGGTCGTCCCCACGGGCTGGATGGACGCGTTGCTCGATGTCGCGGACCGCTACGACGCGGAGATCGTCTGCGGTCCTGTACGCACGATCTTCCCCCCGGATGCTCCGCGATGGATCGAGCGCGGCGGATACATCCAGCGATCGCCGGAGGCCGAGGGGCCGACCTCGCGCACGCCGGCCACGAACAACACCCTCCTTTCCCTCGTGGCCTACGAGCGTGCGGGATCGCCGCGCTTCGACGAGAGCTTCTCCGCCACGGGAGGAAGCGACACCGACTTCTTCACCCGGCTCATCGCCGCGTCCGGCGCGAAGGTCGCCTGGGCGCCGTCGGCCGAAGTGACGGAGCTCGCTCCGCCCGATCGCCTGCGATTCCGGTGGATCATGCGCCGTTACATCCGCATCAACAACGTCTCCGGCCGACTGATGCTGCGTTCGACACCGCCGTGGAAGCTCGCGGTGCGTGCCGTCGGCCACATCGCGATGGGAACGGCGAAGACGGCCGTCGCGCTCGTGACGGGGAAGGGGCTCCGCCTCCGCGACACCGCTCAAATCACGCGCGGGCTCGGCTGGATCGGCGCGGTGAGCGGACGACACGTGCAGGAGTACCAGCGACCGACGTCCTGACGTCGGTCTCCTCCACGGTCGTCAGCGCTTGCGGACCAGCGATTTGACCGTGCGCAGGCGCCGGCGGTTGGCGGGGATGAGCAGGTTGATGGATGCCACCCAGGCCACCGCCACGGTGACGCCGATGAGCAGCGCGACGGGTCCGGAGAAGACGACGGTGCTCACGTAGCCGGACGCGGCCACGGGAACCCCGGTGACGACGACGGTCAGCAGTCCTGATCGCGTGAGCGGCCAGGCGGGCAGTCCCGATGTCCGGCCCGCCCACCACATCTGGATGATCCAGAACAGGAAGTATCCGACGGAGCCGCCGATGCCGACGCCGATGGGTCCCCACGGAGCGCCCACGAGGATCGAGATGACCACGATCGGCTGCGTGACCAGATAGATCTTCAGCTGCTTGCCGGTGAGTCCGAGCGACACGAAGATCCAGTAGGGGACCTGGCCGAGCGCGCGGAACACACCGACCAGCGCGAGGGCCTGCAGGATGGGCGCGACGGCCAACCAGCGCTCACCCAGGACCAGGAGCACGATCGGTTCCGCGAAGCCGACGAGAGCGGCGTAGAAGACGGTCGCGAGCGTGACGGTGAAGTGCTGGCCCGTGCGGATGTATTCGATGAATCGGACTCGGTCGTCCTGTATCCGCGACAGGACCGGAACCGCCACTCGGGACAGGGGAGCGGTGAGCTGATTGAGCGGCAGCACGACGAGCTGGAAAGCGCGGCTGTACAGGCCGACCACGTTCGATCCGAACAGGACGCCGAGGGCGACCGTGTCGATGTTCTTTGCGGCGTACGCGATGCCCTGGGTTCCCGCGAGCGCGCCGCCGAAACGGAGGAAGCGGCGGATCGAGGTCCTCCGGGACGGGAGGGACGGATGCCAACGAGCCAGCATCATGTCCAGGACCAGCGCCAGCACCGCCACTGTCAGAGCCTGCGCGACGAGAGCCCAGTACCCGAACCCGTTCACCGCCAGCACGATGGCCAGGGCGAGCGCGATCGCCTGGGGGAGCGCTTCGGTGACGCCCAGCGTCATGAACCGCATATCGCGATTGATCTGCGCTTTGTACTGCGCCGCGACGCCGTTCAACAGGAACGTGACGGACAACATCTGGGTGATGGCGACGAGCGCCGGCTCATCGTAGACGAGGGCGATGCCCCACGAGCTCGCGAAGACCACGCCGGCGAGGACGAGCCCGATGGCGCTGTTGAGCCAGAAGAGATTGCTCTTCTCCGACGGGGAGAGCGTCTTCGCCTGGACGGCTGCCATGGACAGGCCCATGTCTCGAAGGAGCTCGCCGAGCCCGATCACGGCGGTGACCATGGCCAGGTAACCGTAGTCGCGGGGGTCGAGAAGACGCGCGAGGACGACGATGGAGATGGCCAGCAGCCCCAGCCGGACCCCCTGCCACAGGAGCGTGGCGCCGGCGCCCCCGAGAGCGCGACGGCCGAGACCGGAGCTCAAGAGGCGATCGCCAGGGCGCGGCGGGCCACGTCCCGGATGCGGGCGCGAGCGGCACTCACCCGGGTGACGACCTCAGCGGTGCGCTCGGCCTGAGCAGCGAGGTCGCGGAGGATCTCATCCGCCGTGCGGTCCGCGGAGGCAACGGTCATCCCGTGGTACCCGATGGCGTCGAAGTGGCGCCCCACCTTCGTGTCCGGCTCGGCGATCAGGTTGACGGGCACCGCGCCTTCGGCTGCCGCGACAATCAGGACGTGCAGACGGTCGCTGAGGGCGACGGCGGTTTCGAGGTAGATGTCGCGAAGACGGTCCTCCTGCGCGCGGTGACCGGCCACGACCTCCCAATCGACGAGATCCCCACCGAGCTGCGCGTGGAGCTGCTTGCTCCGGGCGGAATCTCGCGCAACCTGGGTGATCACGGTGATCGTGAGGCTTTCTCGTGACGCGAATTCGCGGATGGCCGCGATCGTCTCAGCGGAGAGCGGCTCGCGATCGCCCCGATAGGACACCACGAGACGGCGTCGAGGTTCGCTCCCGGAATCGGCACCCGGGAGGAACCCCCAGTCGGGCATGACCTCCCCGAGACCGAAGTGCTCCCGGGAGTCCACGTCGCGCCACGCCACCATCGAAGACAGACGGTACAGGCGCCGGAACCGCTCGATCACCGCGGGGTTGGGCTTTCGCTGACCGATACCCAGGCGGAGGGCGCGTCCGCCCCGCGCCCGGACGGCGAGGATCAGCGGGGCGAGGCGCCGCTGCCCCTTGTAGATGCCCTCTTCGAGCAGGAGCTCGCCAGGCTTGTCGACCCACCACGTGTCGCGCCGCAGCACGGACCGGTAGGCGGACCGCCGCCACTCGTCGACGTCACGGTAGACGACGTCGGTGTCCCGCAGATCGAGGGCCGCGAGGAAGTCCGCGCTCGCGTCCCCGAGCAGAATGTGGAGCTCGCCCGCACGGGAGAGCTCGTCGAAGAAGGCGCGCCGGAGGATGACGTCTCCGATGTTGTCTTCCTGGCCGGTACCTCGCACATAGATGCGGCGCATTCACTTGCCTTTGCTCTGGAGGGTCTGTTTGGCCGTCGCGCCGATCGCGTACACGATCGCGGCGGGACCGGGACGCCCGAAACGGATGCCGGCGGAGGCGGTGCGGACCATCGAGCCGATGGATCCGTTGCGCCGGGCGAAGCCGAGGGACTGGGTGAGGATGAAGTCGCCCAGCAGTCGTGGCTGGTCGGAGAGGAAGCGACGAGCCCAGGCGATCGAGCCCTCCGGAGCGATCCTCTTCGACACGGATCCCTCGGTCGCGTAGTAGCTCGCGAGAGGCTCCCACGACTGGAGGACCGTGAGGTCGGGGTGGGCGGCGGCCACCGAGGTCAGCCACGACACGTCCTGATGGAACTTGAGATTCTCATCGAAGGGGACGGCGAGGGCGAGTTCTCGGGGGAAGACCAGGGTGGAGGCCTGGACGAAGCCATGTCCGCTTCGCGGCGACCGCTTCGCGAACATGTACGCGCGCAGATCTTCGCCGGGGCGGATGGGGAAGGCCGGCTGGACGAGCTCGGCGCCGTTCGCTCGCTTCATGCGAACGCGGGACGTCGCGATCCAGGGGCCGGGGGTCTGTGCGGCGAGGCGGGTCAGGACGTCGACCTTCGTCGGCATCCATTCGTCGTCGTCATCGAGAAGACCGATCAGGTCTCCGGAGGCTTCCCGGATTCCACTCTGGCGCCCGGCATTGCCGCCGGCGCCGGGACCGACGCGGATCACGCGCACGCGATCATCCTCGGGGAGGGTGAGTTCGTCCGTGGTGTCGGCCGCCACGATGATCTCGTGCACCGGCGTCGTCTGCTCAAGTGCACTTCGGACGGCCCGCGCGAGCTCCGGGCGACCGATCGTCGGAATGACGACGGACAGTTTCACGGGATTCTTCTCTCTGTCGTACGACGGCGGGCGCGCACTCGGGGCGTGCGTGAGGCGGTCACGCCGATCGCGACTTCCCCTGCGCGGAGAGTGCTTTGCGTCGCGGAGGCTCGAAGGTGGGGGACTGCTCGCCCGAGAGGAATGCGGGGTCGGCTTTCTCCTGCATCTGCATGACCGTCGCGAGACCGATGGAGATCCACAGCAGGAAGCTCACCGGGCTCTCCTGGAGCGTGGGGAGCACGATCTGAGAGACGAGGGTCGCGCTTAGCGCGGCCGCGGGGAGGAATCCGACGAGGCTTCGGGACCGTACCGCGCGGCTGACGAGGAGTCCGAGCAGGATGAGGAAGATCGCCAGGACGAGTGGCCCCGCCTCGAGCGCGAGAAGGAGCCAATAACTCTCGACGTGATAGTTCGTCTCGAATTGCAACGCGCGGGGCCCGACGACCCCCAGCCCCATCCCGAGCGGATGGACGAGAAGTTGCGCGAGACCCTCCTGCAGGCTGGCTGCGTGCCCGCCGAAAGATGTGTCCGTCTCTTCTTCGAGCGCACCGCCGATGTACAGCGTCGCGGCGGCGACGGTCACGACGCCGGCGATCAGCAGAAAGCCGACGGAGAGGATCTGCGAGGACTTGCGCATCGCGCGAGCCAGCAGCACGGCGCCGAGGATACCTGCGCCGAACAGTCCGCTTCGAGACTCGGTCAGGACGATCGCGGCGGCCGGCAGAACCGTCAGGAGAAGACGGCGGGAGGTGCGCAATCCCGGAGCGCACCACACGACGGCGATCGAGATCAGCATGGCCGCGGCGAGTTCGTTCGGGGCGACGTACGGGCTGAAGGCTCGCGGCGTGAGGCTGCCCGACGAGAAGAGCGAGGTGGGGAATCGCTGCCCCGCGGGCACAGGCAGGCGGCCGATGTCCAGTAGCCACTGGATCCCCTGCGTCCATGTGGCGACGGCGAGTGCCGCGCTGACCTGCGCGGTCACGATGATCGTCGTCAGCAGCCGCCGCACGTGATGGGCCTCGACGAACGCGGGGACGAGGACGAGGAGCAGGAGCGGCTCGTAATCGTTGCGCCACCCGTAGAGAGCCTGCTCGAGTGACGGGGTGAAGGTCGCGCTCACGAGAGGGAGGAGCGCCATCAGAGCGACGAGGACCGCGATGCTCGTCGGCGCGCGGTTGAAGCGTCTGTTCACCAGCGCCGCAAGAAGGAGAAGGCCGATGATCGCGTCTTTGGCGACGCCGTAGGCGGTTCCCACGACCCCCGGAGCGACCTGCGAGACGAGAGCATTGAAAGGGAGCAGGACGATGAGCGCGTAGATGCCGGCCAGGGGGAAACGCAGGACCAGGATCACCCCGGCGATTCCCAGGATTCCGATGAGGACGGGAATCGGGCCGAGGAAGAGGACGAGCGCGACGAGCACCACTGCTGCCGCGGCAGACGTGATAATCGAACGAGTCACCGTGGTGCCTTCCCCGGGGCATCAGCCAGACCCCTGTGCATCGTGCTCCACCCAGGATATGCGCTGGACCGGTCCATTCCCGCATTCTCCGATACCATCGTCCAAGGCACGGGCGCCTGTCCAGACAATCGTTCAGAGGTGTGTGTGCGAGAAGAACAGGCCGATGGGGGGTCGAACCTCATTCCTTTCCCAATGCCGCGGCATTGTGCGGTCCAGCTGACCAATGCAGACGTCGACGTGTCGACGCGTCGGATCGGGGCGTCATGCGCGTAATGCTCTGCCATCCCTCCGCCGAGCTCTACGGAAGCGATCGCATGGCTCTCGAAGCCGTCGTCGGCCTCCGCGATCGCGGTGCGGAGGTCACCGTGGTCCTCCCGGTGGACGGGCCGCTCCGTTCCGAGATGCAGGCGGCGGGCGCCGACGTGCTGGTGCGGGACGTCCCCGTACTCCGCAAGTCGGCCTTGCGGCCCGCCGGGTTCGCGCGATTGGTCTTCGATCTTCTCCGTCGCGGTCCGCGCATGGCGCGAGTCATCCGCAGGGTTCGTCCCGACCTCGTCTACGTCAACACGATCGTTCAACCGTGGTGGGCTCTCGCTGCTCGCGTGCTCGGCAAGCGCGTGGTTTTCCACGTGCGCGAAGCCGAGGTGGATCCGCCGCCCCTCGTCCGACGGGCGCTCCTGCTGCCGCTCCGCCTCGGGCACTCGGTGGTCGCGAACAGTCAGTTCACGGCGCGCCAGATCTTCCTCGACTGCCCCTCGGTCCGCAGCCGGACCAGCGTGATCTACAACGGAAAAGACTGGTCCGCCTACGCGGTTCCCCATGAACCCGCGTCGGATGGTGCCTTTCGTATCCTCTACCTCGGACGGCTCAGCCCACGCAAGGGGACGGATGTCGCGGTGCGGGCCGTCGCGCAGATGCGCGAAGCCGGGACGGACGCGCGACTGACCCTCGCCGGGGCCGTGTTCCCGGGGTACGAGTGGTTCGAAGCCGAGCTCCGTGACCTCTGTCATGAGCTCTCCCTCGGTGCGGACGAGGTCTCCTTCACCGGATTCGTCGCAGACACCCCGTCGCTCTTCTCGACGGCCGATGCCTTGGTCGTCCCGTCGCGGGCGGAGCCGTTCGGAACGGTTGCCGCCGAGGGCTTGGCCGCCGGAGTGCCCGTCGTCGTCTCGGACGTCCAGGGACTGGTCGAGATCGTCGGGGACGGACGCGAGGGCCTCGTCGTGCCCGCCGACGACTCGGAGGCGCTCGCAGCCAAGCTGGAGATGTTGCGGACGGACGAATCCCTGCGCGAACGGCTCGTCGAGCAAGGGCGACGCAGCGTCTCCGAACGGTTCTCCCGCGAACAGTATCGCGCGCAGGTCGCCGCGGAGATCTTCCGCGTCGCGGGACGCGAAAAGTGAAGGAGTCGACGAGCGTGTCTTTGACGACCGTGATCCTGGTGACCTATAACTCGGCCGACGACCTCGAGGAGTGCCTGCGCACGCTGGGATCGCCGGCGGGGATTGAAGTCGTCGTGGTCGACAACCGATCGTCCGACGATTCGGTCGCGATCGCTCGGCGCCTCGAGAAGGACGGTCTGGTGACCCGTCTCATCGAGAGCGAGACCAACGATGGATTCGCGCGTGCGGTGAATCGCGGAATCGCGACGGCCGCGCAGGGTGGGATCTTCCTTCTCAATCCCGACGCGAGGATCTCGGGGAGTGATCTGGCGCGCCTCGTCGACGCCGCTCAGAATGACCCGACCATCGGCATCATCGCCCCGCTCGTCGACAGTGGGCCGCACGTTCCGACCCTCGCGGCTGGGAAGCAGCCCCGGCTGTGGCCCCTCTTCACGCACTTCACGGGATTGGCGCGCGCTTTTCCTCGCATCGAATTCCTGCGTGGACGCCACCTCTACCGTCGGCACCACTCCTATACCCAGGACGTGGAATGGGTCTCCGGGTGCGCGCTTTATCTGACACCGCAGGCGCGAGAGAGCGTCGGATTCCTCTCCGAGCGATGGTTCATGTACGGGGAGGATATCGAGCTGGCGGACAGGGTCCTCCGGCACGGTTATCGGGTGGTGCTGGACGCGGACGTCATCGCAACCCATGAGATCGCGGCATCCGTCAATGCAGCCGGCTCATCGGTTTCGACCCTCTGGGCGGAGAACACGTTCGACTTCTACGTCTGGCGCTTCTCCGCGGGACCGGCACGACGGTTCCTCTGGCGGGTGATCTTCTCGGCCGGATTGGGCTCTCGAGCATTGCTGCTCGAGGTGAAAGCCCGGCGAACGGGCGAGAAGGGTTCGGCGATGAGAGCGAGGGCGGCGAGATTCCGTCGGTTCGCGGGTGCGGTGTGGTCGACGAGTCCGGCGCGCTGAGCGCCCGCATCTCTCGACGGGCGGTCTTCGCGCTCGCGGGAGCAGCGGCCTTCTCCGTGGCCCTCGCGTCGTGCGCTCCGGATCCCGATGACGGCGCCCCCGATTACGCGCCAGAACTGAACCGGCTGCTGAGCTCGACGGACCGAGGTGGTCGTGTGGAACTCCCGGCCGGTACGAAGGTGATCCGGTCCACGGTCCGGCTGCGTCCCGGCGTCGAGCTCGCTGGGCACGCCGACGGCTCGACGCTCAAGCTGGCAGACCGAACGGACGCCCCCTTCGTCCTGGCCAACGCGGTGGACGACATCAAGGTGACGGGCGTCACCTTCGATGGAGGAGTCCAATCGACGCAGGGTGTCTCGCTTCAGGTGGACAGCTGCTCGGGTGTGACCATCAGCGGGTGCACTTTCGTGCGGATGAAACACGCGATCCGGGTGTACGCCGAGTCGGGCCGGGCGGCCTCCGACATCGTCATCGACTCCAACTCGTTCGACGACATCGTCGACTTCGCGATCCGGATCGAGTCCGGGGCTCGGAAGGTCAAGATCACGTCGAACACGGTCGACAAAGTCTCCAAAGGTGGGGCTCCTTCGCCGTCCGCGATCTACATCCGCGGTCAGGGCGTCGTCGTGCAGGGGAACACGGTGAAGAGCTCCTACGACACCGGAGTGATGGTGTCCGGTGAGGATGCGAAAGACGTCACGATCGAGAAGAACATTCTGTCGACGAACATGGTGGGGATCTATTTCGGCAGCGGCGCACGCACGGGCACCGTCACCGGCAACACGATCACCTCCAAGACCGACTTCGGCATCCACCTGCACGATCGACGCGGCGGAGTCGTCGATGTCGAGGTGACCGAGAACGTCATCGGACCGACGGGGAAGACCGGGGTGGAGATCGAGGGGGTCCAGCGGGTATCCCTGCGCGACAACAAGATCTCCGACGTCGCCCAGCGACAGGGGAGCCCCGACTACTGGCGCTGCGGTGTCGCGATCAGCAAACTGCAGAGTCACGCTGCGCAGTCGGTGATCGTCGAGGGGAACTCCATCTCGGGTGAGCCTGCTCAGATGGTCTACGGCATCCTGGTGACCGACAACACGGAGAACATCATCGTTCAGGACAATCAGGTCGAGGGTGCACGAGCATCGTCGTACCAGGTCGAGTCGGGCGACGGTGGGCCTTATCTCGTCGAGCGAGCCGATGGCTCCATCGTCGCCCGCAAGGGTGTCACCCGGCGATGGTGAAGGGGCGTCCCCACGCGACGCTCCGACCGTCGGGACCCGCCACACTCATTCTGAATCTGTATTCGCCGGCGGCGGCGACCGCCCCACCGGTCACCTTCCCGTCCCACACGATGTCCCGCGGTCCGGAGAGGTAGGCCCGGGAGTCGGTGATGGTCCGGACGAGCTTTCCGCTCTTCGTGTAGATCTGCACGGTGATCGTGGTGCGGTCGCCGGTGATCAGGCGCAGGGAGACCGGGCTCCCGGGCTTCGTCGTCGCAGGGTTCACCCGGTTCGATGACACGAGGAACTTGGGTGTCGACGAAACCGTGACCTCCGCGGCCAAGTTCGCGTCCACGGGAACGGCCTGCAGCGCCCCGCGGTCGTAGAGGTACGCCGTGGTGTTCGCCACGGGGACGCGTGTCGTCGAGAAGTCCGGCCGGTAGAGCGCTTGCGTCACGAGATTTCGCCCGTAGAAGACGACGCCGCGCGTGCTGGTGCCGTAGTGCGCGCTCAGGTCGTCGAAGATGATGCGACCGCGGGTCTTCGACGTGGTCGATTTGAACACGTGCACCTCGGTGATCGTGATCGGATAGTCCACCTTCTTGTCGACGTTGGCCCCGTAGCTCTTCCAACTGGGGTTCAATCCGTCGAAGAACAGCGTCTGTCGCGACCACCCCTCGGGTCCCGCGTTGCCCACTTTGCCCTCGAAGACCTCGCCCCGAGCGTCGGTGATCTTCATGTAGATCGAACTGTTGCTGCTGTCGCCGTAAGCCCAGACGGACACCGCGCTGGGTCGGCCCTCGACGGGCACGTTCATCGCGAGGGAGGTGCCCTCCGCGGTGGCGGCGTCGTAGTTGTAGTCGAGGGCGAGAGCGCCGGACCCCCCGATTCGAGACGTCACCGCAGAGACCTTCGAGGTGGCGCCTGCGCCGAGCGAAGTCGTCTTGACGTCGGTGGTCCGGGCGAGGTCGCTGAGCAGGGTGGTCGCGCCTGCGCTCGGCGAGGCGGTGCCCGCCGCGACGGAACCGGCCATGGCCGCACCTGTCCGGGCGAGCGCCGAATAGGCGGGCTTCTTGCGGCCGGACTGCTCGATCAGCCCGTAGTTGTCGAGTCTGCTGGCGCTCCCGCCGAGCTCGACGAGATTGAACCACGCGTAGGCGGCGACGCCGTGCGCTGCCGCGTCGATCATCGATCGACTCAGGTAGGCGGCCTGATCCGCCTCGCTGACTCCGGCACCTGAGCCGCAACTTGTGCACGTCGACCACCCCGTCTCGGTGATCCACAATGATCGGCCGGGCGCGTTCCGGGCGATCCACGACTGTGCAGCGGAGATCCAACTGTCCACGGTGCTCGGCTCAGGAGCGCCCTGCACGTACGTGTGGATCGCCAGCCCATCGAACGAGTCGAGTGCCCCCGCGTTCTTCAGACCGTTCAGGTACTGCTCGGAGTAGCCCGCGAGCCCGCCGGTCAGGATGACGGCATCCGGCTGCACCGTCTTTATCGCCGCGTACGTCGCCTTCAGCAGACGCGCGTATGCGGATGCGTCCGGAGAGGGCTTCCAGTACTGCTCGATGTTCGGTTCGTTCCAGATCTCCCAGACCTTCACGCGGTCCTTGTACCGCTCGACGGTGGCGACGGCGTAGTTCACGTAGTCCGCGTAATCCGCGGGGGGATAGTACCGGGCGGACGAGCTCGAGGTGCCGCTCGGGGCGCTCGTCGCCCAGTCTGCGGTGTAGACGAGTTTGCCGATGATGTCGATGTTGCGCGCCCGCGCGACCGAGACGGCCTGGTCGAACTTCGGCCAGTCGAAGAAGCCCTTGCGCGGCTCCACCCGGTTCCATTCGAACTCCTCGCGTGCGTAATGCACGTAGGCGTCCTCCATGGCGGCCGCGTCCGCGTCGGCCTTGGACAGACTCTCGTAGGTGGTGAGTGCCGAATTGACCGCGGCGACGGAGCCGGCGGTCGCCGACGCCGCGCGCTGTGCTGCGCCCAGGAGGTACGGGGTGGCGACGGTGAGCTGGCCGGACAGTCTCCCATCGGGGGTGGAGTCGTACTCGAGGATCGCCCGCACCACGCCGGCGAGGGGTGTCCCGCCGTCGGACTTCCCGTCCCACCCCGTGGAGACGATGCCCGCCGCTTTCGCTGTGCCCGAGAACGTGCGGGTGTTCCCGGCCGGATCGATCAACCGGAGGCGGTAGTCCCCGGTGCCGCCGGCGGTGAAACTGATATCGGCCGACCCGGTCCCGGGGATGATCGAGCCGGAACCGGTACGGGGAGCGGTCCAGCCGCTGTCGTCGACCCGGAGGTTGTCCACGCGGACGGAACCGGTCGCAGGCTGCGTTCCGTTGCGAACGACCACGAGTCGGAACAGCGCGATGGGTGCGTCGATGATGCCGTCGAGGTTTCCCCCTGTGTTCGCCGAAGGGGCCTTCGAGAGGTCGACGGTCGTCGTCGCCCAATCCCGATTACTGATGTTCCCGACGCGGTAATAGAGGACTTCCCCCGTGGCGTCTCGCACGCGGAGATAGAGCGTGTTGAAGGAACCGTCGCCCTTCACGTCCAACATGAGAGCGCGGAGGCCGGTCGTCCCGATGTCCTGAGGGGTGGCTGCGCGACCGATCTCGAACGTGCCCCCTGCGAAGTCGTAGTCCATCTTCAGCGACCGACCACCCTCGGTCGCGTCGGTGGACGAGGAGATCGAACCCCGCCCGGACACCATCGTCCACTCGTCTGCGGAAGAGAACCCGTCGGCGGCGACCAGCCCGGGGGCTCCCTGTGCCGTGAGCTCCGACTGCACGGGCGCCGTCGACTCCGGTGAGGGCGAGGGGGACTCGGTAGGGGTAGGGGTAGGAGTGGGAGTCTGGGTAGCGGTGGCGGTCGCCCCGGAGCCTGGCCCGGCGGAGGGCAGAGGCTGGGGCGCCGGCATCGGTGTCGCCGGAGCCTCCGCCGTGCCCGATGGTGCCGGGGTGGGGGACGAGGCCGCCGCCGTCAACGCGGGTCGAAGGTCCACCGGCGCCTGCGCCGAGGCGGACAGGTGAGGAGTGGTCAGAGTAAGGAGCGCGACAGCGGCGAGGCCGATGATGGTCTTCATCCGGGGGTGTCCAATCGTCTGCGACCACACGGGGTGGCTGTTCGAAAGGGGCCGACGACTCGACCGACCACCGCCCCGTCTCGGACATCGACTCGCACACCGCGCAGGAACGGCACGAGTCGAGACGAGCTCGAAGATGCAGATGATTCGTCGTCACGCCTGTGCTCGACTCGAAACGAGCCTCCAGCAGACGACGTCCCCCTCGGCCAGTCTGGTCTGCGGACCGCCTCCAGAACAAGCCGATCCGTCGAAGACCGGTAGTACGCGAGCAGGTTCGTCCGTCGAGTCGGAGCGACAGCCCCTTTCGGAGGGCGGCGCCGGAAGCCACAATGAACCCCACCCCGTCGGCATCCCGCCGACACCGATCCTCGAGGGAGATGCGCATGAGCGGCGTGGACGACATCATCAACAAGGGCAAGAAGCTCCTCGAAGAAAACCGCGACAAGATCGAAGAGGCGCTCAAGAGCGAGAAGGCCGAAGAAGTCAGCGACAACATCCTCGACGGTGCGGCCGACGCCATCAAGAAGGTCGTTCCGACCGAGCAGCACGGCAAGGTCGACGAGGTTCGCCAAAACGTGGACAAGCACATCGGCAACGTCTGATCGTCTGCCCTGCACCGGCGCCGTCCCCGCGAATCGGGGGCGGCGCCGCGGCGGTCGGGCGCGGCATCCTGAGCATCCGCCGAGCGCGACACGCCCGGGTTTGCGACACGTGCCGGGGGTCCGTAGACTAGACCAGTTCCACACTCCGGCGTGCGCTCGGCGCGCGCCAGGATCACTGTCTCGGCAGTGCACAGGCGGCGCGGAAGCGCAGGGTCCTGGGCCGCGGGCAGCAGAACACCACACCGAACCCCTCATCCTTCACGGGATGCGCACGCGTGCGTGCGCGGGGCGGGCCGGATGCCGCGACGTGGCATGCGGTTTGACAGCTGAACAGCGGTGCAGCATCTCTCGCGAAAGCGAGGGGAAGTGCCAGGGTGCGTCAGCACCACCGTGCGTCCAATGCCCCAGGTCGGGTAAGACGCTGAAAGAGAGAGAGCAGACAATGGCGGGACAGAAGATCCGCATTCGCCTGAAGTCGTACGACCACGCCGGGCTCGACTCGTCGGCGCGCAAGATCGTCGACACCGTGACCCGTGCCGGCGCCACCGTGGTGGGCCCGGTTCCCCTTCCGACCGAGAAGAACGTCGTGTGCGTCATCCGGTCGCCCCACAAGTACAAGGACAGCCGCGAGCACTTCGAGATGCGCACCCACAAGCGCCTCATCGACATCATCGACCCGACGCCCAAGGCCGTCGACTCGCTGATGCGTCTCGACCTCCCGGCCGATG
>Ga0065721_10004591_pt1 | contig 36225 bp, 34 predicted proteins | sample Mesricmetagenome_FD_59108 | JGI IMG/M metagenome (GOLD analysis project Ga0065721, IMG submission 59108) | Mesophilic microbial community from rice straw/compost enrichment Sample: eDNA_1 v2 (version 2) | ecosystem: Engineered > Solid waste > Grass > Composting > Bioreactor | place: USA: Davis... | reverse complement strand
CAATTTTGGGGAATTCGTCGTATCTTATAGCTGTTAGCCCGGACCAATTTCCCATTGATTATAATTCTCAGTGATTGATTCATGTCATGCAGGCCTGAAACCTTCTATCCTTAGGTGTTATCGTCTGATTGATGGCGCTTGTATTTTCCGTTAGCCTGAACGTGCCTGTGAAAAGCAATACCGTACGTACTGTATTCATTTACGGCCACATTAAACGAAGGAGGACTTATGAGACAACATCAATCACCTTACGTGAACAAGCGCAAGAAGACAATCGAGTTCTATATTCATTGCAGTTGCGCCAACCACATCAGTCTGGCCGGAACATTCAATAACTGGGCACACAACGAACTGCAGCTGAAGCCGGCCAGGGATGGCATGTGGAAGATTGAGATTCCTATGTTGCCGCATGGGACCTATCATTACAAATTTTTTATCGATGATCGCATGTGGGCGGAAGACATCGAAAATCCTATTCGCGAGCCGGATGGTGTTGCAGGATGGAACAGCGTATTAACAGTGTAACATAAAAAGTTTTTAAGCAAAAAGAGGCTGTTGCAATAATAACAGCCTCTTTTTATTGGATAATCTTTTAAACAATGCACAGCTTTTGAATAATATCGCCCTGTTGTAGGCCCTGAATCCCCCCGCTGCTGAATGAGGGCAAAAAAGAACTGCTTTATTATGCATTGTTGTATAACTTGAATACAGGCTCCCGAATAGCCATCGCTTTGTCTGAACAGATGAATGCGAGCAGTTCGGCAATCTGTTCCGGTTTCACCCAGTTGTCGAAGTTGGCGTCGGGCATGGCTGCGCGGTTGGGTGGCGTATCGATGGTGCTGGGCACTACCACAGAAGTAACCACGTTCTTCCCTTTTGCTGCTGCATTCAGCATATCGGCCAGTTGAAACAACAACGATTTACTGAGACCGTACGCCATTTTTATTTTTCCGTCTTTGGGCTCCAATGCAGCACGTGCGCCCACGAAGACGAGTCGCCCGTAGCCGTTTTCCAACATATGCTGAAAAAGCGGGCGCGCCAGGTAATAGGCAGTTTCGAAGTTCAGCGACAGCATAGCGCGCAAGGCTGCGCCGTCTGTAGCATTGATATCGCCCATGGCAAATCCGCCCGCAAGTAACAAGGCGGCATCTATTTTACCATGCGATGCAATGGCTTTTTTTGCAAATGCCTCGCTTTCGGCTTCATTTGCCAGGTCCACAGCATGCAGTTCAACATTGGCGCTATTAAAATCAAATGTTGTTTTTTCACGGTTACGCACAACCGCAATCACCTTATGATTTTCTTCCAGTAATTTTTTGATCACTGCCGGAGCCAATTGTCCTCCGGCGCCGGTAACAATAATTGTTCTTGACATATACTGCTATTAAAACGTAAAAGTAAGCATGGAACAGCATTGGAACACATACAATTTATAAGTGTCCCAGGAAAGGGTTCTCCTGTTAAACCCCGCAGGATTGCTTTTACCCATCACCTATAAACGGCAGCTTTAATCGAAAAAAGGGGTTGAAGTCGCAACCCGCCACGGGAATTGTCCTGTTTACACCCCTTCACTTCGTTAATTTCATTTGATCTTTGTGTTGTCAACGATGCAATTGCAGCGCCCCCTGGAAAACCTCAAAAACAACATACAAATCTCAACAAATTAAAGATTGGTATTTATTAATTACTTATTCTTAAATACAAAAACCTGAAATATGCAAAAGATCACACCATTCTTATGGTTCGACAACAATGCTGAAGAAGCAGCCAATTTTTATACATCCATATTCAAAAACTCAAAAATCCTCAACATTGCCCGTTATGCCGAAGGTGGTCCCGGACCGGCGGGCTCCGTTATGACGGTGAACTTCCAGATAGAAGGGCAGGAGTTTGTTGCACTGAATGGCGGCCCTGTGTTTCAGTTCAATGAATCGATTTCTTTCGTCATTAACTGCAACAGTCAACAGGAAGTGGATGAGTACTGGTCCAAACTCACAGCCAATGGAGGACAAGAATCACAATGCGGCTGGCTGAAAGACAAATTCGGCGTGTCGTGGCAGGTGGTGCCGAAAAGACTGGAAGAACTCATGACAGACAAAAAGCCGCATAAAGTGCAGAAGGTAACGGAAGCCATGATGAAGATGAAAAAGATCGATATCGCAAAGCTGGAAGAAGCCTATGAACTGGCTTAACCCAGGGTGGGGCGCATAACTGCGGCAATATGATGGTGAAGGTAGCAATTGCTGTGGTTATAGCGCCTCTGCCCGTTGCCTGAATTCATCCACATAGGCATTGACACTTGCAGTGAGCCTTTTGGCAAGATGATTAATGTCTGGCAGCGACCTGTATTTCTCTATCAGTCCTTTGGCAAGATGCTCCAGTTGCATCCTGAGCGAGAACAGATATTTTCCGCACAGCTGCTGAAATACATTATCGTCCCTGCTGCGGTCGAGCGCTTTGGAAGCATCTTCAAACTGATCAAACAGGTGCTCTGCCACCCGGTAGGCCTGTTCATTGAATTCGAGTTCTACCCGCACACTACCTTTTTCCATAATGGCTCATTTACTTAACGGAAATTATTGTTGCTGTAATTTAAGATTTTATGGGGAGATTAGGTGGAGGAGATGAGCTGGCGTGGGATGGGATGGCTGATGGATGTACTAATACATTTTATAAACAAGACAATTTTTGCAGATAAACATTTTTTTCATCAGTTGTTGGTGCCATTTGTAAGGCCACACTGAAATGCTCCTTGGCTTTCACATTATCAATGCCCGAATATAGCTCGCCCAGCAGCGAAAAATAAAAACGATTATTTTTCAAATTGAGTTTTTCCGCTTCCTGGATGGCTTGTTGTTTACCGTACACTTTGGCCAGTGCAATGGTGCGGTTCAATGCTGCTATAGGCGTATACCGCACTTGCAGCAGGCGGTTATACAACTGCAGGACATTGTCCCATTTTTCCTTTGTATCTGCTTTTTGGGTATGCCAGTAGGCAATGCCAAAAGGCCCATTGGTAACCACATTGTTGTGCCATACCACGCGGGCATCTTCAAAATACAATCCTTCTCCCCGCACAAATTTGTTTTGCGCTGCAATTCCGCCAATCCAGTCCATCGTTTGTTTCATCCAGATTTCAATCTGTTCCGGCGAGGCGACTTCCTTGCCGTTCTGGTGCCGGAAAATCAACATGTACTCATCCATAATAGTACGTTTTAAGAAAGTTAATGAATTCAATCATCATGGTTATAACAAACGGGGAAAACGGATTTGGACAGCTATTGAAAAAAAATTGCTGGCGGCTCAACCATCCCCCCAAACCTTTTTATAGCACCCGCCTCCATGCTGCATACAGTGACTTTTTGCACTTTCTCTATACCGCCCAATTATTACCTTCGCCGCTCCAAATTATAACCGATGAAACTGGAAGACATCCTGATCCGCCGCAGCAATAACAAATGTGAATTATGCGAATCCTCCGAACCCCTCCGGCTCTATGAAGTGCCGCCCCAGGACGGACGCTCCGAAGACAACTGCATCATGATCTGCGCAAAATGTTATGCCCAACTGGAAAAGAAGGAAGAACTGGACAGCACACACTGGAATGTGCTCACCACCACCATGTGGAGTGAAGTACCGGGCGTGCAGGTAACCGCCTGGCGCATGCTGAACCGTTTGCGCAATGAAAGCTGGGCAGCCGATAGCCTCGACATGCTCTACCTCGACGATGAAAAACTCGCCTGGGCCAAAGCCACCGGCGATCACGAAAGCGATGGCAGTGTAGACCTTCACAAAGACGTAAACGGCATCATCCTTCAAAACGGCGATACCGTAGTACTCACCAAATCACTGGACGTAAAAGGTTCAACCATCAACGCAAAAATGGGAACGGTCATCAAAAACATCCGGCTGGTGGAAGACAACACAGAACAGATTGAAGGAAAAATAGAAGGCCAGGTAATTGTAATATTAACGAAGTATGTAAGAAAGCAGGGTGGATAATCGTATCACAACATGCCTACCCGAAAACGGCCGCCGCAGCAAGCCGGTAAATATTCACGCCGATAACTAACCTACCGCCGCCTTAAACTAACCCGGCAGCACTTATAAACAAAACGGTGCGTTGTATTGCCTAAAATTTACACTCATGAAGGCAATCACCCTACCGCTTTTGCTTGTAAACTTTTTTCTTATCACTGAACCAACTGTTGCCGGTGAGCGAAAAACAGGTCCACCCAATTTGAGCCTGGTGGACCTGATGCCATCTGATGGTGCCAGCTATCTTTACTATATGAAATGTGCGCCAAAGTCTGCCGGGCAACAAGTAACCGGGCAGTTTACGGCCAGGTTTTATCTCAAAAACAATGAAGGCAAAGAACTTACCCTTACCGACATCACCTTTTATTTTGGGGATGGCGAAGCAAAGTGGAGTAAGAAAATGATGCTAAACCACGAAGATGCAAAAGTTAAAAGCATCAAGATCAAAAAGGACGCAGTTTTTGAATGGCAGAACAAACGCCGGTACAACAAAGAAGATAATTCAGTACTCTTCCTCAACCGGCTTCCTACCAGCGTAACCATTGCACTCACCTTCCAGGGATACGATGAACCGTATAAGATCAACCGGCAAATGAAAGTATATAAAAACCTTACCGGCGAAGATGGTTATCATTTTCCGGCCAGGGAATCAGATCTCGGATTAGGTGAATACTGGAGCCTGCATGGAGGCCATGGCGGTGGTGGACAGTACTACGCCTACGACTTCGGAATTGTAGCGTGGAATTCAAAAACAAAAAGCTGGGACAATAGAATTCCGGGAACAGATGGTTCCAAAAACGAACACTATCTCGCTTATGGCAAACCAATAGTTGCTGCCTCCGACGGCGTAGTGATTGAATTTGCCAATAATGTTGACGAAAATGAAGGCAATAAAGGCGGCGGTTCCGGTGGTGGTAATTATATCAAGATCAATAACGGGAAAGAAACCATGTGCTATTACCACATGCAAAAGAATTCGCTCAATAAAAATTTGCTTTCCAAAGGCGCGAAAGTGAAAAGAGGTGATTTTATCGGTTTGCTGGGCAACTCGGGCAATTCAGGCGCGCCGCATTGCCACATCCACGTAATAGATGATCCGGACGCTGATGGCCAGGGCCCGTTCCTGCCACTCAATTTTACCCATATATACGCCGTTGACCGCAATGTATACAAGAGCCCGAAAAAAAATGACGGCTGGGTAAAAGTTGATGGCATGGGCCTGCCCTTTGTCAGTAACGGACGTATGATGGTATGGCCCAGCAACCTGGGGCCGTGCTGGTACCCCCGCGGGAAAACTGAAGTGGCCAAACATGGTATTTCCAAAAAGAATTACCAGGCAGAAGTGCAAAAAATTTGGGACTGCGGTTACTATCCTGTTTGGGTAGATGCTTACGACGTCAAAGGAAAAACATATTTCAATGTGATATTCCGCCCCAAAAGACAAAACCTGGCTATAGAGGTTCGGCACGACCTTTCATCGGGCCAATTGGAGAGTTTATATAAAGACCTGGTAGATGAAAAAAATTATCGCCTGCTGCAGTTGGAGAGTTATAACGATGATGGCAAATTGCGCTTTGCCGTCATCTTTGTGAAGCGCGATGGGGTACCGGCACCGCAACCCGCCTATCTTGCCCAGTCAGCAGAAAAGCACCAGGAATTATTTGACAAGTATACGGATATGGGATACGTGCCCGTGAATGTATCGGTAACTTCTGTTAAAGGCAAAAAGTATTACAGCGCCTTTTATGAGAAAAGAGATGTGGGGAATTGTAAACTGCGCAGCAGTCTTACCCAACAGGAATACCAGCAGCAATTTGAAGAAATGAGCAACAAGCATTGGGACCAGGTGTATATCAATGCCTACCGGCACAAAGGAAAAACTTACTTCTCTGTAATCTGGTATCAGAACGCAGGATTTGAAAAGTACGCTGCCGTTCGCAAAGCCAGCAGCAGCGGCTATCAAAGCAACTACAACACCTATGCAGGAAATGGTTACAGAACACGCTGTGTTACGGGATATGAAGAAGGAAAGAAACATTACTTCGCCGCTATGTGGACGAAGGATTAATAATAATGCCCTGCCTGGTTACAGTAAAGGCCGTCTCTTCTGTTGAGACGGCCTTTTTCATCTTCAATAATTTTTCCTGCCTTATTGTTTTGCCAATCCTTCAAATGGTTTGTATCCGAATTTTTGTCCGCCCACGGATGCTTCATACATCAATCCACCTTTTTCCTGTGTAAACACCATCACGCCATCACGGTAATTCACATTGGCAGCAGCGCCTGCGGTAACAGCTACTGCAGACGCCTGCGCGGAAAATTCAAAATTGCCTTCCTTGAAGCGGTTCAATGCTTCTTCATTTTCAAAAAAGACTACTTCACGATACGCCTGACCACCAAGTTGCATGCCTACATTCAATTGCTTCAGGTCTGCCTGGCCTACGGGCTTGCCGTCTTCAAACAATATACCATTGCCGGAGGCAGCGCCCACACCTGCACCACCCTTCCCCACATTGGGGAAGATCACATAACCGGCAGCATTGTCAAACAGGTCTTTCATGAGCGAATCCGATTCTATAAACTTTGCTCTTGCTTCTTCCGCCTCTTTGATCAGCTTCTGCGCCTTTTTGTCCTGTGCCCACACGCCAGACGGCATTAAGGCAGTGAATAACAACAAGAATAGTGACACCTGTCCCACTAACATCTTTTTCATAATAATTCTTTTTGTTTTCTTAATGTAGTATCTGATAAATCACATTGTTAGCATACAAAGATTCTGCCAGCATGGTGAGGACAAAAAAGGCGGCATTGCTCCCGAATGCCGCCTGTTAATGATAATTTAAGGTGCGTGATGATTCTCAATAAAAAAGTAATTACAGAAAGTTGACACAGTCTTGCCTTTTAACCGCTGCCCGTCGGTTACATATACTGCGCAAAAAAGGCTCTACAACGCACATATACAACCGAACACAATTCGTATATGGTCATTTAGCCTCCACTTGCGCCTGGGCCTCCGCTGCTTTTTTCATACCTGCTTTTATTTTCTCTCGGTGCATGGCGCCCCATTCACGCAAGGCAGTAAGCACGTCTTTCAATGTTAAGCTGTACTCCGTAAGCTCATACTCTACAATTACCGGTGTACCGGTATAAATTTTTCGCTTGACGAATCCGTTCAGTTCAAGATCTTTCAACTCCGCTGACAACACTTTGGCAGAGATTGGCTTGATCAATCGTTGGAGTTCGTTAAACCGTTTGTTGCCTTCAATCAACGCAACTATGATGCGCAACTTCCATTTGCCGCCAATGACGTACAAGGCATCGCCGATAGCAGCAAGATCTGCTTTACACTGATGCTCAGGGCGATGACCGAAACCTTTCTTTACATCCATCTGCTTGAGTTTTTGAGTTACCCAAAGGTAACCGGTTACCTTTTGTATACTACTAACATTTGGTAAGCGAATGTAGGTAGTTTTGTGCTGAAAAAAACATTTCACGTATGGTAACTACAAAATGGACACTAGACAACACCCACAGTGAACTTGGCTTTAAGATCAGGCACCTGATGATCAGCAATGTATCGGGCTATTTCAAAAACTTCCAGGTGGAAGCAGAAACCCAGGGGGATGATTTTACTACGGCACAGGTTCGCCTGAAGGCGGATATGAACTCCATTTCCACCAACAATGAACAACGCGACGCGCATTTACGGAATGCCGATTTCTTTGAAACAGATAAATATCCCCGGCTGGAATTTGTTTCGACCAGCATTGAAAAGAAAGACGCTTCTCATTTTGTACTGCATGGCAACCTGACCATGAAGGGTGTTACCAAACCGGTTTCCCTGCTGGTAGAGCACAGCGGCGTTACCAAAGACCCCTGGGGTAACTACCGTGCAGGGTTCTCTGTAACGGGCAAGCTCAACCGTAGTGAATGGGGCATCAGCATGAACACGATATTGGAAACCGGCAACCTGGCACTCGGGGAAGAAGTGAAGATCTACAGTGAAATTGAACTGGTAAAAGAAACGGTGCCGGTAGCGGTGTGAGAATGGTAATGTCGGATTAGATGGTTAAATGGTTAGAACGGTTGAGTGGTTTAATTGTTATTATAGATGAAGGGTGGAATTATTATAGCAGGGACCATCCGGCCTTCTAACCATTTATCAGTTCATTGAATAAATTTTTTGTTATGAAAACGCAAAGAAAACTTGCAACAATATACAAGCCGCTGGCGCAACCCGGTTTTCTGGGACGCGGGCATATGGCAACACCTGTGATCCAGGTGCCGTTTGAAGAAAGCGATCCGTTCATCCTGCTGATGGACGATGTACTGAACAAAGAAGATGAAGAACCGGCGGGAGGCCCGCATCCACATGCCGGATTTGAAACTGTTACACTGATACTGGAAGGAATACTGAAAGACGGCAAACATATCATGAAAGCCGGCGATTTTCAGCTGATGACTGCTGGCAAAGGCGTAGTGCATTCAGAAACCATCGACAAGCCCGGACACATGCGCATTTTGCAGTTGTGGTTAAACCTGCCGAAAAAAGACCGAAATGCTACACCACGCGTTCAATACCTTTTTTCAGAACATGTACCGGTGCTGAACGAAAACGGAATGCAGTTGCGCCTGTACAGTGGCAATTTTGCCGGTCTGCATGCTCCTTTGGAGAATCATGTGCCACTGATTGTTGCAGAAATAAAACTGGAACCAGGCGTAACTACTGCACAATTGCTTCCAGGTAATTTCAATGCATTCCTGTATGTACTGGAAGGAAAGGTACAAGCAGGCCACAACGGTAGCACATTGCAGAAAGGCCAGGTAGGTTGGCTGGATGTGTTGGAAGAAGATGACGAATCTGTATTGTCGCTGCAGGCAGGTGACAGTGGAGCACATTTTGTTTTATATGCTGCGCTGCCGCAGAAAGAGCCTATCATTTCGCATGGGCCGTTTATAGCAGACAACCGGGAAGATATTCAACGATTGTACCGTGAATTCAGGCAGGGAAAGATGCCGCATATTCATACGGTGCCGGAAGAGCAGCAGTTGGTGTGGTGATGGCCAATAAGGGGTATTTTAGTCCATGCCCAGATCATCTGTGAATTTTGCTTGCGGGTGAACTTCATGGGGTTCCATACCAGCATGATCAATAATGATTTTTTGGATCTGGTTTTCCATTTCTTCCCTGCTGATGCCTTCACTGCGATTTACTTTGGTGAGGTTGGCCCAGACACAATTGTACAGGTCACCAACAGTGGAAATTTTTTCCGCTTCTTTATTGGAAATGGATATTGAAAAAGTTTTTTCAACTTTTACAATGAGTTCTACCGTATCAAGTCCCATAACAGATAAAGTTAAATGGTTGGACAGACAATAACAATGTCACCATCCAACCATATAACAACGTAGTTCCCCATGCCCTACGGGATAATATCCACAATCGCCCTGTTACTCGTCCGGAAGTTCAGATTTCCGTTAGGAGTAGCAATTGTCCAGTTCAACTCGCTGAACCAGCCTGATTCATCATCACCGCCAAATATTTCATGCCAGCCCCAGTTCATATGGAGATATACCGAAGTGTTACAGGGGTTGGTCCAAATGCGGTAGCCGTCGCATACCCACGTATGTCCACCGGCGTTGGCATCAACGCCACTCAGGATCACCGGGTGATGAATTTGTATGTTGCCTACCACCGTACTCCTGTTATATGCTACATCATTGCTGAAGCGGTAGCCAAACGTATTTTTCATGGCATCATCAATATCTGAATGATAGGCGCCGCTGCCGGTGGGAAAATATTGCATGTAGACGGATATGCCGGCGTCATGCATCAATCGCGCCACTTCCATATTGCCGGAGGCAGCGGGCATGGCTGCCCAGTTATAGGAAGTGGGCCGCTGGTAAAACGCCATTACCTGTGCCATGGCGGTGGCTACGCAGCCGGTAGGACAATAACCGCAAGGTCCCGTCGAGGCAGGCGGACACTGCGTATTGTAAGTGCATCCCTGTCCCCAGGTAACTGGAAGCAATGGACCTACTTCACTATAAGTAGTGGTGCTGCACGGGTCTTCATCCGGCGGTGGCCGCAAATTGATACCGGGAATCACAGGGATTTTCTTTTGTAAACGCTCATCAATCAATGCCCATTGGGCAGCAGCTTGCTGGCTGTTGTTGTACCAGCCTTTGCGAACAATTTCCACTGCTTCTTTCATTTTGTTCATCCAGATTTCCAACCCGCACGACCAGTTGTGTGGCTGCAGTTTGCTGTCGTCGGAAAATGCCAGCACCGGGTTCATGTTGCGGTCCGCTGCAATAATCATAAAGCCGGTATCGGCATAGGAAAACACATAAAAGGCAGGCAATTGTTGCCCATCGCGAATAGTGAATCCGCTCTCAATGGTGCGGTGCTCATCACCCGCCCGGGGGTCAAACATATTCGCATAGGTAATGCGACTGGCAATTTCGGATGCAGTAAGCCATCAACCAACTGCGCTTTGTAATGGGAAATTTGGTTGCTGCGGCTGAGATCCTTCTGGCAACCAACAGAGAAGGACACTACGACGAGCAATGCCGTCATTGCCCGCCATCGGTAAAATTTTCTCATGAGAAAAAGGTTTAAATGATAATGAATGATAACGATGCTGAATATAGGAACAAATGGCAAAGAAAAAAAATCTGACCGCTGTATTGGACCCGGCTATACCTGTCACCTACAGCAACTCGTCTGGTTACTGAAGGCAATGCTTACAATTCCTTCACCAAAGGCAGCGCACCGATTTTCCGGGGACCATAGCTCCATTCACTTTTTATCATAGCTTTGAACATCAAAGTCCTTTACATGAAAGAAAAACAGGATTATATCCGGGATATTGCGGAAATGCGCTCAATGATGGAGCGCTCTTCCAAATTTCTCTCCCTTTCAGGTCTGGCCGGTGTACTGGCCGGCATCTATGCGCTGGGAGGAGCCTATGTTGCGCACCAGGTACTGAATTTCAAACCCGGTATCAATACCTATACGGCAATGGATGCCTCCCATTGGCGTTCACCGCTGAGCCAGGTAATTTTGCTTGCCTTGCTCGTACTGGTGCTGGCAGTAGGCACCGCCATTTTGCTCAGCTGGAGAAAAGCAGTGAAGCGCAATGAAAAATTTTACAATGCCACCACCAAAAGAGTAATGATCAATATGGCCGTACCATTAATGGCGGGCGGCTTGTTTATACTGATGCTGCTCGAAAGAGGATTGGTTGAGCTGCTGGCGCCCAGCAGCTTGCTATTTTATGGCCTGGCCTTGTACAACGTTGGCAAATTTACTTACGACGAAGTGAAAAGCCTGGGCATTATTCAGATCGCCCTGGGCCTCATCAGCGCATATATGGTAACGTATGGCGTGTTGTTCTGGGCTATCGGCTTTGGATTGGTTCATATTATTTACGGCATTTACATACATTATAAGTACGAACGGTGAAGATATCTATTCATGGTCTGCATAAAGCTTTCGAAAGCAGGATCAAGCTCGGTATTATGTCGGCGCTTGCAGTCAATGATGCGCTCGACTTCAATGCGCTGAAAGAACTCCTGGATGTAACTGATGGCAACCTGGCCAGTCACCTCAAAGCACTGGAAAAAGAAGCATTTATCGGGGTAAAAAAATCTTTCGTAGGCAGAAAACCCAATACCAAATACTTCATGACCAAAGAAGGCCGCAAAGCCTTCAATGATCACCTGAAAGCGCTGGAACAAATAATTAAATCACAGAAATAGAATTGGTTACGTCTACACCGATAGCGTCACCGCCTAAGGAGAAACTGTATTGACAAAATTTTTTTGCTCACATACTTTGAAATACAAAGTTCTTTTAAATAACTTGCAGCTGTAAACTGCTTATAGCCGGGTGGTTTCTGGTAAACGGACAGGGCGTTTCTCTTCTTCTCCCCGAAGGGGATCCCTCCCCGGCCTGAATCATTAACCAGAGGAAAAACCGATTTCGATCAGTTCAACAGTATGTGTTATGAAAAATGAAATTCTCGCCAACCTCAACAATCCCATACAACTGGAAAGACTTTACCGCACCAACAAGGCTGCGTTCAAACGCGCATTCAGCTCGTTGTACCCGGAACTCAGTGATAATAATCTGGCCGAATTCTGGAACGCGCGATTGTGTTTGGGCCGCGATGAAATTTCCTGGGGCAGCAGCAGGGATTTAATATTTGTAGTCATCGCTTCACTGTTGGCAGGATTTTTTGCCAAACTACCAGCCATTCTCTCACTCAATGAAGAATTTTTTTACACAAGAAATGCGGGTTTCATTGTTTTCCCTGCATTGGCTGCCTGGTTTGGCTGGAAACATCGACTGTCGCTCTCCCAGGCGCTGATCATAGCAGGCGGTATGCTGGCAAGCCTGGTCTTTATCAATTTTCTTCCGCAGGCGCAAAAAAGCGATACCCTGCTACTCTCCTGTATTCATTTACCGGTATTGCTCTGGGCACTGACTGGTTTTGCTTTTACAGGTGAAGCGCGAAACAACCCGGAAAAACGTCTTGGTTACCTGCGCTTCAACGGCGATTTGGTGGTTATGACCACGCTCATATTGCTTGCAGGCGCATTGATGTCTGGTGTTACCATCGGGCTATTCGAATTGATTGGCCTGCGTATTGAAAATTTCTACTTTGAATATGTGGTGATCTTTGGATTGCCGGCAGCACCCATCCTGGGTACTTATCTCACACGCACCAATCCGCAACTGGTAGATAAAGTTTCACCCGTCATTGCAAAAATTTTCAGTCCGGTGGTATTGACCATGCTGGTGGCTTATCTGATAGCCATCATTTACTCAGGCAAGAACCCTTACAGTGACCGGGAGTTTCTGCTGCTGTTCAATGTGTTGCTTGCAGGCGTAATGGCGATTATTTTCTTTTCCATTGCAGAATCGTCCAGGAACAATGCCAACAAACTGGAAACATGGATACTGTTCCTGCTGTCTGTTGTAACCATTATTGTAAACGGCATTGCACTTTCGGCTATACTTTTCCGTATATCGGAATGGGGATTTACTCCTAACAGGACTGCGGTGCTGGGCGCCAATGTATTGTTCCTGCTCAACCTGTTGCTGGTAACTGCCAAACTATTTACAGTATTGACAAATAAAGCCGGCATAGAAGATGTAGGAAAAGTAATTTCCACTTACCTGCCCATTTACATTATATGGGCTTTTATAGTGACGGTTCTATTCCCCCTGGTATTCGCTTTTCAATAGCACTACAGGTTAAAAACGCATACTGGTCAGCAACTTCCTCTCAGTACAGCCATGAAAACAGGGTGCATCTTTTTTTGATGCACCCTACTTTTTTATTGCGCCAGTTTTACTTTGAATCTTCCTGTCAAGGCAGATGACCTACCGGCAATCCCGGAAAAGTAGTGCTTCCCGGCACAGTACCGAAACAGTTTTCGCATTTACGTCAATGCTATTGGCACCTGCAAACATCCATATGCCGTCGTCGCCCTGGTACGCCAGACCGAACGTTGGAAGTAAACCAATCGAATCGGCATGCTCCGTCCAGCTGAATGTAATGGTTACCGGTTTATGGAATTGCACATTGTGCGGTGTGAGCATATAACGAATTTAATGTGGGGCTCACCCTGGCAAGAAGGCTTTAACCGGCAATTAACCATCGCTGCAAATCCAGTAAGCGATAATAAGCTTACAGCCCTAATAAAAGTTGCCGCCCGCATAGTAGTAAATCAAGCGGTGCGGCAACTTTCCTATTAAAGCCTTTGCTTGCATTTGATCGCTGACCGCATCATTACTGCAGCCAGATCGTTTGGGTAAATGCGCCATTGGCTGCCACATCCCAGGCTTCCACCCGCACCCAATACTTACCCTCCAGGGGCACGGGCATGCTGAAACTTTTCCTGCCGAATTCCTGTGTAGTATCGAGGTTTACCTTGTACCGGTAAGTTTGCTTGCCATCGCCGCAAATAATTTCAGCAAAATTGAGCGGGAAGGTCCATTGCAGCTCAAATGCAACGACGTTTTTCCTGACAGAAAATTTCGGGATCAGCACTTCGCCGGTAGTTGAAAAATATTGTCCTTGCTGCAAAGCGTCAATGATGGGTTGCCATCCATTGTCGTAGGACGGCAGTTTGTCGAGCCGCAGGTAGTTAACGTTCATGTGGGCATACATCTCATTTTCCGGCTCAATGGTAAACAGGTCTGCTTCTGCCAGGATCCTTTTCTTCAGGCCCCAGTTGCTCATATCGTCCAGCAGGTCCAGCACACGTTTGCCCAGGCGGGGCTGCGAAAGGTCTGCCGGAATGGGCTTCCAGGCGCCGCCGAGAAAACGGTCAGACAAAAAGAAAGGTTCGTTCCTGTATTTATCGGGATAGCCGGTACTTCCTTTGGTGCGTGGATGCGCTGTCCAGGCCAGTCCTTTCACGGTATCAAGCAACCGAAGCATCTCGGCGGAATTGCCGATGCGATATACAGTGCCATATTTGGGATGTTCGCTCACAAACGGTTGGTCCGGTTTGCGCGACATGATCCAGTATACCGGCTTTGGAAAAAACTGCAACCAGTGACCGCCAAAAAATTCATTGGGTTCTTCGCCGGGCAAAAGCAGGAAATTATCATCACTGAGGCGGCGGCATTGCTCAAATAATGCATGCAATTCTTTCAGGCGGGTTTCATCAGGGCCGGTAGGATGCGCGGTATAATGGAACTCGCCCAGGTGCACAATGTTCACGCCCAAATCTTTAAACACCTTTACAAAATTGGGAGTGTCCGGTATGGGTTTGTTGGCCAGCACCACGCGCATGATAAATTCATTGTGAAAATGGCTCGACATGGTTTTGTATCCCGGCAATGCCGCATAGCGATCATTGTTGGTATACCGCTTTACTTGTTGCAAAGCAGTCGCTTCATCGGCCGCAGACAGCAAGCAGTAAAAATGCAAACGCTGTTGGGTGCCCGGTGGCGCGTTGAACCAGGGCACAAAACGGTTATCGCCATTTAAGTCCTGGCGAATACCAAGCGCAAAGCCTTTCACCATTTTCCTGTATTCATTGCCATGCCATACAAATTTTAAATTGAAAGCTTCATCCAGCGGGTAAAAATACTGGTGTGGTGCGGGGAAGATGGCGAGGCTGCCGTTTTGCGACCGGCCAATGATGGTGCGGTATTTTACCATTTCATTGATGGCAGTATCATTTGCCTGTTGCTGCACCGTGATGAGTTTGCCATCCGTATTGCTCCAGCTGATTTGTTTCCACAGTTCCTTGCGGTTGATCAGCCCGGCATCATAAAGAATAGCAGTGGAATCTTTTTGTGTAGCAACTACGGCCGCAATATTTACCAAAGGACTTCCTTTATATACGGTGATTTCTATATTGCCTGTGAAACCCGGAGCAGTTACGCCATCTATTGATATGATGGTGCTGATACCTTTGGTAGTAACGGTGGCTTTTTTCTTATTTATTTGTACTATGTGCGCGGAATATGGTTTGAGATGCACTTTATCGAAGAAAATATTCCAGCCTTTTTCCGGCACCAGTTGTCGTTTCCCGATGGTGAGCACAAAAACCGGGTCAAGGTCCTGCATGATGGTGGAGAGGACGCCTTTTTGGGTAATGCCCATGCTTTTGAAAAGGGCGGCGTTGTTATCGAGACTGAGTTGTAATTGCGCGTGCTCTTTGCCGCCTGCGGGCCATCGTAAGAGCAGTTCATTGTTTTCGGCTTTTACTACTACACCACTTTTTTTATCAAATGATTGCAAGTCTATCTGCGACCATAGGGTGCACGGAAAAAAAACGATAACAAAAAGGGCAGCTTTCAGGAATCTCATATGCACTATATATTTTGTTTGCCCGCAAGCGGTGTTTGCGGAGGGTGAACAATCGTTGTAATTAATTTATTCTCCTGTGCATGAAGGCGCCGTTATGATCCTATCACTTTCCTGAACCTGAAGGCACAGGCAAAGGCGTTTGCTCTTTCACGGGTTCGCCAAAAAATGGCGTACCGTCTTTGTTCCAGGAAAATTTTTGCGCCCGCGGACTGCGAAATTTTCCGCACCCTTGTCCCGGTTGCGCATTGGCGTGATACAGTATCCAATCCTCTTTTCCATCGGGTGATTTGAAAAAGGAATTATGTCCGGGTGCATACACTCCATGTTCGGGCTTTTGCTTAAAAACCGGATGCGGACTTTTTCTCCATTTGGAAGAATCCAGCAGGTTATCGCCTCCGGTAAATGTCAGCAATCCCAATGCATACTGGTCCGTCCAGCAACCACTGGCGGAGTACACCACAAACAATTTACCATCATGTATCAGCGACTGCGGGCCTTCATTCACATTTACATGGCGTGGCTGATCGTTCGGTCCCAGATCGCCATGCCTTTCCCAGTCATACTGCGGTGAAGAGATGCGCACGCGATGACCATCAATTGTCCAGGGGTTTTTCATTTTGGCTATGTAAATATCCTGCTGACCATTTTCATCACCTTCCCAGCCGGACCACAGCATGTACAACTGGTTGCGGTATTCAAACACATGGCCATCGATGGCCCATTTATCACTCGGATCGGCCACTTTACCTTTCAGTATCCATTCGCCCTGCATGGGATCGGAAGAAGAATTTTCCAGCACATACATGCGATGGTTTTTATTCTGTCCATCGTCTGCCGCAAAATAGGCGTACCATTTTCCCTGTATAAATTGAATTTCAGGCGCCCATATACTTTTTGAATAAGGTGTATTGGGCGGCGGCGTGAAGATGACTTTCCGCTCAGCAGATGGCAGGTCGGTCAGCGTTTTTGTTTTCCAAATGGTGATGTTTCGACCGGTGGTATGCGTGTAATAATAATAGCCGTCCTTATAAAAAGAAAAAGGATCAGCGCCCGAGGGCAATAAAGGGTTCGTAAAAGTTTGCTGCGCGCTGATAGCATTCACCATCAGCAGCGCAGCAAGCAGCATACAATTTTTTTTCGACAGGTACATCATTACTCAGGATTAGTTGCGCGCAACAGGCACCAGCCCGGGGTCGTACAACCTGCCATGAATTTCGCGCAGTTTTTCAACGGGGAATTTGATCACCTTGCGATCGTACGTCATGAGGCCGTTGGTTTCCACTTCCACATCCGTTGTTTGGGTATACACGGCTGCTGACAGTCCTTTGGTAATGAGATGGGGTATGTCGTTGATGAATTCAGTATAGCGTTTCAGCAATTCTTCCTTGTTCTTGAAGGTTTGATAACCCCAGTTGTCTTTGGTTTGCCAGGTATGATTTTCTACGGGCAATCCCAGGCCACCATATTCACCCAATACCAGGATGCGATCTTTGCCGAACAATTCCGGATCGGGCATCAAAGGTTCGGGATAATTGTGTAAATCAACAATATGGCCAACCTGTACGAAGTTGCCACCGCTGGCAGTATTTACCAGGCGTGAAGGATCTTTTTGCATGGTCCATTCCACAATTTCTTTTGTTTTGAACTGTCCCCATGCTTCATTAAACGGCACCCATACTACAATGCTGGGGAAGTTGTGGAAGTCCTGCATGATTTCATTCCATTCTGTACGGAAGATGCGTTCAGATTCGGGTGTGCGGTTTTTATCGGTGGCGCGGCCATATACGCCCGGGCGCATTTCCCAGCGATTGCCGAGATCCCCGCTGGGCATATCCTGCCATACCAGCATGCCCAGTTTATCGCAATGATAGTACCAGCGTGCCGGTTCTACCTTTACGTGTTTGCGGATCATGTTGAAGCCCATTTCCTTCGTTTTCACGATATCAAATTGCAAGGCTTCATCAGAAGGAGCGGTGTACAAACCATCGGGCCACCAACCCTGGTCGAGCGGGCCAAACTGGAAAACGAATTCATTGTTCAGCATCATGCGTTGAATGCCGTTCTTATCCGGCGCCATGGATATTTTGCGCATCCCGAAATAAGAAGTCACCTCATCCAACACCTTACCTTTTCGTGTAATCGTATACTTTATATCATACAGGAAGGGGGATTGCGGCGACCAGGTTTTGGCATTCGGTACGGCTATTGAAACGGTTTGACCGGGAGCAGCTGTTTGAGCAGCCACTTTGGTAGAGCCGTCCCATATGCTGATGGTGAGTTCATCGCCGGGTTGCAGGGCTTGTACAGTGGCGGATACTTTTACTGCTTTGTTATCAAAATCCGGTGTTTGTGAGGTAGCTGAGATATAGGTTTTCGGCACTTCTTCCAGCCACACTGTTTGCCATATGCCTGTTACGGGCGTATACCAGATGCCATGCGGATTTTTGATTTGTTTGCCGCGGGGTTGCGGGCCATCGTCGGTGGGGTCCCATACGCGCACGGCTATTTCCTGTTTCTTACCTTTTACCAAAAAGTTGGTGATGTCAATGGTAAACGGGTCATAACCGCCGGAGTGACTGCCGGCCTCTTTACCGTTTACAAATACGGTACATTGCCAGTCAACAGCACCGAAATGCAGTAACAGGTTATTGTTTTTGGAAGGAGGTGCGGTAATGGTGCGTTTATACCACAGCACGTTGTCTTTACCTACAGTTTTGCCAACGCCGCTCAGCGCCGACTCTACGGCAAAGGGCACGAGGATGTTGCCCTGCCATTCAGTTGGAATATTTTGTTGTGATTTGGGGAGAATGCTATACTGCCAGAGCCCGTTCAGGTTTTGCCACTTGGCGCGCACCATTTGCGGACGCGGATATTCCGGCAGCACATTGGCGGGATCCACCTTCTCCGCCCAGGGTGTAATAATTTTTCCTTTCACCAATGACCAGCTTTGCTGACCATGCATGGAAGCATACGTTAAGCAGGAAATCAAGAAGCACGTGAATCGTTTTGTAAATCCTTTCATGGTAAGTGGAAATGTGATTTAACGATGTTTGGTTAAAAATACATGGGCTAACTTCATGCAGTCAAAACAGGCAAGTTGCTTAAAAATAAGCAATCGATACATCATAAATTGTTCTAAAGTGGCTCATTTTATACCACGGAATCATGGGTGATCAGTTCCAGATGCTTTTCAGCTCATACACGTCGAGCTGTTTTATGGTTACCGTACCGCCTTTGGCCGCAAATGATAGTGATTTGTTAGTTTGATCGAGGTTAATATTTACGGGCATATAGAGCAGGCCATCGTTGGCGAAGATTTCAATGCCCGTACGATCAGCATACAAAATGAGTTTCAGTTTCCCGTTGATCAAAGGAGCAGGCGCCTGTACGCCATCTGCAAGCAGCACTTGTTTTTTTACATCATACACTACATCCACGCCTCTGATATGTAATATCAAGGCTGAGGCATTGCCTGGTTCGAATTCGGCGCGCAGTTCTACCAGTTCAGGATTGAGTTGCTTAAGCGGATTGCTGCTGCCTTCTTTCAGGGTAAGCTTTCGCCATTGGTGGTGTTGTATGCGCAAGGATTCAAGTTCTTTTACCGGCGTGCGGGTTAGGCGGAGACCATCCGGTGTTTCCACGAGTTTGTGTTCCATGGGCAGACTCATCGATTGATTGAAGGAATTACCGTTTTTGGCAGTATGCGTTCGCCACCAGCCGATTTCGATGCGTCGGCCATCAGGGAGATTGCTAAATAATTGCGGTGCATAAAAATCTCTGCCGTGTTGTCCCTGCAGACGCTCCTGTTCGGGTGTAAAAGTGATACCGTCGAATGTTCCGATGGCATACTGTGTGTTGGCGCCGGTGAGAATCCATTTTTTGATGTGTGGCTTTCCTTCTACGGGCAATTCATAAAACTCAGGACATTCAAATAAATAGCGGTCGTTGCCGGTGCCGCCCATGAAGGTGCTTGTTTTTGTCCAGTGGATGAGATCGGGCGATGAAAGAAATTGTATGGTGTGTTGTTCGTTGTCGCCGCGTTCTACCCATAATACCATAATCCATTTTTTGGTGGGTTCGTGCCAGATTACTTTGGGGTCGCGGTTTTCTTTGTTGATGCGCGGCACAACAGCCTGGGGTAAGGTGTGAAAACTGCGACCGTCGGTGCTATAGCTGAGGTATTGCGCCCAGGCGCGTGCGCCGGTGTGGAATAATATCATGGGAAATTTTCCGTCTTTGCCCAGTCCGCTGGTGTTGTTGCTGTCTACTACTGCCCCGCCGCTGTAAACGGGCCCGCCGTGATCGGGATGGAGGGCATCGTCGAGGTGTGTCCAGTGAACAAGGTCCTTGCTTACGGCATGGCCCCAGGTCATGTTGCCCCATTGAACGCCGTATGGGTTATGTTGGTAAAACAAATGGTATTCGCCATTGTAGTATACCAGTCCGTTGGGATCATTGCACCAGCCGCGTTTGGGCGAGAAATGAAATTGCGGGCGGAGTGGTTCGTGATACGTATGGGCGTTGGTATCAATATCGCTTTGGAAGATGGGCGCAAACACTTTCGATCCTTTGGTGATTTTGTCTACGCGCAGTTCCACTTCTTTTCCTTTCCATTGGTCTATTTGCAGGTAGGCGTACCAGTCAGGCTGGTTTTCGGCCAGTTCAATGTCAAAATAGCGGGTGCAGATACCGTCTACCCAGATTTCAATGTTTCTTTTGGGCGCGCCGTTTTTGACCGGGAGCACGAGATATTTTTTTTCAGGAATAAAATAATTGCTGTAGCTGATGGTGGGCGGTTGGGAGTTTTGCGTTTTTCCGGTCAGGGAAAAAATGGTGAACGCGCAGGCAAGGAGGAGCTTTTTCATAGTGCAATGATAAAGGTAATTTTGAATGCCGGTCACTAATGATTGTTTTTTCACGCGTAAGGTTGCGTGGGGGTGTGCTATCCCCGCTGGCGGGGGCGCATGCAGTAACTTGCTATGGTAACCTGTTTCATAGATGGGGGGGGTGGTTAAGGACCACCCCCATCCATGCAGTATGCTTCCTGGTGTAATATCGTGCTGGCGCCCCGCCAGTGGGGGATGGGATGGCAGGTGGACGTGTCAGGGAATGGAGGCATTATTTAGTAAATAAGTATAGCGAGCATTCTTCAGGGAATTTTCCCGTTTTTTTTGTGAAAAATCACCACGTAAATCTATACACGAATAGTTTCTATTTACTTACCTTAGCACTCCTGCTAATTAGTAGTAATAAATTGTTCATTTTTTGCGGTTCTGTTAAACAGATATGAATCGCATCGCTAATGCCTTCAGACTAAAAACGACCAGCTCATTTCTATCAAGGTAACAGCGAAGCATCATGCGCTATAGGTGTGTGTGCTTTCGTTGTGTTGGAAGGGCACCTGGTCGTGCCTTAGTCTGGCAACGATAAGCCACACGCCTTTTTATTAGCAAGACGTGGTGGAAATTTTTTCACCATGTAAAAATTAAAGCCTATGCCAACCATTGCATTTCCTCCTAATTTTCCGACTACCCGGAAAAAGAATAAACCTGAACCGGCAGAAACTCACCCTGTGGCACAGCATCTGTATGATTTGGTGAAGGTGTTACCAGAATGTCCTGCATTGCTGCGTGGCAAAGTACGCCATATAAAGGTGGAGCGTTTCCTCCGCGAAAGGCAGGGCGTTACCTGGGCTACGCCCACTTCACCCATCGAAACCTGCAAAATCAACCTTACAGGTCACTGGATAGCTAACGCAGGTTTTGCAGCAGACCAGCGGATTCAGGTGATACCGATGGAGAATATGCTGATTATTATTCCTGAATCGGAAAATTATGAGAAGTAGCGGCGCTGAGGGGTACGGGTATCTTGATGCGTTGCTGGTATAACTGTACCAGGTGTTAGTACAAACTTTTCATCATGCTGCAACGGTATTTTGCGCAAAACAGAAATGGGGATAGCGTATTCGTATGTACATTAAAAATGCCCTATTCTTTTGGTGTAGTGTTTTACATTAAGTGTGCCGCACAGCTAATGTGCGGCACACTTTCAACATCTGGAGCATCCAGGATCATACCTTCTGCTCCAATATGCTTTTTAGCGACTTACCAATATTTACCAACCTCTCTTCACCCTGAACTTCCCTGAAATCGCAGCAGTACTGGTTAAATCATCAACACCTGCGGGGTCTATCACAAAAGTGCCAACGATATAACCGTTATCGTTCATGTCGGTGATGGTGATGCCGCCGCCACTGGCTTTGAGGTTACCATTTCCGTCTATATACATACAAGTGTAGTGGGCACCGCCCGTGATGAGGTAGTGCGCATAATTGCCTTCCTGCGCAAAAGGACTTTTATAGCCGTATGTACCTTCTTCCCCTTTCCAGCGGATCACCACATAACTGCCTTCTGCATCGCCATCGGCGTCGGCAATGGAGTAATAGCCGCTGGGCGTTTTTACAGCCCGACTGGCCATTTGGGTTTTGGTGCCGCCTCCGGCGCTCACTTCAATGAAGCCGGCATCATCAACAATGGTGATGTGTTTTACCAGCAAAAATTTTCCGCGCTTATTCAAATCGAGGCTTACGCTTACTGCTATGGGGTTAGGAGACCGTGGCACGGTGTTGGGCGCTGTGTAAGTGGCTTTGGGGCCATTGGATTGCAGTTTGCCGGCGCCAGCCAGTTTCCATTCTTTTACATACCTGGCAGCCATGGACACTTTGTTGCCAATGGGCGCTTCTTCTGTTTCCACCAGCGGAACCAGCAAGTCTTCTGCAGTAATTACTTCCAGTTCTGCAGTGTTCTTTACAGGCAACATTGTTGCAGAACAATAAAAATAAAAGCTTTCGAATAAGCTCCAGTCGCTGAAATGGGTAGTGGTGGCTGTTACTTTTTTGTTGGCTTTATCAACTATTACACCACCTCTCGCCTGCCAGATGCCTTCCTCATCCTGGTAAGCGATGGCCAATGCTTCCGGTATGGTATTGATGATATCTTCTTCTTCATAAGAAAATGTAATGGTAACCGGCTTTTCAAATTGAATGTCGTGCGGCTCCAGGCGAAAGGCTTTTCCAATTCCGAGCGGGTTGAAATTACTGATGGACTGTACCGAAATTTCCTGGTTTTCGGTTAATGCGCCGGAAGGGATGTTCACGGTAATTCTTCCATCACTGCTTGCAATGCTGCCACCTTGTGCGCCAATTGTTTTTTTCACTGCGGGCGTACCATCAGGCACGCCTACTTCTGTGGGCACGCCAACAGGGTCTGGAGTTTCGGCAATGGTTGAATCGCCGGAATCTTTTTTACAGGAAAACAAAACGCAGGTAAAGCACAATACAGATAGAAACTTGAAATACAATTTCATGGCTGTTAATACTATGGTTTGGTTCAGGCCGCAAAATTGCCGGGAGATGGAAGAGGCAACAATCACATAAATATGTGAAAATGTAATTTTCAGGGATGAGGCGGCAACAAGATAATTTTAATATTTGACATCCAAGTTTATAGCCTCATGCAAACATGTTTTTGACTGCATAACTTGGAAGGCTTTAGCTATAACTATAGAAATGTTGCATTAACTGATATCTTTCCTGTTCAATCATTTAGAGGGCAAAACTTTTGAAAGGTGGTACTGAAAATCGTCCTTCCGGATTAGCTGTATGGCATGTTTGTCAATCCATGCAATTATTAAATACAGATCCTTATCAGTTTTTGAAAGCAAATCAATTTCCTTTTTAGAAATAGTATTAAACAAGTCAATCCTGTGGTGATTTAGTTTATTTCGGACTTCCTTGATATTGGAGAGCATTTGGTACAAATGGCGACGTTTAATTTCGGAAGGCAGTTCGGAAAATGCTTTTATTGGCACTCCCTTAAGTTGTTTATAGGTTTCCCGGCCAAATAGTTCAACCCAAAACCCGAAACTTGCTTCATTTATAAATAGCCTGGTGCTAATCCTNAAGTCATGCTTTTTTCTATTTGCNATAGCAACAGATTCTAANTGAAATAANTTTATTGAGTGAAGATAATTCAGCCAATCTGCACCATATTGATNTTCAAATTGCTGCAATATATGTTCTTTCAGGATAGTCTCGAATACATAAAACTTTGCATAAAAAGTCGAAAGCAGATCAAGTATGTTTTGGATCATCCTTGAATAGCCGTGCATACGCTGAACCATAGTACAGAGATTCGGATTTATTGATGCAGGCTAAAGTAAAAAAAAGCATACTTCTCTTCCCGTTTAAAATATTGAAGAATTCTAGCGGACAGATGCACTTTTTTCGGCATTCAAAATTCCGGAGCTAATATTGAAAATATTCTATCGGTTAGGCAACATGTTTAGTTTAATAATCGGTAACCGTTCACTAAAATTTTTTAAATGACTAAGAATTGCGGTGCACATGCAGCTCCTTTTTGCTGTTCGCCGGCAAAATAATCGAAGAATATTAGCAAGCAGACTATCATTCCTTGGCATTAATCCACAAAAGTTTTCTGAGGAAGCCAAAATTTAATACCAGGAAATTCCAGGCGAACGATTCAGGTTATTACAGATGAAAAGCCCGGTGTGAACACTGCATGAAATAACCCGGCCTGAGAACGGCTCCGCCGAGAATAGCCCCAAACACCACCAGTTCTTGCCACATATATTCATTTATTGCTGCCGGGCTCCCCATTCCACTTTTTACCCCCACAAAAAACTGCCTTCACATACAAAATCCTGCCATACACATACAAAATGAATTTGCCGGGTAAGTCCAGGTGTAATTTGCGCTTCCAGAATGCATTTGAATTTTCTTCAATTTCATTAGCATATGAAACTAATTGTCACCATCTTCTTGTCTTGTGTGTTTTCCCTGTATGTTTCCGGCCAGGTAGGTATCGGCACTTCGAATCCTGATCCAAGCGCCGCGCTGGATGTGTCCAGTGATTCAAAAGGTTTGCTGGTACCCCATATGACCCGGAGCCAGCGGTTAGGTATCGATAAGCCTGCCACCGGGCTGTTGATATATCAGCAAGACGATTCAACAGGTTTTTATTACAATGCCGGTACGCCCGATGCGCCCAACTGGTTGAACCTGTCTGCTTATGTCTTACAGCAAAATATCAATACCAATGGCAAATGGATATCCCCTGATGGTGAAGACAATGGAATTTACCTGCGTCCAGACGGTGTGGGTATTGGCACTAACTATGTTGAAGGACGCCTCAACGTCCGGCAGTCCGCCGCTGGTAGCAAACTCACTACCTTTCTGGACCAAACAGGTATCCCACGCTGGCACACGCAGCTGGTGAATGGTACACTGAACGTGGCTGATGCCAATGGAGAAGATTTTGCGCTGGCAGTTAAGCCGGGGGGACAGGTAGGCATAGGAACCGGTTTTCCCCACAGCCGGTTGGGTATCAGGGCAGCCTCCACCGGCGACTTGCTGTCATTCAGTCAAAACTCCAGCGATCTTACCAAATGGCATCTATCCCTTGCAAACAGCGAACATCTCAACTTTGCTGAAACCGGCGTAGCAGATGGCCGCCTGTTTCTTAAATCGGGAGGTCAGGTGGGCATCAACAACATGAACCCTACAGAGGCGCTTGATGTGAAAGGCAACATAAAATATTCCGGCACGCTGGATATGGGTGTTAGAATATTCTCGCAAGGATATGTAATAACGCCTAATGGAGGAGGAAATTTCAGCATCGGCTGCCCTACCGGCACACGATTAATCGGCGGAGGAGGAGGACAGCAGATGATTGGCACCCCCAGCGAAAATACTATTGTAGTAAGTTATAGCGGTCCTCATCCCAATGACGACAACTTTTGGCGCTTGGTGGTTGCCAACAACGGAGGAAGTCACAAGGAAGTTGTTGTGTATGTTATTTGTGCGAAGGTGAAATGATGGTGGAAGATTACCCATCTCCGCCCCACAAAAGTATTTTTCACGTACAAATATCCGAAGTTTACATACAAAGTTCTAACCGGCCAACATACTGACTTTATTTTAGCTCGCTTAAATTAGTTTTTATGAGAGTAATTATTACCATTATTATAATGGCGTGTGCCATTTCGCTGCATGTAGCCGGTCAGGTCGGTATTGGCACAAACAATCCTGATCCCAGTGCAGCCCTTGATGTGTCCAGTGAATCTAAGGGTTTGCTGGTACCTCATATGACCCAAAGCCAGCGGTTGAATATCAGTCAGCCTGCTACGGGGCTGTTGGTATATCAAACCGATGGTGCTGCCGGCTTTTATTATAATGCCGGTACGCCTGCGGCGCCCGCCTGGCTGAACCGGTCTGCCTATACCTTACAGCAGAATATCAATACAAATGGTAGGTAAATGGATATCTGGTAATGGCGGGAATAATGGACTATTTTTACATGCAAACGGCGTAGGCATCGGCACTTCTGCTGTTGATGGTTGGCTCACCCTCCGGCAGGTTGCTCCCAATACCAAACTGACATCTATAAAGGACGAGGCAGATATTCCACGCTGGCACAAATGGATGCAACCGGGTGGCACCATCAGTCTGGCACAAACGGGCATAGATGATCATCGGATTAGTATAAAACCTCTGGGACCAATAGGCGTTGGAACCAATTACCCACACAGTCGCGTTGGCATCAGGGCATTAACCGGTGGCAACTTAATATCATTCAGCAACAACCTCTACGATATTACCAAGTGGCACTTGTCAATTGCGGGTAATGAACACCTCAATTTTTCAGAAACCGGCGTGGCGGATGGCCGGCTGTTCCTGAAGGCAGGCGGCAATATAGGTATCGGCACCACGGACCCAGCAGCAAAACTCGACGTGAATGGCGATATCAGGTATTCAGGCACGCTGGATATGGGCGTTCAGGTAGTTAGCCAGACTTACTCCATCAGTGGTAACACCTATGGATACTATGAAGCCGGCTGTCCCTCCGGCACGCGCCCGATAGGCGGAGGTGGTGGGCACCGTGATTTTAACAGCGCCGCACGTGATATACACGTAAACTATACAGGTCCCAGCCCTATCAATTCAAACAGCTGGCGCGTATTAATTCACAACACCTCCGGGAATTCAAGAGCCATTATAGTGTATGCTGTGTGTGCAAAGGTGAGGTGAGGTGATGCGAAACCAAAATCAACGCGCTCGCCATCTTTCAGTATCACTAACCGATCCTTTCCAATCCCCTGCCCCTTCAGCCTTTTCCCAAAGCGACGCCCGCGTAGTGCGGCAATAATCCAACGCTTCCATATTGTGCGGCAATTACTGTTGCTTTTGGCGCCGACCTTATTAAGGTAATGGCGCCTTCTTCATCCACGAGAATGGCTTTGATTCAAAACCTGATTTCACCAGGTTTTGTATGAATTGTTTTCATTGTTTTACGATTTGCCCGTCCCCAAATATTTGAAACCGGATGGCAATTCGCCTGACACAAAGATGGGGTGAAATAGAGGCGGGGTCAATGGGCGATTGGGAAGGAATCTTGTACATTTTTCCCTATGGGTGATTTTTGGGGGAATTCGGCCGGGAAAGATTGAAAAAAGAAGGTATGAAATGCTTATTTATGAAACTGAAATACCCGAGATATTTTTTCCGAACAGAATATTATCTCATAAAAAGAAAAAACCCGCCTTAGCAAAAGCCGGGGAGGGTCAGAAAATTCAATAAGGTGAAACAGAAATGTCGGAACAGTGCGCAGTTGCAGGACTGTCATTGCAGTGCGGCCTGCAGGTCCTTTTAAAAATGCTGTAGTAATTAGTTCAATGAAAACTGGATAGATAAGAACCCAAACAGTTCTGCGTTTTCTGTATCATATTCAAATTTCAATGGAAGATAGAAATCATCGTTTATACGAATGCGTAGGGTAAGTGTAGGGTCTAATTTAGACCGATTTTCATCTTTGTATAATCGTTGGGCAATATATTTATAGCTAACGCCCGGTTTAATTTCAAATCTGGCTTTTTCTGTTTCTGGATTTACTTTAATGGGGAAGTTCATCCCTACTTCAGTTTCTAAGGAACTTCTTTTTAACGCTTCCTTTGTGGTAGTGTCCGTGCTCATAACGTAGTTCAGCTTTGCGTTTAGACCAGGGCTACTCAATTTCTTTTTGTTGAAATAGCAATACAGGTTTACCGGCGTAAAAGCTAACTTACCCCATTGGGTGTCGGTAAAATCATAAGTGCTTTTGAATTCAACAGTGAGTAGCGTGCGCTTGGATAATTCAGTAAGGAGTTGATCGAAAGCTTTATTGAGGCCAGTTTCCATATTTACCAACTCAGCATCAGTTGACACCCCCAACTTATTTTTCAGATAAACTTTCAGCGTATCATTCATCTCTTTTACAGCTTCCTCTGACAATCCTTTTTCGGCATATAACCTGGCTTGTTCCCCCGCTGCAGTGTTCGGATGATTTGCAACAAATTCGCCTAGAGCAGCCAGGTACAAACCAAGATTTTGTATAGCAGGGTCTGAAGCCACGAGTGCATCATATTCCTTTTTTTTCAATTTCTTATTATTCAAAATTGCGTAGCTAAACCCTGATTGGAAATTATCTATTTCAAATATTGACGTTTCCGAGGGAGAAATTCCAAGATTCAATTGGAAATTTCTCAGGAAGGTAGCTTTAATAAAATTATTTTGTTCCCTTATTTTGGGATCAACCATTGACACAATGCCATACAACGTAGGTTGAAACGTAATAGTGGCTTCATCCTGTGAAGTAAACTTTCCCAACGCATTCAATATTGACGAAAAGTTGGCCTTATCATCTCCTGTTTTTTTACCAGCTATCTCCCTTTCATACCCAGATGGCATTTGCGCAACAACATTACCAGTACTTTGCAATACAAAAAGTAAGACTAATACTTTCTTCATAGCAGCAGCTTAAACGATTAAGTCGTAAGTTTTCCTCTTATTATTCTTATCAAATTTTCCTGGCACAGCGGGTTTAACTGAGATGTCGTTACCTGTAATATCGAAGAGCATTTCTCCATCAGTTAAACAATACACAATAATGAAGTATTTACCCTTGGGCAAATTCAAGGTCTTGGAAAATGTACCTAAGTATGAGTTATTGAAATGAAAGTCTTGACCAGACACTACTAAAATTATGACTGCGCCTTCCGCATCAATGACTTTTCCTTGACATTTAACAGCAGGCATGGAGGTAATTTTTTTGTGTTTACTAAAGCGACTTGAATGTCTATTGTAAACACAAAAAAAAGCAGCAGGCGCTTTTAAAAAAAGGGTGTTTTCCCCGTATTTCGAGGGGCGGCTATACTACACGTTAAGAAAAAAAACTGTACCATCAACAGGGTAAGGCGCTTCCATTTTCGTTTAACCTTGTTTTAAATTTTTACACCCGAGTGGCCCTCTCTCCCGCGCTTAAAAGTTGACGCTGCATACTCGCACATGTAATATTGGTATTTTAACTTGTACTTTAATTTAGCCTTTCAGCAAGCAGTACTAATAAAATATTCAACGGACGTTGTAAATGACATCATAGAGCAACACAAAAAGAAGTGACTATTTTGAAATTGTTTTGAATATAATTTGATCTGACAAATTGAGTTTTTAGTTTTATGTGGTCTGGATATTGAAAAAAACACGAGGCTTACCAATAATAAGCACGAAAAATAAATCTCACTTTGAAATTCTACCAAAAACAGGCACGATATAACAACTGAAACAGAAAACCGCTAAAGCGGTCACTAACAGTAATTAATAATGTATGCGGATGAAACTATAGACCGCCGCTCAATAATGCAGTAAATAAAAGGATCAACTAAATAGGCAACTATATAAATAAAAACGCTGTAAATTTATGACTTACAGCGTTTTGTATTGCGTTCGGTAGTCCCGACAGGAATCGAACCTGTATCAAAAGTTTAGGAAACTTCTATTCTATCCATTGAACTACGGGACCAATTGCCTTATGTAAGAGGAACAAGAAGTGTTGATCATTACAAACCAACCTTCAGGCCCTCCTGAAACGCAGCAAAATTACGATTTACTTTCAAAGCACCAATATCTTGCGGGTAATGGTTTGGTTACCAATCATTATCTGCAGGTAAAAAATATTGCCTTCACGTCCGCGCAAGTCAATTGTCTGGGTAAACTGACCAGAGCGTTCCCCGGCATTGAGGTGCATTACCCTGCCCCCCGACTGATCGCTGACGCGGAACTGAACTTGCTTCAACTGGCTCAATTCCAGTTTCACCACCACCCGGCCGTCAGTAGGATTGGGACCCAACTCCAATCTTTCCAGCCCTTCAATATTTTCTGTGCCCGAAGGTGGTGTGCACGCAGTTACAATAAGGGTGGCGGTATCCGTATTGTTATTTTCGTCCGGCTCCACCAAAGCATTTTCCCGGTCAACCACATAAAATAAAGTGTAAGTCCCGGGCGCCACAGAACAGGGTATCGTTATCTCTTTTGAATAGGTATTGCTGTCGTTGACAGCCACAGCCGCGGCCAGCACCTCAGTACCAATCAGCACATCGCTGCCAGGCGTCAACACATTGTCCTGCGACAGGAAAATTTCTACTTTAACACCTTCCCCACCAGCAAGATCGCCTTTGTTGTGTATCGTATAGGCAAGCATTGCCGGCACACCTGCAGCAAGGGTGTTCACATTGTCAGGAGAGTGTTTCACCAAGAGGTCTGCCGGTTTTGCAAACGGATCAAATTCATCTGAACCGATATCCGTTGGGCCGGATGCGATTGACGTAGACCTTACTCCCTGGGCGCTGTCATAGTCGCCGCTGATATCATTTACCGGTATACCTTTTTCGTTCAGAACCAGGCAGACATCGCCCGACGTACTGATGTTGAGGTTGCCTTTGGCGAGGTCAACAAACAGCGAATCGGCAGGTACCGATTCAACCAACTCGCTGTAGCTGGAGGCATCGCTACCGCTTAATGCCTGGTACACGGGCAGGCCAACCATTCCTGTTCCCAGCCAATTGATAACTTTGGCAGTGTCGGAGGCAACCAGGAAGTTGTAATCAGCAACAGCAGCCGGCCAGTTATTAGATGATAGTATGGCCAGTGCGCCGTTGGCACTACCACCCTGCCGGGCGTTGTAGAGCAGATTGTTCTTGCAATCCTGTACTATGCTTTTGCCATCCGTTAGCAAGCCGTATGAATAGCCTTCGCTACCTGCATTTGTTCCTCCCACATAAACGCTGTTGTAATAAATCCGGCTGCTGGTATTGGTAGCGGTATCAGTATAATAGTCTTTTATACCGGCAATACGCACGCTGTTGGTATTACTGCCATTGGTAATTGTCACCTGGTTGTTACTGATCGTTTGAGTTCCGCCTTTTAATAACAAGCCAACAATTTCTCCATAACCATTGGGAGTGAGGCTTTCCAGATTATGAATGCGGTTGCGGAAAACATTATATCGCATGTCCGAATAAGCATATCCATAAGTTATTATGCCGGCTACAATTGAGGTATCGAGGGCATGTGTGCTGCGAAGGTGAGATATTTCGTTTTCTAATACATTGAACTCTGAACCCATATATTCTTCCAATACCATTCCGGCCACAGAGAATTGCTTAGTGAAATAATGATTTGAAGCACCTTCGGATGAAAGATTTGATATGCGGTTGCTCTTAATAGTTAACCGGGTTGTATCAAAACCACTCACTAACATTCCAAGTACCGCCATTCCTCCCTCGGCTGTGGCCGACATATTGGCAATTATATTGTCGGCAATGACCATATCTCCTATGGTGGTTATATCTATGCCAATGGTTCCGTACCTGCCATTGACAGCGGTCATAGTAGCATTTACAATACTGTTGGGCTTTTCAGGATCGCCAATTGTATTTCCGATAATCTGATACCCAAGGAATGAACTTATCGCTGTGAAATTAACCCCCACTGGCGCGCTTAAATAAATATTACTGATCTTGTTATTTACAATATACCCCGTATTTTCACTTGGTTGTACCCGGATGCACGCTATGTTTGTGTTTTCCGCAGTTGCCGGCGTATATCTCCAGGGTTGTCCACCACAATAGGGTTCACTGCCTCCAATGTAATTGTTAGAAATAATAGGTCCGTTAGGCCCTCTCGAAAGTCCAACATAAATACACTCAATATATGAAGCCATAGGAACAACGCTGCTTATGAATAAGTGATTGCTGTCAATCAAACAACCATCCGGAGTTGAACCCAAATAAATACCTGACTGGAAAAAGTTGGATATTTCATTTCCAATTACCTTACACACGTTGTTCCCCGATGCATAAATGCCGATTTCCATATTTTCACTAACATATCCTGGGCTGCCGGTGGGATTACTGATTTTATTATTTCGTATGATGATGCCAATATTTCCTTCCTCAAGAACTATTACTCCTGTATTATTCCATTGAGGCATATCATCAGGTTTTCTTACATTAGATTCAATAACCAGGTTCTTTAATTCTATAGCATTATTATTCTCCAAAATAAAAAAACAAGGTTCAGCGCGTTGTGCCGTTTCATGCGTACTGATAAAACGCAAAAATTTTCCTTGCCCATCCACACTTCCGTCTATAGTTACATCCCTGCAATTGTTTAAAGTGATCAGCGCGTGCTGCACATCTTCACCATTGATATTCTTCACAACAGCAGTATTTGTGATGATTTTCAAAGGGCCTCCTGTTCCTCCTGATGGATAATTTTGCAACCAGTGCTTGCCGCTTTCAGTTAAGTCCGAGGTAATAATCACTGTAAAACCATTGGCGCCCGGTTGTGCCTCATTGATAGCTTCAAATACGCCGCCGTCGTTGGTGAGCGATGTAAAAAATTCACCTGCGCCCACATACAGCGTGTCCGGCAGCATACCTGTATTTCGCCACTCAGATTTTGATGAAACTGCAGTAGTGATAAACGTTGTTGCCGGGCTCTGACCAACAACTTGCAAAAAAGGAAATGAAAGCAGAATCCAGGTAAAAACATGGGCTACGAGGTATGCACACCGGTTCATATATACGAAATATTTAGGGGTGGCCGCTAAAGTACTAAAGCTTCCTCCCCATTCCTACCCTTTAACAAAGGATTTACCTGCACTTATTTATGTTATTGAAAATTACTACCTTCCAAATCTGCATTGACTACTTATAACTTATTAATATGAAATACTTTTTTGCCCTGTTCTTCGCGAGCACTGCATTGGCAACTTCCTGCTCCAATCCCTCCGGTGAAAAACCAATAGCACAAACTGCTGCCGCATCAACACCCCGCGCTACCCTCAACCACATCGCCATCTACGTTACCAACCTCCAGACCAGCACCCATTTTTACCAACATATCATCGGCCTCGACACCATTCCGGAACCCTTCCACGACGGCCGCCATACCTGGTTCAACGTAGGAAAACAGGGACACCTCCACATCATTTCCGGCGCAGTTGCGCCCACAGCTCATGATAAAAACTCGCACCTCTGTTTCAGCGTGCCTTCGGTAGATGAGTTCATCCCCATACTCCAGCAAAACAACATTTCCTTTGAAGACTGGGGCGGCACCCCCGGTGCCATTACTCACCGCGTAGACGGGGTAAAACAGATTTATTTCAAAGACCCCGATGGGTATTGGATAGAAATCAACGATGCAAAAGAGTAAAAGTTTTGGAGCAGGGCAGCCTCCCCCGAAACTTCATCTCCCAACCCAAAACCCAAAACCATCCCGTATCTTTGCAGTCCTTTAAAAATTGGATTGTTATGAAGTTTTATACCTGGCTGATCCGTTATCGCCTCTATATTGGACTGCTGCTGGTGGGTGTAGGCGTGGTGGCCAATATTTATTCCGGTTTCTGGCCGGCTTTCCCGGCTTATTTTATAGGCGTAATTCTTATTGCAGGCCATTTTTTCATTGGCCCCCTGCGACTGCTGCAGGACTATATGGAAAACGGCGACCTTGAAGGCGCAGAAAAAGTGCTCAATTCCATCAAGTTTCCCAACCTGCTCTACAAACCCATCCGCTCCGCTTACTATACCTTCAAAGGTCAGCTGGCCATGATGAAGCAGGATTTTGAGGGCGCTGAAAAAAATATGAAAAAGGGGCTCGACCTCGGCACACCTTTGAAAGAAGTAAAAGGCGCCAGCCTGCTGCAAATGGGTATGATCGCCCTGCAGAAAAATAATTTCAAACAGGCCGAAAGCTATATCCGCCAGGCTATCCGCGAGGGCCTTCCCGATAAAGAAAATGAAGCAGCCGCCTACCTCCAGATGTGCAACATCATGATGAACAAACGCGAGTTCCGCGCGGCCAAGGAATTTTTCCGCAAAACAAAGGCGTTGAAACCTACCAACCCGGAAATCGTAAAACAGATCAAGGAAATCGAGAAGTATATCAGTCGCATACCCGGCTGATAGAGCCGGGACGCGCATAGCGAAGTTTGATCCTGCGCTTCATACGAATGGCGCCCGATTTGTCGTGCTTGCCGCACCGCAAGTCACCATCAGCTTCCAACGTCACATTTTTAATGGGCCTCCGATATTTACCGCGTCAACTGCCCTGCCTGTATCATCCTGTAAATAGTACTCTTCCCGATATCCAGCTTCTTGGCCACAAACAACACATCCTTGTCATATTTGTCCAGGAAGTGTTGAATGATCTGGATTTCGTACTCCTTCAGACTTTTTTCTTCGCTGATAAAACTATTGATGGGAGAGGCATGATGTACATTGATGTGCTCCGGTTGTATAGTATCACCTTCGCATAATTCCACCGCCAGTTGCATTACCGATTTCAATTCGCGCACGTTGCCAGGGAAGGAATAGTTAAGCAATACCCGCTGCGCCTCCGGCGACAACGATTTATTTCCGAGATTATTCGCGGCACAACGCTGGTCAACAAAATAACGGGCCATCACCAGCACATCGTTGCCACGTTCACGAAGCGGTGGCAATTCAATGGCCTGGCCAGCCAGCTGATGGAACAGGTCTTCGCGGAATCTTTTCTGCCTTACCTCTTCCGCCAGGTCTTTGTGCGTACTTACAATGAAACGCACATGCATCGGCGCCGGTTCGTTACCGCCAATCCGGGTCACCTGCTCCGTACGCAACACTTCCAGTAACCGGCCCTGCAAATCAAAATCCAGTTCACTCACTTCATCGATAAACAGCGTACCGTTATTGGCTTCCTCTATTTTACCGATCTGCTGCGCGTCCGCACCAGGGAAAGCGCCTTTTTCATATCCAAACAACTGGCGCTCCAGCTCCTGTTTGGAAACGCCGGACACGTTCACCGTTACAAAAGGTTGTTTACTCCTGTAAGAGTTATAATGAATCGCTTTCGCCACCATTTCCTTGCCGGTACCCTTTTCACCACTAATGGTAACCGTTAGGTTCGTTTTGGCTGCCTGGTCAATCCGGGCATACACGGCCTCCATGGCCGGACTCTCGCCTATCAGGATTTTCGAAAAATCATAGCGCTTGCACAGTTGTTCTTTCAACTGGTCAACCTCTTTGCGCAGCTTGTTTATTTCCAGCAGGTGCGAGAGCGACCTGCACAGCTTTTCACGTGTAAGGCCGTCTTTCACTATGTAATCAAACGCGCCGTTCTTTAACAGCTCCACGCTATTTTCTTTTTCAGGCGAGGCCAGCACCACCACGCGCATATCCGGATACCTGTCGCGGATCCGCGTAAGCGTTTCATGACCATCCATATCAGGCATCGAATAGTTGAATGCCACCACGTCTGGCTTGTCGTGCAAATGCTCGAAAAAGTCGCGGCTGCTGTCGAAATACTTTACATCAAACTGGGGGTGCAACGAGAGATACTGCTGCAACATCAGGCCATAATCAGGGTCGCTTTCCAGGAGAAATATCTTCAGGGTATTATCGTTTTTCATTCTGTGGTAAGGACTAGAAACATATTAGAACGAAAGTTAAATTAAAAACTTTCGACAAAAAAGATAATTTTAATGTGTTTTATAAACTACTTATTATCAATGAATAATAGTTTACCCTTAAGCCTACTGGTTCATCTGCACTACGTAGTTTTACTTCGTACATTTTACGCCCGGAAGCAGAAGTAAAACTACCCACTCACCACGTATACCTGCTTCGGAGTTTTCCGGGCAGGCAAGGCATTTGACGGCATTCGGGCAGAAAACTTTTCTCCACCGGTAGCTTATCTTTGAACAATGTCCATAACCAGGGAAAATCTCCGCAAAAAGTTTCGCGAAGAGTATGAAAAGTTGAATGAGCATCAAAAGCTCGCAGTAGATACCATAGAAGGTCCTGTCATGGTAATTGCCGGTCCGGGTACCGGTAAAACCCAGATACTGGCCAGTCGTATCGGAAAAATTCTGCTCGAAACAGATACCCAGCCGGAAAATATTCTTTGCCTTACCTA
>Ga0065721_10004203_pt1 | contig 36238 bp, 29 predicted proteins | sample Mesricmetagenome_FD_59108 | JGI IMG/M metagenome (GOLD analysis project Ga0065721, IMG submission 59108) | Mesophilic microbial community from rice straw/compost enrichment Sample: eDNA_1 v2 (version 2) | ecosystem: Engineered > Solid waste > Grass > Composting > Bioreactor | place: USA: Davis... | reverse complement strand
GCAATTCGCGCAGAAACTGCTCGAACAGGGCTGCGGCTTGCTCCGGCGGCGCCGCTTTGGAAAAACTCGGGCGGAGACCTTTTTGCGTATCCGCCGCCAGAGTGAATTGCGATACGGCGAGCACGCCTCCTGCTATATCGCGCACGCTCAAATTCATTTTGTCGGCAGCGTCGGCGAACACTCGGTAGGCGAGTACTTTATCGGCCATGCGCGCCACCAATTCGGTGGAATCATGCCGTTCAATACCCACCAGCAACAATAGTCCGCGCTGGATTGTCCCGACGGTTTCCCCGGCGACATCCACCCGCGCTTGCGTTACACGTTGCAGCAGCACTTTCATCGGGTCAGCTCATCAACAGGGCGATTGCGCCTATGGTTGCGAGCAGCACACCTTGGAGAGGTGCTGCCGCCAGCGTCGGCCACAACCAATATGTGGCACCGGCAAATGCCAGGGCGGCGATGGTGCGTCGGCGTCGGCGCCGGCGCTTTTGCCGGGCGTAATCCTGCAGCAGTTCACCCGCTTGACGCAACTGCGGCGCGGTGTTGCCGAGATCGTTGATCTTGCTGATGGTGTCGAACACCAAGTGCGGCACCTCGGGGAATTTCTCCATCCACTCGGGGGCTTGGCGACGCAATTCATTGAACAGGGTTTTCGGGTGGAAGCGTTTTTTCAGCCAGCGCTCGAGGAAGGGATGCGCTGTCTCCCACAAATCCAGCTCGGGGTAGAGCTGACGGCCCAACCCTTCGATATTGACCAGCGTCTTTTGCAGCAATACCAGTTGCGGCTGTACCGGCATGTCGAAGCGGCGGGCAGTCTGGAACAAGGTGATCAGGGCATCGCCAAAGGAGATGTCTTTAATGGGCTTGGCGAAGATCGGTTCGCACACCGTGCGGATGGCGGCCTCGAAGGCGCCTATAGCGGTATCTTTGGGCACCCAGCCAGACAGCACGTGCAATTCCGCCACCTGGCGATAGTCGCGGCGGAACATGGCCAGCAGATTGCGCGCGAGGTAGAACTGATCCTCCCGCGACAGGGAGCCGATGATCGCCATATCCAGGGCGATATAACTCGGGTTGTCCGGGTTCTCCAGGGACACAAAAACGTTGCCCGGGTGCATATCGGCGTGGAAAAAATTGTGCTCGAACACCTGGGTGAAAAAGATTTCCACACCGCGTTCGGCGAGCAGTTTGATATCGACCTTGTGGCGTCGCAGGGTGTCCAGGTCGGTCACCTGGGCGCCGTAGATGCGCTCCATCACTAGCACCTGGCGGCGGCACAACTCCCAGTGGATGCGCGGCACGTACAGCAGCGGCGAATTATCGAAATTGCGCCGCAGTTGCGCCGCATTAGCGGCTTCGCGCATCAGGTCGAGTTCGTCAAAAATGGTCTGGCGGTATTCCTCCACCACCTGCACCGGGCGCAGGCGTTCGCCGTCCGGACTGTAGCGCTCGATCAATTGCGCCAGCCAAGCCATCAGAGCCACATCTTGTTCGATGACGTTTTCGATGCCGGGGCGCACTGACTTGACCACCACCTCGGAGCCGTCGTGCAAACGCGCGGCGTGCACCTGGGCGATGGAGGCGGAAGCCAGCGGCGTGGGGTCGAATTCGGCAAAGGCTTCCGCAATGGGCTGTCCCAGTGCCCGCTCCACTTGGGCGCAAAACTGTTCGCTGGGGAAAGGCGGCACCCGGTCTTGCAGTTTGTTCAGCTCTACCATGATGTCCGGCGGCAGCAGGTCGGGGCGGGTGGAGAGCAGTTGGCCGAATTTGATGAAAATCGGCCCCAGGTCCTCCAGGGCTCGCCGCAGACGTTCGCCTCGGCTCAGACTCTCGGATTCGCGGCGGCGGAAGGGGCGCAGCAGCCAAACCAAAGCGCGCGGTCGCGCGTGTTCCGGCAACAGCTCGTCGACGCTATAGCGGCCAAAGGTGGCAAGAATGGTGAGCAGACGGCGGAATTGGGTCACTGGGTCGGTTCATCAGGGTTGAGCTGGCGCTGGAGCTTGCGCAGACGGGCCTCCAGGCGATCAGTCGCTGCGCGCAGCTCGTCCACGTCCGTTGCGAAGGCGGAGACTTCATGCGGAGAGGGCAGCAAGCGGACTTCCTCAGTGAGATAGTCGCGCAACCAATCCGGCGCTATGTCGGCGTGGTGGCGGAATTGCGCCGCACTGTGGCGGAGAAAACGCGTGATGGGATAGCTCAACACATCCGCAGCGGCGGGAGTGGTGGCGCCGCGGATGGCTTCATACAACAGCTGCTCCCAGTCGAGCTCCAGGTCGGCGAGGATCTGCTGCACTTGGTGGAGCAGATTGGCGTCGCCGCTGACTTCAACACCGCTGCCCGCTAGGCTGTGGCCTTCGCGCCAGAGCAGGCCGGCGATCGCTGGCGTCGTGCCGATGATCGTGCAATCCACCGCGTCATCCCGGTAGCTGGCAAGCGTTAGCCCTTCGGTGGTAAAGCCGCAATAGAGCTCGAAGTTCGGCTTGCGGAATTCCACTTTCAGCCAGCGGCCGCTCAGCCGTCCGAGGGCCGCCTGGCTGCCCGGATCATAAGCGAGCGCGCGGTTGAGCCCCAGCTCCAGGCCCCGTGCAATGGCAGAACGGAAGGCGGGATCCATCAGGGTTTGATTCCTTTATGCAGCGCGACAATGCCGCCGGTCATATTGTGGTAGCTGCACTGGTTGAAACCGGCGTTTGCCATCATCTCTTTGAGGGTTTCTTGGTCTGGGTGCATGCGGATGCTCTCCGCCAGATAACGATAGCTGTCAGCATCTCCCGCCACCAGTCGCCCCATCAAGGGCAGCACGCGGAAGGAATAGGTGTCGTAGGCCTTTTCCAGCAGGCCGGAGCGCGGTTTGGAAAATTCCAGCACCAGCAGGCGCCCGCCCGGTTTCAGTACTCGCTGCATGGAGCGCAGGGCGAGATCTTTGTCGGTGACATTGCGCAGGCCGAAGGCGATGGTGATGCAGTCGAAGGTGTTGTCCGGAAAGGGCAGATATTGCGCATCTGCCTGAGCAAAAAAGATGTTGTTGGCGACGCCGCGGTCGAGCAGCTTGTCGCGGCCAACACGCAACATGGCGGAGTTAATATCCGCGAGCACCACGCTGCCGGTGGGGCCGACGAGGCGGGAAAATTTCTCCGCCAGATCGCCGGTGCCGCCGGCGATATCGAGCACGGACTGTCCCGGGCGCACCGCCGCCATTTCCACCGTAAACAGCTTCCACAACCGGTGGACGCCGCCGGACATAAGATCGTTCATCAGGTCGTATTTGCCTGCGACCGAGTGAAACACCTCGGCGACGCGGCCAGCTTTTTCCCCGGCTTTTACCTTCTGAAAACCGAAATCGGTATATTGGTCTTTTTCCATGGGGCACCTCGTATGCGAGCCGGCTATTGTACGGACAAATAAGCGCCCGAGGCACGGCTTGAACTAAAATCTTTCCCCTTTCAGACCACACCAGGGTTTCGGAGATGATTGCCATTTCATTGCGCAAAGGGTTGTTTTGCCTATCGGCTTTACTGATGAGCTTCGCTGTCGAGGCGCAGGACGGCGGATGTTTGGCGCAGGCGCGCACGCCGCTGGAGCAGGCCTACTGCAAGATCCGCGCGGCCAATCCATCCGCGGCGCTGCCGACACTGCAGGAGCTGCGCCGCAATCCCGAAAAAACCCAGCGGCTGCTGTTGCGTCGTCCGGCGGAACAGGTGGGCATCAAGCTGCCGCCGGAAACCGCAGCGCCGCAGACGCGCACCGCGGCCCCTGCTCCCAGAACTGCCACTGTCGCCGAACCCGCGCGTGCAGCGAGTTCCCAAGCTTCGCCGGCGCGCATGCAGACCGGCGACCTCGCCGGATGCGAGCTCATGGCGAGCGGTATTCGCTGCGGCGCCGAGCGCTACCAGTTGCAGGGCAATTTGCCCAACAGCCGGTTGGCACCGGGTATTCTCGATGCGGAAAAGCGCGTGCTCTTTGCCGAATACCAAGGCAGTGCTGGAGACAGTTCTGCGCTTATGGATTACGCCATCGGCGCCTATGGACGTTATATCGAAGCCATGTTGGATATAGGGTTGGGTTCTTCGACCATGTCATTCACCAAGTTTTACCACACGTTTATGGAAGCCCAGGCGAAAGGCACGCGTTTTGGTGAGCGGCTGACGGCCATGTTCGATTTTCTGAAAAAAGACAAAGCCAATATGGGTGTGCAGTCTCACTACAATGATGCTCTGCCGGAGTCCATCGAACAGTGCATGGGACTCAGTGAACAATTGCTGGTGTGCGACAACGTGCAACAGAATTGGGTGTATAAGAGGGCTGCGCTGTGACCTATGGCAATGTCCAACTCGGCCACACCGCCCATGTGCCCTCGGGCAAATCATTTCCACTGAGTCTGCTGGCGGCGGATGTAACCGATCCGGTCAATATCGGCGGCTTATTTCGATTGGCGGATGCGTTGGGAGTGCGCCATATTTATTTAACCGGCGCCAGCACCACTCCGCAAAATCCGAAAGTCCGACGCAGCGCACGCGCGACTCAGCAATATGTGTCCTGGTCATACGCGCAGGATGCGCTGCGTCTGATCAAGGAATTAAAAAGCAGCGGGCAGCGGATTTTGGCTCTGGAAATCACCAGTGCAAGCGCCGATATTCGCCATGTGGCAATTTCACCGGATGTGCCGATCGTGTTAATTGTCGGCAGTGAAAATCAAGGCATCGCGCAAGAGTTGCTCAATGAGTCCGAGCAGACGGTGCATATCCCGATGCTGGGACAGAACTCGTCGATGAATGTAGTGGTGGCCAGTGCCATTGCCGTGTTTGAGATTACTAAAGAATTATCCGCCACCTGAGCGGCACGGCCGTTTACAATCCAATTTTTCACATTCCCCACCGCCGGAAGGTTATGAGCGCCAGCACCATCAACAATCTTCTCTTCTTGGGAGCTGCACTGGTTGCCGCCAGTATTCTCGTCAGTTCGTTTTCCACCCGCATCGGAATTCCAGTGCTGGTTATTTTCCTCGGTGTGGGCATGCTCGCCGGGGTGGATGGCATCGGCGGTATTGTCTTTGACAACTATCACGCCGCCTATCTGGTCAGTAACCTCGCGTTGGCGGTCATTTTGTTGGATGGCGGTATGCGCACCCGGGCGAGCACCTTCCGCGTGGCGCTCTGGCCGGCGCTGTCGCTTTCCACTTTGGGTGTGGTCATGACCGCCGGGCTAACCGGCGTGGCCGCGGCATGGTTGTTCGACCTGGATCTGCTGGAAGGCATGCTGATCGGCGCGATTGTGGGTTCCACCGACGCGGCGGTGGTATTCAATCTGCTCAATGGCAAAGGTCTCAACGAGCGGGTTGGTTCGACCTTGGAAATCGAATCGGGCAGTAACGACCCCATGGCGATGTTCCTGACGGTGACGCTGATTGCGATGCTGGTGGCGGGTGAAAGCCGTTTTTCCTGGGACTTTTTACTCAGCCTTGTACAGCAATTCGGCGTGGGCGTAGTGCTCGGCCTAGCGGGTGGATGGCTGCTGCTGACCTTGATCAATCGCCTCGATATCGCCGACGGTCTCTATCCGCTGCTCGCCGTCAGCGGTGGCATCATGCTCTATGCGATTTCAGGGGCCGTGGGCGGCAGTGGAATCCTCACTGTGTATGTGTGCGGACTGTGGTTGGGCAACCGCCCGATTCGCAATCGCTCAGGCATTTTGCACATGTTTGACGGCCTCGCGTGGTTGAGCCAAATCGGCATGTTCCTGGTGCTCGGTCTTCTCCTTACTCCGAGTCAACTGTTGCCCATTGCGATGCCGGCGCTGCTGCTGTCCGTGTGGATGATTATGTTCGCGCGGCCGCTGTCGGTGTTTCTCGGCTTGTTACCGTTCAAAGGCTTTAATCTGCGCGAACGTTTGTTTATTTCCTGGGTGGGCTTGCGCGGCGCCGTGCCGGTCATTCTCGCCGTGTTCCCATTAATGGCGGGACTGGATAATGCCCAACTCTTTTTCAATGTCGCGTTCTTTATCGTGCTGGTATCGCTGTTGGTACAGGGCACCACGCTCACCTGGGCGGCCAAAGAAGCCGACGTGGTGGTCCCCTCGATACCCATGCCGATTTCGCGGGCGGGCCTCGGCGTACATATCACCAGTCAGTGGGAGTTGTTCATCTACCGACTGGGCGCGGAAAAGTGGTGCATAGGCGCGGCCTTGCGGGAACTGCATATGCCTGAGGGAACACGTATTGCGGCGCTGTTTCGCGACCAGCAGCTGCTCCACCCGCGCGGCAGCACCCGTTTGATGGCGGGGGATATTCTGTGTGTGATCGGCCACGATCACGATTTGCCGGCCCTTGGCAAGTTGTTCAGCGTCGCGCCTAAACGTGCATCGGATATGCGCTTCTTCGGCGACTTTATTTTGAACGGCGATGTGACCCTGGACGAGCTGGCCCCTCTGTATGCGCTGGACATAGGCGCGGTCGACGGCCAGATGCTCCTGGGTACGTTCGTGGCATCGCGCATCGGCGGCAAGCCGGTTATCGGCGACCATTTCGAGTGGAGTGGACTGGTATGGACCGTGGTGGAATTGGAAGGCAACCAAGTGCGCAAAGTGGGTGTCAAACCCGCTGCACCCAAAACCGCAGCGCCAAAACCGGCGAAACCCTGATCGCTTTGGCGCTGACACATTCAAGGAGATTCATTGTGAAGCACGTCTGGCCATTTATTTTTCTTATGTTTACTGCTGCTCACGCGTCGGCTCAGAACGATGTTTTGATGATCGATCAGAGCATTGGCACCGATGTGCAATTGGCATTTCCCAATGATCGCAATATCCAGCCGCGCTCCAGTCCTTTTCAGGTGGTGAGCTATGTGCCCATGAGCAGCGAGCTGGGTGAGCGCTGGGCGATTGTCACTTTAAAAAATACGTCGTCCGGCAGTCGTATTTTTGAAAGCCAGTATCTGCTGGGATTATTCGCCGACGGCGATCGGCGTGAACCTCAGACGTTCAAGCAAACCTTTGAGGGTCATGAAGTGGTGTCCTTGACGCTCTCTTTTGGTCGTCACAAATTTCCCTTGTTAAATGTCGTCGCGCGCGACTGATTCTGAAACCGCATCTGTAATTTTGACGGGGCGCGGGGGAAGTATTTACAACCTGCGCCCTATTTTCCCTTCGATATTTCTCACGCAAGTCACTCTGTGACGGCGTGCATGCGTCATCCGGCAACTGGCGAATAATTTGCAACGGCATGCCGCCGACCTTTCCTTCTCTTTCGGTTTATCAGACTTTGACTGGAGAAATCGCCATGCCAGAAGCTCTCGCCCAGACTGCGGAATCCGCCACCGTGATGGACCAAGTTGCCGATCATGTGGGAATCGAAAATATCGTGGGAGTAGCACTTGTCATTGCCGCTGTTCTGCTCGCCGTAATTGCGCACTGGCTGTTGTTCAAACTGCTGCGACGGGTCGCTGATCGCAATCACCATTTTCCCTGGCCGCATTTAGTCGAGCGGGTGCGAGGGTTGGTGCGTCTCGGCATGATGATTCTGGCGGTAGAACTCACTCTGCCCCTGGTGCAAATGCCGCCGCGGGCGGAAGCAGCAGTCTCGCAAATCACGACTTTATGCATTATTGGTGTGGTGGGGTGGGTAGCGTTCTTGGTGGTGACAGTACTGACGGATTTTTCCATATCGCGCCACCGCATTGATGTGGAAAACAATCTTGAGGCCCGCAAAATGCGCACGCGCCTCAGGGTGCTGCGCCAGGCATTGGTGATGATCATTACTCTGGTCACCGTCGCCGCCATGATGATGACATTTCCGGGCGCGCGCAGCATCGGCGTCTCCTTATTCGCCTCGGCGGGCGTAGCGGGAATTGTGGTGGGCTTTGCGGCGCGCCCGGTGTTGAGCAACCTTTTGGCGGGAATTCAAATCGCGCTGACCCAGCCCATTCGTATCGAGGACGCGGTGGTAGTGGAAGGTGAATGGGGGTGGATCGAAGAAATCACGTCTACCTACGTAGTGGTGAAAATTTGGGACTGGCGCCGTCTCATAGTGCCGCTCAGTTACTTTATCGAAAAACCGTTTCAGAACTGGACTCGCGAGAGCGCATCGATTATCGGCGCGGTCACCTGGCACACAGACTATACGGTGCCGATTGCGCAGATGCGGGAAAAACTCAAAGAGTTTCTCGGTCAATCCAAACTTTGGGATGGCAATGTCCAGGTACTGCAAATCATCGAATCCAAACCTGAGACCATGGAATTGCGTGCGCTGATGAGCGCGAAAAACAGCCCCACCGCATGGGATCTGCGTTGTGAAATCCGCGAAAAGATGATCATGTGGTTGCAAAAAGAACATCCGGGTGCGCTGCCGCGCAACCGTGTGCAGGTGCAGATGGACGAGCGGCGCCCCCTCGAACCCTTTTCCCCCGAAGAGCCGGATCGTCAAACCGGCGCTATGGCGCAGCAGATCGACACGCCGGAAGAGCCTTCTGCGGCGGGGCCAGCAGGCGCAGCGCCTGCGGATGAAGACGTCGATAAACGCGTCTTATAGGCAGACGTGTTTATCAAATTAGCGAAACCGGCGAAAAATTGATTTCAGGCCGCATCGCTTGCGGTGCTATTATGCCAAGTGCCGTTTGCGAAAACGGCCTGTTTCTACCTTCATCGGTAAGTGATGTGATCAAGACTTCCATAAAATATTTTTTGTTGCTGAGTTTTCTGCTGGCATTTTTGCCCGGCGAAAATACTCGCCAACAGGATGTTGCGAAGACGAAACGCTTCGTTGTGGTGGCGGATCATGTCCAGAGTTTTGCCTCGCCGGAAAACAACAAAAAAACCGATAACGAAAAAGAAGATCCCCATCCCCTTTCCTCTGTTGAACTGGTCGATCCTGTACCTCCCGCACAATCGGTTCAATATTTTGCATTTTCGCTTCAGCTTGATACCACCACTTACTATCCCATACGCGCACCCCCTGCTCAGGTTTAACGCCTTTCTGTCTCCCAAACTGATGTAAAGATTTGGGAAAAATATTCAGTTTACGTTTGGTTTTCTGCCGACCGTCCACAGCTTTGCCTGCGGTTGCATGTCTGTCGGTTCGCGTCGGCATCCGGCGGAGGACTTTGTATGAAGCGTTTTAATATTTATCCAATTGAATCAGTTGATGAATTAGCCCATCCGGAATTTTCCAATTCCATCACTTTGGATTCGCCCGCGCTGTCAGTCATGACAGATTTTAAATATCACGAGCCATTGGTCGCGGGCAGTTCCGACCGCGCCGCGGATATCGAGCAAAGCATGTTGCGCTCGCATGTGCGGATGAAACTGGTGGTGAATGATCAGCATCAGTTTGTCGGCATCGTCAGTCTGGACGATCTCAATGCGCAGGAAATGCTTAAGCGCGTGACAAAAGGCATGTCGCGGGATGATTTGTCAGCCGCTGATTTTATGCGGCACAAAAATACCCTGCGCGCGCTCGACTATCACGAGCTGCGGCAGGCAACGGTGAGGGATTTGGTGCAGACCCTCAAAGATAACGAGCATCAGCACTATCTGGTGGTGGACCGCAAAGAACACAAAATCCGCGGAGTGATATCGGCCAGTGATCTTGCGCGCAAGCTGCACCTGGATATCAATATCAACTCCCGTTCATCCTTCGTCAACGTCTATTCCGCGCTCCATCCGGAGCCCGCATTGCACTAACACCCGCTTATGCGGCCGGAAACTTGGTTTGGCCGCCTGTTTTGCTGCGGACATGGATGTCCGCTTTTTTATTTCATTCTTCATTTCGAATCTGGTCAGAATACCAGTCGCGCCATCAGTTGCAGTTTAAGAAAATGGCTTTCGCGATAATCGGTATCGTCGGTTTCCAAACCCAATAAAAAATTTGGATGAGCAATCTGCAGCCCCCAAATATGATCCTCTGGAGACCAGGTAAGGCTGCCGGTCCAGTGCTGATTGATATGCCAGTCGCCGATCCACTTTAGCCAATCTTTTCTATCCAATTTTTCGTAATCCACACCCGCGCCGAAACGCTCCTCCAGCCGATACCTGTAGCTAAGTTCTGTATGCACTGGTAAACGTTGGTGAAAGCGGGTGCGGAAATGGCTGTATTGGAAGGTGGGGCCGTCGTTGGTTACGAGCCGATTGATGTTACCCTCGATTCTGCTGCCGGGCGCGGTATTCCAATACAGGTCGGAAAACGCTTCGCCAATATTCAAATTCACATAATGTTCTTGCCATTCGTACTGCACATTAATATCGAGAGTGACGCCGTTTCCCTCCGGTGGATCCACAGGGCGATCAAAAATTTTGTCCTCAGGATAGGCGTAGTCGATGACGATATTGGTTTGGTTGTTCAATGTTTCCGAGGGATCGAAAAAGCCGGAGGCTTCGCCGTAATACAAATCCTGTAATGTCAGATAGGTGAGAATGGTTTTTACCGTAAGGCCGCGCCACGATACGGTATAACCTAAATGCATTCCTTCGGCTTCGGCGTTATTCGCCTTCAAATAAATATCGTAGGTGCCTTTTTCCCGACCCAGGCCGCCGTTCTGTTCCAGATAATGAAGCCGTGCCGTATCGTTGGAAAAATTCAAATAATAATAAAGATGCTTGCTGTAGCCGATCTGAAAATGATTGAGGATCAGGCTGGTCCGCGCCACCTGTTTAGAATACAAACGGTTGCCGGGTTTCAGTTCATCTGTTTCCCAATCATCGAAATTGGCTTTAATGGTGACAGGTTCGCTGAGGTTGATGGAGTTGATGCTGAGCTCTCCGCCGATTGGAAAAGGAGTAGCCGCGGCGGGCATACACAAAGCGCAGCTGACAATAATCGTGCTTAGGGTGGCAATACCAGTCGTATACAACAGAGTCACCTTTGCGTTAAGTAAATATCCGATTAAGTAAAAAAAAGGGCGGCCGAGGCCGCCCCTTGCGTCATCGTGTCAATACGGTTATTCGATGGATTCTCCTGTGCCATCAATATAGTGAATGAAGGTGACGCCCTTCTCGCGTTTGACGGTACCATACACCTTATTGTTGTACCGCAAACTGCCTTCCAAAACTCGCGCTTTTTTGCCACCCACATCATCGACATCCGGGAACGCCAATTCGAGCGCAACACCGTTTTGATTGGTGATCGTCAGCTTGGGCGATTTGGCGTCCACTGATGAATCGTCATCACCGTAGCCCGCCAAGTTATACCAGTAGTTCGAGCTGAAGTTGAAACGCTTGCCGTCGACAATCAGATAGAATTCAAAGGTGCCTTCGTTCAAGGTATCTCGGGAGAAATGACTGCCGAGAGTGACTTCCGGCAAATCGTAAGGCCGCACCTGCATTTCGAAGGCGGCGGCAATTCGCAGGAATTGTTCCTCGGTTTCCGTCGGCTGATAGGGCTCTACCAAGTAGCCATAAATATTGCCACCGGCTGCGTCGAAACGGCTTTCCGTGTAGTTGCCCCAGGGTGATGATCTCAACAGGGTGGTGATGTACAGCCCTTCCTGCGGCACCACAATTTGCAGACCTATACCGGAATTGTCGATCAGGTCGCCCGCCACATCTTTCATAGTGGTTTTATTGGACGTTGTCAGATACGACTGGATCGGGGTGTCTTCGCCAGTGCGGTACACTTCGTAACGATAGGTTTGATCACCTTCGGGCGTGATACGAATGCTCCAATCCTGCAAATTGAAGGTGAACAAATTTGGGCTGACGGTGTAGTTCCCGAGCAATCCCAAAGTGCCCTCGTCGTAAGGTTGTGGCGGTACAAATTCCGCAGCATTTTCGATGGTGGCGGCGATGATCAACGAAATTTCATCCTCTTCGATGCTGTCGCTCACAATGAACTGGTTAGAGAACACGGCATTCACGCGCACTTCGCCCGGCAAATAACCTTGTGAAGCGAAATACCAGGGTTGATCAAGCTTGAACGCGGTGACCGACATTCTGCCACTGAGAATATTGTGAGATACCAGCTCCTGCGATGCGTCGCCGGCCAGCGTCGGGTATTGGATATCGTCTATCCAAACCGCGTCTTTGTTATGGCCGACCGAATCATCTTTGGCGTATTCCCAGACCACGGTGTGTTCACCGGGAGCGAGGAAAATCTGCGCGCTCTTGAACTCGGGCTGGAATCCACTGGCGGACAGGACTTTCTCGCCATCGACGTAGACGTTGAAGAAGTCGTAGCCGGCTTCGGATTCAATCGCATAGTTGAAGCTCAAATAACCGCCCCAGGTATTGATGGTGGCGCTGGCCCTGGTGGATTCACCATCGCCGGTTGGCGGCGTGCGCAGCGATGAGCTGCCGCTGCGGGCTTTAGCATCGGTTACAGACCAATCACCGGTATCCAGCCAATCCACCGTGATCGGAGTTTCAAAGTCGATAGTGCCGCCGGGGGAAATGCCGTATTCCGCTTCGATGGCAAAATTAACAGCAGCGGTGAGTTGTGTGGCGACCGGAGCAACATCGTTGCGTATGCCGGAAATGATGTCCTCAAACCGCACACCATCTGCGAACACGGCGCTGATGTGGCTGCCTTTGCTGATAACCAGTTCCATATTGTCGCGGGTCAACCGGCCAGCTTGGATTGCGATGGAATGCTCGGTCGCGAACTCTTCCGGTGGCGGTAGGAGCAGTTGAATATCGACGTCCACATCGCGGATGGTGCCTTCGATGTCGAGGGTGCCGTCGCTGGAGAGAACATAATGCAAATTGCCAAGAGTTAATTCCTTGGTAACGCTGGCAGCGGCGAATGCCAAACCGTCAACTTCGCAGTAATAGCAAAAGTCGTAGGTGGGGGAAACCGCCTGCGCGACGCCGGGCAATACGTCATTGAGAGCAGACGCCAATACTTTTATGTCATCCTCCCATACGCGGCCGACCATTTCGGTACGCGCTTTGAAGTTGGCGAGGGCCGGGTTGCTTTGCAAGGTGAGCTCACGCACCCATGAGCGGAAGTCCCGCACCAGTTCTTTGACTTTTGCCAGCTCCCCGTGTGGTGGTTCTATTGGATCAGTTGGTTTTTCCGATTCGCAACCTTTGGGCTTGGTGCGGCAATCATGGCGTTCGATCAAAAGTGCGATCTGTGTGCTCAGCTCTTGTAGAGCTGCATTACCTTTTGCCAACCACTTAGCGCCTTGGCGTGCCAATTCGAGCAATTCCAGCAGAAGCTCGCGATTGACCTCGCCTTTGTCGTTGTATAACTCAGCTTCGATCTTCTCAATCGCGGCGGCGATGCTGAGGCGATGTTGTTTGGCATAACCTGCAACTGCGGCGCTATAAAGGCTATAACGTATGGCGTCCAGGTCGTATTTGCCACCGGGCAGGCGGGTGAGGTCGAGGGCCGTTATTTGAGAAAGCGACGCAGGCAGGTTGAACAGTGCCGCCAGTGAATTGAATTCCGCGTTGATGGAATCCGCGTCCAATTTGCCTTTGCGCTTCGCCTTTTGCACCGCGAGGTGAGAAAGCGGCGTTACGCTGACTTGCAGGCTCTCACTATTTTTGAAATCAGTGATGGCGCCGGAAAGATAAAATTCTTCAGTTATGTTAACGAGTTCGCCAAAATCCAGTTGGCCATTGCCGTTGGCATCTTCGCCGGAGACTTCTCCCACTGCGCCGCAGACTTCGACATCGCAGACCATGGTCGATGAGCCATCGGCCGCCGCTTGCACTTCCACATAAACTGCGTCGCTGAGCGAGGCGCTCGGTATGGTTATGGTGAATGCGCCGCTGCTATCCGTTTTTGTGCTGGCGAACGGCGTGCTGCCAATTCCATCACCGGCGAGTGAATAAAGATATACGTCAGCGTTTTTAATTGCCCCTTTTATGACATTGCCATTAATTTCCGTTTGGCTTACTTCGATATCGGGAGATTGTTGTGGATTGGTAACAGCATTTCTACTTGGAGTTTTATCGCTGCTGGAACAGCCGGATAACAGCAGGCAGGATGATGCACATAATGCAAATAGCGTTTTTGTTGATTTATTAAAGGGCTTCATGATGGCAGTTCCTCGTTGCGGGGAAAATCGCCGGGGGATTATATAAGCCGGATTTTTCACCCACAACGCGGTATAAGGCGACACCCTGCGCGCCAAATAATTTTAACGTATGTTTTAATACCGATTGCAGAGACAATAAGAAATTCAATGCGTCAAATATTGGCGATAGGTAACAAATGCCAAATAAATGAATCATGACCAGGGAAATTTATATTCAGTATCTAAATTTATTTTCGAGCTTTTATCTCATTTTTTTTTAATTGCTCGCACTTCTTTCTTCGAAATTGCACATCAATCACATCAACGTTAGATAGAGTCGCCAGGACGTTTACATTGGCGCATCTTGATCCTCTGCACTATTCTCATAAGGGATACCAGATCGGCGAGCCGATGGACGTCATCGAATTGTCGGAGGTGGATAATAATTGGGCATTATTGGTTGCCGCGCTAAGGGACAGTGTGGTGCGCTTCGGGCGTTTCACATTTTCTGCGCGCACTGTAACACCGCAGTTCCGACGGCATTCTTGGAAATGATTTGAGGACCGACATGTTCAAACAGGGCTCCGGGTTCTGGCGTGGCGCCATGTGTTTATGGCTGGCGCGCTGTCTGCTCGGTATCGCCATCTTCAACAGCAGTCACGTTGGTGCGGCGCCCAGCGAAGGCGAGCTGCGCGCCGCTGTGATTGTTGCCATCTTGAGATTTACCTCCTGGCAGGTGGATCCAATGGATAAGTCGATGTTGGAAGTTTGCCTGGCGGGCAAGCCGGTTTCCGAAGCAGTACTTCTTTCTATTAGCGGTGAGCAGAAAGTGGCGACCCGCGTTCTCAACGTGCGGCCGGTGAAGCGTCCGCTGGATGCTTGCCAGGTTGTCGTCATTGGTGAAGATGTTAATGAGGTGGAATACGAGCGCCTTATTGCCGAAGCAAATGAAAAGTCGATGCTAACGGTGTGCGACGGCTGTCGGCGTGGCTTGGGTGAGGATGCCATCATCCAGCTGCGCTTGCGGCAACAGAGAGTGAGTTTTGAAGTGAACTTGTCACGCGCCCGGAGTAGCGGCGTGGCTTTAGATGCTCAGCTGCTGGAGTTGGCGACCGTGGTGAGGAAATAGATTATGCCAGCTGTCAGTCATCGTTCCTTTCGTACGAAGGTTCTGCGCAGCATTTTATCCAGCATTTTGATTACTCTCGGACTGACCGGCTTAGGCCTGGTGATGATCGAGAGCTGGCTCAACGACAAAAAGTTGCACAGAGATATGGAAGTGCTTGCGGACATTCTCGGCAACCGCTCCCGCGCTGCATTGGAATTCGGTGACACTAATGCCGGCCAACTCAATTTATCGTCTGCCAAATATCAAAAATATGTAGATGCGGTGTGCCTGTATGATCAGGCGGGCAATCTTTTTAGTGACTACAGCCGCGGCGATGCGGAATATCAGTGCGGAGAAAATTTGCGCGGCACTATTCTGCAGCAGACGCGATGGCAGATGATTACCACGCGCGAGGNGTGGCACCTCGATCAGAGCCTCGGCACCATCGCGGTAGTGGCCAATCGCAGTTTTATTTTTGAGAATCTGCGCTTCTTTGTTCCCCTTTTACTCGTGCTTATTGCCGTCGTTTTGCTACTGGTGACGCGCATACTTAAACGAGTGATGAAAGCGGTTGCGCAGCCTCTGGAAGAATTACATGCAACCGCACAAGCCATTGTCGACGATGCTTATTCGTCCAGACGTGCCACCAAGCGCAGTGATGATGAAATCGGCGAGTTGGTGGATGTGTTTAATCGTATGCTGGACAATCTCGCCAGCGAAAATCTGGCTTTACAATCTTCTGAAAATCGCTTCCGCACCCTCACCACCAATGCGCCTATCGGGATTTTTCAGTTGGACGCCGAAAATAAAATGGTTTATGCCAACGAGCGCTGGTACAAAATTACCGGCACCCAACCCGGCGTCGGAGCTTGGGAAAAGCATGAAAGCCACGTAGTAAAAGATGATGTGGATTTATATCACTCCAGCTGGGAGCGAGCGCGCCGAAAAAATCATGCCGTACTTGTGGAGTATCGCTATCAAACCGAGACGGGTGGGGAAAAGTTTTTGATGGAAAACGTCGCACCCTTAACGGCTGGCTTGGGCATGGAGGGCATGATTGGCACACTGGCCGATGTGACAGAATTAAAGAACGCCCAGAAAGAATTGGAAAAACTCGCCTTTTACGATCCGCTTACCGGTTTGCCCAATCGCCGCTTTTTCATTGATTTATTGGGATTTGGTCTGGCTAAAGCCAAACGCAGTGTCGCCAAGGCTGCGGTACTGGTACTTGATATGGATAACTTCAAACGAGTTAACGATTTGCTGGGGCATGCCGGCGGCGATCAGTTGCTGCAACAGCAAGCGCAAAGAATTCGCGCGGCAGTGCGGGAGCAGGATGCGGTGTCGCGCATGGGTGGCGATGAATTTACGATTATGCTCGCCCCTGTCAATGAAATATCCGAAGTCACCAGTTTGGCGAAACGCGTGCTCGATGCGGTGAATTTACCGATCACTGTCGGTGCGCATACATTGGAAGTAGGGGCCTCCATTGGTGTGGCGCTTTATCCGGCGGATGGCGAAAAAGCCGAAGATTTGATGCGCAATGCCGATATGGCGTTGTATGAGGCAAAGGGCTCAGGGCGCAATCGCGTCAATTTTTTCTCTTATAAACTGGATCTCGAATTGCGCGAAAGCCTGCGCATGGAACAAAAGCTGCGCAATGCCATTCGCAATCAAACACTTGAAGCCTATCTGCAGCCGCAAGTATCGGCGGAGGGAAAAGTGATTTGGGCGGAGGCGCTGGTGCGCTGGTTCGATCCAGAAGATGGCCCCATAAGCCCTGCGCGTTTTGTCGCTCTGGCGGAGGAAACCGGTCTTATTCATGGCCTCGGCCAATTGATGTTGGAGCAAGTGTGTTTTCACTTGTCGCAACATAGAGGCTATTTAAAGAATGTCGGCATCGCTGGAATTTCCGTTAATTTGTCTGGGCGCCAGTTTTATTCGCGCACGCTGCTGCGCGATATTAAACGCATAATGGCGGAATCCGGAGTCGAATCTGAACAAATTGAATTCGAGCTTACCGAATCGCTGGTCATGGATGATGTGCAGATGGCGATCGATGTGATGCGGCGTTTGCGCGATTTGGGTTGTCGCATTTCCATCGATGATTTTGGTACCGGTTACAGTTCGCTCGCGTATCTCAAACGTTTTCCTATTAACTGTCTCAAGATCGACCGCTCTTTTGTCGAAGATATTCCCCACGATCCTCACGGCTCGGAAATTGCCACTGCCATTATCGCCATGGCGCACAAGCTCCATCTGACCGTGGTCGCCGAAGGGGTGGAAACGGAAGCGCAGCGAGATTTCTTGATTGCCCAGGGATGTGAGTCTTTGCAGGGATATTTATTTGGCAAGCCAAAACATATTCAGGAGTATGTGGATCAAGGGAAGGCGCTATTTTTTGCCAATAATCCAGGGCAAATTCGCAACCAATAAAGCGCATAGCATTGCGCTTATTAGTTAATAATTTTGACAACGCTGGTTTGTGGATCGCGGGTTTTGCCGCTGCGGTTAAGCACATCGAGATAGGTTTGCCAGAGGCGCTCCTGATTGCGCCCCAGCTCATAAAGATAATCCCAGGTATAAATACCGCTGCTATGACCGTCGTCAAATAACAGGCGCAGCGCGTAATTACCCTGCGGTTCGGCACCGGTCAATTGCACATGCAGTTTGCCATACTGCAATTGCTCCTGACCGGGACCGTGTCCCTTCACTTCCGCAGATGGAGAATGAACCCGCAGAAACTCCGCAGGCAGCTGAAACACTTCCTCACCGAAGCGCAATTCCAACAGATTGGATTTGCGCCGCAGTTTAATGTCGGATGGGACTGCCATGGCTCAGAGAATAAATCGGCTAAGGTCTTCATCCTGCGCCAAATTGGCCAACTGCTCGTTCACGTAATTTGCATCCACCGTGACAGAAGTTTCAGTGTCGCCGGCGCCGAATGAAACAGTCTCGAGCAGGCGTTCAAGCACCGTGTGCAGACGACGTGCACCGATATTTTCAGTCTTCTCATTGACGTTGTAGGCGATCTCGGCGATGCGGCGAATGCCGTCAGGAGTAAAATTGAGCTTCACATTTTCAGTGGCGAGCAGGGCGATATGTTGCTCCGTCAGCGATGCATTGGGTTCGGTCAGAATGCGTTCAAAATCATCCGGCGTAAGTGCGTCCAGTTCAACGCGGATGGGCAGTCGCCCCTGCAGTTCTGGCACCAGATCCGATGGTTTCGCTAAATGGAAAGCGCCGGATGCGATAAACAGGATGTGATCGGTTTTAATAACGCCATGTTTGGTGCTGACGGTGCAGCCTTCGATCAGCGGCAGCAGATCGCGCTGCACGCCTTCGCGGGAAACATCCGCGCCGGTGGTGCCTTCACGTTTGGCGACTTTGTCGATTTCATCGATAAACACAATGCCGTTTTGTTCCGCGGCGGCTATGGCGGCAGCTTTGACTTCCTCTTCATTGATGAGCTTGCCCGCTTCCTCATCGGCAAGTTTTTTCAGCGCCTGTTTGACGGTCATTTTGCGTTTTTTGGTGCGTCCGCTGTTGATAGAGGAGAACATGTTCTGCAATTGGCTGGTCATCTCTTCCATGCCGGGCGGCGCCATGATTTCCACGCCGACGGACGCGCTGCTCACTTCAATTTCGATTTCTTTATCATCGAGTTCGCCTTGGCGCAGCTTTTTACGAAACACTTGGCGAGTAGAGGATTCACCTGTGGTTTCATCATGGCGCGGTGGCGGCAGCAGGGCGTCTAGTACACGCTCTTCCGCTGCGTCCATGGCACGGTGTTGCACTTTGCGAGTTTCCTGTTCGCGATAAAGTTTGATAGCGCTGTCGACCAAGTCGCGCACTATGGATTCCACATCGCGTCCCACATAACCCACTTCGGTAAATTTTGTTGCTTCGACTTTGATAAAAGGCGCGTTGGCGAGTTTGGCGAGACGGCGGGCAATTTCGGTTTTGCCCACGCCGGTAGGGCCAATCATCAGAATATTTTTGGGTGTGACTTCATTGCGCAGTTCAGGGCCCAGCTGCATTCTGCGCCAGCGGTTGCGCAGGGCGATGGCCACCGCGCGTTTAGCCGCCTGTTGACCGACGATATGTTTATCCAATTCATGCACGATTTCGCGGGGAGTCATCTGGGTCATGGCAGGCTCAAAATTCGAGTTCTTCGATGGTGAGATTGTGGTTGGTGTAAATGCAGATGTCGCCGGCGATATTCAGACTTTTTTCGACGATGCTGCGGGCATCCAGGTCGGTATTTTCCAGCAGCGCGCGCGCCGCTGATTGCGCGAAAGCGCCGCCTGATCCTATGGCGATCAAATCATTTTCCGGCTGAATCACATCGCCGTTGCCGGTGATGATCAGCGAGGCTTCAGTGTTTGCCACCGCCAACAGGGCTTCAAGTCGACGCAGGGCGCGATCAGTGCGCCAGTCCTTTGCCAGTTCGACCGCTGCACGCACTAAATTGCCGCTGTGGCTTTCCAGTTTGGCTTCGAAGCGCTCGAATAAAGTAAATGCGTCGGCGGTGCCGCCCGCGAAACCGGCGATCACCTGATTGCGATAGAGCCGGCGAACTTTGCGGGCGTTGCCCTTCATGATGGTATTGCCGAGCGAGACCTGGCCGTCGCCGCCGATGACGACTTTGCCGTTGCGACGCACGGACACAATGGTGGTGCCGCGGTACTGTTCCACAAAAAACCCTTAATCAGTAGGAGCTGCAATCGTTTGGCAGCTGCGGTGAATTGAACGTGCAGAAGTTGGGGCGGCGCCCGCTATTTCAAGCTGCTGAGCGCGCGTTCAGAGTGGAATTAAAGAAGTGTAAGCTCGCTTAGCCGTTGCGTTTGCGCGTGAGCAGCATCGCTTGGTAGCGGTTGGAGAGCAGTGTGTCCCGCGCTTTCGCCAATTGCGAACGATTGGCGAAAGGGCCGACGATCACCCTGTGCCAGATCTGCCCTTCTTTAGCCGGCGATTGCTCAATGCGCGCGTTAAAATTCAGCAAGGTGAGCTCCGCTCGCACTTGCTCGGCTTCAGTCGCGGAGCGAAACGATGCGACCTGCAGAAGGTAATCGACATTTTCTTCCACTTTCTTGGGTGCAGTCGTGTTTGGAGTACGGGAGGTGGTTACTGGTACCTCGGTGTCGCGCAGGATTTTATAAAAATCGTATTTCGCCGGAGTTTTGGTTTCCTCCGCAGGTGTGGCTTTCGCCGTCGGTGACGGGCGAATGCCTGGTGTTGGCTGGAGATCGCTGAGGCGCATCAGGAACATGATGAACGCGCCGAGAATAACGCCTGTGAACAGCCACACCCAACCGGGGACTTTGGAACTGGAGGATTGTTTGGCCATGGTCTAGTTGGTCACCAGGAAATTTTGAGAAGCGGCATTCATTGTAGCTTGTGATCAGGATGAAAACACGGCGCATTGAGCATAGGCGGAGGTGGACAAGGCTTCAACTCATGTCCTGGGGATCGACATCGAGACTCCAGCGCACGCGTTGCGCGAGGGGTAGAGTCTCCACCTGTTCCACCAGATTTCTCAAAAACAGTTGCAGTTCCGCGCGGCGCGCATTGCTGATCTGCAGTTGGAAACGGAAGCGGTGATTGCACTTCTCCATCAGCGCTGGCAGCGGGCCGAGGTAGGCGTGGTCCGGCCCGGGCATACGCAGGTTTCGTGCGATTTGTAGAACTTGTTTAAGGAAATCCACCGCGTTTTCCGCGCGTTTGGATTCCGCCCTTATCAGGGCCATGGCCCAATGGGGAGGCAGGCGGGCGAACGATCGCTCCTGCAGCAGCGATTGTGCAAACGTGTGATAGCCCTCCCGCAATAGCAGCTGCAGCAGGGGGTGGTCCGGTTGATAGGTCTGCAGCAACACGGTGCCGGGTAGATCACCGCGCCCGGCTCGCCCCGCAACCTGAATGAGTTGCTGGCCCATGCGCTCAGGGCCGCGAAAGTCGCCGCTGAAAAGTCCCTGATCCACGTCCAGCAGAATGGCGAGAGTGACCTTGGGAAAGTGATGTCCTTTCGCCAGCATCTGCGTGCCCACCAGAATGCAGGGTTCGCCCTGTTCCAGCCTTTGGTTTAAATCTGCCATGGCGGTTTTGCGCCGCATGGAGTCCTGATCCACCCGCAGCACCGGCGCTTCCGGAAAATGATGCTGCAGAATCGCTTCACACCGTTCAGTTCCCTGCCCGAGCGCCGCCAGTTTGGGATAGTTGCAGCTGGGGCATTGTTTGGGAACTGGACGCTGCAGATCGCAATGATGGCAGTGCAAATGATAGGGCTGGCTGTGCAGGGTCATGCGCGCGGAACAGGCGGTGCAATTGGCGACCCAGCCACAGTGCCGGCACAGCAGGGCCGGGGCAAAGCCGCGGCGGTTGATGAACACCAACACCTGCTCGCCGCGCTCCAGCGTCTGCCGAATGGCGGTCATTGCCCTCGCGCTCAGGACGCTGTTGCTGTCCTCATGACGCATATCCACCGTTTCCAGCGTGGGTGCCCGCGCGCCGCCCGCGCGATCTTGCAGCTGGAGGTGTTCATAGCGACCTCCCAAGGTATTGTGCAGGCTTTCCAGAGACGGCGTTGCAGAGCCGAGAATCAGCGGAATCTCTGCCTTATAAGCGCGCATCACCGCAAGATCCCGGGCGGAATAGCGCAAGCCGTCCTGCTGTTTAAACGACAGATCGTGCTCTTCATCCAGAATAATCAGGCCCAGATTGGGCATAGGCGTAAATACCGCCAGCCTGGTGCCGATAACAATGCGCGCTTCACCATTGGCAGCGGCGCGCCAGTTATTGGCGCGCTCGACTTCGGCGATGTGGGAGTGCAGTTGCACGATCGGCACTCGAAAGCGGTTGCGAAACCGGCTGAGGGTCTGCGGTGCCAGACCGATCTCCGGTACCAGCATCAACGCCTGTTTGCCGGCTTGCAGGGTGCGGGCGATGGCGTGGAGATAGACTTCCGTTTTACCACTGCCGGTCGCGCCCTCCAGCAAATAAGTTTGATAGTGGTGATAGCGGATGCGATCCAGGGCGATCTGCTGCTCCTGATTGAGCTGCTGTGGCGTCTCCGCCAGCATCACGTCGGCAGATACGGGTGCAGTAGGCTGTTGATCAGGTTCGCCGATTTCGCTGCACACCAACTCTTTCTCGAGTAATGAACGGAGCGCTGTCCGGCTGACGCCAAACGCTTTGAGCTCTGCATCACTCAAGCGGCCGTGCTGGAGCAGCAGTTGGTGCACCTGCTGTTGCTTGGGGCTGCGCCGGAGCGCCTGCTCGGGCAGGCCTTTGCCTTTGGTGGTATGGCGCCAATAGATAATGGAGGCCGGCGCAGTGTCGACCTTGCGCAATTGGGTAGGCAGAGCGGCGTGGAATACTTCTCCCGGCGGATGTTGGTAGTAATCCGCGGTCCAACGGCATAGCGCGATGATGTCCTGCGGCAGTACCGGATGTTTATCCAGCACCGCGTGGATTGGACGCAGCTTGTCGAGGGGGTAAGTGGCGGTATCTGCGACATCCACGACAACGCCCACCAACACTTGGCTGCCGAAGGGCGCTTCGACCCGCATGCCGGGCCGCACGTCAGCAGACTCTGTATTCGTAAGGTATTCGAACAGGCGCCGCAGGGGAGTTGGCAAAGCGACGATAAGGATTTTCGGCATTGACTGACTGGACGCGGCTGACGGATGAGTGGGATGTGATTAAGTTTTACGCAGGTTTCGCTTGCGGATCCATTGCATTCTGGTACTATTCGCGCCCTTAAACGCCAGCAACTTTAACCAGTATGCGGTGCCCGGCACAAGATCGGGTGGCGGCATACGCACATGAGGCACTCCCATGAAAGAAAGCATCCAGCCCAAATACGGCAAAATGGTCGCCACCTGCAGCTGCGGTAACGTGATCGAAACCCGTTCAACCGTTGCCAAAAACATCACCATCGACGTCTGTTCCGAATGCCATCCGTTCTACACCGGCAAACAGAAAATGGTCGATACCGGTGGTCGTATTGACCGCTTCAACAAGCGCTTCACCGGCCGCCGCGCGGGTTAATGCTTGCGGGGCTGATTCCAGCCCCAATATCTTCCTTCTTTTATATAGTTCACATCCCTGTCGATACTTCCCTCACTCTTCCAGCTTAGAAAATCGTCTCAGTGCGGACTTCACCAGATTTTTGCCAAGGTGATTCCACGTCTTTATCGTTTTCCAGAACAGGCACCTGATCGCTGCGGAAAATCTCGTAGATAGCGTTTGGCGCCGTGGGATCCGCTCGTTTGCCGGTATCCGGATCTATGCGAACGGTCACCAAACCGGGTGGTTGCGGCTGATTGACTTCGGGTTTGCCGCGCAGGGCTTGTCGCATGAATTCGATCCATACGGGTAACGCGGCAGTGCCGCCGTACTCCTGTCGACCCAGGGTGGTGGTGTCGTCAAATCCGAGCCACGCCACCGCCACCAAATCACCGCCGTAACCGGCGAACCACGCATCGGTGGCGCTGTTGGTGGTACCGGTTTTGCCAGCGAGATCATTGCGTTGCAGCACTTTGGCTTTGACGGCAGTTCCCCGTTTCACCACGTCTTTGAGCATGGAGTCCATGATGTAAACAACTTGATCATCAATGACCTTTGCTGCATGAGGATATTCCTCGGGCTCCATGCCTCCGAGCAGATTGCGCAGAGATTCGCTGATGGCAAACGGATCGCCGGAAAATGAAAAGGGGTCATTGTTTTGCGGACCTTGTATGTCAGCCGCTTGTTCTTCGCAGCCGCGGCAGACGGTTGCAGGTCGGGCTTCGTAAACCGCACGACCTTCGAAGTTGAGAATACGTTCAATGTGATAGGGCTCAACTTTATAACCCCCGTTGGCGAGTACGGCATAACCCTGCGCAATATTGAGTGGTGTTACCGCGAAGCTGCCGAGTGCGATAGAGAGGTCGCGGGGGAACGCTTTAGAGTCGAAGCCGAATCGGTCCAAAGTAGAAATTGCCCGGTCGATTCCCATGCCGTGCAAAAGGCGAATGGACACGAGGTTGCGCGACATATACAACGCTTTGCGCAGACGTGTGGGGCCAAGAAAATCGCCACCGGAATTTTCCGGTCGCCAAGCAGCTTCCTGGCGATCATCCTCAAACACTATAGGTGCGTCGTTAATGATGCTCGCGGCGGTGTAGCCATTTTCCAGAGCCGCCGTATAAAGGAAGGGTTTAAAACTCGAACCGGGTTGGCGCCGCGCCTGAATTGCGCGATTGAAATTGCTCTGTTGAAAATCCAAACCGCCGACCAGGGCCAGAATTGCGCCGTTGCGGGGATTGAGTGTCACCAGCGCAGCCTGTGCCTGCGGAATTTGAGTCAGTTCCCATTTTTCGCCCTGATAACGCAGGCGGACAACATCTCCTACTTCAAACAAATCCCGCGGGCCGGACGGTTTAGGGCCAACACGGTTTACGGAAACGTAGGGCCGCCATTCCGCTAACGCGCCCTCCCACGGCAGTTTTACTTGTTCACCATTGCTCAACAAAAAGTGTAATTCGCTATCCGTAATATTGATGACGGCTGCAGGTCTCATTTCTGCGTAAACTGGCAATTCGGCGAGGGTCTGTTGGAGAGAGCTATACCAGTTTTCCAGTAGGTCATTTTCCGCATCCGCACCGGACGTGATGGCTTTCTCGATTTCTTCAGATGGCTGAATTTTTTGCTCGGGGCCGCGATAGCCATGGCGTTTGTCGTAGTCCTGCAAACCGAGGATCACAGCTTCCCGTGCGTCCGACTGCAGCTGACTGTCCAGCGTTGTATATACCCTGTAACCATCGGTATAGGCTTTGGGGCCGAACATTTCCAGGGCGGTGCGGCGGGCCATTTCAGCTACATAAGAGGCATTTAGATCGAGATTGCTGCCGTGATATTTTGCCGCGCCGGGCTCATTGATCGCCTGTTGGTAAGTTGCTTCATCGATTTTTCCCAGCTCCAGCATGCGTCCGAGAATCCAATCTCTTCTCTCTGTCGCACGACGGACGTTGGCCAATGGATTTATGGTTGAAGGGGCTTTTGGGATGCCTGCCAGCATAGCCAGTTGGGCGATGGACAGTTGGTCTAGGTCTTTGCCGTAATAAACCTGCGCGGCAGCGTGTATGCCGTACGCCCTGTTGCCTAGAAAGATAACGTTGACATACAGCTCCAAAATTTCTTCCTTGGATAGTTCCCTCTCGATGCGCAAAGCGAGTAAGATCTCGTTAAATTTGCGTTTGAACTCCTGGCGTTTGGTAAGAAAGAAGTTGCGTGCAACCTGCATGGTGATTGTGGAGCCTCCTCCCTGGATATCTCCAGACATCAATAATTGTGAAGATGCTCGCATAAGTCCCTTAATCGAAACGCCATGATGGGAGTAGAATTGGGCGTCTTCCGCTGACAATAAGGCGTCAACGTAGCCTTGAGGAATTTCCTGAAACTTGACGGGAGTGCGGCGCATCTCGCCGATCTCACCGATGAGCTTGCCATCACTAGAATAAATACGCAGTGGAGTTTGAAGGCGGATATCACGCAAACTCTCCACAGATGGCAAAGATGGGCTAAGGTATAAGTGGGTTCCGGCCAAAACGGCAAAAGAACCTCCTATGCCGGTTAGCAGGATCCAGGACAGTACCAATAATATGTTTTTTAGATTCATTGAATTGGTCTAGTTGGTTTCTGATTGTGGAGCGTCCCAGCAGGCTGGCTATTATAAGACCTTTTTCACACTTTACACGTACGGCCTCAAGTTGCAGCCTTTTGTTAAAGTGCTATAACATAAACATCAGCTAAGTAGTGGAAATAGATAGAAAAATGAGCCTTCTCAGTTTTTTGGATAAAAAAACAAAGCCGATGCTTGGCCTGGATATCAGTTCCACTACAGTCAAAATGTTGGAGTTGAGTCGCCAAGGCAGTGGCTTCCGCGTAGAGAATTACGCAGTTCGGGCGCTACCGGCAAATTCGGTGGTGGAAAAAAATATCAATGACGTGGAAGCGGTAGCCCAGGCGATCAAAGCGACTGTGCAATCCTCCCGCTCCAAGCTCAAAGATGCCGCAGTGGCTGTACCGGGATCTGCCGTGATCACCAAGATGATCGATATGCCGGCAGGACTTAGTGAAGACGCCATGGAGCTGCAAATTTCCCTCGAAGCTGATCAATATATTCCCTACCCCCTTGAAGAAGTTGCACTGGATTTTGACATCCAAGGCATTTCAGATAAATCTCCTGATCAAGTTAAAGTTCTGCTCGCCGCCTGCCGAAAAGAAAATGTTGAGACTCGCGCAGCCGTGCTGGAGCTGGCGGATTTACATCCGAAAGTTGTGGATGTGGAAGCCTATACCATGGAGCGCGCATTCGCGTTGATTCGCGACCAGTTGGCGGATCAGCAGGATCAAGTGGTAGCGATAGTAGATATAGGATCGACCATGACGACGCTCAGTGTTTTGGTTGATGGCAGAACGGTTTATACCCGCGAGCAGCTATTTGGCGGCCGCCAGTTAACAGAAGAGATTCAGCGGCGCTATGGACTTTCTGAAGAGGAAGCCGGACTTGCCAAAAAACAAGGCGGCTTGCCTGATGATTATGAGCCCGAGGTGCTCGATCCCTTCAAGGACTCTGTTGTTCAACAGGTTACCCGCTCATTGCAGTTCTTCTTTTCTTCCAGCCAATACAATGATGTGGATCACATTGTGTTAGCTGGTGGTGTTGCATCCATGGCGGGACTGGCGGAACTGATCGAGGAAAAGCTAGGTACTTCCGCTAGCGTTGCCAATCCTTTCGCTAATATGTCTATATCGTCCCGCGTGAATTCCGCCGCTCTGGCGAATGATGCCCCCGCATTGATGATCGCAACCGGTTTGGCTCTGAGGAGTTTTGATTTCGATGGCTAGAATTAACCTCCTTCCTTGGCGTGAAGAGTATCGCCAGGAGAAAAAGAAAGAGTTCCTCACCCAACTTGGTGCTGTCTGTGTGTTGGCTGCAATAGTCGCATTTGGATGGGTCCGTTATGTGGATGGTTCTATCGAGAATCAAAATCAGCGCAATCAGATTTTGCAAAATGAAATTGCGGTGCTCGATAAACGAGTTCAGGAAATCAACGAATTGAAGAAGAAGCGCCAGCAGCTCATCGCCCGTATGAAGGTGATTCAGGATCTGCAGGGTACGCGTCCGACGATCGTGCGTTATTTTGATGAGATTGTCCGAGCTGTTCCCGATGGCTTGTTTTTTACCAACCTGACCCGTCAAGGCGGTCTTGTTTCGGTTAAAGGTGTTACCGAGTCCAGTAACCGCGTATCCAGTTTTATGCGCAACCTTGACCACTCTGAGTGGTTCGCCAATCCGAATTTGAAATCGATCACTGCATCAGGCAAGTATGGCGAGCAGGCATCTGAGTTTTTTCTGCAATTCAACGCTGTATTGCCTGCGAGCGAAAAACCGGAAGGTGGTGCCTAAACATGGCTGGAATGTCTGAATACGCCGAACAACTAAAAAATCTCAATCTGTCAGATCTCGATTGGGAGCGCATAGGTGTGTGGCCCGTACCTGCGCGCATTTTTGTTTGCCTGTTAGCTTGTGCGGTCATCATCGCCGGAGCATATTTTCTTGTCGTGAAAGACAAGAATATGCAGCTTGCCGGTGCCCAGCGCAAAGAAGTTGACCTGAAAGCGACTTTTGAAAAAAAGGCTTACGAAGCGGCCAACCTCGAAAAATATCGCCAGCAAATGGCTGAAATGGAAGAGTCGTTTGATGCGCTGAAAAAACAATTGCCGAAAGATACGGAAGTGCCTGGTTTGCTGGAAGACATTGATGAAAAAGGTATCGACAGCCGACTGGACATAGAGAGCATCACGCTGAAGCCTGAGATCGCCTCCGAGTTTTACGTCGAGCTCCCCATCGAAATCAAAGTCGCCGGTGGGTATCACGAGTTCGGCGCGTTTGTGAGTGGTGTTGCTGGAATGCCTAGGATAGTGACCCTGCACGATTTCGACATCAAACGTGACGAAAAGGCAGGCAAACTTCAGATGACCATTCAAGCCAAAACCTACAGATATAAAGAGCAGGAATAGTGCGGATGGTTACAACATTAATAAAAAGCCCTGCGCGGTTGCGGATAATTCTTGCCTCTTGCGGCCTTCTGACTCTCGTCGGCTGTTCCTTTGGCGATGATCACGCGGATTTGCGCAGCTATGTGGCGGAAGTTAAAGCAAAGCCTCAAGGTGCAATCGAGCCTTTACCGCCTTTGCGAACTTATGATGCGTATGTGTATAACGTAACCGCCATGCGCAGCCCTTTTGATGCCCCTGTGGAAGTTAAGGAAATTGTTCAGTCCACGGATCCCAAAATCAAACCCGACTTTGGTCGTGAGAAGGAATATCTGGAAACCTTTGCCTTTGATTCCCTCTCCATGGTTGGAACCTTACAGAAAGATGGTCGTTTCTGGGCACTAGTGAAAGATGGTGTGGGTGGGATCAACCGTGTCACCGTAGGTAATTACCTCGGTAAAGATCACGGCAAGATCGTGTCTGCCTCGGCGACACAACTCGACTTAATCGAGATTGTATCTGACGGTCTCGGCGGCTGGCTGCAGCGCCCCCGCACTTTGAAATTATCTGAGAAGGAATAACTGGCATGTTTGTACAACATAAAAAGATCGCTGGGTTTCTACTGAGTGCCTGCCTTGCACCGGCGCTGTCGTGGGCGGCGGAGCTGCAAGATGTCAAGTTTGCAGAGTTGCCAGGAGAAAAAGTTGAACTGCGTCTGCGCTTCGACGAACTTCCCGCAGATCCTGCCGGTTACACCATTGATAAGCCAGCACGTATCGTCTTGGACTTCGAAAACACAGATAATTCACTGCAGCAGAAAAAATTTGCGATGGATATTGGTGACGTATCCAGTGCAGTAGTGGTCTCCAGTGGTGGCAAAACAAGATTGATTGTCAATATGGACAAGCTTGCCACCTATACCACCCGCAGAGAAGGTAACGAATTTGTTGTCCTGGTGGGTGCGGAGAGTTCGATTGCAGAATCCGATGTAATCCGCAGTGCAGAGGCAACCAGCGCCCCGGTGGTTACGTCGCGTTCCAAAAATACGTTTGACCGCTCCAAATCAGCTATTACCTCCGTTGATTTCCGTCGTGGAGATTCAGGTGAAGGTCGAGTGATTGTGCAGTTGACCAATCCTGGTGTGAGCATTGATGTTGAGGAAGTGGCTGGCGGTATCGAAGTCAGCTTCATGCAAACCGCTCTGCCGGATGAATTGAAGCGTCGACTGGATGTTGGCGACTTTGCTACGCCCGTAAAAATGGTTTCCGCTACTTCCAATAATGTGCGCACTTCTCTCTCCATTAAAGCAACGGGTGAATATGATTATTTGGCATACCAGGCTGATAATGAATATGTCATCAGCGTCAAACCGCTTACCCGCGCAGAAGTAGAAGAGAAAAAGTCGCAGTTTGCCTATACGGGCGAAAAACTTTCGTTGAACTTCCAAAATATTGAAGTGCGCAGCGTATTGCAGTTGATTGCGGACGTTACGCAATTGAACCTCGTTGCCAGCGATACAGTTAAAGGCAATATCACGCTGCGTTTGGACAATGTGCCTTGGGATCAAGCGCTTGATCTGGTTTTGAAAACCAAAGGCTTGGACAAGAGACAAATTGGTAACGTTTTGATGGTTGCACCCGCTGCAGAAATCGCAGAGCGGGAGCGCCAGGAGCTGGAGACCCGTAAGCAGCTCCAGGAACTTGCACCTTTGCGTACGGAATATATCCGTGTGCGCTACGCTAATGCCCGCGAATTGTTCGACCTGTTCATTCCTCAATATGGAGAGCAAGGTCAAGGTGGCGGTGGCTCAGCGCGCGCAGCGCAAGATCGCAATGCCACCGGCAGCATACTTTCAGAACGTGGCCATGCGATTGTGGATGAGCGCACCAACTCCATCATCCTCACTGATACAGAGGAAAAGATCGCTGCCTTCAGAAAGGTGATAGACCAGGTTGATATCCCAATCCGTCAGGTGATGATCGAAGCGCGTATTGTTATTGCCAATAACAATTTCAGAAAAGAACTGGGTGCGGCTATCGGCGGCGCAGTATGGGCCGGTGATCGCCACGGCTCCAATATCTTTACCGGTAATAATCTAAGCGCAGAGGATATTGAAACGGATGCAGATGGTAACCAAACGGTTACGTCGACAGATTTCTTCGATCTCGCTGCTACCGGAACTCAAAATGCTGCGTCCGGTAAGCTTGCCTGGAACATTATTCGCAATAATGTGTTCCTTGGATTGGAGCTATCCGCTCTTGAAGATAGCGGCTATGCGGAAATCGTAAGCCAGCCCAAAGTCATCACTGGTGATAAGCAGCAGGCGAGCATCGAATCTGGTACAGAAATCCCGTACCGTGATGCAACGGCAACAACTGGCGCTGGTGGCGGCGGTGGTGGAGTTGCCGCTAGCATTTCCTTCAAGAAAGCGTTGCTGAAGCTTGATGTAACTCCGCAGATTACACCGGATGACAAAATCATTATGGATTTGGTGATCAACCAGGATTCACCCGGTGAAACAACTTCTGCTGGTCCAACCATTGAGATCACCAAGCTGGAAACTCAAGTGCTGGTGCCGGATGGTCAGACCATCGTTCTGGGTGGAATTTTCCAGAACAACATTTTGACCTCCGAGACCAAAATACCGCTGTTAGGCGATATCCCGGTGATTGGCAGAATGTTCAGAAGAGATCTCAATTCCGAGACCAAACGTGAACTCCTGATCTTCATCACTCCGCGGATCATGTCGAACGGGGTAGATGAGTAAAAGTGACAGAGAACCTCCTGCTTGTCGGCCCCATGGGGGCCGGCAAGTCCACCGTCGGACGTTATCTCGCTTCCCGCCTTTCCTACACCTTCGTCGATACCGATCATCTCATTGAAGAGCGCGCTGGCGCAGATATTCCGTGGATTTTTGACGTTGAGGGCGAGCCGGGCTTTCGTGCGCGCGAGACCGCAACGCTGGACAGTCTTCTCGGTGTGGAGCGCCACGTCATAGCTACGGGTGGCGGTATTGTTATTCGTCCCGAAAATCACGATAAATTGAAGGCGTTGGGCAAAGTGATTTACCTCACCGCATCGGCCGATCAGTTGTTGTCCCGCACTGCGAAAGATAAGAAACGGCCGCTGCTCCAGGTCGCCGATCCGCGCAGCCGTATAGAGGAATTGCTACAGCAGCGCGATCCTCTATACCGGCAATTGGCTGACCATGTACTGCAGACCGATGGTCGCAGTAGTAAATGGGTGGTGCAGCATATCTTGCATTGGCTGGATACCCCGCAGCAAAACACGCTTTAGCCAATCGTTCCGCCACGACCAGCTTGATTGCTCTGGTCGAACTCCTTAATCTGGCCGTTCAATTTTTCCCTCCTGCTTTTTATGACGTCTATGCCCAGTTTGAAAGTGGCTTTGCCGGATGGTCGAAGCTACCCCATATTCATTGGCTCCGGAGTGCTTGATCAGGCGGAACTCCTGGCGCCTTTCTGTACCGGTAAACAATTTTGCATAGTGACCAATACGACGGTGGCGGCGCTCTACGAGCAGCGGGTTCGGGATTTGCTGCGCCGTATTCGCCCGGACGCGCACGTATCGGTGGTGCATCTGCCGGACGGTGAAAGTTATAAAACGCTGGAAACGCTCTCCAAGATTTTTGACACGCTGTTGCAGGAAAGGCACAACCGCAAAACTACCTTGATCGCGTTGGGCGGTGGGGTGGTCGGGGATATGGCAGGGTTTGCGGCGGCTACCTATCAGCGCGGCGTGGATTTTGTGCAGGTTCCCACCACGCTTCTGTCCCAGGTGGATTCTTCCGTTGGGGGTAAAACTGGCGTCAATCACCCTCTCGGCAAGAATATGATCGGCGCGTTTTATCAGCCGCGCGCAGTGCTGATCGATACCGATGTATTGCAGACGTTGCCGGATCGTGAGCTCGCCGCTGGTCTCGCAGAAGTCATCAAATATGGCTTGATTGCTGACGAAGAGTTTTTCGTCTGGCTGGAAGCCAATATCAATGCGTTAAATTCCCGCGATACCGACGCTTTGACTTACGCCATTCGCCGCTCCTGTGAAATCAAGGCGGACGTGGTGGGGCAGGATGAATTTGAAGGTGGCATAAGGGCGATTCTCAATCTCGGCCATACCTATGGCCATGCGATCGAGACAGAAATGGGATATGGCACTTGGCTGCACGGCGAGGCAGTTGCTGCGGGCATGGTTATGGCGTGCGAACTGTCTGTCGATCTCGGCTGGTTGCCGCAGGATATTTTGGAAAGAGCGACACGGCTGATCGCCAAGGCGCGTCTGCCGGTAGCGCCGCCAAAACAGATGACCGCGGAAAGTTTTCTTGCCCATATGGCGGTGGATAAAAAAGTGCTGGATGGGAGTATTCGCCTTGTGCTTCTGCAAGGTTGTGGCAAGGCTGTGGTGACGTCAGATTATGATCCGAACGCGCTCCAGTCTCAGTTACAGCGGTTATGAAGCGTCCAACAGAGACAAGAGGTCGAATGTCCGGCACGAATGAATATGAGGCTTCGCCGTCATTGATCGGATCCGCCTATTTTCCTCCTAGTTGGCAGGGGCTGCGCCAGCAGATCGTCTATTTAGCCCAATTCGGCAACAGCATTCAGGTCATTCACGCGGACGCCGGTGGTGGCAAGTCGACATTCTTTGCCCATCTGCTCCAGACCGGTCTGGGTTCCACAACCATTGGCGTAACCGTTGCAGAAGGCGCAGGGTTGGCGGCCTTTTTTCACGATGTGCTGGAAGAGTTAGGGCTGCGCCCTTCTGCTACCGCCGGTCTGGGTGAGCTGGTTGCGGCATTGCGCGGCTTTGTTCAGACGCTCCATAAAGAGCGCGCGCGTGCGGTCTTGTTGGTCGATGATGCACATCGTCTGACGGATTCCGAACTTGGCGCTTTGGTCAGTACGCTGCAGGGGCAGGAGGACGCGGGTGTCGGTCTGCACGTGGTCTTGTTCGCGACGCCGGGATTTGCCGCGCGCATTGATGCCCTACAGGTTCTGGATGTGGCGGTACATGACGCCCCCCTGCCGGTTTTTTCGGTCGCCGAAATCCAGCAGCTTCTGCAAATGCGTCAGCCGCAAACAGGCGCTCTGGGAGCAGAGCAAATTCAGAGCATCTGGTACCAATCCAGGGGACTGCCCGGCGCCGCTTTAGCGGCCCTTGACCAGTTGCGCCCTGCTTCACAAGTCTCTGGCCAAGTCATGTCGCTACGTGGTTTGCCCATGGCGCACATTGCGGCGTTGGTGGTGTTGTGCGGTGTGCTGGTGTGGGCATTCTTGGTGCGTGATTCCAATGAGTCGCATCAACATGAAACTCCGCGTGTTACGACATCACCAGTGACACCTGTAGTGCAATCCCAAGTGCAGCCTGTCAATAATCTGCCAGAGCCTGTAGACGTAACAGCCGTTTCCCAGATTGCTACACCTGACCAGACGGCAGAGGTAACTGAGGACTTACAGTCCCAGGATGTGTTACTGGCGCAAGACGAAGCTGGCGTGAATCTTGAAAAGAATCCAGTCATAAGTGAGCCGCAATCTGCCCCTGAAGCTGAGCGTCCCAGTGAACCGGCGGCACCGGCTGTGGTTACGCCACCCCCGCCTCCATCCATGCCTGCCAAGGTAGCGCAATCTCCGGCGGAGCTGGGCGCGGCGCGATTGTTGGCTTATCCGGCGAACGCCTATGTGCTGCAGTTGATGGCGGCAAGTGCCGAAGACAAACTGGCGGCATTTATCGCGAGTCAGCCGAATAAGCACAATTTGTTGATGTATAAGACCGAGCGTGACGGCAAGCTGCTGTTCATTTTGGTAGAGGGTTTTTATGCCGACAAAGCGTCTGCGGAAGCGGCAATTGCCAATCTGCCGGCACAGCAACGCAGTGGCGGCCCCTGGCCGAAGAGGATAGAGCAGGTTCATCAGGAGGTCCGCAAAAGCCGTTGATTTATTGGTCAGTTGCCTCTAACACACCCTAAGTCCAGGGGTGTGACCCCAGTCCGCGCACAAACTTGCCAAGCTTTAAGTGAGCGGGTACCATGCAGCGCCCATTTATTAGGCAAGCCCCTTTTTGCGAGGGGCTTTTTTGTCTAGAGGGTCGGTTGTCGCCCCAATCCACCGATGTCCAAACCGCTTGGCTCAATGGGTATCGCGGCGCCTGGGTGCGTTTTAACAACTTTGTTCGAATGAAGTGAAACAGCCTATGAATACTGGTCTTTACCGGTTAGATGAGTTCAAAGACAACTGCGGCTTTGGCCTGATTGCCCATCTCAAGGGACAGCCGAGTCACAAATTGCTGAAAACCGGGATTGAAGCTCTAACATGCATGACCCACCGGGGTGGCATTGCAGCGGATGGCAAAACTGGTGACGGCTGTGGACTTTTGATTCAAAAACCCGACGCGTTCCTGCGTCTGGTTGCCGAGCGCGATGCCGGATTCCAGCTCAGCGAGCGCTACGGTGTCGGCTCCATCATGATGAGCCGCGACGCAGAAAAATGCGCCTATGCCCAAAAAGTGCTGGCGGAAGTGTTGGCGAGCCAAGGTTTGACGCAAATTGCCTGGCGCAAATTGCCCACTGACGATACCTGCCTTGGCCCTATCGCCAAAAGCAGCGTTCCGGATATCTACCATGTATTCGTCAATAGCGACGCGAGCAGCGATCGTGAGCTGAACGCCAAGCTGTTCATCGCCCGCCGCCTGGCGGAAAAGCAGCTGCAAAATGATGTGGCTTTTTATATTGCCAGCTTGTCCGCTAACGTCCTCTCTTATAAAGGTCTGATGATGCCGGTGGACCTGCCGCGCTTCTATCCGGATCTTGCGGATGAAAATCTGGCCACCGCTATCTGCGTATTCCACCAGCGCTTCTCGACCAACACCATGCCGCGCTGGCCGCTGGCGCAGCCCTTCCGCATGTTGGCGCACAACGGTGAAATCAATACGGTTACCGGCAACCGCAACTGGGCTGTCGCGCGCACGAGCAAGTTCCAATCGGAATTCATGCCCAATCTCGAAGAGATTTCACCGCTGGTAAACCGCGAAGGGTCGGACTCATCCAGCCTCGACAATATGCTGGAAGTGCTGCTGACTGGCGGCATGGAGCTGCACAAGGCCATCCGCATGCTGGTGCCGCCAGCCTGGCAAAACGTGGAGACCATGGATGAGAACCTCAAAGCGTTTTACGAATACAACTCGATGCACATCGAGCCCTGGGACGGCCCCGCCGGTCTGGTGATCACCGACGGTCGCTATGCTGTCTGTACTCTGGACCGAAATGGTCTGCGCCCCTCCCGCTGGGTGATCACCAAAGACGACACCATTACGGTTGCTTCCGAAATAGGTGTCTATCGCTATTCACCGGAAGACGTAGTGGCCAAAGGTCGCCTCGGGCCCGGTCAAATCCTGTCTGTGGATACACTGACGGGAGAGTTGCACCACACCGCCGATATCGACAATCAACTCAAAAATACCCAGCCCTATCTGAATTGGCTGAAAAAACACGCCATTCGCATCGAGTCGAGCTTGGCCGTCGATGTTGCCGAGAACGGGCTGACGACGGAAGAAGTGAAGGCGTACATGAAGATGTACCACGCCACTTTCGAAGAGTGCGATCAGGTGGTGCGCCCGTTGGCGGAGTCCGGCCAGGAAGCGGTCGGCTCCATGGGTGATGACACCCCCATGGCTGTGCTCTCCCAGAAGCGCCGTGTGCTCTACGACTTCTTCCGCCAGCAGTTTGCCCAGGTCACCAACCCGCCGATCGACCCGCTGCGGGAGGCGATTGTTATGTCCCTGGAAACCTGTCTCGGTCGCGAGCAGCCGGTTTTCACGGAAACCGAGGAGCATGCCCAGCGCATCATCCTGAGCAGTCCGGTGCTCTCCCCGGCCAAGTACCGCGCGCTCATGTCGGTTGACCAGAACCGTTACACCGTCGGCCGCTACAGCCTCCAGTACAACCCCGCTGAAAAGAATCTCGAGCAGGCGATCGCTGATCTGGTGGCTGCTGTAGCTGCAGGCGTGCGCAAAGGCGAAGTGATGATCGTGTTGTCAGATCTCGGTTTTGCGGAAGGTTTGCTGCCGATCCATGCGCTGCTGGCAACCGGTGCTGTGCACCACAGCCTCACCAATTCCGGGC
>Ga0065721_10004432_pt1 | contig 36257 bp, 33 predicted proteins | sample Mesricmetagenome_FD_59108 | JGI IMG/M metagenome (GOLD analysis project Ga0065721, IMG submission 59108) | Mesophilic microbial community from rice straw/compost enrichment Sample: eDNA_1 v2 (version 2) | ecosystem: Engineered > Solid waste > Grass > Composting > Bioreactor | place: USA: Davis... | reverse complement strand
CGCCTGCACAGGGGCCGGCGCCTGGGCGGCCGGCGGCTCGGGGGCAGGCGCAACAGCCGCCACGGCTGTGGGACGGGGCGCCTGAGGTTGCGGCGCCGGCGCACTGCCGCCGCGCCGTTCGCGCAGGAAGAAGGATACGTTGCTGTTGTCGGCGCCGGCGGCCGTGTCGCCGGCCGAAGGAGCGGCGCCGGAGGACGCGACCCGCGTGCGTGCGCCGCCGCTCGGCTTGGCGAAATCCTCGTCCTCCTCCTCCTCGAGGCCGAAGAGGGAGGCCCAGAAGCTCTTGCGCGAACCGCTCGGCTGGGCCGATTCGGCTTCGGCATAGGCCGTGTAGGAACCGGCGACCGCATCGCCGCGCGACATGATCTCGGCGCGGGCGAGCTCATAGCCCGCCAGGGGCTTGCCGTCGGCCGGAAGGTGCACGGTCTTGCCGTCGGGGAAGAGGCGCGAGAGCTGGTCGCGCGTCATGCGCGGCCACGAGCGCACGCTGCCGACGTCGAGATGCACGAAGGGGTTGAAGGCCGTCGGATAATAGCCGACGCCGCCGCGCTGCAGGCGCATGGCGATGGCGCGCACCTGGGCCATGTTGGCGTCCGGCAGGTAAAAGTCCATCGCCTTGCCACGCATGTGCTGGCTCTGCTTGGCGACGGCGCTGGAGCGGCGGCGCAGCATGGCGTTGGTCTGCGGCGAGCGGTAGCCCGAGACGACGTGGAGCGGCTGGCGCGAGCCGACCTCGCGGTGCACCGCCCAGGCCACGTCGAACAGCTTGGGATCCATGTTGGTGGATTCGTCCCGGCGCCAGTCGCGCAGGATCCAGTTGAGCTTCTCCAGGGCCTGGCGGTCGTAGACCCCGTTGCGCTTGAAGGTAACGGTCACGCTTTCCTTGGTATGGGTCTGGTACAGGCTGATCGTCCGCGTGTCGCCATTGGCGACCGCATCCTGGAGACTGCGGGTCCCGGCGACGACCGCTGCACAGGCGATCAGGATCTTGCACGCGGCACGCGAACAAGGCCCTACCCGGGACAACGCTTGCCTGAAGCGTGTCGAATACAAAGCCAAGTCATCCGTTGCTGAGACGGCCCGAACCGACCGTCAGTCAAACGATGAACGAACTCTTACCGCAAAGCCTTAACGCAAGGTTAGCGCCCGGGCCGGCTGCGGACAAGAACCGGTTAAGGCGAGACGATGGCAAAATAATGCCGCTCGATCGATCTTGCCTTCATGATCAGTGCAGATCGCGTAGCGCGGCCGCCACACGCTGGTCGTGGCTATAGATATCCGGGTAGCGGACGAGCTTGCCTTCGTCGGTGACGACCAGGGTGAAATAGGTGAGATGGATGGGGATAAGTTCGGGGAGACGCACCAGGCGCTCGCCCTTCCCGATCAGCTTCTTCATCCGTGACTGCGGCCAGGCGTTACCGAGGACGATCTCCGCGAAGGTGAAGGGATCGTCCACACGCACGCAGCCGTGGCTGAAGGCGCGCTCGCTGCGCTTGAAGAGGGAGCGGCTCGGCGTGTCGTGCAGGTAGACGGCGTGCTCGTTGGGGAACATGAACTTGATGTGCCCGAGCGCATTGCGATCGCCCGGCGGCTGGCGAATCGAAATGCTGTTGCCCCGCCGAATCACCTCGTAGCCACGGCGCGTCGCATAGTCCGGATCCTGGGCCATGCGCGGCAGGAACTCCTTGCGCAGGATCGACGGCGGCACGTTCCAGTAGGGATTGACGACGACGTGGCGCATCACGTCCGAGAAGACGGGCGTCGGCGTCTCCGGCTTGCCGACGATGACGCGCGCCTCGTGGATCACTTCGCCCCGCTCGAGGACGCGGACCATGTAGGCGGGGATGTTGACCGAGATGTGCCTGTCGCCGAGGTTGGCCGGCAGCCAGCGCCAGCGCTCCATGTTGGCGATGATGTCGGCCTCGAGGCGGCCGCTCGTCGTCTCGCCGGCACCGAGCGCCGCCAGCGTCTGCGCGCCGAGGATGCCGTCGGCGGCGAGCCCGTGCTCACGCTGGAAGTCGGCGACGGCCGCCGCCACCTTCTCGTCATAGGTGTGGTCGCCGTCCGGCGTCACGTCGAGGCCAAAGCGGGCACGGATGAGCGGCACGCGTTCGTCCTGCATGCCGAGCCGCAGGGGCGGCCCCTTGGGCACGCGCACCATCGGGGGCTGCGCCGGCCGTTCGGAGCGAACTTCCGCAAGCTTGCGCTTCAGCGCCGCATATTGCGCATGCGGTGGATTGTAGGCCGCGAGCGCGGCACCCGGATCCGCGGCGGCGCCGAGACGCTCCAGCACATCGCCCGCGTCGGGCAGTTCGCGCGTCGGCGTCAGCAGCTTCGAGAGTTTTGTCGGCTCGATGCGGCCGCCGCGCGCATCGCGCGCATAAAGGACGATGGCGGCGGTGAGCTTCAGGTCGGCATCGGCGAGGGCCCTGCCGCGGTTGTCGCCCGCGAGGCCGTCAACCTGCGGCAGCGGATAGTCGGCGGGGTCGAGCCCCTCGGCCGCTGCGGCCTGGAGGACCGCCATGACCTTGTGGGCCGCCGGCGTGAAGGCGCCGTCCGCGATCCACAGGGGATTGAAGCCCCGGGCCTCGTAGAAGGCGCGGATCGCCTCGCGCTGCCCTTCGCCGAGGCGCGGCAGCGCCCAGTCGCGCGCATCGAGGATACGGCCCGCAAGGGCGACGGAAGGCTCGTCCGCGGAGATCGACACCGCGATGTGCGGGAGATCGGGCGGGGCGAGCGCCTCCGCCCGCGCCGGCCCGGTGGGCGCCGGTTCCTGCGGGGTAGCGATGTCCGTCACGTCGACCGCGGCTGCGGGCGGTGCAGGCAGAACGAGACTGTCGGACTGCGCCGGGACCTGCGGTTCAGCCGCGGCACCCGCGATGGATGCGGCCAGAAGGCCGGTGCTCACGGCGACGATACATGCTGCAGCGCTTGCCCGCATGAGTGCCCCCTTTCCCTCCGGTTCGACCGTCGTGCCGGCCGGACCGCCTGTCTTGTAGACGATTCGCATGGTGAGAGGTTCGGCACTGTGTGCTTTCATACCGGCCGCATTCATTCGTTGGCTCCGTCCTCGTCCGCGTTCTCGGCGAGGCCGAGTTCCTTGAGCTTCCGGTAGAGCGTCGAGCGGCCGATGCCGAGCTTGCGCGAGACCTCGGACATGTGGCCGCGGTAGTGGCTCAGGGCGAAGTGGATGGTGTCGGCCTCGATGTCGGCGAGCGGGCGCACGTCGCCGATGTCGTCGAGGAGGCGCAGGCTGCCCGGATCGCGCACCTCGACGTGGACGATCTCGCGNGCCGGCGCAGGGGCGGGGGCCGGCGCTGCGGGCACGGGNGGGATGTCGACCGCATAGCCATCGACCTGGCTCGCGATCTGCGGGAANTCGGCCACCGTCAATTCGGGCCCGTCGGCGAGCACCACNGCNCGGAAGATCGCGTTCTCGAGCTGGCGCACGTTGCCCGGCCAGTCGTAGCGCGTGATGAGCGCCATGGCTTCGGGCGCGATCGTGCGCACGCGCTTGCCCTCCTCGGCGGCGAAGCGGGCGAGGAAGCCGAGGGCGAGTTCCGGGATGTCCTCGCGCCGCGCGCGCAGCGGCGGCAGGGTCATAGGGAAGACGTTGAGGCGGTAGTAGAGATCCTCGCGGAAGCGGCCTTGCTTGACGAGATCGAGCAGGCTGCGGTTCGTCGCCGAGATGAGGCGGATGTCGACCTTGACCGGCCGGCGCCCGCCGACCGGATCGACCTCGCCCTCCTGGATGGCCCGCAGGAGCTTGACCTGGGCGTCGAGCGGCAGTTCGCCGATCTCATCGAGGAAGAGCGTGCCCCCGTTCGCCTCGACGAACTTGCCGGCATGTTTCTCCGTGGCGCCGGTGAAGGCACCTTTCTCGTGGCCGAACAGGGTCGATTCCACGAGGTTCTCCGGAATGGCGCCGCAGTTGACGGTGACGAAGGGCTTGCCCTTGCGCTCGCCCGAGCCCTGGATGGCGCGGGCCAGCACCTCCTTGCCGACGCCCGATTCGCCTTCGATGAGCACCGGAATGCCCGAGCGGGCCGCCCGCTCGGCAAGCTGCAGGGCCCGCCGCATGGCCTCGCTGCGCGTGGCGATGTCGCGGATGGAGAGGGCGCCCTCGACGCGCCGCTTCATGCGGCGGATCTCGTCCTCCAGCGCATCCGTGCGCAGCGCGTTCCCGATGGAGACCTGCAGGCGCTCCGCCCCCACCGGCTTGACGACGAAGTCCGCCGCCCCCGCCCGCATGGCGGAAACGACGGTCTCGATGGAGCCGTGCGCCGTCTGCACGATGACGGGCAGGGCGATGCCCTTCTCGCGCATCGCCGAGAGCACGCCCATGCCGTCGAGATCCGGCATGACGAGATCGAGCAGGACGAGATCGACCGGCGGCTGGCCGCCGGCCATGAGCGTGAGGGCCTCCTCGCCCGAGCTGGCGATGAGCGGCTCATAGCCGAAGCGCCGCACCATGCTCTCGACGAGGCGGCGCTGCACCGGGTCGTCATCCACGATCAGGATCGTCGTCATCGTTCAATCGCCCGGCTGTGTTCCGTTTCGGGGCGATGCTGGGCGAGAACGGTAAAGCCCTTGTTAACGCAGCCGTGCGCGGGCGGCGGACCTCGCGCGCCGTCCCGGCGTTGATCATCGCGGTTCAAAGCCCGATGATCGGCCCGAAACGGAATCGTTCCGCGGGCCGGCAAGGGCACGCGGGGCAGCGAACAACGACGGGAAGACGATGACGATCAGCAGCACGGGCGCGCAGGCGCGGGACGGCAACACGCTCGGCAGCCTGCCGGAATGGGACCTGTCGCATCTCTATCCGGGCATGGATTCGCAGGCCTTCGCCGACGATCTCACGCAGGCGGAGGAGGAGTGCAAGGCCTTCGCCGCCGCCTACCGGGGCAAGCTCGCCGCGATGGCGGCGGCGCCGGATGCGAGCGAGCAGCTCGCGGCGGTGGTCGCCCGTTACGAGAAGTTGGAGGACCTTCTCGGCCGGCTCATGTCCTACGCCGGGCTCGTCTATTCGGGCGATACGACGGACCCGAAGCGCGGCAAGTTCTACGGCGACACGCAGGAGCGCCTGACGGCGGCGAGCTCGGATCTCCTGTTCTTCACACTCGAGCTCAACCGCATCGACGACAAGGTCCTGGCGGCTGCGGCGTCGCGGGCGCCGCTCGCCCACTGGCGTCCGTGGCTCGACGACATCGCCAAGGACAAGCCCTTCCAGCTCGACGACAGGATCGAGCAGCTCTTCCACGAGAAGTCGGTCACCGGCCGGGCGGCCTGGAACCGGCTGTTCGACGAGACCATCGCCTCGCTGCGCTTCACCGTCGACGGCGAGGAGCTGACGCTCGAGCCGACCCTCAACAAGCTGCAGGAGCCGCAGGAAGAGGTGCGCCGGGCGGGCGCCGAGGCGCTGGCGCAGGTCTTCCGCGCCAATCTGCGCACCTTCACCCTCGTCACCAACACGCTCGCCAAGGACAAGGAGATCTCGGACCGCTGGCGCAGCTTCGAGGACGTGGCCGATTCACGCCATCTCGCCAACCGCGTCGAGCGCGAGGTGGTGGAGGCGCTGGTCAAGGCCGTGCACGAGGCCTACCCGCGCCTGTCGCACCGCTATTACGCGCTCAAGGCGCGCTGGTTCGGCAAGGACAAGCTGGCGCACTGGGACCGCAACGCGCCGCTGCCCAAGGTGGAGATGCGCACCATCGGCTGGGAGGAGGCGCGCGACACCGTGCTCGGCGCCTATGGCGAGTTCTCGCCACAGATGGCGGACATCGCGCGTCGCTTCTTCGACGAGCGCTGGATCGACGCACCGGTGCGGCCCGGCAAGGCGCCGGGCGCCTTCGCGCACCCGACCGTGCCCTCCGCGCACCCCTATGTGCTGCTCAACTATCTCGGCAAGCCGCGCGACGTGATGACGCTTGCCCACGAGCTCGGCCACGGCGTGCACCAGGTGCTCGCCGCGCCGAACGGCGCGCTGATGGCGCCGACGCCGCTGACGCTGGCCGAGACGGCCTCGGTCTTCGGCGAGATGCTGACCTTCCGCCGCCTCCTCGATGCGACGAGCGACAAGCGCCAGCGCAAGGCCATGCTCGCCGCCAAGGTGGAGGACATGATCAACACCGTGGTGCGGCAGATCGCCTTCTACACCTTCGAGCGGCTCGTCCACACCGAGCGCCGGGCCGGCGAGCTCACCGCGGAGCGGTTGTGCGAATTGTGGCTGAAGGTGCAGGCCGAGAGCCTCGGTCCCAGCGTCGACCTGCGCCCGGGGTACGAGGTGTTCTGGGCCTACATCCCTCACTTCATCCATTCGCCGTTCTACGTCTATGCCTACGCCTTCGGCGACTGCCTGGTGAATTCGCTCTACGGAGTCTACGAGGGCGCCCGGGAGGGCTTCGCCGAGCGCTATCTCGCCATGCTCGCCGCCGGCGGCACCAAGCACCATTCGGAGCTGCTCGCCCCCTTCGGCCTCGACGCGCGCGACCCGGCCTTCTGGCAGATCGGCCTCGGCATGGTCGACCGGCTGATCACGGAGCTGGAGGGGCTGGAGGATTGAGGGGGCGCTCGTGGCAGTCGCAATCCGGTCTCTTCGACACCAGATAGGGGCAGTTGGAGAAAACGCCCCATGAGCGATCCCGAAGGCAACCGGTTCTCGGCGCGTGCGGCCCGCTATGCGCGGGTTGGTGCCAATGTGGGCGGCATCGCCGCGCGGATGGTGGGTACGCGCGTGCTCGGGCGCGACGCGGACCGCTCGCGCTATGCGGCGGAGCTCACGGGCGTGCTCGGCGGCCTCAAGGGGCCGCTCATGAAGGTGGCGCAGCTGCTCGCCACGATCCCCGACGCGCTGCCACCGGAATATGCGGCGGAACTGCAGAAGCTGCAGTCGCAGGCCCCGCCCATGGGGGCGGCCTTCGTGCGCCGGCGCATGATGGCCGAGCTCGGGTCCGACTGGGCCGGGCGGTTCGGCGCCTTCGACCTGCAGCCGGCGGCGGCCGCGTCCCTCGGCCAGGTGCATCGGGCGCGTTCGCACGACGGGGCGCCGCTCGCCTGCAAGCTGCAATATCCGGACATGCAGTCGGCCGTGGAGGCGGACCTCAGCCAGCTCGGCATGCTGCTCGCCGTCCAGCGGCGGTTGAGCCCGGAGATCGACACCGCGGAGATCCAGCAGGAAATCGGCGCGCGCCTGCGCGAGGAGCTCGACTACCGGCGCGAGGCGCGCCATGCCGCGCTCTACGCCCACATGCTCGCCGACGTGCCGGAGGTGCGCGTGCCGGGCGTGTGGGCGGAGCTGTCGACACTGCGGCTGCTCACGCTCGACTGGCTGGAGGGGCGGCCGATCCTCGACTACAAGCAGGCGCCGCTCGAAACCCGCAATCGCCTCGCCACGGCCATGTTCAAGGCCTGGTGGCATCCCTTCTCGCATTTCGGCGTCATCCACGGCGATCCGCACCTCGGCAACTACACGGTCTTCGACGACGAGGCGGGCCACGCCGCCGGGATCAACCTGCTCGACTACGGCTGCATCCGCATCTTCCCCGCCCGCTTCGTCGGCGGGGTGGTGGATCTTTATCGGGGCCTGCGCGACGACGAGCCGGAGCGGGTCGTCGCGGCCTACGAAACCTGGGGCTTCCGCGGCCTGCGCAAGGACCTCATCGAGGTGCTGAACATGTGGGCACGCTTCATCTACGGCCCCTTGCTGGACGACCGGGTGCGCACGATCGCCGACGGGGTGGCGCCCGGCGAATACGGCCGGCGGGAGGCATGGCGCGTCAAGCAGGCGCTGCGCGAGAAGGGGCCGGTGCGCGTGCCACGCGAATTCGTCTTCATGGACCGGGCGGCCATCGGCCTCGGGGCCGTCTTCCTGCACCTCAAGGCGGAGCTGAATTTCCACCGCCTGTTCGAGGCCGAAATCGACCGTTTCGATCTCGATGCGGTCGCGGCCGCTCAGCAGGCGGCCCTGTCCACGGCCGGTCTTTCAGCGCCGGCATGAAGAATCGCTCTTGCGCGTGGATTAAAACGGTTTAATAGCAGAGCCCGCCCATTGTACGAGGCCCGCTACCGCGGGTCGCGTTGCATGCGGCGACACCTTGCGGTAAAGCCGGACGACACCGGATCATACCGAGGATTACCATGGCAGAGCACAAGCACGCCGTTCCCGCCGGGGGGCACCCGGACATGGATTATCCCGCCCACGAGCGCACCTACGCAGCGTTCATCACCTTCTCCAAATGGGCCACCATCGCGGTCGTGCTCGTCTTCGTCTTCTTGGCGATCTTCCTGCTCTGACAGCGGGCCCGGCCGGGCCCCGCGGTTTTCATCACGATCGGCCCCTGCCCTGGCGGGATGGCCTTGTTCCCGGGGGGAAACAATGCGCATCGCGATTGCGAAGGAGACGGCTCATCTCGAAAGCCGCGTGGCCGCATCGCCGGAGACGGTGAAGAAGTTCACAGCGCTCGGGGCGACCGTCGCCGTCGAGGCCGGAGCAGGACTCACGTCCGGCATCACGGATGCGGACTACGAGGCCGCCGGGGCGACCATCGCCAAGACGGCGGCGGAGGCCGTGAAGGGCGCCGACATCGTGCTCGCCGTCAGGCGGCCGGAGCCTCAGGCGCTGAAGGGCGTCAACAAGGGCGCGCTCGTCATCGCCATCATGGACCCCTACGGCAACGAGGCCGCCGTGAAGGGCCTCGCCGAGACCGGCGTCGCCGCCTTCGCCATGGAGCTGATGCCGCGCATCACCCGCGCGCAGGTGATGGACGTCCTGTCCTCGCAGGCGAACCTTGCCGGCTATCGCGCCGTGGTCGATGCCGCGGCGGAATACGGCCGTGCCTTCCCAATGATGATGACGGCGGCGGGCACCGTTCCGGCTGCGCGCGTCTTCGTCATGGGCGCGGGCGTCGCAGGACTGCAGGCCATCGCCACCGCCCGGCGCCTCGGTGCCGTCGTGACGGCGACCGACGTTCGCCCGGCGGCAAAGGAGCAGGTGGAATCTCTCGGCGCCAAGTTCATCGCCGTCGAGGACGATGAATTCAAGCAGGCGGAGACGGCCGGCGGCTACGCCAAGGAGATGTCGGACGCCTACAAGCAGAAGCAGGCGGAGCTCGTCGCCTCGCATATCGCCAAGCAGGACGTGGTCATCACCACCGCCCTCATTCCGGGCCGGCCGGCGCCGAAGCTCGTGAGCAGGGCGATGGTCGAATCGATGAAGCCGGGATCGGTCGTCGTCGACCTCGCGGTGGAGCGCGGCGGCAACTGCGAACTGGCGATGCCAGGCGAGGTCGCGGTGCACAACGGCGTCAAGATCGTCGGCCACCTCAACGTGCCGGGACGGCTGGCGGCCACGGCGTCCAGCCTCTACGCCAAGAACCTCTACGCCTTCGTCGAGACGCTCGTCAGCAAGGAGACGAAGGCCGTTGCCGTGAACTGGGACGACGAACTCGTCAAGGCTACCTGCCTGACGCGCGACGGCGCCGTCGTCCATCCGGCCTTCCAGCCGCAGGGTTAAGACAGTCCGACAGGCCCCGTCCGGGGCGAGGATCAGCAGGGGGAAGCGAGCCATGGCCAACCTGACGCCGGAACAGGCGCTCGAACAGGCCCGTGCGGCGGCCGACGTCGCCAGACAAGCGGCCGAAGCCGCACAGAGCTATGCCGATCAGGCGGCCGCGGCGCTGGGTGCCGCCGCCCATGCCGCCACGGGCGGTGCCGTCGACCCGACGGTGTTCCGCCTCGCCATCTTCGTGCTCGCGGTCTTCGTCGGCTACTACGTGGTCTGGTCGGTGACGCCGGCCCTGCACACGCCGCTGATGTCGGTGACCAATGCCATCTCCTCCGTCATCGTCGTCGGCGCGCTGCTCGCCGTCGGCGTCGAGACGGCGCCGGCTCTGGGCGACGGGCCGGTGTGGGCGCGGATCTTCGGCTTCATCGCCCTCGTCTTCGCCTCCGTGAACATCTTCGGCGGCTTCCTCGTCACGCAGCGCATGCTGTCCATGTACAAGAAGAAGGGCTGAGCGAATGTCGGCCAATCTCTCGACCCTTCTCTACCTCGCCGCGGGCGTCCTCTTCATCCTCGCGCTGCGCGGCCTGTCGCATCCGGTGACGTCGCGGCAGGGCAACCTCTACGGCATGATCGGCATGGGCCTTGCCATCGTGACGACGCTGGTGGGCCATCCGCCGGCGGGCGGGCTCGCCTGGCTGCTCGTCATCGTCGGCATCGCCATCGGTGGCGGCGCCGGCGCGGTCATCGCCAAGCGCGTGCCGATGACGGCGATGCCGCAGCTCGTCGCGGCCTTCCACTCGCTGGTCGGCATGGCGGCGGTGCTGGTGGCGGCGGCCGCGCTCTATGCGCCGCAGGCCTTCGACATCGGCCAGGTCGGCACCATCCACGGCGGCAGCCTCGTCGAGATGGCGCTCGGCGTCGCCATCGGCGCCATCACCTTCACCGGCTCCGTCATCGCCTTCCTCAAGCTCGACGGGCGCATGAGCGGCAAGCCGATCATGCTGCCGAACCGGCACGCCATCAACATCGCGCTCGCCGTAGCGCTCGTCGTGCTGATCGTCCTCTTCGTGCTGACGGAGAGCCGCCTCGTCTTCTGGCTGATCACGCTCGTCAGCTTTGCGCTCGGCGTGCTGCTCATCATCCCGATCGGCGGCGCCGACATGCCCGTCGTCGTGTCGATGCTCAACTCCTACTCGGGCTGGGCGGCGGCCGGCATCGGCTTCACCTTGGGCAATCTCGCGCTCATCATCACGGGCGCGCTGGTCGGCTCCTCGGGCGCGATCCTCTCCTACATCATGTGCAAGGGGATGAACCGCTCGTTCATCTCGGTCATCCTCGGCGGCTTCGGTGGCGAGAGCGCGACGGCGGCAGCCGGCGAGGCCGAGGCGCGGCCCATCAAGCAGGGCTCGGCCGACGACGCAGCCTTCCTCATGAAGAACGCGAGCAAGGTCATCATCGTGCCGGGCTACGGTATGGCGGTGGCGCAGGCCCAGCACGCGCTGCGCGAGATGGCCGACAAGCTCAAGCACGAGGGCGTCGAGGTCAAATACGCGATCCATCCCGTGGCGGGCCGCATGCCGGGCCACATGAACGTGCTGCTCGCCGAGGCCAACGTGCCCTACGACGAGGTGTTCGAGCTCGAGGACATCAACTCCGAGTTCGCCCAGGCGGACGTCGCCTTCGTCATCGGCGCCAACGACGTGACGAACCCGGCGGCCAAGACCGACCCCGCTTCGCCGATCTTCGGCATGCCGATCCTCGACGTCGAGAAGGCGAAGACCGTGCTCTTCGTCAAGCGCGGCATGGGCTCGGGCTATGCCGGCGTCGAGAACGAGCTGTTCTTCAAGGACAACACCATGATGCTCTTCGCCGACGCCAAGAAGATGGTCGAGGAGATCGTCAAGGCGCTGGACTGATCGGCGCTTCGCCAACAAGCATCGGAAAGGCCGCCGCGAGGCGGCCTTTTTCTTGGGCGCGCCCTCACGAGGCCGTGGCTGGCGGCGGCCGCCCCGCTCATGATATGGCGCAGACATGATGAAGATCGCGCTCAATGCCGCGGCGCTGTTCACCGTCGTCTACGGGCTGATGGTGGCGGGGCTCGTCGTCTTCCAGCGCGACCTGCTGTTTCCCGCCGATGCTGCGCCGATCGACGGCGGCGTGGCAGCCATCCCCGGGCTCGAGCAGGTGCAGCTCCAGACGAGCGATGGCGAGAGGCTGAACGCCTGGGTGGTGCCGCCGGCACCCGGCAGAGCGGTGCTCGTCTTCTTCCACGGCAATGCGGGCAATCTGGCGCTCGCCTTCCGCGTCAGCCGGTTCCGGCAACTTGTCGCCGACGGTACGGGCCTCGTTGCGGTCAGCTACAGGGGTTATGGCGGGTCGACCGGCAGGCCGAGCGAGGCAGGCCTGCATCGCGACGGCGCGGCGGCCTATGCCTATGCCGCGGAGCGCTTCGGCACGGAGCGGCTCTTCGCCTATGGCGAATCCCTCGGCACGGGCGTTGCCGTCCGGCTCGCGGCGGAGCAACACCTCGCCGGTGTCATCCTGGAGGCGCCTTATCTCTCGACGGCCAAGGTGGCGGCGGGCATCTATCCCTTCGTGCCGGTTTCGCTGCTCATGAGCGACCAGTTCCGCAGCGAGGAGATCGTGGGTCGCATCGGCGTGCCGCTCCTCGTCCTGCACGGCATGCGCGACGGTGTCATCCCCTTCGCCCATGGCGAAGCGCTGTTCGACCTTGCCGTGACGGCGCGCCGTTTCGTGCGCTTCGTGGACGGCGGCCACGTCGATCTCTTCGACCATGGCGCGGTACCGCACATCCGCGGCTTCATCGCCGACGTCCTCGCCGGCAGGGTCGCCGGTGCGGATGTGCTGACCGTTCCGGCGCAGCAGGAGGCCGGACGGCGGTAAAAGAATCAGCGGAACAGGGCGAGGCCGCCGCCGACGCGGGACATGCCCTCGCGCGCCACCTGGTTGCCGCTGTCGATGGAGAGCGCCCGCTGGTAGGATTCGGTCGCCTGCGCGCGGTCGCCCTGCCGCTCGAAGGCCACGCCGCGCCACGCCCAGGCCACGGCATTGCGGTTGTCGGTGTTGAGGGCGGCGTTGAAGTCCTCGATCGCCTCCTGATACTTGCCGACGGCGACCAGGCTCTGGCCGCGCGCGGCATAGGGCGCACCGGCGAAGGGGTTGCGGTCGATGGCCGAGCGGAAGTCGACGATGGCGAGCTCGTTCTGCCCCTGGCGCTGGTGCACGAGGCCGCGGGCGTGGAAGGCTTCGGCCGATTCCGGGTTAAGCTGGATGACCCGGGAGAGATCGGCCAGCGCCTGATTGAAGTCGCCCTTGACGCGCAGCAGATTGGCGCGGCCGAGATAGGCGGGGCCGTAGTTGGGATCGGCCTGGATGGCGCGGTTGAAGTCGGCGAGCGCCTGATCGTCCCGGCCGGTCTGACGCAGCGACAGCGCCCGGTTGGTATAGGCCGCAGCGAAGTTCGGATCGAGCTTGATCGCCTGGTTGAAGTCGCTCATCGCGTCGCTGTAGCGGCCGGTGCGCGCGTAAGCCGCCCCGCGAGCGTTATAGGCTTGGGGATCGTTCGGGTTGGCCCGGATCACCTCCGACAGCGAGGCGATGTTGGTCTTGCTCGCATCCGGATTGTCCTGCACGAGCTCCGCCACGCCGCGCGAGCCGCCGACGCCGCCCACCGTCTCGCAGCCGGCCAGTGCCAGCGCCACTGCAAGCGGCAGCAGGCCGCGGCCGAGCGCCGTCGTCGACAGAATGGCGCCAGCGGTCGACTTCCCCCGTTCGATCACGTCAATCCTCCACCCCGAATATGTTGATCGTTGGTTGCGTGCCGGTTCTGGGACACAAGTGAGGCAGGAGCGTGAACGCCCCGGCGCGGCCGGGCTTGCCTTCCCTCCGCGAGAGGCAGGAGGGCCGGCACATGCAAACAAAGCGCCCATCCGCGAGGAGGGCGCTTGCAATGCCGGGGCCCGGACCCCGTGATGATACGCCGTGCCGCGATGGCGGGGGCGCGATTCGCCCCCCGGCCGCGACCGCCCTCAGCGGGTCGGCTTCGGCTTGCTCGGCAGCAGGCCTTCGCGCTGCAGGCGCTTGCGCATCAGCTTGCGGGCGCGGCGGACGGCCTCGGCCTTCTCGCGGGCGCGCTTCTCCGACGGCTTCTCGTAATGGCCGCGGAGCTTCATTTCCCGGAAGATGCCTTCGCGCTGCATCTTCTTCTTCAGCGCACGGAGCGCCTGATCAACGTTGTTGTCGCGAACGAGAACCTGCACGCGTCGTCTTCCCGCTTTTGAAGTCGTGGTAAGTGGCGAAACGCCGTAATGGCGCGAACGGCGCGCCACAACCGTGGCAGGGTGGATAGCAGATCGAATGGCGGCTGTCCACAGGCTCAGCGCCGGAAACCGGCCCCTGCCTCAGGTTTTGACGCGGGTGACGTGACCCATCTTGCGACCGGGCCTGGCGGTCGCCTTGCCGTAGAGGTGCAGATGCGCGCCCTCCTCGGCGAGGAGCTCCGGCCAAGCGGCCATGTCGTCGCCGATGAGGTTGGTCATCTCCACCGGCCCGACCAGCGCGACCGAGCCGAGCGGCCAGCCGCAGACGGCGCGAATGTGCTGCTCGAACTGCGAGGTCTTCGCGCCCTCGATCGTCCAGTGGCCGGAATTGTGCACGCGCGGTGCGATCTCGTTGACGAGAAGGCGCGGGGGCTCGCCCTCCGCCTCGACGACGAACATCTCCACGCACAAGGTGCCGACATAGTCGAGCGCCGTCGCGATACGCCCGGCGATGGCGCGCGCCTCGTCGCACAGCTCCGCGGGCAGGGTGCCGGGCACGCGCGTGATGTGCAGGATGTGGTCGCGGTGCTCGTTCTCGCACAGGTCATAGGCGGCGACGGTGCCGTCGAGGCCCCGCGTCGCCACCACGGACACCTCGCGCGAGAAGGGCACGAAGCCCTCGAGAATCGCCGGCACGTGGCCGATGCCGCCGAGCGCCGTCGCCGGGTCGTCACCCGTCCTGATGATGGCCTGGCCCTTGCCGTCGTAGCCGAAGCGGCGCGTCTTGAGCACGGCCGGCCTGCCGAGGGCGGCGAGGGCGGCGCGCAGGTCCGTCTCGTTGGAGACGGCGCGGAAAGGGGCGGTGGCGATGCCGAGACCGCTGACGAACGTCTTCTCCTCGAGCCGATCCTGGGCCACGGCGAGCGCGCGCGCGCCGGGGCGCAGCGGCACGTGCGATTCGAGGATATGAGCCGTATCGGCGGGCACGTTCTCGAATTCGTAGGTGACGACGTCGACGCTCGCCGCGAAGCCGACGAGGGCGCCCTCGTCGGCGTAGGACGCGACGGTATGGCGGGCCGCCACCTCGAAGGCAGGGCTGTCGGGATCGGGCGCGTAGATGTGGGTCTTGAGGCCGTAGCGGGCGGCGGCGAGCGCCAGCATGCGGCCGAGCTGGCCGCCGCCGAGAATGCCGATGGTCGAGCCGGGGGGAAGCATCGCGTCAGTCATCCTGCGGCCGCTCGGCCACGGCCGCGCTCTGGGCCGCGCGCCAATCGTCGAGGCGCGCCGCGAGCGCCGTGTCGGAGAGGGCGAGCACGGCGGCGGCGAGGAGGGCGGCATTGACAGCGCCCGCCCGCCCGATGGCGAGTGTGCCGACGGGAATGCCGGCGGGCATCTGCACGATCGACAGCAGGCTGTCCTGGCCCGACAGGGCCTTTGACTGCACCGGCACGCCGAAGACCGGCAGCGGGGTGAGCGAGGCGACCATGCCCGGCAGGTGGGCCGCGCCGCCGGCCCCGGCGATGATCACCTTGAAGCCTTCATCCCGTGCGCCTCTGGCGAAGGCGAAGAGCCGCTCGGGCGTGCGGTGGGCGGAAACGATGCGCGCGTCGTAGGCGATGTCGAGCGCGGCCAGCGTCTCCGCCGCGTGGCGCATCGTCTCCCAGTCCGACTGGCTGCCCATGACGATGGCGACCGGCGTGTGCGTCGTCATTGATGATCCTGCGAAAAAGCCTTCCGCGCGGGGCATACAGTAACAGGAGGGCGGTGGGCAATCGGCAATCGGCTCTCGCGTCTCGCCGACGCTGCATGCGTCCAGGACACGAGGTTGCTTCCGGTTGCGGCGATGTGATGTTCGCCCGACTGCGACTGCCGTTAGGCAATGATGTCCGGCGTCAGCCTGTCCTCGAGAAAGGTGATGCGGTCCTTGAGGATCAGCTTGCGTTTCTTCAGCCGCTGGATCTGCAGCTGGTCGGCGGGCCCGACGGATTCGATCGCCGCGATCGCCGCGTCGAGGTCGCGGTGCTCCTCGCGCAGGCGATTGAGCTCGCCCATCATCTGCTGGCGCTCGTCTTCGTCGTCGATATCAATGGTCATCATGGCGCTGCCCGGGGGCATCGGCCCGGTGAATGACGGGAGCGCGAAGTATGCGGCGCGGCCGCACGCTCGGCAAGCCGAGCCGGTGCAAAAAGGACGGCTTGCCCACCGCTCGCCGCCGCTGCGTCGCCGAGGTCGGAATCTGCTTCGACTCCGCCACAATGCTGTGTCACAGTTCTGTCGTCGGAGTGATCCGAAGGAGGAAAGCGATGTCTTTGAACGCCCATCTGGCCGAGCTCGCAAAGCGGCACGAAGCGCTTGAGCGGGAGATCCAAACGGTGCAGGCCAGCCCCTCGGCTGACGAGCTCAAGATCGCGGAACTCAAGCGCAAGAAGCTGCAGTTGAAGGACGAGATGGAGCGCTTGCGTCATACGACGATATCGCAATCGATACATTGACGGATCTGCCGGCCGCACGACCGGCACGACGGCCACCCCTCAGGGTGGCCGTTTTCATTTGGGCGAGCAGCCTCGTCACACCTCGCGCGCCATCTCGCGCAGGCGGAATTTCTGGATCTTGCCCGTCGAGGTCTTGGGCAGCTCGGTGAAGACCACGTGGCGCGGGCATTTGAAGGCGGCGAGCCGGCTGCGGCAGAAGGCGATCAGCTCCTCGGGCGTCACTTCCGCCCCGGGCCTCAGCTCGACGAAGGCGCACGGCGTCTCGCCCCATTTCTCGTCCGGCTTGGCGACGACCGCGGCGGCCTGCACCGCCGGGTGCTTGTAGAGCGCATCCTCGACCTCGATGGAGGAGATGTTCTCGCCGCCGGAGATGATGATGTCCTTGGAGCGGTCCTTGAGCTGGATATAGCCGTCCGGGTGCTTCACGCCGAGGTCGCCGGAATGGAACCAGCCGCCGGCGAAGGCCTTGTCGGTGGCAGCCTTGTTCTTGAGATAGCCTTTCATCACCACGTTGCCGCGGAACATGACCTCGCCGAGCGTCTCGCCGTCGGCCGGCACGGGCGCGAGCGTCTCGGGATCGCGCACGTCGAGGCCCTCGAGCACGAGGTAGCGCACGCCCTGGCGCGCCTTCCTCGCCGCATAGTCGCCCATCGGCAGGTCGTCCCAGGCGCTGTTCCAGTCGTTGACGACGGCAGGGCCGTAGGTCTCGGTGAGGCCGTAGAGGTGGGTTACGTCGAAGCCGGCATCCTTCATGGCGGCGAGCACCGCCTCCGGTGGCGGCGCGGCGGCGGTGAAGAAGGAGACCTTCTGCGGGAAATCGCGCTTGTCCGCGTCGGGCGCATTGAGCAGCGTCGCCATGACGATGGGCGCGCCGCACAGATGCGTGACGCCGTGCTCGGCGAGCGCGGCATACATGGCGCCGGCGCGTACCTGGCGCAGGCACACATGCGTGCCGGCGACCACCGAGATGGACCAGGGAAAGCACCAGCCGTTGCAGTGGAACATCGGCAGCGTCCACAGATAGACCGGATGCTTGCCCATGCCGCAGGTGACGACATTGCCCATGGCGAGGAGGTAGGCGCCGCGGTGGTGATAGACGACGCCCTTGGGATCGCCGGTCGTGCCCGAGGTGTAGTTGAGGGAGATCGCGTCCCACTCGTCGCCCGGCATCTGCCAGGCATGGTCGGCGTCTCCGCCAGTGAGGAAAGTCTCGTAATCCTTGCTGCCGAGGAGCTCGCCTGGGCCATCGTATTCGGGATCGTCGTAGTCGATGACGAGTGGCTTCGTCCTGGCGAGGGCGAGCGCCTCGCGGATGGTCTTCGAGAACTCGCGGTCGGTGATCAGCACCTTGGTCTCGGCATGGTCGAGCGTGAAGGCGATGACGGCCGCGTCGAGCCGGGTATTGAGCGTGTTGAGCACCCCGCCGGTCATGGGCACGCCGTAGTGGCATTCGAGCATCGCCGGTGTGTTCGACAGCATCACCGAGACCGTGTCGCCGCGACCGATGCCGTGGGCCGCAAGCGCCGAGGCGAGGCGCCGGGCGCGGGCATAGAAGTCGCGGTAGCTGCGGCGCAGGCCGCCGTGAATGATGGCGGTGCGATCGGGAAAGACGCTCGCCGCCCGTTCCAGGAAGGTCAGCGGCGTCAGCGGCTGGAAATTGGCCGGGTTGCGATCGAGGTCGAGGTCGTAGGCTGTGGCCGTCATCTTTCCAGTCCGCTTCGGAACTTGCGATGTGGCAGCCTAGCCGGCGAGGTCGCGGGCGATCAATCAGCCAAAGGGAGAGGCGCGTCGTCGGGCTAGGGCGCGACCGGCGCGGGCAGGGGCAGCCCCTTGGCGGCCATGACGGTGCGGGCCCGGTCGGGATAGTCGGTGATGAGGCCGTCGACACCCCAGCCGATCAGGCGCGCCATGTCGTCCGTTTCGTTCACCGTCCAGGGCACCACGGCCAGCTCCATCTCCTGGGCTTCCTCGACGAGCGGCTGGGTGAGGTTGCGGAAATTGGGCGACCAGGTCGTGCAGCCGGCCTCCGCGACGAGCGCCGGCACCGAATCGAAATCGTCGACATCGAGGCCGCCGAGCCAGGGCGAGCCTCCGTCCTTTCCGCGCTGGAGGGTGTCGAAATTGCCCTCGCTCGTCAGGCACACGCGCGGGATGTCGGGCGAGACCTCCTTGAGGGCCATGAGCGTGCGCCAGTCGAAGGACTGGACCGTGGCGCGCTCGCCGAGCCCGGCTTCGTCGATGGCCTTCGCCAGGGCCGTGGCGAAGGCGCGCGGCTCTGGTGTTCCGGCATCCGGCGCCGGGCTCGACTTGGTCTCGATGTTGAAGCGCACGTCCTTCGCGCCGAGGCGTTCGGCAAGGGCGAAGACGTCCTCGAGGGTCGGCACGCGCGTGCCGTCGACCGCCGTCTGCTCGGGAAAGGCCTTGGCGGTGCGGCTGTCCGGCCTGGTGCGGCCCACGTCGAAGCTCCGCAATTCCTCGAGCGTCATCGCGGTCAGCGCCTTGCCGGGCGCCGTCAGGAAGGCGCCGTCGGGCCCGCGCGTGATGTCGGGATTGAGCTTGGGATCGTGCGAGACGACGAGCACACCGTCGCTCGTCATGCCGATGTCGAGCTCGAGCGTCGCGACCCCGGTGCGCAGGGCCTTCTCGAAGGCGGGAAGTGTGTTTTCGGGCGAGAGGCCGCGCGCGCCGCGGTGGCCCTGCAGGTCGAAGGCCGCGGCGCTCGCGCCCGCAAGAACGAAGGCAAGGCAGGCCACGCCGGTGCGAAGGATGGTGGAACGTGCGAACGGCGGCATGGTTTTCCCTGTCGTGTTCTTGCCCCGGACGGGACAGGAAGAATCAGATGAGTGCAATAAACCCATCATATGTCAGTTTGAGGCCGACGAGCACGAGCAGGGCGTAGATGAGGCGGTAGAAGGCCGTCGGGTCGACGCGCCGCACCAGCCACACGCCGGCCATGGTCGAACCGACGGCGACGGGCATGAGCACGAGCGAGGTCGCGAGGTTCTGGTGCGTGAACTGGCCGAGCCAAACGTAAGGCGCCACCTTCATCAGGTTGACGATGGCGAAGAACCACGTGGTCGTGCCCACCAGCACGTCTCGCGAGAGCCTGAGCGGCAGCACGTAGACCTGGAATGGCGGCCCTCCGGCATGGCTGATGAAGCTGGTGAAGCCGGACACGCTGCCCCACAGCAGGCCCCAGGCCACGCCGCCCGGCCGCTCGCCCGCCGCCTGCTTGGCGAGGTTGAGCCACCAGTTGAGGGCGAAGACGAGGGCGATGAGGCCGACGGCGAGCCGCACCGCCGCCTCGGAGACCGCCGCGGCCGTGAAGGTCGCAAGGACGATGCCGGCGAGCGCGCCCGTGAGGGTGATGGCGAGCAGGCGTTTGTTCACGTGCCGGCGGAAGGCATAGATGCCGACCGCGTCCTGCACGATGAGGATGGGCAGCATGATGGCGGCGGCCTGCACCGGCGGCACGAACAGCGCCATCAGCGGAATGCCCAGAATGGCGAGCCCGACGAATCCGCCCTTGGCGAGGCCGATGATGACGACCGCCGGGATGGCGGCGAGATAGAAGAGGGGATCGGTGATCATTGGGGCTGGGCTCGGCAGGCATCTCTTGGTAGTCAGGCCCGCCGAAAGTCTCAAGGCGGCCGGCCGCCGGGCTGCTATGCTCACAGGGCCGGACATGCTTTCGGGTATGTTGCAAGGCGCCGCCGCCGGTCGCACCATCTGTCCGCCGGGGCATGCCCCGGCCAAGCGGGAGGACAGCCAGCATGATCGCCGTGCCCAAGGCATCTGCAGCACGCAGCCGATACGGGGAGGTCTACGAGGCCTGGCGCACGGATCCGCTCGCCTTCTGGGCGCAGGCGGCCAGGGCCATCGACTGGATGCGCCCGCCGACGCAGGTCTTCGACCTCTCCCTCGGCGTCTACGGCCGCTGGTTCCCGGGGGCGACCTGCAACACCTGCTTCAATGCCGTCGACCGGCACGTCGATGCCGGCCGCGGACCGCAGCCGGCGATCATCTACGACAGTCCGGTCACGGGTGCGAAGCGGGTCATCTCCTACAACGGCCTGTTGTCGGAAGTGCGCGTGCTCGCAGCGGTGCTGCGGGATCTAGGGGTCGGCAAGGGCGACCGCGTCGTCATCTACATGCCCATGGTGCCGGAGGCGGTGGTGGGGATGCTGGCCTGCGCCCGCATCGGCGCCATCCACTCCGTCGTCTTCGGCGGCTTCGCCGCGCGGGAGCTGGCGCAACGCATCGCCGACGCCGAGCCGAAGGTCATCCTGTCCGCCTCCTGCGGGGTCGAGCCGACCCGCGTCGTTCCCTACAAGCCGCTGCTCGACGAGGCGATCGAGCTCTCGCCGGCGAAGCCCGAGGCTTGTCTCATCCTGCAGCGCGCCCAGGAGGAGGCGAGCCTCGTCAAGGGCCGCGACCTCGACTGGGCGGAGACGGTGGGCAAGGCCCGCGCGGCCGGCAAGGACGCGGATTGCACGCCCGTGGAGGCCACCGACCCGCTCTACATCCTCTACACCTCCGGCACGACCGGAAAGCCCAAGGGCGTGGTGCGCGACAACGGCGGGCACATGGTGGCGCTCGCCTGGTCCATGCAGAACCTCTATGGCGTCGCGCCGGGCGAGGTGTTCTGGACTGCGTCCGACATCGGCTGGGTCGTCGGCCACAGCTACATCGTCTACGGCCCGCTGCTCACCGGCTGCACCACCATCCTCTACGAGGGCAAGCCCGTGGGCACGCCCGACGCCGGGGCCTACTGGCGCGTCATCGCCGAGCACGGCGTCACCACGCTGTTCACCGCGCCGACGGCCTTCCGCGCCATCCGCAAGGAGGACCCGCAGGGCGCGCTGATCGACAACGTCGACATGACGGCCTTCCGCGCCCTCTTTCTCGCCGGCGAGCGGGCCGATCCCGATACGGTGCAATGGGCGGAACGTGTGCTCAACGTGCCGGTGATCGACCACTGGTGGCAGACCGAGACCGGCTGGGCCATCGCCGGCAATCCGCTCGGCCTCGGTGCGCTGCCGGTCAGGCACGGCTCGCCGACGGTGCCGATGCCCGGCTACGACGTGCACATCCTCGATGAGGCGGGCAAGGACCAGCCGAGAGGCGCCATGGGCGAGATCGCGGTCAAGCTGCCGCTGCCGCCCGGCTGCCTGCCCACCCTGTGGCAGGCCGACGAGCGCTTCCGGGAGAGTTACCTCGACGCCTTTCCCGGCTTCTACAAGACCTCGGACGCCGGTTACATCGACGAGGACGGCTATCTCTTCGTCATGGGGCGGACGGACGACATCATCAATGTCGCCGGCCATCGCCTGTCGACCGGCGGCATGGAGGAGGCGATCGCCGCGCATCCCGACGTCGCCGAATGCGCCGTCGTCGGCGCGAGCGATCCGGTGAAGGGCGAGGTGCCCGTCGGCTTCGTCGTGCTCAAGAACGGCGTTCAGCGTCCTCCGGCGGAAATCGAGGCCGAGATCGTCGCCCGCGTGCGCGAGGAGATCGGCCCCGTCGCCGCCTTCAAGCTCGCCCTCGTCGTCGCCCGCCTGCCCAAGACGCGCTCGGGCAAGATCCTGCGCGGCACCATGAAGAAGATCGCCGACGGCGACAGCTGGTCCGTACCCGCGACGATCGACGATCCGGCGGTGCTCGACGAGATCGCCGCCGTTCTCGCCCGCCGCGCGGGCGGGTGAGGCTCCCGCCAACAAAAAACCCCGCGGGCGGTGCCGCGGGGTTCGATAGCACGGAAGCGCCGTTTCCCCGGCCGCCCCTCAGTGCTCGTCGTCTTCCTCGTCGTCCGTGCGCTTGAGCTGCTTGAGCTTGGCGAAGACGGAATCGACGTCGAGTTCCTCTTCCTCCTCGCGGCGCGGGCGCGGGGCGTCGCCGAAGGGCTGCACCTCCTCCTCGGGCGCGGTGGTGACTTCCGCCGGCAGCAGCGTCTGGTCGGGCTCGGGAGCGACCTGCGGGCGATCCTTGGCGGCGCGCGCCACCTCGAAGTCGAGGTCGATCTGCGAGCACAGGCCGAGGGTGACGGGATCCATCGGCGTCAGATGCGCCGCATTCCAGTGCGTCCGGTCGCGGATCTGCTGGATGGTGGTCTTGGTCGTGCCGACGAGGCGCATGATCTGCGCGTCCTTCAGCTCCGGATGGTTGCGCAGCAGCCAGAGGATGGCGTTCGGCCGGTCCTGGCGGCGCGAGACCGGTGTATAGCGCGGGCCCTTCTTGCGCTTGACCTCAGGCAGCTTGACCTTGGGCGGGGCGAGCTTGAGGCGGTAGGCGGGATTGGCCTCGGCCCGGGCGATCTCCTCCCGGGTGAGCTGGCCGCTCACGGTCGGATCGAGCCCCTTGATGCCGGCCGCGACCTCGCCGTCGGCGATGCCCTTCACCTCGAGCGGATGCAGCTTGCAGAAGTCGGCGATCTGATCGAACGTCAGCGCCGTGTTTTCGACGAGCCAGACGGCGGTCGCCTTCGGCATCAGCGGTCCGGTGGACATGGTCGGCTCCTTAAGACATTTCGGCGGGCGCCTGGCGCCCCGGCCTGGCGGACACGGTTTCCCTGCGCTCCGACCCGGCGGGGCCGAAGCAATCATCGATCGTCGATGATGGGGACTGGCCGCTATATAAGCGCGTCGCGCCGATCTGGCAAATGATCGCGCAGGATCGCGGCGACGTCTTGTCGGCGTCCCCCTTCCCGCGTTCAGCGGCTGCAGGACGCCGCACGCTTGAGGAGGAAAGCTCTCTCGCGCTCGTTGCGGGTGAGGGCGGCCGCCTCTTCGAATGCCTGCTTCGCTTCGGCGAGGCGGCCGCAGCGGAACAGGAAATCGCCCCGGGCCGCGGGCAGGGGCGCGTAGCTGCGCAGGGCGTCGCGGTCGATCGCTTCGAGCAGCGCAAGGCCGGTTTCGGGGCCGAAGGCCATGGAATGCGCGATGGCCCGGTTGAGGTCGACCACCGGCGAGGGCATGACCTCGCGCAGGATGTCGTAGAGCGCGGCGATCCGCGCCCAGTCCGTCTCCTCGGCCCGGCGCGCCCGTGCGTGGCAGGCGGCGAGGGCGGCTTGCAGGGCATAGGGCCCGCGAGCCCCGCCAAGGGCCTCGGCGCGTTCAAGGGCGGCAAGGCCGCGGCGGATGAGGAGCTGGTCCCAGCGGGCCCGGTTCTGCTCGGTCAGGGGCAGGAGCATGCCGTCCGATCCCAGGCGGGCGGCGAGACGGGAGGCCTGCAGCTCCATCAGCGCCAGAAGGCCGAAGACTTCCGGCTCCTCGGGCATCAGGCCGGCGAGGATGCGGCCGAGGCGCTGGGCCTCCATGCACAGCGCCGGGCGGGTCAGGTCCTCGCCGGCCGTGGCAGCATAGCCCTCGTTGAAGATGAGGTAGATGACCTCCAGCACCGAAGCGAGGCGCTCCGCGCGCTCCCTGCCGTGCGGCACCTCGTAGCTCAGCCCGGCCTCGCGCAGGGTCTTCTTGGCCCGGACGATGCGCTGGGCGATGGTCGGCTCGCTCGCGAGGAACGCGCGCGCGATCTCATCCGTCGTCAGGCCGCCGATCAGGCGCAGCGTCAAAGCCGCGCGCGCGTCCGGCGAGAGGACCGGGTGGCAGGCCGTGAAGATGAGGCTCAGCACCTCGTCGCCGACGTCGTCGTCGAGGGCCGCCTCGAGCGCCGCGACGTGATCCTCGCTCTCGTCAGCGAGCTCGCGGCCGATCTCGGCGTGCTTGCGCGCCAGCATGGTGGTGCGGCGCAGCCGATCGATGGCCCGGCGTCTGGCCGTGGCCATCAGCCACGCGCCGGGGTTCTGCGGCACGCCCGTCCTCGGCCACTCGGACAAGGCGGCAAGGAGCGCGTCCTGCGCCAGTTCCTCGGCGAGGTCGACGTCCAGCACGATGCGGGCAAGGCCGCCGACAAGCCGCGCCCGTTCGATCCGGAAGACCGTCTCGATCGCGCGGTGGGTGTCGCTTGCCGCCATGCCTCCCGCTTAGGCGAGAAACAGGCGGCAAGGCAAGCATGGCGACGGGGGTGTCTCAGCGTTCCGGCATTCTCTCGCGCAGACGGTTGAGCCGCTGCTCGAACTCGGGGGCGAGCTCCTCACCGAAATCCGTGGCATCGACCACGGGACGGATCTCGATCTCGCTCGGTCCGGGCATCGGATTGGGGCAACGCTTCACCCAGGCGACCGCCTCCTCCATGTCCTTCACCTCCCAGAGCCAGAAGCCGGCGACCAGCTCGCGGGTCTCGGCGAAGGGCCCGTCGATGACGGAGCGGTTGGGGCCGTCGAAGGCCACGCGCTTGCCCGCGGACGAGGGCTTCAGCCCGTCGCCGGTCAGCAGCACGCCGGCGCTGATCAGTTCCTCGTTGTACTTGCCCATCGCCTCCAGCAGCTCGGCCGAGGGGCGGGCGCCGGCTTCGCTGTCCTTCGTCGCCTTGACTATGACCATCACACGCATCGTCTCGTCTCCTTGCTTCCGGAGAGGCCCCGACGGCCCTCCTGCCCCTACGACGAGCGAGCACCACCGGGATCGACATGGCGAGCGAAATTTTTCGGATCAGGCGGGCGAGCCAGGCAGCCTGAAGGCTCGCCGCCGTCGCCCGGCGGGTGACAAGCCCGGCCGCCCCGCCGTAGACTGAAGGGTCCGCAACTGGCGACGGGAGGGAGGACATGCAGGACATCTTCGGTGACGAGCCGCGCAAGAGTCCCCTCGGCAAGGGTCCCCTCGCTCACGAGATCGGGCAGGATCTGTCGGCGCTGTCCCTCAACGAGATCGAGGAGAGGATCACGCTGCTCAAGGCGGAGATTGCCCGGCTCGAGAGCATGAGAGAGGCGAAACAGGCTTCGCGGCAGGCGGCGAACGCCTTCTTCCGCTGATCCGTTTTCGCGTGGGCCAGCCTGTGCCGTAGTGGGACGCGAGGGGCCTCGCCGAGCACGCAGCAGCTTAACCGGGCGTTAAGGTTTCCGATTTATAACGGAAGCTATCCAGTCTTCTGGATGCCGAGTGGCTCCTGTCCACTCTGTTTGACGCCTCCCTGTTATCACTTCGGGCCGCCCCTCGGGCGGCTCTTTTTTGATGGCCGCGTAGCCGGGCAGGCGCCTGATCTTCATGGAAAACCGATCATGGCCAGAGGCTTGATCACCATTGCCGCCGCTTCGGGGTGGCGAGGCCCGCCGCCGGGCCGCTCCGGCACGCATGCTCTTAAATTCTGCCGCTTTCTCTCGATCGGCAGTTTCGTTAACCTATTGCTGAGGTGATTGGCGGCAAACTTGCAACGTGTCTCCCGCAACGAGTGCAACGTTCCATTTCGGAGCAGCATGGTGGCGGAACCGAGGGAGGCGCGAGGACCCATGAGCGAACAGAGCAAGCTCCGCAGCGAGCACAACGACGATACGGCCCCAATTCCTTTCGGTCGCAGCTTCGTGGCTTCCGAGGCTTTCCGGCTGCTGTTCCGCGAGGGGATGGACCTGATCGAGGAATCGGCGGCCTATCTCGACGGCCCGGGCCGCGAGGAGAGCCGCCAGCTGCAGAGGCAGGCGGCCCTTGCCTATGCGGCCGAGAGCATGCGGCTGACGACGCGCCTCATGCAGGTCGCGTCCTGGCTGCTGCTGCAGCGCGCCGTGGCGGAAGGGGAGCTGACGCCCGAGCAGGCGATGCAGGAAAAGCACAAGGTCAAGCTGACCTGGCAGAATTCACCGACCTCGGACGAGCTCGTTTCGCTCCTGCCCGAGCGCATGCGCGAGCTCATCGACCATTCGCTGCGCCTGCAGGAGCGCGTGCTGCATCTCGACGCGCTGTTGAGCGGGGAAAGCCTGCTCGCCTCGTCGACGAGCCCGGTCGCCCTGCAGCTCGGGCGCCTGCAGTCCGCCTTCTCCCGGCACTGACCGCAACAGCCTCCCCTCGACAAGCAAAAGCCCCGGCGACGACGCCGGGGCTTTGCATTTTGGGGAAGAGGCGGAACGCTCCGCCCCGCCCTTACTTCTTGCCGAAGCTGAGACCGGCGAAACGGTTGTTGAAGCGCGAGACGCGGCCGCCGCGGTCGAGCAGCTGCTGCGAGCCGCCCGTCCAGGCCGGATGCGTGCGCGGATCGATGTCGAGGTTCAGCACGTCGCCTTCCTTGCCGTAGGTCGAGCGCGTGACATATTCCGTGCCGTCGGTCATCACGACCTTGATGAAGTGGTAATCGGGATGCGTATCGCTTTTCATGGCGGTGTCCTTGTCCAACACTGCGCCGCACGTCTCACGCCGGCAGCAGCGCATCATGACGACGACGGATATTCCTGAAAGGTCGCGACCCTATAGCGCAGCGCCAAGGCGGATACAAGCAGGGCAGAAAGGCCAAAATCGCCGCGGGCGATCCGGCGGGAAGGAAAGGAAGTGACGATGGCAGCGGGCAGGGGCCGCATGCGGATGGAAGGCGAAGCCGCTGGAGGCGGGGCGGCCGGCGGGGCCGGGGGCGAGCGCGCGCCGATGGCGGCGCTGAAACCGCTGGTGCCTTTCGCGCTCGCCTACCGGGGCCGCATCGCGGCGGCGCTCGTGGCGCTCGTCGTCGCCGCGGGGGCGACGCTCGCCCTGCCGCTTGCGGTGCGCCGGGTGATCGACGGCGGCTTCTCCGATCCCGACAGCGGCATGATCGATGCCTATTTCGGCATGCTCGTCATCGTCGTCGCCGTGCTCGCCGTTGCGAGCGCGGCCCGCTACTACCTCGTGACGACCCTCGGCGAGCGGGTGGTCGCGGACCTGCGCACGGCCGTCTTCCGCCATCTCCTGTGGCTCGATCCCGGCTTCTACGACAGCGCGCGCAGCGGAGACCTCGCCTCGCGCCTCGCCGCCGACACGACGCAGATCAAGGCCGCCTTCGGGGCGAGCGCCTCGATCGCGCTGCGCAACCTCTTCCTCTTCATCGGCGCGGCGACGATGATGGTGGTGACGAGCCCGCGCCTGTCGGCCCTCGTCCTCGCCGCCATCCCGGTCATCGTCCTGCCGCTGGTCGCCTCCGGGCGCAGCGTGCGGCGGCGCTCGCGCGCCGCGCAGGACAGGCTCGCGGATGCCTCCGCCTTCGCCACCGAGGCGGTCGGTGCCATCCGCACCATGCAGGCCTTCGGCGTCGAGGCGACGACGGCCGGACGCTACAAGGCGGCCGCGGAGGAAGCCTTCGAGGCCGCGCGCGCCTCCATTCGCGCCCGGGCCTATCTCACCGCGGTCGCGCTCTTCCTCATCGCGGCGAGCGTCGTGGCCGTGCTGTGGTACGGCGCACAGGACGTGCTCGGCGGGCGGATGAGCGCCGGCCGGCTGTCGCAGTTCGTTCTCTATGCGGTCTTCGCCGCCGGCGCGCTCGGCGAGCTCAGCCAAGTCTGGGGCGAGGTGTCCCAGGCGGCGGGAGCCGCGGGCCGCCTGTCGGAACTGCTCGCCACGCGCGCGAACGTCGCCTCGCCGGCCTCGCCCGTCGCCCTGCCGCGGCCGCCCCGCGGCACGGTGGCCTTCGAGAACGTGTCCTTCGCCTATCCGAGCCGGCCGGAACGTTCGTCGCTGCATGCGCTCGACTTCTCGGTCGCGGCGGGCGAGCGCGTCGCCATCGTCGGGCCGTCGGGTGCCGGCAAGACCACGGTGTTCCAGCTCATCCTGCGGTTCTACGATTGCCAGGGCGGCACGGTGCTGGTGGACGGCGTCGACGTGCGCCGCGCCGACCTCGCGGAACTGCGCAGCCGCATCGCCTATGTGCAGCAGGAAGCGGTGATCTTCGGCGCGAGCGTCGCGGACAACATCCGCTACGGCCGCCCCGACGCGTCCATGGAGGAGGTGCGCCGCGCGGCGGAATTCGCCGCGGCCGATACCTTCATCGCGGCGCTGCCGCAAGGCTACGATACCATGCTCGGCGAGCGCGGCGTCACGCTCTCCGGCGGCCAGCGCCAGCGCCTCGCCATCGCCCGCGCCGTCCTGAAGGACGCGCCGATCCTCCTGCTCGACGAGGCGACATCGGCACTCGATGCCGAGAGCGAGCGCCTCGTGCAGGCGGCGCTCGACCGGCTCATGGAGGGCCGCACCACGATCGTCGTTGCCCACCGCCTCGCGACCGTTCTGTCCGCCGACCGCATCCTCGTCATGGACGAGGGGCGCGTCGTGGAGGAGGGCACTCACGCGACGCTCGCGGCGCGCGGCGGTCTCTACGCCAAGCTCGCCCGTCTGCAATTCGGCGACGTGCCGGCCGAGGTGCTGGCGGCGAAGTAGGCTTGGAGCAGGAGGACTGGGCGAGCCCTTTTCTCCTCGCCGCCTCGTGGGGGGGAGGAGAGGTGCGCTTCGTCCCGCGGGTCGTCACCGCTCGGTGAGCTTCAGCTCGATGCGGCGGTTGCGGCGGAAGGCCTCTTCGGTGTCGCCGAGCTCGATGGGCTGGAATTCACCGAAACCGGCGGCGAGGAGGTGCTGGGGCGGCACGCCCTTCTCGACGAGATATTGCACCACCGAGATGGCGCGCGCCGCCGACAGGCCCCAGTTGGACTTGTACTGGCCGGTACCGGAGAGCGGGCGCTTGTCGGTGTGCCCGTCGACGCGCAGCACCCACGGAATGTCGGGCGGGATCTCGCGGGCGAGCTCGAGGATCGCGCTCGCGATCTTGTCGAGCTCGGCGGTGCCCGCGGGCAGGAGCGTCGCCTGGCCCGTGTCGAACAGCACCTCGGATTCGAAGACGAAGCGGTCGCCGACGACGCGGATGTCGGAGCGGTTGCCGAGGATCTGCCGCAGGCGGCCGAAGAAGTCGGACCGGTAGCGGGCGAGCTCCTGCACCCGCTGGGCGAGCGCGGTGTTGAGGCGCGAGCCCAGGTCGGCGATGCGGGCCTGGGATTGCTTGTCGCGGGCCTCGGAGGCTTCGAGCGCCTCTTCGAGCGCCGCCAGCTGACGGCGCATGGCGGCGAGCTGTTGGTTGAGCAGCTCGACCTGGGCGAGCGCACGCGCGGAAACGTCCCGCTCCGCCGACAGCGCACCTTCGAGTTCGCCGACACGGCGGCTGGCGGCGTCGCCCTCGGCCGTGCCGCTGGCGAGCAGGCCGGAGAGGCGGCTGCGCTCGGCCTCGCTCGCCGAGAGCGTCGACTGGAGGAGGGCGAGGTTGTCCTGCAGCTCCTTCTTCGAGCCGCGCTCGAGGGCGAGCAGCTCGGTCAATTCCGCGATCTGCTGGTTGAGCCGCTGCAGCGCCGTGTCCTTGCCGGAGATCTCCTGCGACAGAAAGAACTGCAGCAGCATGAAGACCGACAAGAGGAAGATGATGGCGAGGACCAGGGTCGACAGCGCGTCGACGAAGCCGGGCCAGTAATCTATCCGGCGGTCGGACCGGCGGGCGCGGGACAGGGCCATGCTAGTCGATCCGCGCGCGCTCGGAGTTCAGCCGCTCCAGCAGCAGCTTGATCTCGCGCTGGTGGCTCGCCTGGGCCTCGACCCAGTCACGGATCATCTGCTGCTCGGTGCGCATGTGCTGGACGAGGCCCTGGATACCCTCGGCGAGATTGGCCATGGCATGGGTCGCAGCCCGCCCGCTCTGGCCCTCGCCGACGGCGGCGGTGAGCCGTTCCAGCGCCGCCGCGACATCCTGCCCGGCGGCGAGGGCCGGCGTGCCTGGCATGGCATCGAGCGTGACGTCGGCGACGGAAGCGGCGAGCCAGTCCTCCAGCTCGGTGTAGAAGCGGTTCTGCGCCTGGCCGGCCTGCAGGTCGAGGAAGCCGAGGACGAGGGAGCCGGCGAGGCCGAACAGCGAGGACGAGAAGGAGATGCCCATGCCGCCGAGCGGCGCGGCGAGGCCTGCCTTGAGCTCGTCGAAGAGGGCGCTCGCCTCCCCGCCGGTGCGCATGGACTGGATGACCTTGCCCACGGAGCTCACCGTCTCGAGCAGGCCCCAGAAGGTGCCGAGCAGGCCGAGGAAGACGAGCAGCCCGGCCAGATAGCGGGTGATGTCGCGGCTCTCGTCGAGGCGCGCGGCGATGGAATCGAGGATGGCCCGCAGGGTCGCCGTGGGCACGCCGCCGCGGCCGAAGCGGTCACCGATCAGCGTCGCCATGGGCGCGAGCAGCACCGGCATGTCGGTGAGGGCGACGCCGTCGCCGCTGCGGCGCAGGTTGTTGACCCAGCGCACCTCGCGGAAGAGCCGCGCCACCTGCCGGAGCGCAAGCACGATGCCGATGAGCAGCACCCCGAGGATGATGCCGTTCAGCGCCGGGTTGGTGAGGAAGGCCGACCAGATCTGGCGGTAGAGCACGAAGGCGAGGAAGCCCACCAGAACGAGGAAGACGCCCATGCGGATCAGGTAGATCCGGGGGGAGGAGAGCTTGATGGAATCGCCGGCCGCCATCTCAAACCATCGGGTTGTGTCCAGAGGGACTATACACCCATGTTCGCCGGGGAATACCCGGCGATCAAGACGGCACGCGTTGCGCCGCGTGCCGCCAACGGCCCTTCCTCGCACGTCTTGTCGGCATCTTCGTGACTGCGCGGCGGGAACGGCCGCTCAGGCGCGCGCGCCCTTCAGCACGTCGAGCAGCTCGCGGTGGAGTGTCTCGTTGCCGCAGGCGATGGAGCCGCTGGCGATCGGGTTGACGCCGCCGTCGGCGTCGCTGGCGAAGCCGCCCGCCTCGCGCAGGATGGCGAGGCCCGCCGCCATGTCCCACGAGTTGAGGCCGCGCTCCCAGAAGATGTCAAGCCGCCCGCAGGCGACATAGGCGATGTCGAGCGCGGCCGAGCCCGAGCGGCGCACGCCGGCGGCGCGCACGGAGACGGCGGCGAGCTCGCGGATGAGCTGGCCGTGGCCGCCCTTGCCGAGATGCGGGATGCCGCAGCCGACGAGGGCCTGGGGCATCTCGCGCCGGGCCGAGACGCGGACGCGCCTGTTGTTGAGGAAGGCACCCTTGCCCTTCTCGGCGACGAACATCTCGTCCTTGATCGGGTCGTAGATGACGCCCGCCACCAGCTGCTCGTCGCGCTCGAGGCCGACCGAGATGGCGAAGTGGGGGAAACCGTGCAGGAAATTCGTCGTGCCGTCGAGCGGATCGATGTGCCAGCGGTGGCTCCTGTCGCTGCCCTCGATGATGCCGCTTTCCTCCATCACGAAGCCGTAGCCGGGGCGGGCCTTCTCCAGCGCCTCGCGCAGCGTCTTCTCCGCCTTGCGGTCGGCGGCCGAGACGAAGTCGCCCGGCCCCTTCAGCGTCACCTGGAGCGCCTCGACCTCGCCGAAGTCGCGCTTGAGCGAGCGGGCCGCCTTCATGACGGCGTCGGTCATCACGGTGATGAGGGGGGAGCGGATCATGCCTTGGGGTCTTTCGTCACTGGAATGGCGGCCGGGCGGCGGGTTTGCCCCCGCTGCGCGGCGCGGTCAAGGGCCGATGCCGAATTCGAGGCGCTCGGCCCGTTCGCGGGCGTTGTCGGCGGCAGCCTTGCGCTGCTCGTCGGTGAGGGTCTTGAGGGTGTCGTCGAGCCAGCTGTCGGCAAGGCCCGCCTGCGCGGCGAGCATGTGCCAGGTGGCAGCCTCGACCGGATCCGCCGGGCGGCCGCGGCCGGCGGCGAGGATGCGCGCCAGCCGGTTCTGGGCGATTGGATTGCCGGCCCACGCCGCACGTTCGAACCAGCGCGCCGCCTCTTCCTCGCTGCGCGCCGTGCCGTCGCCGTTGAAGAGCGCGATGGCGTATTCGACCTGAGCCGGCACGTTGTCGTTCTCGGCGGCGCGCGCCAGCCATTCGGCCATCTTGATGCGGTTGACGGGCACGCCGCGCCCTTCGCGATAGAGCACGGCGAGCGCGTACTGCGCATCGCCGATGTCGGCCTCCGCCGCCCGCTCGAGCAGCGCGACGGCTCGCTCGTCGTCGGCTTCGGTGCGTTTCGGCAGCAGCAGCAGGGCGAGGTTGTAGGAGGCGACCGGGTGGCCCTTGCCCGCGGCTTCTTCGAGCAAGGCCTCGGCCCGGGTCCTGTCCCTGGCGAGGCCCTGACCGTTCATGGTCAGCATGGCGAGCGCGAAGGTGGCATTGGCGTCGCCCTTCTCGTGGGCGAGCCGGTACCAGGAGGCGGCCTCGGCGAAGTCCTGCGGCACGGCGAGGCCTTGCGCATAGAGCTCGCCCAGCAACGTCATGGCGGCGGCGTCGTTGCGGTTGGCTTCGACGCGTGCCGTCGCATATTTCAGGGCCGAGACGTAGAGCCCGCGCTGATAGGCGCCGTAGGCGAGATCCGTGCGGTCGCTGGGCAGGGTCGGGATGAGCGGTGCATTCTGCTGCGGTGTCGGCAGCAGGGGGGCCCGGCCGGCTTCGGCCGGTGCGGCGCCTTCCGCGGGCGCGGGCAGCGTCGGCTGTTCCGCCGGCTGGGCGATGGCGGCGGCGGGCAGGAAAGCGGCCAGGGCGATGGCGAGGCGCAACCTCATCGTTGCGGCACCTCGGCGGAGGCGAGCGCCCCCAATGCGCAGGCGACGGCCTTCGCCGGGCCATCGGGCGCGGACCAGACCGCATCGCCCACCGCGACGAATTCGACGCCCGTCTCGGCGAGCGGCGTCACGTCCTCGAGGGTCGGCGCGAAGGCGACGCAGGGGACGGCGAAGATCTCGGCCCACCAGGCCGCGCGCTCGACCACCTGGGCGAAGGGTGGCAGGGCGGCATTGGGCAGCGGCTCGCCGAACATGACATAGTCGATGTCCATCTCGCCCGCGACCATGGCGTCGTGCTTGCTGCGCAGCCCGCCGACGCCGACGATGCGATCGGGCTTCATGGTTTCGAGCGCCGCCTCGGCCTCGGCGGTCGAGCCGGTGCCCGAGATGTGCACGCCGTCCGCCCCGCCGCGGATGGCGACGAGCGGGGAGCCCGCGACGATGACAGCGGCGCCTTCGTTCTGCGCGATAGGCGCGAGGGCCTTCACCTGCTTGATGGCCGCCCGCTCGTCGCTCGCGGCGAGCCGCAGCAGCACGGCGGCGATGTCGCCGACCTTGCAGGCCGCCTCGAGCTGCGGCGCGAAGAGCTCGACATCGGTGATGAGAGGCGAGGCGAGGTAGAGACGGGGCGTGAGGTCGGACATGGCCGTTGAGGTACCCGAGTGACAAGAGCCCATGCCGATCCGACTGCAGGGCAATCCGACCGGCTTCGGCTCCGAGGCGGCGTCGTCCGCGCCGGCTGCCGGCAGCGTGAGGTCGCGGGGGCCGACTCTAGAGCGCCGTGCCGGAAAGTGGAAACCTGTTTTTGAAACACCGAGGGCCGCCGTGCGGCGACCCTCGCGTCTTTCCCGGTCCGGGAACCGGGCCGGGCATGCGATCAGGCGATCTTCGGGGCGAGCTCGCCGGAACGGTAGCGCTTGGCCATCTCGGACAGGGAGACGGGCTTGATCTTCCCCGCCTGGCCCGCCGTGCCGAACTGCTCGAGGCGCTCCTTGCAGAGCTTGGTCATCGCCTCCATGGCGGGCTTCAGATATTTGCGCGGGTCGAACTCGCCCGGGTTCTCGGTGAGGATGCGGCGGATCTGGCCGGTCATCGCCATGCGGTTGTCGGTGTCGATGTTGATCTTGCGCACGCCGTGCTTGATGCCGCGCTGGATCTCCTCCACCGGCACGCCCCAGGTCTGTGGCATCTTGCCGCCGTACTTGTTGATGATGTCCTGCAGGTCCTGCGGCACGGAGGAGGAGCCGTGCATGACGAGATGCGTCTCCGGCAGGCGGCGGTGGATCTCCTCGATCACGTGCATGGCGAGAATGGCCCCGTCCGGCTTGCGCGTGAACTTGTAGGCGCCGTGCGAGGTGCCCATGGCGATGGCGAGCGCATCGACCTGGGTCTCCTTCACGAACTTCACCGCCTCGTCCGGGTTCGTCAGCAGCTGGTCGTGGCTGAGCTTGCCCTCGGCGCCGTGGCCGTCCTCCTTGTCGCCCATGCCCGTCTCGAGCGAGCCGAGCACGCCGAGCTCGCCCTCCACCGAGACACCGCCGTAATGGGCCATCTCGGTCACACGGCGGGTGATGCCGACATTGTAGTCCCAGTCCGCCGGCGTCTTGCCGTCCTCTTTCAGCGAGCCGTCCATCATCACGGAGGTGAAGCCGTGCTGCATGGCGGTGACGCAGGTGGCTTCGTTGTTGCCGTGGTCGAGGTGCATGCACACGGGGATGTGCGGATAGAGCTCGACGAGCGCGTCGATGAGGCGGGCGAGCACCACGTCGTTGGCATATTGGCGGGCGCCGCGGCTCGCCTGGATGATGACGGGCGCGTCAACGGCATCGGCCGCCGCCATGATGGCGAGGCCCTGCTCCATGTTGTTGATGTTGAAGGCCGGCACGCCGTAGCCGTATTCGGCAGCGTGGTCGAGCAACTGACGCAGGGTGATGCGAGCCACTTTATTTCTCCGCTAGACTGGCCGGGCGGGCGTTTGCTGCCCGCCTCGTTATGGTTGCCGCGCCTCAGCCGGCGCGCAAGGCCTCGACGCCGGGCAGGGCCTTGCCTTCCATCCATTCGAGGAAGGCGCCCCCCGCGGTCGAGACATAGGAAAAGGCTTCCGCGACGCCGGCGTGGTTCAGCGCCGCGACCGTATCGCCGCCGCCGGCCACCGAGACGAGCTTGCCGGTCCTCGTGCGCTCCGCCGCATGGCGGGCGGCCGCGACCGTGCCGGCATCGAAGGGCGTGAGCTCGAAAGCCCCGAGCGGACCGTTCCACACGAGGGTCGCCGCGTCGTCGATGGCGGCGCGCACACGCTCGATCGACTGCGGGCCGACATCGAGGATCATGCCGTCCTCGGGGATGGCGTCGAGGCCATAGGCGTGCGAGGGGGCGTTGGCCTCGAAGTGCCAGGCCACCACCGCATCGACCGGCAGGATGATGGCGCAGTTGTGCGCCGAGGCCTTCTCCATGATCCTGAGCGCCGTCGTCGCGAGGTCCTTCTCGGCGAGCGACTTGCCGATGGCGACGCCCTGGGCGTGCAGGAAGGTGTTGGCCATGCCGCCGCCGATGACGAGGGCGTCGACCTTCGTGACGAGGTTCTCCAGGAGGTCGATCTTCGACGACACCTTGGCCCCGCCGACGATGGCGACCACGGGCCGCTTCGGCGCCTCCAGCGCCTTGGCGAGCGCTTCGAGCTCAGCCTGCATGGTGCGCCCGGCATAGGCCGGCAGCACATGGGCAAGCCCTTCGGTGGAGGCATGCGCGCGATGGGCGGCGGAGAAGGCGTCGTTGACGTAGAGGTCGCCGTTCGCGGCGAGCGCCTTCACGAAATCGGTCTCGTTCTTCTCCTCGCCCGCGTGGAAACGGGTGTTCTCGAGAAGGAGGATGCCGCCGTCCTTCAGCGCAGCGACGGCCTCGGCCGCCGCCTCGCCGATGCAGTCCTCGGCGAAGGCCACCGGCCGGCCGACGTGCTCGGCGACCGCGGCAGCGACCGGCCTCAGGCTGTCCTTGGGCTCGGGCTTGCCCTTCGGGCGGCCGAAATGGGCGAGCAGCACCACGCGGCCACCGTTGTCGGCGATCTCGCGGATGGTCGGCACGACCCGCTCGATGCGGGTGGCGTCGCTCACGCGGCCGTTCTCCATCGGCACGTTGAGGTCGACGCGCAGCAGGACGCGCCTGCCCTTCACCTCGGCATCGTCGAGCGTGCGAAAGCTCCGGGTTCCAGGGCTCGGTGTCCCATGGCTCATAATCCAATGCCTCCGGGCAGGAATTTGATGAGGGCGACGGTGAAGCTCGCGGCCAGCACCGCCGCGATGACCGCCGCGACGATGAGCGCGGAATAGCCCGGCAGGCGGGCGACGCGATCGTGCAGCGCGGCGAGGTCGCTCTGGCGGGCGAGCTCGCCCGAGAGGTTCGAGGTCGCCTGCACCTTGTCGTCGAGCCGCAGCATCAGGGCCTCGCTGCGGGCGTGCTTCTCCTCGAGCCGCGCCGCCTTTTCCTCGATGCGGGCGAGCTGCTCCGCCAGGGAGCGGGCGCTCGGGGTGGCGGGGGGCGCCGGCGGGTCCTCGACGGGTGCGGGGGGAGCAGCCGGCGGCGGGGCCGGCGCAGGGGCCGGCTCGGCAGGGG
>Ga0065721_10004204_pt1 | contig 36258 bp, 38 predicted proteins | sample Mesricmetagenome_FD_59108 | JGI IMG/M metagenome (GOLD analysis project Ga0065721, IMG submission 59108) | Mesophilic microbial community from rice straw/compost enrichment Sample: eDNA_1 v2 (version 2) | ecosystem: Engineered > Solid waste > Grass > Composting > Bioreactor | place: USA: Davis... | reverse complement strand
GCGGCTCGGGCGGCGGCGGCGGAGCCTCGGGGAGTTGGTAGGCATGCTGAGCGACAGCGACCGCGTGCGCATCGAACGGGCCATCAGGTCCGCCGAGGCCGGGACCACCGGCGAGATCTACTGCGTTGTCGGCCAGGAATCCTCCGACTATCGGGAGGTGCCCATCGCCTGGGGCGCGATCGCGGCCCTGCTCGGCCCGGCCCTGCTGTTGGCCGCTGGCATCCATGTCACCGCCCCCGACGATCTCGGCGCGGGCTGGACCGCGGCCCAGATGAGTTCGGCGGCCGAGGCCTCGGCGCGCGCAGCGCTCAGCGGGGCGATCCTCCTGCAGGGCGCGCTGTTCGTGGTGGTGGCGATACTCGTGGCCATTCCGCCTGTCCGGCGTTTCATGACCCCGCGGGGCCTGAAGCGCGAGCGGGTGCGCCGGCGCGCCCAGGAGCAGTTCCTGGCCAAGAACCTCCAGGCCACCCGCGAGCGGACCGGCGTGCTGATCTATGTCTCCGCCCAGGAGCACATGGCCGAGCTGATCGCCGACGAGGGCATCGCCGCCAAGGTGGAAGACAAGGTCTGGGACGAGGCCATGCAGCGGCTGATGGCCGGCTTCAAGGCGGGGCGGCCCGCCGACGGCTTCGAGGAGGCGATCGGCCTCTGCGGCGCGATCCTGGCCGAGCACTTTCCGCCACGCGCCGACAATCCGAACGAGCTTTCGGACTCCGTGGTCGTGCTCGACTAGATCGCGTAGCGGGTCTCCAGAAGGTCGATTTCGCGCACCAGGCGGCGGGCCGATTCCTCGTCGAGCTGGCGGGCGCGGGCGAGATGGAAGATGGCGTCGCGTTCGGCGCGCAGGCCCGCCAGGCGAAGCTGCCGTTCGATCTGGTCGGCCTTGCGGCTGGCGGCGAGGGCCTCCTCTCCCTGCAGGCGCTGGTCGATCCGCCGCCGGTAGAGCTCCATGACGCGCGCCGAGGCCTCGGTGTAAAGGTCGGCGTCCGCGCGGCCTTCGGCCATGTCGTGCTGGGCCTTCTCGATCGCCTGGATCGCCCGTTCGGCCGCGGCGATGCGGGCCCGATCGATGGCGTCCTGCTGGCTGTCCTGCAGCGGCAGCTCCAGCCCCTTCAGCAGGCTGGGCAGGGCGATGCTCGCCACGACCAGCGAGACGATGATCACGCCCGCGGCCAGGAAGATGGCGAGGTTGCGGGCCGGGAAGGGGGTTCCGTCGGGCAGGGCGAAGGGCACCGTCAGGATGCCCGCCAGGGTGATGGCTCCGCGCACGCCGGCGAAGGACATGGCCGCCACCAGCCGCCAGTTCACCGGCGGCGGCGCCTGGCCCTTGCGCTTGGCCCGGAAGATGGTCCAGCGCAGCGAGGTCCAGACCCAGAGGAACCTCAGCAAGGCGAGCGACAGGGTGATGACCAGGACATAGACCGCCAGCCACCAAGGCTCGTGATGGCCGGTGATGCGCACGGTCTCGGCGGCTCTCCCCATGATGCTCGGCATCTGCTCGCCCAGCAGCACGAAGATCACGCCGTTGAGGGCGAACTGCACCGTATCCCAGACCGCCGTCCGCTGGACGCGGGTGGTGGCCAGCGCCCGGCCGCTCTGCTCGGTGAAGCTCATGGTGATGCCGGCGGCGACGGCCGCCAGGATGCCCGAGCACTCGAAATGCTCGGCCAGGAGATAGGCGCCGAAGGGGATCAGCAGGCTGATCAGGATCTGGGTGCTGGCGTCCTCGCCGAGCCGGGCGGTGATCCAGTTCTTGGCCTTGGTGACGCTCCAGGTCACGCCGACGCCGATGGCGATCCCGGCCAGCGACACCCACAGGAAGGAGACGAAGGCCTCGCGCACGGAAAAGGCGCCGGTCATGGCCGCGGCGACCGCAAAGCGCATGCAGACCAGGCCCGAGGCGTCGTTGAGCAGGGACTCGCCCTCGAGGATGTGCATGAGCCGCTTGGGCACGGGCGCGCCACGGGCGATGCTGGAGACGGCGATCGGGTCGGTGGGCGAGAGGATGGCGGCCAGGGCGAAGGCCACGGCCAGCGGCATGGCCGGGATCAGCCAGTGGATCAGCAGCCCGACCCCAAGGACGGTGAAGACCACGAGGCCGAGAGCCAGCTCCAGCACCACGGCCCGGTCACGGAAGAGGTCGTCCTTGGGAATCCGCCAGCCGTCCAGGAACAGCAGCGGCGGCAGGAAGAGCAGGAAGAAGATCGAGGGCTTCAGGTCGACCGTGGGCACGGCCGACAGCGCGATCAGGGCGCCCAGGGCGATCTGGACGATCGGAAGCGGAAGCCGGGTGAAGCGCGCGAGGGTTCCGCTGACGATGACCGCGAGCAGCAGGAACAGGACTGTAGTGATGGTGGTCAACGGGTCTCCGACGCGGTTCTAGCCCTTGAAACTGTCCTTGGCCGCTCGGACCGCGGCGAAGGCCTCGTGGTCGGCCGCGCCCTGCAGGCCCAGCCTCCCCGCCAGCTGCGGCGCGCGCAGGAACGGGTTGGTCGCCTTTTCCAGCCCGATGGTGGTGGGCACGGTCCAATCCCCCCGCTCGCGCGCGGCGAAGATCTCGTCCGTGCGGGCCTTGAGCGCTGGATCATCGTCCACCGACAGCGCGAACCTGGCGTTGGAGGCGGTGTACTCGTGGGCGCAGTAGACGCGGGTTTCGTCGGGCAGGGCGGCCAGGCGCTGCAGGCTCGCCCACATCTGCTGCGGCGTCCCTTCGAAAAGGCGGCCGCAGCCCAGGGCGAAGAGGGTGTCGCCCACGAAGGCCACGCGGTCGGCGGCGTCGAAATAGGCGATGTGGCCCAGGGTGTGGCCGCCGCTCTCGATCACCTCGAAACGGGTCTCGCCCAGGGTGACGACGTCGCCGCCGGACACCACGCGGTCGGGCGCCTGGCCGATGCGCTCCACCTCCTTGGGCCCGACCACGGTCGCGCCGGTGGCGGCCTTGATCTCGGCGTTGCCGCCGGCATGGTCGGGGTGCCAATGGGTGTTGAGGATGAGGTCCAGCTTCCAGCCCAGGGCTGCGAGTTCGCGTAGGATCGGTGCGACCTCGGGCGTGTCGATGCAGGCGGCCAGGCCGCTGGCGTCGTCGCGGACGAGGAATCCGTAGTTGTCGGAAAGGCAAGGAAACTGATGGACGGTGATCGACACGGTGGTCCCTCCAGGCCTTCTTGTCCGTATCCTCGCGGTTTAGGGTCGGCGAAGGGCCAAGTCGAGCCTAAGTAATCTCACATATGCGTCGCGACGTTCTCGAGCTCCGCCAGTTCTACGCCACCGCCCTGGGACGGGCGGCGCGCGAGATGGTGTCGCGCAAAGTGCTGGAGGCCTGGGACGACGCGCGCGATCTCGACGTGCTCGGCCTCGGCTATGCGACGCCTTTCCTGGGTTCCATCCGTCCGGCGGCGCGGCGGGTGGTCGCCGCCATGCCCGCCCAGCAGGGGGTGGAGCTCTGGCCCGCGGGCGAGCCGAACCTCGCCTGCCTTTCGGCCGAAGGCGAGCTGCCGTTCCAGAACGCCTTCTTCGACCGCATCCTCGCCGTGCATGCGCTCGAGGAGAGCCCCGATCCCATCGCCTTGCTGCGGGAGGTCTGGCGCGTGCTCTCGCCCACCGGCCGCGTCGTCGTGGTGACCGCCGCGCGCAATGGGCTCTGGGCCAACGCCGAGAAGACCCCCTTCGGCCACGGCCGGCCCTACACCCGCAGCCAGCTCGCCGATCTCCTGCGCGAGGCCGAGCTGGAGCCCACGGGCTGGACGCGGGCGCTCTACGTGCCTCCCGTAGGCTGGATGGCCGGCTGGGCGGAGGGCTTCGAGCAAGCCGGCTCGCGGCTCTGGCCAGGCTTCGCCGGGCTTGTCCTCACCGAGGCGGTCAAGGAAAGCTTCGCCGTCAAGGCCAAGGCCGTTCGCGTGCGCGCCCCGGCGGCGCGACCGGCCCTCGCCCCGGCTCCCGCCGCCAATCAGGCGCCTGTTTCGCGGGCGCCGGAACCTCGGCCCTAGACAAGCGCTTGGACACGGTGTCGCTTGGTCCTAGCGTTGAGTTAACGGCCGAGCGCCGAGGGGCAGTGGAGTAGCGCCATGAAGATGATCGTCGCAGTGATCAAGCCGAGCCGCCTGGACGCGGTGCTCGAGGCGGTCACGGAGGCGGGCGCCTCCGGCCTCACCGTGACCGAGGTTCGTGGCTACGGCCGTCAGAGGGGCAAGACCGAGGTCTATCGCGGCGCCGAGTACGAGGTGAAGCTCCTCCCCAAGGTGAAGCTCGAGATCGCCGTCCCCTCCGACATCGCCGACGCCGTCGTCGAGGCGGTTTCGAGAACGGCCAACACCGGCAAGATCGGCGACGGCAAGGTCTTCGTCCTGGATCTGGAACAGGCCCTCCGCATCCGCACGGGCGACCGCGACGCCGCCGCCATCGCCGGCTGAGCCGCGGTCAGGCGTCTCTCGCCCTCTCAGGTCAGACTGGTCGGAACGCCCAAGACAGGGCCAGCCTTGGCCAAGCGCAAGTCGAGGGTGTGCAGCACCGCTCCGTGATCGGCCACGACCGCTAGATGCAGTGCGTCGCCAGCTCGGAGGCCAAGCGAATGTTGGTCAATGAACTTGGCCGCGGTTCGGAAATGATGTCTCGCGATCGGCAGGATCGTGAAGGTTTCAGCCACGAGCCGATTGAACATTGCCAGAGCTGCTGCGCGTTGCTCCAGCGTGATCTGGCCAGTGCGAAGCTTGATCGACATGGCGGATGAAAGCTCGGTCACCGTCCAGTCGCTGATGCGCAGCTCCGCCGGATCCTGTTCGGCCATCCACGTCTGCACGCGTCCGGTCGCGGCCTCGTTCGACAGGGCGGCCACGATCAGCGAAGTGTCGAGATAGCGCACTAGTACCGATCGCCATCCCGCATGGCACGGACGAGGTCGGCGGCCGTTGGAGACGAGGCGGGCATAACCGACGTTAGGCTCTGAAGCGCCGCAAGATCGATCGGTTTGCGAGGGGCAGCGACGGCGGTAAGCCGCGCCACGCGCTTACCGCGACGCGTGATATCGATCGAGTCGCCGGCCTCCACGCGATCAACGAGTTCGCTCAAATGGGCCTTAGCCTCTGCCAAGCTGATCGCGCTCATAGAGCTCTCCTGACCATCTGGATAGTCATATAGCGCTTGATAGCCGACTATTCCAGAATGAGGAGGGTCTCCATTCTCCTCCACATGGAGGCTCGAGCTAGCTGGCGCCCCCAGCGCCTGCCGCTGTCATGCAAATGGCTCAGCTTTGACGCTGATCCTTCGCGCAAATGTCACGTGACTGTTGCAAAAGCGGGGTAGGCGGCAGGACGCGCCCGGCGGAGGGGCGCGCCACTCTAGCCGGAGACCCGACGCGCGGCGCTCGGGGGCGAAGCCTATGAAAACACAAGTCGCGGCCCTTTCGGCCGGCATGCTGCTGCTTGGCGCAAGTCCGGCGCTCGCCCAGGAACAGCCGATGACGGCCGAGCAGGTCCAGGCCCTGCGCAAGGACATCGCCGCCCTGCGCGCCGAGATCGCGGCCATGGAGAAGCGTCTCGCCGATGCGGGCCTGGCCGACGCCGCGGCCGCGCCCGTCGCCACCGCGCAAGCGCCGGCTTCGGCGCCTGCGCCCGCAGCCCCGCCGCTGCAGACCGCATCCACCTCCGACACCGAGATCGGCTGGAAGGGCTCGCCGGAATTCACCAGCGGCGATCGCAGCTTCAAGGTGAAGGGCCGCATCCAGGCCGACATGGGCTATGTCGCCGCGCCCGACGGCCTGGACGATCCGGGGCTCGGCTTCTCCAGCGAATTCCGCCGCATACGTCTGGGCGGCGAGGGCGATCTCGGCGGCGGCGTCGGCTACAAGCTCGAGTTGGAGCTGTCCGACAACGCGGTGGACCTGGTCGACACCTTCGTCACCTACGAGACCAAGTCGTGGCTGATCACCGCCGGCAACCACAACCAGTTCCAGTCGCTGGACGAACTGATCGGCGACACCACCGGCTCCTTCATGGAGCGTGCGGCCTTCACCGACGCCTTCAACTTCGAGCGTCGTCTCGGCGTCTCGGCGCAATATCGCGGCGTGAAGTCGTGGCTCTTCCAGGCCGGGGTGTTCAGCGACGACGTCACGGCCCTTTCCAACGAGAGCGACGGCCCCGAAGGCGGCGATGAGAACAACAGCTTCAGCATAGACGGCCGCGTCGTCTATGCGCCGAAGCTCGACGGCGCCCAGCTGCACTTCGGCGCGTCGGCGCATTGGCGCGACCTCAAGCGGCTTTCGGCATCTTCCACCCGCTACCGCCAGCGACCCTATCTCCATGGCAGCAACACCCGCCTGATCGGCACCCCGTCCCTCTCGGTGGACGAGGAGCTGCACTACGGCGTGGAGTTCGGCGCCGTGCGCGGCCCATGGCACGTTGCCGCAGAGGGCCATTGGCTGGAGGCTTCGCAGGTGGACGCCCCGACCGCCACCTTCGGCGGCGGCTATGCCGAGGTGGGCTACTTCCTCACCAAGGGCGACACCCGCGCCTACAAGAACGGCATGTTCGATCGCGCCAAGCCGGTCTCCCCCATCGACGAAGGCGGGCTTGGCTCGCTGCAGCTCAACCTGCGCTACGACTATCTCAGCCTGAACGACGGCCCGATCCGCGGCGGCGTCCAGAACGCCTATCTGGCGGCGCTGATCTGGCAGCCTCTCGACTATATGCGGCTAAACCTCAACTACGGCTATATCGACTATGACGGCGCAACGCCCCTGGCCGACGGCCGCCGCGACTATGGCGTCCATGTCACGGGCGCGCGGTTCGAACTCGACTTCTAGGCCGCCGCCTTGAACCTCGCCTGCAACGGCTTAGCTGAGGAGCCTTGCGAAAGGGCGGCGGTTGTACGGTGACTTGAAGCGACGCGTGACCCTGGACGGCTTCGCCCAGGTGAGCGGCCAGGAGATGCGGCGGCTGGTGGGGGCGCAGGCCCTGGCCGACTGGCCCGCCTACGCCGCCTCGTGGGACGATCTCGCGCCCGACGCCTTCATGGCCGACGGCGGACGCTATCGCCGCCGCCGCTACGGGGTCTTCGAGACGGGGGCGGAGGGGACCTGGCGCCTCGCCCACCAGCCGCATTACCAGAGCCTCGACTACAATCGCCTCAATGGCGGGGTCGAGCGGTGGTTCGAACCGATCACCGAAGAGGTCGGCGAGCACCCGATCACCCGGGGCGTGGTGGCCGCCTGCCGCGAGGTGTTCGGCGAGGGCGGCCTGCCCTGGCGGACCGAGATGCACCAGTTCCGCATCGAGGCGCGCGCCGGCGAGGCCGGGCAGCCGACGCCCGAAGGCGTGCACCGCGACGGCGTGGACTGGGTCCTCGTCATGCTGGTCGCGCGCCGCAACGTCGCGGCCGGCGTCACCAGCATATTCGATCCGGACGGCCGCTCCCTGGGCGCCTTCACCCTCACCGAGCCGCTCGACGCCGTCTTCCTCGACGACAACAGGGTCTTCCACGGGGTCACCGCGATCGAGGCGGCGGATCCCTCGCAGGCGGCCTATCGCGACGTGCTGGTGGTGACCTTCCGCAAGAGCTGATCGCCGCCGCCTTGGCGATGGGCGGCGGCTGTGCGAGACCGGCGGGCTATCTCAACCGGGGGCCGCCGTGCCAGGCAGTATCGCGCTCTACCATCCGTCCGCCGGCGTGCGGCCGAAGACCAACATGTTCGGCAAGGACGTGGCCAATGTCGGCCTCTTCCGCGCGGTGCTGCGCCATGGCGACTTCGACCGCGTCGACTTCCTGACCGGCGCGCAGATTTCGGCCAAGGACCTGGCCGTCGGGCTGGCGGGCGAGGAATCCCTGGCCGGCAAGGTCGCCACCACCCACCTCCTGGATCAGGGCCCGGCGGCCGCGGCGGGCGCGCTGGTGCGCGGCACGCCCGATCTCACCGACATGGCCTGGCTGCGGCGGAGCGCCGGGCTCGAGCAGCGCTACAGCCTGGTGGGCATGATCCACACCCTGGCCCCGCCGGCCCTTCGCGAGATGACCGGCAAGGCCGCCATCGCGCCGATGCAGCCCTGGGACGCGCTCATCTGCACCTCGCCGGTGGTGCAGGAGCGGATGACGGCCATGTTCGACGAGTGGACGGACTATCTGGCCGACCGCTACGGCGGGACGCTGCGGATCCGGCCGCACCTGCCGCTGTTGCCGCTAGGGGTCGAGGGGGACCGGTTCGCCGCCTTGGCCGACCGTCCGGAGGCGCGCGCCGCCATGCGCGCCGAACTCGGCGCGACGCCCGAGGACGTGGTCATCCTATGGGTCGGGCGACTCTCCTTCTTCGAAAAGGCCTTCCCCCAGCCGATGTTCATCGCCGCCGAAGAGGCGGCGAGAGCCACGGGCGCGCGGGTGCACTTCGCCCAGGTGGGCTGGTTCCCCGATCCGGTCGTGCAGCGCGCTATGTACGAGGAGGCGGCCAAGGCCCACGCCCCGTCGATCGTCATGCACTATCTGGACGGCAACGACGCCGACCTCGTGGGCCGCATGTGGGCTGCGGGCGACATCTTCGTCTCGCTGGTCGACAACATCCAGGAGACCTTCGGCATCACCCCGCTCGAGGCCATGGCGGCGGGCTTGCCCGTAGTGGTGAGCGATTGGGACGGCTACCGCTTCACCGTCCGCGACGGCGTCGACGGTTTCACCGTCCGTTCCCTCGGCGGGCCCATCGGCGCGGGCCGGGGCATGCTCAATCGCCACCTGCACCTTGGCATGAGCTACCAGTCCTATGTGGGCTCGGTGGCCCAGCACACGGCGATCCATGTGGGTGACGCCGCCGCGCGGCTGGCCGAACTCATCGCCTCGCCCGACCTGCGCGCCCGGATGCGCGAGGCAGGGCGCCGGCGGATCCGCGAGACCTTCGACTGGCCCGTGGTCGTCGCCGGCCTGCAGGACCTCCTGCGGGAACTCGCAGCCATTCGGGACGCGGCGGCCCCTCGAGCCGTCAAGCACCGCAACAATCCGCTGAAGGGCGAGCCCTTCGGCGCCTTCGCGCCCTTCGCCACCCAGGTCCTCGGCTACGAGACGCGCCTGCGGCTGCGCCCGGGCGTCAGCCGCGCCGATCTCGACCGCACGGCCGGCGTGCGCCTGGACGAGTTCGCCGGCAACTGGCGGGCGGGCGTCGAGCCCTGCGCGGGACTTCTGGATCAGCTCGCCGCCGGCGGGGAAATGACCTTGCGCCAACTGCTCGCGCCGCATCCCCGCAACCATCACCAGGCGCTCGGCCTGGGGGTGGCCTGGATGTGCAAGCTCGGCCTGCTCGACTGGCGCTGACTACTCGGCCGCGGCCTTCACATCCGCCGGCATGCGCGAGCGGTGATAGGGCCGGTCGCCCAGGACCGTCGCCCGGTTCATGATCCGGCGGTGGGGAAGGTAGTCGTTCACCGCGTAGTGCTGGGTGACGCGGTTGTCCCAGAAGGCGATGGCGTTCTCCTTCCAGCGCCAGCGCACCAGGAACTCCGGCTTCTGGATGTGCTCGAACAGCATGTTCAGGATCGCATCGCTCTCCTTGCGGCGCAGGCCCTTGATCCGCTCGGTGAACCCGAAGTTCACGAACAGGCCGTCCTCGCCGGTTTCCGGATGGGTGCGGACCACTGGATGCAGCACCGGCGGATGCTCGGCCACCGCCTTGGCGTGCTTGTCCTCGCCCGCGCCCTTGGCGACGATCCCGCGGGTCGGGAAGCCGCGGGCGAAGTCGTGCACCGCGTCCAGCCCTGAAAGGAAGTCGCGGAAGGCCGGCGACAGCGCCTCATAGGCCGCCTTCATGTTCGACCAGATGGTGTCGCCGCCCGACGGCGGAAGCAGCTTGGCGTAGAGGATCGAGGCCATGGGCGGGGTCTCGATGAAGGTCACGTCCGTGTGCCAGCTGTCGTTGTCCGTCGGATTGTCCTTGTGGTTGTCGAGGATGAAAAGCTCCGGCGCCTCCGGAACGCCGGGATAGAGCGGATGGGTGTGCAGCGGGCCGAAGCGGGCGGCGAAGTCCCGATGCTGGGTCGGCGTCAGGTGCTGGTCTTCGAAGAAGATCACCTGGTGCTTGAGCAGCGCCTGGCGGATTTCGTGCAGCTGCTCCTCGTCCAGCGCCTTGGCGAGATCGACGCCTTCGATGACCGCGCCGATGGTGGGCGTCAGCGGCGTCACCTGGAACTTGGTCATGTCTAGTCCTCCGCTTGGAATTAGCATCTAATCCCGGATCGAGGCTTCCGCCAAGAGGCGGGGCGAGAGGGCGACTTGGCCCGCATCAAGTTTGGAACCGATCGTGCTGGACGTCGACACACCACTTCTCGATCAGCTTTTCGAGGGTGCGCGCACCCATAACGCCTGGCGCGCCGAGGCCTTGCCGGAGAGCACGTTGCGGCGGCTCTACGATGCGCTCAAATGGGGGCCGACCTCGGCCAACTGCTCGGCCGGGCGGTTCGTCTTCGTGCGGTCGGAGGAGGGCAAGGCGCGGCTGGCGCCGCATCTTTCCCGGGCCAATCGCGCCAAGACCATGGCCGCGCCAGTCTGCGTGATCGTCGCCTACGACCTGGACTTCGCCGAAAAGATGCCGCGCCTCTTCCCGCACGATCCCAGTGCGCCGGCCTGGTTCGCCGATCCTGCGGTCGCGCAGGAAACCGCCTTCCGCAACTCGTCCCTGCAGGGCGCCTATCTGATCATGGCCGCCCGGGCGTTGGGCCTCGATTGCGGCCCGATGTCCGGTTTCGACCGGGCCGGGGTGGACGCGGAGTTCTTCGCTGGAACCAGCTGGAGGTCCAACTTCCTGGTCAATATCGGTCACGGCCGCGCCGAGGCGCTCTACCCCCGCAATCCGCGGCTGGAGTTCGAGGAGGCCTGTCTTTTGGCCTGACGGGCGGCCGGCCCGCCCAAATCGGGCGAAAAACCCTGTTTCATTTACCTTATTGCTTCCGTTAGGGGATGCGCTCGCGTCGGAATCGCGCCTTTCTCCAGCAAGCGCACCGCGCACCAACAGTCAGTGGGACAAACCAATGAACACCAGCGACCTGGCGAGCGCGATCGCCGAAGGCGAAAGCAACATCACCAAGACCCAGGCCAAGCAGATCGTCGACAGCGTCTTCAAGGCGATCGAGACGGCCGCCGTTAAGGGCGAAGAAGTCTCGATCCCGGGCTTCGGCAAGTTCAAGGTGCAGGACAAGCCTGCCCGGACCGGCCGCAACCCCAGCACCGGCGCCACCATCCAGATCGCGGCGACGCGCAAGGTGGTCTTCCAGCCGGCCAAGGCTCTGAAGGACGCGGTCGCGGGCTAAAGCCCCGCGCCACAGTTGCGTTGATGGGAGCGGCGGCCGCGTGGCCGCCGCTCTTTTTTTGCCTAGCTGGCGCGGTCGAGGACCGCCGCCCGTCCCGGACGGGCCTGGCGCAGGATCGCCGCGGCCGAGCGTGCGGCCGCCTTCTTCGGGGCGTTCTTCCCGGGCTGCTGCAAGGCGCTCAAGGCCTCCTGCAGGTTGCGTCGCTCGGCCTCCAACACGTCCAGCCGCTCCTTGAGCTTGGCGATCGCGCAGTCGACATAGCCGTCCGGGGCGTCGGACTCCTCCCGTTGGTCGAGGATCAGCCGGATGTCGCGCACGTCCAGCCCGGCCTGGCGGAACTGGGCGATCAGGCGCAGCCGCCCCATGGCCCGCTCGTCATAGCGGCGGCAGTTGAGCCGGTCGCGGTCGGCTTCCACCAATCCCACTTCTTCGTAGTAGCGCAGGGCGCGGGCGGTGAGGCCGAGCTCACGCATGGCGGCGCCGAGCGTGACATAGGACGTGCGCGGGACGATCCGCAGGCGGTGAGCGCTTTCCAAGGTACGGTCCATGGCTTTGCGAAAATGAGTTGCTGAATGCGTAAGTGGTAGCCCAAGGCTGTCGCCCAATCCGCGCCGAAATTTGGCGAAAACGCTGATTTCGTGCCAAGAGTTCGCGAGTCCGCTGGTCGGAGTTGTGAAGTTGCGAAGAGTTCAGAAGCTGTTTGTCGGGCCAAAGGTCCGCAGCCTGCGCGAGGGGCGGGGCTGGACCCTGGAGGCCTGCGCCGGGCGGCTCGGCCTTTCGGCGAGCTATCTCTCCCAGATCGAATCCAACCAGCGGCCGGTGACCTCGCGGGTGCTGATGGCCCTGGTCGACACCTTCCACATCGCCGCCTCGGAACTGGACGCGGCGGACGATGATCGTCTCATCGCCGATCTGCGCGAGGCCCTGGCCGACTTCGGCGGCCGCGACGCGCCGGTCCCCACCTCCGAGCTTCGCACCGCGGCCCTCCAAGCCCCAGGCCTCGCCCACCGATATCTCGAACTGCACCGGGCCTGTCGCCGGCTCGACGAGCGCCTGAGGCTGGCGGAGGAGGCCGTGGCCCTGGACGAAGCGGCCGCCGCCAGTTCGCTGCTGCCCTACGAGGAGGTGCGGGACTTCTTCCATTACAAGGACAACTACCTGCACGCGCTCGACACGGCCGCTGAGGCGCTGGCCGACGAGCTCGGCGGCCGCGAGGCCCTGCGCGGCGAGGCCGGGCTCATCCAGGCCCTGCGCCAGCGCCTGGGCGTCACGGTGCGCATCACCGGGCTTGGCGAGGTGATGCGGCGCTATGATCGCGCGGCCCGCGCCCTGTGGCTGAACGAGACCTCGGCGGAGGAGACCCGGCGTTTCCAGATGGCCTTTCACCTGGTGTCTGCCGAACTCCACGCCCTCATCGAGCGGGAGCTGGCCCAGGCCGGGCTCAAGAGCCGTGAGGCCATCGACATCTGCCGGATCGGCCTTGGCAACTATTCGGCCGGGGCCCTGCTCATGCCCTATCGCGCCTTCGCCGGCGCCGCGCGCGCCCTGCGCCACGACATCGACGAACTGAGCCGCAGCTTCGGCGTCAGCCTGGAGCAGGCCTGCCACCGGCTCAGCAACCTCCAGCGGCCGGGAGAGCGCGGCGTGCCGATCTATTTCCTGCGCATGGACATGGCCGGCAACATCACCAAGCGGCACAGCGCCACCCGTTTCCGCTTTGCCCGCTTCGGCGGCACCTGTCCGCTCTGGAACGTCCACGAGGCGGTCGCCGCCCCCGACCGCTACCTGGTGCAGATCGCCCAGATGCCGGACGGGGCGCGCTATCTCTGCGTCGCCCGCAGCATCGCCAAGCGCGCCGGCGGCTACCTCTCGCCCCTGCGCCGCTACGTCCTGGGCTTCGGCTGCGAGCTGCAGCACGCGGGGGAGATGGTCTATTCCGCGGGCCTGGACCTGAAGGCCGCGCCTGCGCCGATCGGCGTCAGCTGCCGCATCTGCGAGCGGGACGACTGCGCCCAGCGGGCCTTCCCACCCGTCGACAGGCGCTTCGTCGTGCCGGAGAATGAGCGCGCCATCGTGCCGTTCTCGCTCGGCGCGACCTGATCAGAAAATAAAGGGGGGAGCCAATGGGCCGGACGCCGCGCGAAGCCATTCTCGAGCCGGATCTGCCGATCATCGATCCGCATCATCACCTGTGGGACCGCCGCGCCCTGGTGGCGACCCTGCCGCCGGTCAAGCACGGCTTCGAGAACGTGGTGCGCCGGGTCCCCCGCTACCTGCTCGACGAACTGCTCGCCGACACCGGCAGCGGCCACAAGGTGATCGGCACCGTCTATGTGGAATGCGGCGCCATGTACCGCGCCGACGGCCCGGCGGAGCTGAAGCCGGTCGGCGAGACCGAGTTCGTGAACGGGGTCGCGGCCATGGCCGCCAGCGGCGTCTATGGCGAGACGCGGGCCTGCGCCGGCATCGTCGGCCACGCCGACCTGACCCGCGGCGCTCAGGCGAGGGAGGTGCTGGAGGCTCATCTCGCCGCTGGCGGCGGCCGGTTTCGCGGCATCCGCCAAAGCGCCTCCTATGACCCAGATCCGCAGGTGCTGGGGCCGCTCGTCCGCCAAGGCGAAGGTCTTTATCGGCAGGCGAATTTCCGCGAGGGCTTCGCCCAGCTCGCGCCGCTGGGCCTCTCCTTCGACGCCTGGATGCTCGAGCCGCAGCTGCCGGACCTCATCGATCTGGCCCGCGCCTTCCCCGAAACCTCGATCATCCTCGATCACGTCGGCACGCCCCTGGGCGTCGCCAGCTACGCCGGCCGCCGCGAGGAGCGCTTTGCGATCTGGCGCGACAACATCCGCGAACTCGCCAAATCGCCCAATGTGACGGTGAAGGTCGGGGGCCTGGCCATGGTGTTTCCCGGCTTCCCGTCGCTCATGGCCGATCCGCCCGCGCCGTCCGAGCAGCTCGCGGCCGAGTGGAAGCCCTATGTCGAGACCTGCATCGAGGCCTTCGGCGCCGAGCGCTGCATGTTCGAGAGCAACTTCCCGGTCGACATCCTGAGCTGCGACTACGAGGTGCTCTGGAACGCCTTCAAGCGCCTGGCCTCCGGCGCCTCGACCGACGAGAAGGCGGCGCTCTTCGCCGGGACCGCACGCCGCGTCTATCGCCTGCCGATCTAGCCCGCCCGTGCAGCCGTCAGGAACTCCGCGGTCCGGGCGCCATAGAGGCTCGTCGGCGGCCAGCGGGCGGCGATGATGGGGTGGCTGGTCTCCAGGGCGCGGCGCGCAGCGGCGCGGTCGCCCGCGGCGAGCAGGCAGTGCCCCCGCACCGCCTCCAGCCAGGCCAGCCGCCAGGGATCGTCGGGATAGTCCACGGCCATGATCGGCCGCGCCTCCGTGAGAAAGGCCTGACCCTCGCGGGCCTGGTCGCGGCTGCAGGCGAGCTCGGCCAGGTCGACGAGAATCGGCGCAAGGTTGCGGTGCTTGTGATGGCGGGCGACCCGCAGGGCGCTCCGGAACGCCTCTTCGGCCCCGTCGAGGTCGCCGAGCCCCCGCCGGGCGAGGCCGAGATTGTCGAACTCGAAGGCGAGATCGTCGAACAGCGGGTTGCGCTCGCGCAGGATGATGGCCACCGCGCCCTCCAGCAGGGGAAGGGCCTCGCCATAGGCCCGGCGCTCGATCATCAGCCGCGCGAGATTGTTCTGGGTCGTGGCGACATCGGGATGGTCGGGCCCCAGCAAGATGCGGTCGTTCGCCAGGGTGCGCCGCAGATAGGCCTCCGACGCGGAGGCCTCGCCCTGCAGATAGGCGATGGCGGCCAGGCTGTTCAGGTCCTCGGAGACCTTCGGGTGCAGCGGCCCTTGGGTCTCGAGCCGGATGGCCAGCGCCTGGTCGACGCGCCGCCGCGCCGCGTCGAGGCGGCCGGCGAACATGTCGTTCACCCCCAGCGCCTCGAGATCCCGGGCCACGTCGGGATGGGTCTCGCCCAGCCGCCGCCGATCCAGCGCCAGGGCGCGGTCCAGCAGCCGGACGGCCTGCGCGTCGTTCTCCAGGGCCGAATGCGCCTCGCCCATCCCGACCAGGATGCGGGGCAGGAGGTCTGGCCGGGGAGCCGTCTCGCCTTCCGCGCCGGCGAGGGCGCGGCCGAAGCTCTCGAGGGCGGCCGCGTACTCGCCTTGCCTGGCCTGCGCCTCCCCGAGCGCGAGGTCCTGGCGGACCCGCACGCCGGGGTCCACGCCCCTGAAGCTCAGGCCCTGCCGGATCAGCCGCTCCCCCCGTTGGAAGAGGCCGAGGCCAGAATAGACCTCGCCCAGGGTGGTCGCGAGTTCGGCCCTGACCGAGGGCTCTTCCGAGAGCCCCCGCTCGATCTGCAGCGCGCCCCGATCGAGGATTTCCCGCGCCGTGATCGTTTCGCCCCGCGCCTCGGAGGGATCGGACACCGTGAACAGCGACTTCACGAACTCGACGGTGCGCTCGGCGGTGAGGGTCTTCTGCCGGGCGATGTCGCGCTGGCGAACGGCTTCGTTGCGGGCCAGCAGGGCCGCTCCCGCAAGGCCTGACATGATGACGAAGCCCAGGCCCAGCGCGCTCGAGGCGATCGCCAGTCTGCGCACGCGGCGCGTCTGCTCGCGCTGCCGCAGCTCGTCGAACCCGACGCCCATCACCCCGGCGAGCAGCTTGAGCTTGGCCATCTGGCGACCATCCCCGCCGGGGCGCAGGTCCGCCGCCAGCGGTTCGCCGCCGTTCTCCAGCAGCGCCGGCGGCAGGCATTCCAGCATAGGGTCGGCGCCCGGCCGCCTCGACGCATGCGGTTCGCCGGCGACGATCAGGCACTGGATGCGCTCGCGCCGGCCAAGGGCGGTGAAGAGCCGGATCTCCTCATTGACCCACTTGGAAGCCGCGCCGGCCGGCGAACAGATCACGATCAGCGAGGCGGCGTCTTCCAGCGCCTGCCGGACCGAGAGCGCGAGGTCCGACGAGGCGGCCAGTTCTTCCCGGTCCCGGAAGACCGGCGGCAGCCGTGCGGCCAGGGGGCCAAGCCGGCTCTGCCGGCCCCGCATGTGCTTTGGAATGCGGTAGGTCTCCAGCGCCCGATGCAGCCAGGCCGCCTCGCGGCGGTCCCTGTGGTTGTAGCTGATGAAGGCGCTGTAGCGCACCGGCCAGAGCCGGCCTAGCCGTGAGCCGTCGCCGCCCGCCGTCGCCTCACTGCGCTTCCGGCGAGCAGGAAGCCGATGGTCATCATCGCCCAGGTCCGCGGTTCCGGCACGGCGCTGAGGTCGACGGCGAAGTCCGTATTGTCGAGGTCGAAGCCCGCCGGGATGGTCTGGGTGAACTGGCGGCTGCCGATCTTCCAGCCGACCAGCGCCCCCGGCGGCAGGAACGGCTCCTGCTGCACCGGAAGCACGCCCGCCCAGATGTCGAGGTCGCTGCCGTGTCCGAGCGAGAGGAGGACGTCGCCGAAGCGCGCGGGATCCTTGTCGCCGAGCGGCCCGACCGAAAGATCGGTCAAGGCCAGGTCCCAGATCGGCCGGTTTGCGTCCGGATAGGCCCAGGTCACCCTGAATTCGCCGACGAAGTTGTCGCCGTTGCTGTCGACGAAATTGTCGTCGGCGAAGGTCAGATAGACGTCGGGAAGATCGCCGCTGTAGTCGGCGAAGCCTGCGGCGATGAAGTTCGCGCCCAGGCTGGCGGCTCCGCCGGCGACGGATGCGGTGGCCGGCAGCGGCGCGCCCAACGAGGCCACGCCGAAGTCGTAGACATAGATCTTATCGAAGGTCCCATCCGCATTGATGATCGGAAAGGGCAGGTCGATCCCGGCGCAGGTCGCGCCGCCGAGCGAGCAGGCTGCGATCTTCTCGGGGATGTCGCTGTCGATCGCCACCCGACGGGCGAGCGCTGGTGAGGTTGCAAGGGCGGCGATCATGACGCCCGCCGCGACGCTGACGAGTACGCTACGGTCAAGCTTAGACATTTTACTGTCCTCCGCAGCCGATTAGCTTGCAGAGAATGTAGTCGTGAGGATGCGCCTGAGTCTACGTGGTTAATGGAATAGAATTGCCTCTGCTCATGTTTGGTGCATCTCTTTCGTTCGGGTGCGGAATTGTGGGCTGTCGCGCGGTTGTTCCGCGTTCGGCGTCCTCTTTGCGCACAAGCGTCAGCAAAGGGGCTTTGGTGGCGACATGGATGATGGCCAAATACCTAGGGTTGTCCAGCTTCAGGTCGCCTTTGCGGGGCATGCTCGGCCGGTGGACCTGGGCGAGGACGCGGAGGTCCTAAGGCGGCTGCGGGACGTCATGGCGCGTCTCAGGGCCGCGGGCCTGCGGCATGCGCGTCTGCTCACCGGCCTCGCGGGCGGCGCCGACCAGCTCGCGGTCCAGGCCTGGAGCGCCGCCGCCATGGGTCCGGTCCATGCGATCCTGCCGTTCCTGGACGACGGTGAGGAGCTCGTCGGACCGACGCGCCTGGCGCGCACGGCCACCTGGCTGGACGGCGACCATGCGCGGGCGGCCGGGTGCAATCCCCATCTGGCGCAGGCGCGCTGGATGCTCAGCCACGCCGACCTGCTGATCGTCGTCTGGAACGGCCAGCAGGGCCGCGGCGCCGGAGGGACGGCCGACGCCGTGCGCCTGGCGCTCGAGGCCGGGATTCCGATCCTCTGGATCGATCCCCATCGGGAGGAGCCCCATCTCATCCGCAGGCCCTCGCTGTACGACCCCGTGGGCCTGTTGGAGCTTCGCGAGGCCCTGCGCGCGGGCAAGGATTCCATCATCGCCCCGGCCGATCTCGAACGCCTCCAGGAAGCCCTGGACCTGGAGCCGGACGCTTCGCCGAACCGTCATCCGCCGCGCCCGTCCGAGCGTCGCCTGGACGCCTGGCTGCACCGCTGGTTGTGGCGGACCTTCGCCCTCTTTCAGCGCCGAGTCGGCGGAACGCTGGCCGAGCCGGTCTGGGAGCCGGCGCCGCCGCCCGCGGACCTGGCGAGCCAACCGGGCTTCGCCGCCATCCGGCAGGCGTTCGAGGCCGCCGACGCCCATGCCGGCCGCCTGGCGGCCGTTCACCGCTCCGAGCAGATCATCCTCTTGGGCGCGGCCGTGCTCGCCGCCATGATCGGCGCCGTGCCCTTCTTCGACAAGGACCTGAAGGTTCCGGCGATCGTGGCCGAGCTGATCCTCGCCAGCGCCGCCTTCCTGGTCTGGAAAACTTCCGCCCGCGCCCGCTGGCATGAGAAGTGGACCAGCGCGCGGCGGCTGGCCGAGCACCTGCGCCTGGCCCAGGCGGGCTGGGCGCTCGGCGTTCCCACCGGTCGGGCCGGGGCTGCCGCGCTACGGCAGGAGCACCGCCGTCTCGGCCGCGCCACCTTGCGCCAGGCCGCGCCTGCCGAAGGTCGCTATGACGAGGCGCGCGTCTCGGCCTGGTGCGGCTGGGCCATCAACGAGCTCGTCTTCGGGCAGGCCGACTATCACCGGCGGGAAGGGCGCCGGAACCATCGCATCGCCCATGCGGTCGAATGGGTCGAGAACGTCAGCTTCGCCGTGCTGCTGCTGGTGCTGGGAACCGCCACCGTCACGGCCGCCTGGGCCGCCCTCGTCGGCGGCCATGCGCCCTTCTGGGCGACCGCCACCGCGGGGGCGGTCGGGGTGGTCGTGCCGGCCATCGGCGCCGCCGCGATGGCCCTCGAGGCGAAGCTGCAGTTCGAGGAGCAGACCGAGCGCAGCAGCGTGGTCGCCGCCCGGCTCGAGGACTTGGCGCGGCAGCTGCCCGGCCGCCTGACGCTGGAATCGGCTCAGGCCGCCCTGCGCGGGGCCGCCGAGATCCTCGTGGCCGAGGCCGACCAGTGGCAGGAGGGCGGAAGCCGCAGGAGGCTGTTCCGCGGGGCCTGAGCCCTCGTTCGCAGGGACGGAATCATGGCAAGGCTCGGCCATGCCCAGTCCGCCCGGTTTGCCTGAGTTCGATCTGCCGATGATCTTCGGCGACAGCATGGCCGGCCTTGGCTTCCAGTCGGGCGTCGCGCGGCTCGCCTTCGCCGCCAACACCGCCGACGAGGCGGGCCAGGCCAAGGTGGTGAAGTCGGGCTATCTGATCCTGACGCCCGGCTGCATGCTCGAACTGCGCAGCCAGATCGACCAGATCCTCACGGAACTCGAACGCCAGGGCGTCATCAGCTTCACGCCGGAACGGCTGGACGGCTGATCAGGCCGCGGCGCTCACCGGCGCGAAGCTCTCTTCGTCGAACAGGGCGTCCCAATCGGCCCAGCGGGAGGCCGCATCGCGCAGGCGGGCGTCGTCGCGGACGGTGACCACCTGGCCCTCCGCCTCGTCCCAGATCACCGTGAGGTCGGCAAGGCGCGAGGCCTCCGGCCCCAGGCGGCCTTCGGCCTGCAGCGCTGCGATCATGTGCTCGGTCAGCCGCAGCTTCATCCGTCCGCCGGCCTGGCGGACCATGACGTCGGCGTGGGTGATCACCTGCTCGATCATCTCGGCGCTGGCGGGAACCATCGGCCGGCGCGCCTCGAACAGGAACATCGGCTCGACATAGGAACGGGGGAAGGCGGTCACTCGGCTGGCGGCGGGCATCGCAAAGCTCCTTTCGTCTCGGCAGGTTCTTGTTAAAGTGCCGATGCGTCAGAATCGGACGCAGGATTGTTCCGGAAAGGTTCTCATGCGCCACGAAAAGGCCGCGCGGCTGCTGGAGCTCGCCCGCATGCTCGCCGCATCGGCCGAGGGGCTCACCCTCGACGAGATGGCCGACCGCCTTGGGGTGGGGCGCCGCACCGCCGAGCGCATGCGCGACGCCGTGCGCGAAGCCTTCCCGCAGATGGAGGAGGTGGACGATCCGCCCACCCGACGCTTCCGCATCCCGGCCGGGCTCGACGGCATCTTCCAGGCCCCCAGCGCCGACGAGTTCGCCGCCCTGCGCGCCGCCGCCGAGCAGTTCAGGGCCGCAGGGTCGAAGGCCCGCGCCAGCGCCTTGCTTTCCCTGGAGCAGAAGGTGCTCTCGGCCATCCGCGCCGGCGCGCGCCGCAAGCTCGCCCCCGACCTCGAGGCCCTGCTCGAGGCCGAGACCATGGCCATCCATCCCGGGCCGCGCCCCTTCGAGGACGAGGAGGTGCTGAGCTGCGTGCGCGAGGCGATCAAGTCGCTGCGGCGCCTGCGCTTCGCCTATGAGGGCGGCTCCTCGCCCGGCCGGGTGCGGGAGGTCACGCCCTTCGGCCTGCTGTTCGGTCGCTCCAACTATCTCGTCGGCGGCGAGGGGGATTCGCCCGAGCCCCGTACCTGGCGGCTCGACCGCGTGCGTGACATCGAGGTCTCCGAAACCCCCGGCGCCCGGCCCGAAGGCTTTTCCCTGCAGGCCTTCATGAACCGCAGCTTCGGCATCTATCAGGACGAGGTGGAGGAGGTCGCCCTGCGCATCCTGCCCCATGGGGCGGAAGAGGCCATGGGCTGGCGCTTCCATCCGACCCAGAGCCTTGAGCCCCAGGACGACGGCGCGGTCATCGTGCGCTTCACCGCCGGCGGCATGCGCGAGCTGGCCTGGCACCTCTTCACCTGGGGGGACAAGGTGGAAATCCTCGGCCCGGAGCGGCTAAGGACGGTCATGCGGCAAGAACTGGCCGCCGCCATCAGGGCCCACGCCAAGGACAGCGGATCATGAGCGACACCGACGGCTTCGTGCTGAACCAGACCATGCTGCGCATCAAGGATCCGGAGAAGACCGTCGCCTTCTACCGCGACGTCCTCGGCATGACGCTCCTCGACCGCTACGACTTTCCGGCCGGCAAGTTCTCGCTCTACTTCATGGGTTATCCCGGCGGCGAGATCCCCTCCGATCCGCCGGCGCGGGTCAAGTGGGTCTTCGAACAGCCCGCGCTCCTGGAGTTCACCCACAACTGGGGAACCGAGGACGATCCGGCCTTCGCCTATCACAACGGCAACGCCGAGCCGCGGGGCTTTGGGCATATCGGCCTGTCGGTCCCCGACGTCGCCGCCGCCTGCGAGCGCTTCGAGAAGCTGGGCGTCGAGTTCGTCAAGCGCCCCGACGAGGGCGCCATGAAGGGCCTGGCCTTCATCAAGGATCCCGACGGCTACTGGATCGAGATCGTCTCCGGCCCCAACCTGCGCGACCTGATCACCGCCGCGCGAGCCTAGCGGGGTCGCATAGGGTCGCGCGTTCTTTCCTCCTCCATTCGATGGGGGGAGCAACCCGGTCCGACGCCTTAGATTTGAAGGAAAGCTTCGCCGCCTTCTGCGTTCTCCTCCACGGCCTGAACGGGAGGCCGAAGCCTGGAACGCCCGATGCCCGAGCCTGTGCTGGTCGCGCGCGACGATGGTCTGGTGGAAAGCCGCAAGGCCGTGCTCCTGCCCTTCATGGCGCCCCGGCTGCAGGGCGAGATCTCGGCCGAAGGGTTCGCGGAGCTCGCGCTCTGGGGCGAGGGCGACCTCGGCCGCCTGCGGTTCTCGCCGCTCGAGGGGCCGTATGTCTACGCGCCCAACATGTTGCTGGCGCAGGTCGGCGGCGTCTTCGTGGCCCAGGAGGCGCCGGTCATGGTCATCCGCGGGGCGACCTATCGCGGCTTCACGCCAGCGCGCCGCTGCGCCTCCTGGGACCGGATGGAGCATCCACGCGCTCGCGTCCGGCGTGAGAAGGATCATCGCCGCATCGACCTCCCTTGGGCCAACGTGCTGATCGAGCAGCGCGGCCCCGACCTGGTCGTCGCGGCGGGCGCGGACTATGCGGAGGCCGAGCGCGCCCTGCGCTTTTCCATCGAAGCGATCCTTTCCGAGGCGCAGGCCTACGCGGTCCATTGCGACCGGCTGCCCGACGCCGACCCCCTGCTGCGCAGCATGGTGATCCAGGGGACGCACGCGGCTCTCTCCAGCGCCCGCCGAGACGAGCGCGGCCGCTTCGATGGCCTGGCCGCCGGCCTGCACTATTCGACCCCCGCCCGCACCTATTACCGCGACGGCTACTGGACGCTGCAGCTCCTGCTGGAAGCTGCGCCGGCCCTGGTGCACGAGGAGATCGAGATGCTCGCCTCGGGCGTGCAGCCGGACGGGGAGGCGCCCAGCGGGGTCATCCTGTCGGGTCCCGAACAGGCGCGGGCCTGGGAGGAGCTTCGCACTACGGTCTTCGGCCTCGACTGGATCCATACACGGCCGATCGACTGGTGGAGCGACCATTTCGACTCCCCGCTCTTCTTCATCCTGGCGATCGCCGACTATGTCCGGTTCTGCGAGGACGACGAGCCGGCCGAGCGGCACTGGCCGCTGATCCGCGCGATCTTCCAACGCTACCGCGACCTTGCCGAGCAAGGCCTGCCGGTGAAGCCGCGGCATGACCGCGACTGGGCCGACAACGTCTATCGCAGCGGCTTCGTCGCCTATGACCTTGGCCTCTGGGTCGGGGCGCTGGACGCGGTGGCCGAGCTTGGCCTGCGCATCGAACCGGGCCTCGCCGCTGAGGCCAGGCGCCTGGCCGAGGTCACCCGCGAGACCATCGAAGCCTCCCTCTGGCAGGAGGATGGTTGGTATGCGGACTATTTGGCCCCCGACGGCCTTTCCGAGGTCGAACCGGTGGTGGAGGGCCACCTCGCCCTCGACAGCCTCACCCTGCTGCGCCACGAGGCGATCTCAGAGGAGCGCGCGCTGGCCGTCCTCGCCGCCGTGCGCACCAAGCTCGAGACCCGCCACAACCAGGCCCAGGGCTTTGGCGACTGGGGGGTGATGTGCGCCTATCCGCCTTTCAAGCACAAGGCCGACACCCGTTCGAAATCGGCCTTCGCCTATCGCTATCACAACGGCGCCGACTGGCCCTGGCTGGACGGTCTCTATGCNGAGGAGCGGCTGCGTCGCGGNCTTCCGGGCTGGCGCTATCCNATGCTCCGCTGGTGGCGCACCTGCCTGGAGCAGGGNTGGATGGGCGCGGTCGAATACTTCTCTCCGCCCTGGGGCCGCGGCTCCCTGCTGCAGGGCTGGTCGGCCATGCCCGCGGCGGTGGCCCTCAAATACCGCGACGTGGTGCTGCGGGGGGACACCGATTAGAGGGCCAAGCCCGCGCTGGCGTACGGACCCCTTCAGTGGGGAGCATCTAACTCAGTTCCAAGATCCTCCCCCTCTGGGGGAGGTGGATCGATGCGCAGCATCGAGACGGAGGGGGGCGCCGCGAGGCGATCTCGGATCCAACCTGCCCAGCGGGGCTCATCGGAAGCACGCCACGACTTCGCCGACCCAGGCCTTCAGCGCATCCTTCTTCTCCAGCGGCGTCGCCCCGTGGCGGACGAGGATGAGGTCGAGGTCGGGGACCAGCACCGTATACTGGCCGTCATAGCCGTTGGCGGAGAATGAGCCCTCGCCGGCGATGTCCAGCCACCAGTGCGCCCCGTATCGCCCCTCGGTGACGCCGGGCTGCTGAAAGGTCGGCGTGCGGGCATAGTCGACCCAGCCTTCCGGCAGCAGGCGCCGCCCCTCCCAGACGCCATCCCGCAGATAGAGCAGGCCGAAGCGCGCGAAATCGCGGGCGCTGGCGAAGCAGTATGAGGAGCCGATGAAGGTCCCCGCCGCGTCGAACTTGGGGATCGGGCTCCTCATGCCCAGCGGCTCGAACAACCGTTCGCGTATGAAACGGTTCAGGTCTCCGCCCGCCGCCTCGCCGGCCAGCCTGGCGACGATGTTGGTCGTGCCGCTGGCATAGGACCAGAAGCTTCCCGGCGCGTGCTCCAGCGGCTGGCTCGCCGCGTAGTGGGCCACGTCGGCCTTGCCGGCGCCGAACAGCATCTCGATCACGTCGGAGGTGTGTCCGGGCACATAGTCCTCGACGAACTTCAGACCGCTGGACATCCGCAGCAGCTGGTCGAGGGTGATCGCCGCGCGCGGGTCGCCGGGCGCGCTCCATTCGGGCGCGGCCGCCGGCGCGTGGATGTCCAGCCGGCCATCGCCCACCAGCAGGCCCACCAGGGCCTGGGTGATGCTCTTGGCCTTGGACCAGGAGGGATAGGTCGCCCCGGGGCCGAAACCCTCGCCGTAACGTTCGAACACCAGCCGCCCGCCCTGCACGATCAGCAGGGCGTGGGTCGCGCCGACCGCCTCTCCCCTGAAGGCCGTGGCCAGGAGCTCACCGAACCGCTCCTTGCCGATCGCCGCCGGCGGCGCCCCTTGCGGCCACTCCAAGGTCGGCCAGGGAACGTCTGCGGGTTGGGCGGGCAGGGGCGTGAGGGTCATGGGCCGAGACTGGCCGGAAGCTTCGCGCTTGTCATCCCGTGCAGGCGCGCGCCTCAGTCCGCGCGTTGGTTGAACTAGGCGTCATCCCGGTTTCGGCCGCAGGCCGAAGATCCCCGCGGCCCTTCCCTCGCCGAAACATCCGCGCAACAAATGGCGGGCTCGATGCGCAGAGGGAGGACGCCGCATGTGCGATGACGACATCCATCAGGGCCTGATCGAAGATCCCACCGTCTCGCGGCGGACCTTCGGCCTCATGAGCGCGGCCGCCGCCGGCCTCGCCGCCACCGCCGCCCAGGCCGCCACGCCGGTGGTCGAGAAGGATGTCGAGGTGAAGACACCCGACGGCGTCGCCGATGCGGCGCTCTACTATCCGCAAGGGCCGGGCAAGTGGCCCGCGGTGCTGATCTGGCCGGACGTGGTCAGCCTGCGGCCGGTGTTCCGGGAAATGGGCAAGCGCCTGGCCTCGGCCGGCTATGTGGTGCTGGTCCCCAACCTCTACTATCGCGTCAAGCGCGCCCCCGTCGTCGAGGGCGGCTTCAACTTCGCCAATCCGGACGACCGCGCCAAGCTGACGCCCCTGCGCGCCAGCGTCACGCCGGAGGGGACCGATCGGGACGCGGCGGCCTATGTCGCCTTCCTCGACGCCCAGCCTCAGACCGACCGCAGCAAGAAGGTCGGGACCCAGGGCTACTGCATGGGCGGCCCGCTCGCCTTCCGCACCGCCGGCGCGGTTCCGTCGCGGGTTGGCGCGGTCGCCAGCTTCCACGGCGGCGGCCTCGTCACCGACCAGCCGACCAGCCCATCGCTGCTGATCCCCAAGACCTCCGCCGAGTACCTCGTGCTGGTGGCCGACAACGACGACAAACAGGATCCCGCCGCGAAGGACAAGCTCAAGGCCGCCTTCGCCTCGGCCGGACGGCCGGCCAAGGTCGAGGTCTATGAGGGCGCCAACCATGGCTGGACCGTCAAGGGGAGCCAGGTCTACGACGAACCCGCCGCCGAGAAGGCCTGGGCCGAGCTCCTGGCCCTGTACAAGCGCGCCCTCGGCTAGGCTTTCAGCCGGGCGGCGTGCCAGGCGACGTGGTCGCCGATGAAGCTGGTGATGAAGTAGTAGGAGTGGTCATAGCCCTCCTGCATCCGCAGGGTCAGGTCGACGCCGCCCTCCTTCGCCGCGGCCTCCAGCAGGTCCGGCCGAAGCTGTTCGGCCAGGAAGCTGTCGGCGCTTCCCTGGTCCACCAGGATCGAACGCCCGCGTCCCCGACCTTCGGCGATCAGCAGGCTGGTGTCGTGCTCGGCCCAGGCCGCCTCGTCGCCGCCCAGATAGGCTGCGAACGCCTTGCGGCCCCACGGACAGCGGGTGGGCGAGGCGATCGGCGCGAAGGCCGAGACCGTCCGGAAGAGCTGCGGATAGCGCAGGGCCAGCGTCAGGGCGCCGTGCCCGCCCATGGAGTGGCCGAAGACGCCCCGCCGTTCCGGATCGAGCGGAAAGGCGCTTTCGGCCGCGGCGATCAGGTCGACCGTGACGTAGGTCTCCATCGAAAAATGCGGCGTCCACGGCGCCTGGGTCGCGTCCACATAGAAGCCGGCGCCTTGGCCTAGGTCATAGGCCTGATCGTCCGCCACCTCTTCGCCGCGCGGACTGGTGTCGGGCGCCACGATGGCCAGGCCCGCCTGGGCCGCATAGCCGTAGGCGCCCGCCTTGCTGGTGAAGTTCTCTTCCGTGCAGGTCAGACCCGACAGCCAGATCGCGTAGGGCAGGGGACCGGCGGTTTCGCCTGGAACGAACACGCTGAACCGCATCGGCGTCCCGGTCGCGGGACTGTCGTGGCGGGCGTAGCTTAGCGTCCCGCCATGGACCTTATGCTGCTGGAGGATCTCGACGGCCATGCAGCTCCCATACTGGTCTATAACCGGCCCGCCAACCGCTTCGAGCCGCCATGACCGTGACCAAGCCCGTTATCCGCCCCCTGACCCAGGCCGACATGTCGACCGTCGCCGAGCTCCAGCTCGTCGCCTACCAGCCGCTCTACCACGAGGATCGGGCGGTGCTGGAAAGCCGCCGGGCGGCCGCGCCGGATCTCTGCCTCGGCGCCTTCGAGGGCGATAGCCTCCTCGCCTACATCCTCAGCCACCCCTGGCCGGCCGCCAGTCCGCCAGCGATCGGGGTTCGCCTGGCGGCGCCGGAGCCCGGCCTCGACAACTGGTTCGTCCACGACCTCGCCATGGGGCCGGCCGCGCGAGGCCTGGGTCTTGGCCGGACGCTCGCGGCCAGCGCCGCCCGGGCCGCCCGCCAGGCCGGTCTCGTCCGCGGCGACCTGATCGCCGTGCAGGGCGCCTGGTCGTTCTGGGAGAAGATGGGCTACCGCCCTGCGGCCGAGCTCGAGCCCGTCCTCGCCGCCAAGGTCGCCGCCTACGGGCCCGACGCCCGCTACATGACCATCGATCTCGCCTCGCCCCAGCCGTGAGCGCCGCTGCGCCGAGGGACCAGCTCCCATAAACGTGACATGGCGCTTTTCGCCTGCTGGGTGCAAAGTGACTTAGCTCTTTTTCGCATCAGGGACGGATCGATGAAGATGCAAGGCTTCGTACTCATGGGCCGTCGACGCGACGGCGTATCCCCCACCGCCGAATTCACCGAGGGCGACGACGTCGCTCAGGTGATGGAGGAGGCGCGCACCTTCCTGGACAGCCATCCCAGCTGCGACCTGGTCGAGATCTGGCGCGACGACGTCAAGCTGGCCTCGGTCAGCAAGCGCGGACAACCGCCGCCCGCCTGGGCCTGAGCCGCCGCCGCAATACCGCTCCCTCGGCCACTACGCCGCGCCGGTGATTTTCGACGCCGCCCTAGCCTGGTGGCGGCGGCTTGATCTAATCGGGCGTCCGGCGACATCGCGGAAGCTCTGGAGGGGCGGTTGGTGAAGAAAGCGGCGTCCGAAGACGCGAACGGTGGGCCGCCTCCGGATCGGCGCCTGATCCTGGCGGCGCGCACCATCCTGGTCCTGCACCGGGAGTTCGAGCGCGCCGCCCGCCATGCCGACATCACCATCCCGCAATACCGCTTCCTGCTCATGCTCAAGCGGGGCGCGAGCCGCGCCGGCGACCTTGCGCAGGACTCGGCCATCGGCAAGCCGACCGCCTCGGTTCTCATCAACGAGATGGAACGACGGGGTCTGATCGTCCGGGAACGCGACGCCCAGGACGGGCGGAGCATGCTGCTGCGCCTCACTGAGGAGGGCGTCGCCCGCCACGCGGCCTTCGAGCGCGAGTTGGCGCGCCTGTTGGTCGACCTGATGCCGCCGGAGGAGAGCGAGGAGATTCTCAGCGGCCTCACCCAACTGGCCTACCGCATAGACCAGCGCCGGCCAATTCGAGGTTGACGCTCGCCCCCTGCCCACAGATAGTTCGTGCAACGAACTATCTGTGGGCAGGAAACATCATGAAGTCTCCGATCTGCGAAATGCTGGGGATCGAATTCCCGCTGGTGGCTTTCAGCCACTGCCGGGACGTGGTCGCCGCCGTCAGCCGGGCCGGCGGTTTCGGCGTCCTGGGCGCGACGATCCACACGCCCGACACCATCCGCCAGGAGCTCAAGTGGATCGACGAGCATGTCGACGGCAAACCCTACGGGATCGACGTCCTCGTTCCCGAAAACCTCGCCACCGCCGGCGAGACCGGGGTGACCTACAAGTCGCTGGAGTCGCGCATCCCCTCGCGCCACTTCGATTTCGCGGCCGGGCTGCTTGAAAACGCCGGCGTGAAGCGTCCGGCCGTGACGGTGTCCGAAAGCCGGCCGCAGCCCTTCGATCCGGAGACGGCGTTGCGGACCCTCGAGGTCGCTTTCGAGCATCCCATCAAGCTCATCGCCAACGCCCTGGGCGTGCCGCCGCCGGAGATGATCGCCATGGGCAAGGCCCACGGCGTGCCGGTCGCCGCCCTGGTCGGCGCCAAGGAGCACGCGATCCGCCAGGTCAACGCCGGCGTCGACATCATCGTCGCTCAAGGAACCGAGGCGGGTGGTCACTGCGGCGAGGTCAGCACCATGGTGCTGGTCCCGGAGGTCATCCGCGCCATCAGGCCGATCCGTGACGTGCCCGTGCTCGCCGCCGGGGGCATCATGACCGGCGAGCAGATGGCCGCCTGCATGGCCATGGGCGCCGCCGGGGTTTGGACGGGATCGGTGTGGCTCGCCACCACCGAAAGCGAGACCTCTCCGGTCTTTCGGGAGAAGATGATCGAGGCCAGCAGCCGCGATGCGGTCCGCGTCCGAAGCCGGACCGGCAAGCCGGCGCGGCAGTTGAAGTCCGGCTGGACGGAGGCCTGGGAACGGAGCCCCGAGAGCCCAGGCGCGCTGCCCATGCCCCTGATGAGCGTGATCAGCGAACCGGCGATCAGCGCCGCCACCAAGGCCGCAGAGACGGGAAATCCCAGGGCCCGCGATCTTGTGACCTATTTCGTCGGGCAGGGCGTCGGCCTCGTCGACGAGGTCCGAAGCGCGGGTCAGGTGGTGCAGAGCTTCAAGACCGAGTTCCTCGAAGCCGTCGAACGGATGAACGGCCTGCTGGAATAACCCCGTCGCGTATGGCTCTCCCATGGAACTACGGCCCCGCTTGATCATTCTAAGGCGAGGCAATCCTGGGGAGGACATCATGCTGTCTCGGATCGCGTTGGCCTGCGTGGCCGCTCTTGCGCTCGCTGCTCCCGCGGCCGGACAGGACCGCATGGCGCCGAACGCGCAGTTCTTTTCCGGCACGAACTATACCGGCCGGACCCTGACCGTCACCGGGACGACGCCCGTCTTCCAGGCCACCTGGGCGCCGCGCAGCGTCCGCATGGGCGGGGGCAGTTCCTGGGAGGTCTGCGAGCAGCGCAACTTCCGCGGCCGTTGCACGCTCGTCGCCGGCTCCAGCGCCAATCTTCAGGCCCAACTGGGCGTGCGCGGGGTCGGCTCGGTCCGGCTGGCCCAGGCCGACCGCCCGACGCCGCTGCCCCAGCCCGTCCCCGGCGGCGGCCGTTCTCTGAAAGGCATGGCCGCCGAGTTCTTCCCCGCCCCGGAGGTCGGCGGCCGGCGCGTCGACGCCTGCAACCGCGAAGGCGGCTCGGCCGCCTGCATCTCGCGCGAAGCCGACAGCTTCTGCCGGTCGGCCGGCTATGTCCGCGCCAAGAACAGCGCGCCCCAGACGGTCGGCGGCCGCATCTATCTCGCCGACGTCCTCTGCTCGCGGTGGAACTGATGCGCCTGGCCGTGCTCCTGGCGCTTCCGGTCCTCGCCGCCTGCGCCACCACGCCGCCGGCGACGACGGCCACGCCCTTGATCGGGCCCGAATGGCGTCTGGAGGATCTGCTCGGCGGCGGGATCATCGACCGTTCGCACGTGACCCTGACGCTCGCGGGCGATGGTCGCGCCTCCGGCTCGGCCGGCTGCAACGGCTATTTCGGAAGCTGGAGCCAGGCCGCCGACGGCAAGCTCGCCCTCGGCAAGATGGGCGCGACCATGAAGGCCTGCGCCCCTTCGCTCATGGAGCAGGAGGGCAAGTACCTCCGCGCGCTTGAAACCGCCTCGGCCTACAGCTTCACGGCCGACGGCGCCCTGGTCCTCGACACCGCCGAGGGACCGCTGAAGTTCCGCAAGGACTAGCTCGCCAGCTTGCGCTCCTTGGCGAAGGGGCTGAGGCCGAGCCAGGCCTGCATGTCGCGCGCCAGGGACTGGTCCCCGCTCAGGATCATGCGCTCGCTCGCCACCGCCGCGCGCACCGTGTCGAGGCCCATCCAGATGGCGGTCATGCTGCGCAGGTCGCAGGTCACATAGAGGTCGACGTCGAAGCCCGGATCGACCGAACACAGGTCCACCGGCGCCTCGGGCTCGACCAGCAGCCACCAGGCCCGGTCCTTGGCCGCCTGCTCGGGATAGCGGAACATGATGACCCAGCGCCGCTGCGGCATCGGCGTCAGGTCGAGGTGGCGGCGCATGTCCCACATCAGCAGGGAGGCGTCGAGCTGCTGCAGCGACAGCTCCGTGCTGACCCAGCGCTGTCCCCAGATCCCGAAGGCGTCAACCAGCCCTTCGAGCTCCAGCCCCGCCGGCGTCAGCCGGTATTCGTACACCCCAGGCTCGGCCGGCAGGGCGTCGCGGCGCACGACGCCGCAGGCTTCCAACTCCTTCAGCCGTTGCGACAGAAGCGCCGGGGACATGCGCGGCACGCCGCGTCTCAAGTCGTTGAAGCGCGTGGAGCCGGCCACCAGTTCGCGCAGCAGCACCACCGTCCAGCGAGTGCACAACACCTCCGCCGCCATCGCCACCGGACAGAACTGCCTATAGCTTCGCTGTGTCATCGCCCGTGTCCTCGCCCCGGTTTCGTGTCAGAATACGCCGCAAGCACCGCCCAATACCAGTTCAGTTCCTGTACTGGGCTAGTTCAGTTGCTGAACTAGCTCATCGGATGCTCAAGGGATGATGGTCTCCGCGACCGGGACGATTGGTCCCGTACGCAAAGGGCAAGCACATGTCACTCGCAACAGACGTTCAGGAACGTCCCCAAGCCATCGACTGGATGGCGCGCGCCGATGCGGTCGCAGAGGAGATCGCCGCCTACGCCGCGCTGCACGACGCCGACGACAGCTTCGTCTCCGAGGCCTATCAGCGTCTGAAGGCCGAAGGCCTCTTCAAGGCCCTGGTCCCGGTAGAGTTCGGCGGCGGCGGAGCCGAGACGGCGGAGATCTGCCAGGTGATCCGCCGCCTGGGCGCGGCCTGCGGCTCCACCGCGCTCGCCTTCGCCATGCACTCGCACCTGGTGGCGGTGGCCGCCTGGCGCTGGCGCCATCAGGGCGCGCCGACCGAGGGGCTCTTGAAGCGGGTGGCCGGCGAAGATCTCGTCCTCGTCTCCAGCGGCGGCTCCGACTGGCTGCCGAGCGGCGGCGCGGCCGTGAAGACCGAGGGCGGCTTCAGGATCACGGCGCGCAAGCCGTTCTCCAGCGGCTGCCTGGCGGGCGACCTGCTGGTCACCAGCGCAGTCTATGGGGATCCGGAGGCCGGGCCCACCGTCCTGCACTTCGCCGTGCCGCTGAAGGCGCCGGGCGTCAGTATCCTCGACACCTGGCGGGTGCTCGGCATGCGCGGGACCGGCTCCAACGACATAGAGCTCACCGACGTCTTCGTGCCCGACGCCGCGATCTCCGGGCGCCGGCCGCAGGGCAGGTGGCATCCGCTGTTCCACGCCATCAGCATGATCGCCTTCGCCCTGATCTACTCGGCCTATATGGGCGTGGCGGACGGCGCCCGCGCCAGCGCCCTGACCACCCTCCGCAAGCGCGGCGAGACCGAGGGCCTGTCCTATCTCGTCGGCGAGATGGAGAACGCCCACGCCGCCGCCGAGCTCGCCATGGCCAGGATGATCGAGATCGCCCAGACCGGAACGCCTGGTCCCGAAACCACCGGCCAGGCCATGACCTGCCGCACGCTGCTTGGCCGCGCGGCGATCGAGACGGTGGAGCGGGCCATGGAGGCAGTGGGCGGAGCCGCCTTCTACCGCGATCTTGGTCTCGAACGCGCCTTCCGCGACATCCAGGGCGCCCGCTTCCATCCCCTTCAGGAAAAGCCTCAGCTCCGCTATGCGGGGCGGCTCGCCCTCGGCTGGGACATCGACGGGTGAGGGGCGGCGCCTCTCACCCCGCTGAACCGCATATCGATCCTGCCGGCCCAAACGGGGGTCGGGCGGTGTCGAAGTCCCGCGTGGCCGGGGCCGCCGCGGCCTAACTTTCCGCCAGCACTTCGCGCGCCGCCTGGACGAATCCGCTCGTCCGGTGGCGCGCGGCCTCAGTGGCGTAGCAGAGGCCGAGCGTCCGGCGTGGCGTGAAGCCGTCGAGCTTGACCCGCGCGACGCCGTCGGCGCGGTAACTGTCCGGCATGACCGTGATCCCCAGGCCTGCTCGCACCAGGCCCAGCACCTTCTCGTCGCTGGTCCCGCGATAGCTGAAGAACGGCCGCACGTTGCGATCGGTGAAGTAGCGGCTGGTCAATGCCAGCGCCTCGCAATGGCGGCGCACCATCATCACCTCGTCGGCCAGGGCCTCGCCTGGCAGGATCGCTTCGCCCGCCAGCCGGTGGCCGGAGGGAAGGGCCAGGCCATATCCCTCCTCGTGCAGCCGTTCGCTTGCGAAACGATCCGTGGACGGATTGATGATCGTCAGGGCCACCTCGGCGCGCCCACGGTCGAGCAGGCTCAGCACCTCCCGCTCGGAGCCTTCCAGCAGTTCCAGCCGCTCGCCATCGCCGCGACGGGCCAGGATCTCCTCGACCATGAGGCTCGGCACGGTCGAGAGCACCGCCGCCCGCAGCAACTCGCTGCGCCCCGCGCCGGAGACCGCCGCCTGGGCGGCCTCGTACTCATGCTCGATGCGGCGGGCGTGGACCAGAAACCGGCTGCCGGCCTCGGTCAAGTGAACTCTGCGGTTGGTGCGGTCGAACAGCCTGGCCTTCAGTTCGGCTTCCAGCTTGGCGATCCCGGCCGACAAGGTGGGCTGGGCCACGTTCTCGCGAGCCGCCGCGCGGCTGAAATTCCCTGTCTCTACAATGGCCAGGAAGTAGCGCAGCAGGTAGCGATCCATAATAGATGATATCTATCATGTACATCGTGATCATTCAATTTTGTGGATTGTTCATCCGGGCCTAGGTTTGCGAACCTGCCCTTTCATCTTCAGTCCGCTAAATCGAGCCATGACCGGTCCCAGCTTCCAGTTCGGCCTCGGCGAGACCGCCGACGCCATCCGCGAGACCACCGCCCGCTTCGCCGCCGACCGCATCGCGCCGATCGCCGCCCAGGTGGACGCCACCAACACCTTTCCCCGCGAGCTCTGGCCCCAGATGGGCGAGCTCGGCCTGCACGGGATCACCGTGGAGGAGGAGTATGGCGGCCTCGGCCTCGGCTATCTCGAGCACGTGGTGGCCATGGAGGAGGTGAGCCGCGCCTCGGCTTCCGTCGGCCTCTCCTACGGCGCCCACTCGAACCTCTGCGTCAACCAGATCCGCCGGTGGGGGACGGATGACCAGAAGCGCCGCTACCTGCCCAAGCTCATCAGCGGCGAGCATGTCGGCTCCCTGGCCATGAGCGAGGCGGGCTCGGGCTCCGACGTCATCTCCATGCGCCTGCGCGCCGACCACGTGGGCGACCGCTACGTCCTCAATGGGACCAAGTTCTGGATCACCAACGCCCCCCACGCCGACACCCTGGTGGTCTACGCCAAGACCTCCCCCGACGAAGGCAGCCGCGGGGTCACCGCCTTCCTGATCGAGAAGGGCATGAAGGGATTCAGCGTCTCGCCCAAGCTCGACAAGATGGGCATGCGCGGCTCCGACACCGCCGAGCTGGTCTTCGAGGACTGCGAGGTCCCCGAGGAGAACGTCATGGGGCCGGTGAACGGCGGGGCGGCGGTGCTGATGAGCGGCCTGGACTATGAGCGGGCGGTGCTGGCCGCCGGCCCGCTGGGCATCATGCAGGCCTGCCTGGACGTCGTCCTGCCCTATGTCCGCGAGCGCAAGCAGTTCGGCAAGCCGATCGGCTCCTTCCAACTGATGCAGGGCAAGGTGGCCGACATGTACGTGGCCCTCAACTCGGCCCGAGCCTATGTCTACTCGGTCGCCAAGGCCTGCGACGCAGGCCTCACCACCCGGTTCGACGCGGCCGGTGCGATCCTGCTGGCCTCCGAGAACGCGGTCCGGGTGAGTCTCGAAGCCGTCCAGGCCCTGGGCGGCGCGGGCTACACCAAGGAGTTCCCGGTCGAGCGCTTCGTCCGGGACGCCAAGCTCTACGACATCGGCGCCGGCACCAACGAGATCCGCCGCTTCCTGATCGGCCGGGAGCTGCTGGGCGCATGACCAGGCTCACCTCCGCGATCGACAAGGCCAGCGAAGCCTTCAAGACCAACGCCGCCCACAACCGCGCCCTGGCCGAGCAGCTGCGCCAGCTCACGGCCGCCGCCGCCCTGGGCGGTCCTGAGGCCTCGCGCGAGCGGCACGCCTCTCGCGGCAAGCTGCTGCCGCGGCAGCGGGTGGAGCTCCTGCTCGACCCGGGTTCGCCGTTCCTGGAGGTCGCCCCGCTCGCCGCCCACGGTCTCTATGACGACGAAGCGCCGGGCGCTGGCGTCATCACCGGCGTCGGCCGCGTCTGCGGCCGCGAGGTCATGATCGTCGCCAACGACGCCACCGTGAAGGGCGGCGCCTACTTCCCCATCACCGTGAAGAAGCACCTGCGGGCCCAGGAAGTGGCCATGCAGAACAGCCTGCCTTGCGTCTATCTGGTCGATTCCGGGGGCGCGAACCTGCCCCATCAGGCCGAGGTCTTCCCCGACCGCGACCACTTCGGCCGCATCTTCTACAACCAGGCGCGGATGAGCGCGGAGGGTATCCCCCAGATCGCCTGCGTCATGGGCTCCTGCACGGCCGGCGGGGCCTATGTGCCGGCCATGTCCGACGAGACGGTCATCGTCCGCGGCCAGGGCACCATCTTCCTGGGCGGCCCGCCACTGGTGAAGGCCGCCACCGGGGAGGTGATCTCCGCCGAAGAGCTGGGCGGAGCCGACACCCATGGCCGGCGCTCGGGCGTGGTGGACTATGTCGCCGAGGACGACGAGCACGCGCTGACCATCGTCCGCTCCATCGTCGCCAACCTGAACTCGACCAAGCAGGTGGATCAGGACCTGCGCGCGCCGCGGCCGCCGGCCTACGATCCGGAGGAGCTCTACGGCATCGTTCCGACCGACGTTCGGGCGCCTTACGACGTGCGCGAGGTGATCGCCCGCATCGTCGACGGATCCGACTTCGACGAGTTCAAGGCGCTCTACGGCACGACCCTCGTCTGCGGTTTCGCGCGCATCTGGGGCCATCCCGTGGCGATCCTCGCCAACAACGGCGTGCTGTTCTCCGAGAGCGCCCTCAAGGGCGCCCACTTCATCGAACTGGCCTGCAAGCGGAAGATCCCCTTGGTCTTCCTGCAGAACATCTCCGGCTTCATGGTCGGCGGGAAGTACGAGGCCGGCGGCATCGCCAAGGACGGCGCCAAGCTGGTCACCGCCGTCGCCAGCGCCGAGGTCCCGAAGTTCACCGTCCTGATCGGCGGCTCCTTCGGCGCCGGCAACTACGGCATGTGCGGCCGCGCCTATTCCCCCCGTTTCCTCTGGACCTGGCCCAACAGCCGCATCTCCGTCATGGGCGGGGAGCAGGCCGCCAGCGTGCTGGCGACGGTCCACCGCGACGCCGGCAAGTGGAGCCCGGCCGAGGAGGAGGCCTTCAAGGCGCCGATCCGTCAGAAGTACGAGGAGGAAGGTTCGCCCTATTTCGCGACCGCCCGGCTCTGGGACGACGGGATCATCGATCCGGTCCAGACCCGCGACGTCCTCGGCCTCTCCATCTCCGCCGCCCTCAACGCGCCGATCCCGGAAACCCGGTTCGGCGTCTTCCGGATGTGACCATGATCAAGAGCATTCTGGTCGCCAATCGCGGCGAGATCGCCTGCCGCGTCTTCCGCACCGCCCAGGCCATGGGCGTCGGCACGGTCGCCGTCTATTCGGAGGCCGACGCGGAGGCGCCGCACGTCCGGATGGCGGACGAGGCGGTGCTGATCGGGCCTGCCGCCGCGCGCGCGAGCTATCTCGACGGCGAGAAGATCATCGATGCGGCGCTCGCCGCAGGCGCGGACGCCATCCACCCCGGCTATGGCTTCCTCTCCGAGAACGCCGACTTCGCCGAGGCCGTGGCCGCCGCCGGCCTCATCTGGATCGGCCCGCCGCCAGCG